>ERZ772968.60-NODE-60-length-44417-cov-24.470989_pt1 | contig 44417 bp, 60 predicted proteins | sample MGYA00580674_ERZ772968 | MGnify/ENA primary metagenome ERZ772968 (study PRJEB29015, sample SAMEA2737940) | human oral metagenome | biome: human oral; feature: human-associated habitat; material: dental | place: China | collected 2138 ...
AGATTGGCCAGTTATTGGCCAATTTTGTGGCCAGTTTTGAAAACGGTCAAATTTTGTGTTGTACTTGTGCTCCGGATTTGGCCAGTTTTGGGGCGATTGGCCAGTTTTTAAACGGGGGTGGCCACGGATCTGGCCAGGACTTTTCGTTGCAATTCCAAGGAAAAGTGGGGGTCGGGTTTTTAGGGGTGGCCACTTTTTTGGCCACTGACCATTTTCGAGTCACATGAGTCACATCTGTAACACGAAAAAATGGCCAATTGGTCAAAAAAGTGGCCACTGGTGTCCCTTACAGCAAGGCGAACTGACGCTCATTGAAGACTTTTTTCGCCTTCAGCGAACGCTTAACCGCCTCATCGATCGAAGAATCCGACTCAAGGAAGTAGTATTTCAGCTCCCTGTAAGGCGTATTCAGTCGATCAATCCGCCCCTCACACTGCTCCGTCACTCGCCAGGAATAGTTGTAGGACCAGAAGAGAACCGTATCGGTACTAGTACAGTTCCATCCCTCTGCTGCCGAGGTGTACTGACAGATATAGATCCATCGGTCTCCTCCTGGAATAGCATCGTGCCTATGTCCATTCCATTGCGCCGTAGGCAGTCCAAGGCAAGATGCAACTGCAAGGATTCGCTCGAGTTCATAGTCGTAGTTGTAGAATACGATAGTCCTCTCATGGCTTGCGAGTAAGCGGAGGGCTTTGTCTGAACGCCAGTCATTGTCACTGACCACCTTTCTCAGGGTTCTGCAGACCCCACCTGCATCTCTAAGGGGTTCGTTCGTCCAAGGATCCATACGAGTCTTCACGACCCGCTTGTAGAGCTCTCTGTCATACTCACAGGGGATACGTTTCCTCACCCGAGTCGTATGACGCTCCATCGGCATCTCCACAAGGATACTCCGGCGCAGTCTCTGCAGCTTCGCCTCCCCTATGTATTTCTTGACCTTGGGGTATTTTGCGAATCTGTCAAATATAACATGGTCATCCATGAACTCCGTACGAGTCCTAAAGAATCCGTGCGCCATGAATACCGGGAGGTAGTCCAACCAGACATCTCCAGGAGTAGCTGAGAGCATGATCCAGGTGTTCTTCTTCGCTATCTTGAGGAACTCCTTGACCCAGCGCCCACTGCCGGAAGCACGCTGTTCATCAAAAAAGAATACCGCGTGTTCCCGGTCCGAGTACTTCCCGATGTTGTTCCACGAGTCCACCACGATGGATGAACCAGTGAAAGAACATGCAGGATCTGTACTCAGACCGAGACGCGCAGCTTCTTCCTCCCACTCAAGGGAGTCCCGCTTCTTAGCGGTTGTGATGACGTACAGCGTAGGGGAGCCCTTGACTACTCTCTTCGCCAAGGACCCCCCTTTCTTGAACGAGGCGGCGTTACAAACTGACGTGAGATACCACGCCAAGCTGGTCAGGGTCTTCCCCGAACCAACGCCACCTGCCAAGATGCTGCCGTTTCGCAGTTGACGCACCGCCTGGATCTGCTCAGGTCGGTACGTTACTGACATTTGTTCTCCTTTCTAGGCTCCGTGAGGGAAGATCCACTCGTCGAATTCAGACTCGTACTGCTCGAGCAGTAAAGCCGATCGTCCCTCAGCATACTCCTCCTTGCGGAAGTCAGAGCTGCTCTTGAGGTAGAGGTTCTTCAAGGCCAGGTTCCGTCGGTTCTTGTCCTTGAACTGAACGAACCACCCACGAGGAACAGGTCCCATGAAGGCGCACCACACAAGCTTAGCGGCAGATCGCTTGACTTGCTTCTTGCCCCTAACCGGGTACAACCGGTATGACCAGGTCTTCTTGTCTCGGTACGGGGTAAGAAATATACCGGAGTTCTTGTTCCGAACCCTCCCCAAGTCGGAGACCTCATACTTGTTGAGTGGATACGCAAGGGTCTTCCATTCCTCAGCCATAGATCAGCCTCTGCATCTCCTCGAATATCGCATCCATGCGCTGGTTGTACTCCTCCCACTGTTGAGTGCGCACCGTCTTTACAGGTATGCACTCCAGGTTAGTAGGGGCGATGTTTCCCCAGTCGCCGTCCTTGGGCATGATGTAGTGCTTGCCGGGGATAGATCCATAGAAAGTGTGCCAGACAACATGGTGAGCCCTGTGAGAATATGTCTGTCCGTCGATAAACATACTCACACGAGGGGAACCACGATGATCCCTGGTTATCTTCTTGATCTGCTGAGTCCTTGCATTCCTAATCCGCCCATACGAGGATACCTGGTATCCTTCATAAGGGGCGGGGGCATCACACCACTCCTCAGTCATACGTGCATCCTCTTGACATGGTCCAGAAGATACTCAGTGGCGATCTTCCCCTCCCGAACCCGAAGGCGGGTGTTCTTCGTCGAGTAGAAGTGCTCGAGCTCTCCGTCGTAAGCGAATACCAGGTGAAGAAGACCAGATGAGATCTCAGATACTCGCTTCAGCTCCTTCTCGACCCCCGCGACCACGACCTTCTTGACGCCTTCAGCACGAAGCTGTTCCTTGACATCGGCGAAGTCCGTGTACAGAGCCTCAACGGGGTCTACAAGCCAGGAATTGGAGTTCTTCTGGTAGATGAACCGCTGATTCGGGGCGATCTCGATCTTTCGAACGGTATTGAATGCCCACCGCATGAGGTAGAGACTGTAGTTCCCAGGCTTCGCAAGGTTGGTCCTCATACCCAGAACAGTGTAGAACTGTTCATCGTACACGACCACCGTCTCCTGCAGTTTGTCGAAGGTGTTCTTGATGTAGTGGTCCTGGAAGTCAATGGGGGCGAGTACTGTCTCAGGCATGGGGTTCCCCTTCCAAATGTGGCGATAATACCCCCGCTTTCCGTCAGGGGTTGTGGTGTACTCGAAGCTGAGCGTGTCGATGTTGGTGAAGATAATCCTCTCGACTTTGCCGTCGTTTGGCGCGACAAGAACCTGGGCGTTGTTTCCCTCGATCTCGACATTAGTAGCCTCGAAAATATTCCCGTTGCCACCCTCAATCATGACACAGAAATAGTTCTTCCCATCGATCGAGCCCTGAAGCATCTTGAAATATGTCCGAGCCGGGATGGTTTCAGTGACATTAGGGATCATATCATACTCCATTTCAGTCCCACTTCGTCTGGTAAGAAAGCTGCTTGGCGAACTCAATAATCCACTTGGGCTTGCCAGACAGCCGAGTATGATCCCGGGTAATAACCGTGTCCCTATTGAGTTGGATCATGATCCTCTCGGTGGGCTTTGACCCGATAGTAAGATACAGCGAGTCATCGCCGGTGATCTTTGTGATCGAGTAGACGATATAAGCCTCGCCACCCCAGTCAATGGCATCCGGACGAGTACCGAGGTTCCGCCAGTAGCTGTAGTACTCCTCCCACTTCATCTCGACGAATTCGTCAGCGAGACGGAGAACCTTGCCATCAAAGACAAGGGGGTCCGAAACATCAAACAGCTTGCTTCGCCCTTCGCCGTCGATTGTTACCAGTCGGCGCTTACCCTTGAAAGAGGGGAGTACGTCTGTAATGTAGTGTGTACGTTCACGATGTACTAGAGTCGGAAACATACCACGGTTTCGAACATCACGCATATCGATTACGCGAGCCTCGATCTCGTCGAGGGGGACGGGGCCCTTCTCAATCTTCCAGTCACTCACTTGTTCTCCGCCTTTCGCTGTCGCTTGGGAATATCATACTCGTCGAGGAGGTAGTCCATGAATCGGGCGAACTGCTCGGCAAACTCATCCGCGAGTTCACGGTTCCGGACCATGGGAATACTTACAAGGAAGTTGTATCCGTTTCCTCCACCACCAGAGGTACGAGGCATCACCTTGACATGAGCACGGAGCTCACGCCGCTGGGGATGCTTGATGAAAGCCAGGACAATATCCTTGCCCGAGAGCTTGGGCCTTTCGGGGAACAGCTCAGTACGAGGGGTCTTTCCCTCAGCTCGGTCCTTCGCTCGAGCAATAGCAAGGGCCTTTGCTTCCTCAGCATCAGCCTCTGCCACGGCCTTTCGGATATCGTCAGCAGTAACAATCAGTCGGCTCGCCATTTGTGTGTCCTTTCTATTGGCGAACCCCGGGGCCCTTTTACAGACCACGGGGTATAAAATCAGCCTCGGCGCATCTCTCGGATAAACACCCAGATGAGCCAGAATCCTCCCGTCACACTAGTCATGAAGATGTCGAACAGGAAGTTGAAGAATCCGTAGCGTCGCATTTTACCATGCCTCCGTAGTGAATCGTCCGGGTTCGGTAATCTCGAACTCCTTCGTCTTTGGGACAGAGCGTCGAGCCTTGCGGAACTTGTTTGTGTGGCAGATGATCTCATATGCTCTGTCGTCATTAGCACAGGGGGTCATATCCAGAACATTAAGGTACCTCTCCTCGCCCCACAAGGTCTCATACTGAATGACAAACAGATCCTCAGTCTCAGGCCAGGACATCCAGATCTTGAACAGGTCCTCTCCGGTGATCTTCATCAGGCAGCCTCCTCCTCGGCGTACTTTGCATCCAGCGGGTCCTCGGCGATCGTGACGTACATGGTGCCCAAATATGCCTTTACGCCGGTGTTGCCGTTCGCCTCCCAGACATAGGGATTGATCGTGAGGTCCACGTTCAGGATCTCGACATAGTCCAGCGAGTCAATAGTCTGCTCGTTGAGATACACCTTACGCCGAGTCAGGTTCGGGATGCAAACGATCTTCGGAGGGCGGGATCGATAAGATGCCTCGACCTTGAGATACCAAGTCACAGCATCCGGGTCATTCCGAGACTCCCTGGACTTTACGTTCCATCCGTCTCGCTGCAGGCTCTCGACCATGTCCTCCGGGATCTCGACGCAGAAGGTGCGCTTGGTACCACCGGCGAAAGGACCAGCAGCAGAGAAATCCTTGAAGAAGAGGCGAGCGTTCTCGATAGTGATGTTGTTCAATCGTGCCATTGTGTGCTCCTTAGAATATCAGGCTCGAAGGTCTGGGTGGATTGAGGACGGGCCCATTGAGGCCAGCTTGAGTACTCGACTGATGAACCGGGTGAGGTTCTTCTTCTGTCGGCACTTGAAGAGAATGGTGCGGATCCCTCCTGAGAAGAGGATGTCCGCGTAGACGATGTTGGGATACTTGTAGAAGCTGACCTCCGTACCATCCTCGAGATCGAAGTGCATCTGGTCGCTGTATCGCCCGACCCAAGAAGGCTTGAGCGGGCTTCGCTGGTTCACCCAGTCCTCAATGAGGACGCCGTCGAACTCCTTAGCCTCCTCGATGATGTCGCCATTCAGGTCGAATCCGTCGACTGCGCTGGGATTCTTCTTACTCATGCAAGCCACTCCTTCTTGAGGTCGAGATTGCCACCAAGAACCGACCGCATGAAGTTGCAGGCCACCTGGTAGTCACTGTGGTTGTAAATATAGATCGGCTTGATCACCACATCCCCCTCGTTGAGGAAGATCCGCATGATCATCACCTTGTGTACATCGTCATACGTCACGAGAACGCTGTTGCCATTTGCCCGCTGGAACTCAACCGTATCGATCGAGTTGGAGATGACGAGTGTGTCGTCAATATCGTGGCTGTCGGCGTACTCAATGCTACGACGAAATGCCTCAAAACAGTCCTCAAGGCTGAGGAAGTCTCCGTCAATCGTGAGGCGGTTCTCGTGTGCTATAAGCTTTCCCATGTGTGCTCCTTTCTGAGAAAAAGCCTATACCCCAGGTTAGTGGGGTATAAGCGAGAGATCAGTCTTCTTCGTTGACAATCGCGTCGCTGATTTTCAGACCATCTTCGATAGAGTCGATCGTGACCTTACTTGCGAGGGCACCACCAGCAGAACTCAGGCCGAATACGCCAACCCAGAGAGCAACCTTTGTAAGGCCGCTCGCCGATTGGATAATGGGCTTGAGAGCGCGAGTGATGACCATTCCAGAGCAGGTCTCGATGACTCCGCGAACGATGAGCTTAGTAACGGGGTTCATGATGTGTCCTTTCTTAGAGGGGTCTCATTATACCCACAGTTTTCGACGCGACCCCCGGGCCCTTTTACAGACCCGGGGGCTTTGTCAGATCAGGTCACTGACAGATGGTGTTGAACGGGCAGTAATGAGGGTTGTACCCCATAAACAGCCGCTCGTAGTAGTACCAGCGAATACGGTTCCAAAGCATAATGCTTCCTCCTAGAGTTGTTGAAATATGATCAGGTCCAGTTGACTCGACCGCAGCCGGCATCCTGTACCCACATGCGGTACCAGAGGCCGCCGTACAGGTGAACCCAACGCCAGCGTCCGCACATATCACTTCACCTCCTTATGTAGTTGAGTGATGGTCTTACGGGATGAGTCGGGCATCATGATTAGCTCGCTCAACCCGTGGCTTGTGAAGAAATATGCGGTCCAGTCCATCCAGTTGAACTTCAGGATCTTGTCGTCTCGAGGGCATACGATCCGAACATACCCCAGGAGATCCTTGAGGATCCGTGCATTCCAGTACTTCTTGACCCGGCCATCCGGAGAATATACTGTCAAAGTAACCTTCTTGACGTTCGTTCCGTAGATGATCGGGTCATCCAGAACAGGGTCTCGGTCTTCAAGCGAGATCTCGCGATACGGATCCCAGCGGTTCACGTGCTCAGCCATCTGTACCAAGGCTCCAATCGTAGGGCTCAAGCTCCAAGGGTGAAGGCCTCGAAGTCACCGTACTCGCTGACCGCAGCCTTCGCAGACTCAGCAAGACCCTCGAAGTAACTCCAGTCGACCCATTCCTTCCAGTCGTCCGGATGAGCTTCCTTGAACGACTCGAACTGTACCCACCTGTAACCGGTACTGCCTGATGCGGCATGGTAGTTGCCATCTTTCTCGCGGAGAAGGATCCCGCCTCCACGGTTCACGGGGACGAAGGCGCCAGTCTTACCGACGAACTCCATCTCAGGGTTCTCTTCTGTTCCGTTGTTGAGGTACAGAGCGGTGGTGACGCTCTTGGTTTCCGCCACGTCTCGAATATCCAGCTCCTCCTTCGAGAAGAGCTCCTTGAAGACGTAGGGGTGCTGGAACTGGGCACCAGTGGCACTCCAGTGTCCGTCACAGTAGTCGACATAGACGGCCTTGTTCACGAGACACATACGGTCGTAAGTGGCCTCGTGCTCGAAGGTGTAGCCGTACTTCTTACCGAACTCCATGACCTTCTCGATGATCTCGGGCGTAGCCCTCGGGATCTTGATCGAGTCGGTCTTGATATGCGCTACGTCGAAGCCCTGCTCCTGGACGAAGTGCTTGAGGTCTACCATAAATAGCGCACCTCTCTTCGCAACAATATTGTCCACGTTCCGCGGGTCCTTAAACGGATTGGCAAACTTCGCCGCAGTGAGGCCGTACACGGAGTTGATGACAATCTTGAGTGCGAAGGCCAGGGCCTCGTAATCGACGCCTTCCTCCAAGAAGGGGGCCAGAGCCCCATCGAGCAGTGTCCGAGCGGTTTTGTCATCGTGGTGCTTAATTGCTACTCGGGCCTGCTTGATCTCGCTGAAACGCTTAGTGTATCGGTCTCCGAAGAGGTTTAGACACTCGATTGAAGTGGGATGCATGCTCGCAACGTCGAGAAGAGCGACGTCGACGTAGATCCCTTCTTCGGCGTAGACGTATCCGCCTTCGCCAACTTCTTCGCCGCGGTAGGTAGACTTACCGAAAGAGTACTGATAGCTAGGAAATTGCTGTGAGAGATCGGTGTATACGAATTCACTCTGGGGGTTCCTGTTCTTCCCGAAGATAATGAACTGACTGTGCTTATTCGTAGTGTCATTTGGCGTCAAACCAGACAGCTTGGCAAGCATAAGCCGGGCCTGCCAGTCCGCATGGAGGTGCTTGAAGACCTCCTCGGTAGCGATAACATCGTTATCACAGTACTCCGCCACCTCTTCCCAGCGCTCCTCAGGGACATTCTCGTCCCAGGGGAGGCCGAGCTCCTGGTGATGCAGCCCAAGCTCGATCTCCCACTTCTTGAGGGACATCTTCGTGGCTGCGAAGTCGTACACATCTGCATAGGACAGGTTGTAAGCCTCGACGAATCCAGCAGTGACGCTGTTCTCGATGATCCTCTTACTCAAGTCATACAGCTTGGCGTTGTTGAAGCCCAGCGTACGAGCGTAGAGAATATGATTGTCGTACTTGCGGCAGTTGAAGCCGACAAGACGCATCTCGCAGAGAGCCTCGATCTCCTCGGGGGTGGGGTTAATCATCCGATGGACGGTCGGAATACCCATCACCTTCCAGTTTACAAGGAACAGGTTCGGGAAGACCTCGACGTCGAAGAATACCAGCTCACCAGACGGGAATCCGACAACTTTCTCCTCAGGATCCTCGTTGGTGAACGGCATCTCCATCACAGTCTTGATGGCTGCGTCTGCCTGATGCGTCGAGTTCATGGCGAATGCGAGAATACGCGGCTTCAGATCCTTGACGTCGTAGATCATGTTCTGATCCTGGGCGTCTCGGAGGATCTTGGCGATGAAGTCAACCGAGGGCTTGGTCGAGGGATGGATCTCCTTACGAAGATTCCGCTCGATCAGATCTCGTAGCTTCTTCTCGTTCGACATGGTGGTCTTGTTTATCACTTTGCGCTCCTTAAGTGGCAACCCCTCCGAAATATGAGCTACCGGGATGTTGTTGCAATGGGAGACCTTACGCCTCAGAGAGGAATCTCCTGTGAAGACCTTGATCTCAATGTCCTCGTCATAGAGTCTCGCCAGTTCGGTTGGGTCTCCATCATAAATATAGTGGAGATGGACACCGTTTCCACCCTGGCTTGTCTCTGCATACGTCGGAGGCCACTTAGAGGCTTCCTGAAGGTTTCGGTTGAGATCCTTCTTACCATCGACCTTGATGTCGAAGTCAATGACAATATGATTCTCTGGAACCTTGACGTAGTGGACTTCGTGAGTATCTATCTCACGAAGAGTGGTTCGAACGTTCGCCCATCGGAACTGCGGAGTCCCATGATCTCCTGCTCTTTGGGCTGGACAGTCCGCGAGTACCCCATCGAGAAGGGATTCGGAACAATCCAGGTCGAGTGAGTATGGTTCCTCTGGAGAAGCTTCGAGTTCGGGAGAATCCAGTAGGTGATGTCTGAACCCGTAATAGACATTGCGTAGTCTATCGCTCCCAACCATCTGTCGCTCACTGAAGTGATCAAAATAGTCTTTGAGCTCTTCTCGGAAGATGTATCGGCTCTTCGGATACGGGATATTACTCTCACTGCAGTACTCCTTATACAGCTTGTATGCCATGGTGAGCGGAATATACTCTTCTGTCTTGAAAAGTAGGTAGTTCTCCTCGACGAAGTTGTAGAGCACATTCGTCTTCATCATCATGTCCTGAGGCTTATAATTGTCATAGTAGTGCCTACCAAGACTCCTGTAAACCCCAAGACAGTGTGTAGCAATCTTTCCAAGCTCGTCCTTGATCTTCGTCATCAAGGTCTGGTACTCATCGACGGGGACTGTTTCTCCAGTGGGGGAGATATCAATCAGTCGTCGGATCAACCCCGACTTGGAATCAGTGATCTTAACCGGTTTGTTAGTGCCGATAAATAGTATCGCATTGATTCGCTTAGGGTAGCGTTTGACCCCCTTCTCGTTGATGAGAATGGTCTCATGTGCCACGGCACTGTTAAGAAGCCCATTAGACTCAATCCTTGATAGGTCCCCATCTTGGTCGATAGCAACGAGCGAACTCTTACCGAGAGAAGAGGTTGAGAACTGATCGCTTCTGGATCCAAGAGCTCCTGCATCAAACGTAGTTGTGTATCCTTGGAATAGGAGTTCCAGAATATTGAGGACGGTTGACTTTCCAGATCCCGGGGGACCATACAAGACGGCAAATTTCTGAATCCTCTTAGAGTCTCCAGCCACAATGGAGCCGATGATCCACTCGAGCTTTCGCCGAGCATCCTCATCATATAGCGTTCCAATGAGAGTTCCCCAAGCGTCCGGCGAACCTCCCTCGAGGGAGTACGGGAGCCTTGCGGTAGCATAGTCTTCCTTTCTAGGCTTACTGTCCGCAAATATGAGCTTTGAGTTAAGCTCCTGCCCATTGTCAGGTAGCCTGGACTTCCAGGTCTGGAAGCTGATCCATAGTCCATTACTATAGTTGGACAAGGGTTTTACAACGGTCTCGAGCTGACCCTTGTAATTCTTCTGGTACTCGAAGAGGGACCGGTCCACAAACGTAGCGACGTCAAACTCGTCTGTAGACCAGAGCCCCTTCTCCTCATCCCATATGGCTTGGAAGTCTCGCCCCTGAATGAGAATATCCCTCGATCTCCCGACGAGGAACTCAGGGTAGATTTCCACCTTTCCACTTTTAGTGGTACGCTCGCAGATTCGGTAGAAATCCATGAGTCTCCTTTACATATAGTTTTCATTTGCGTAGGCATTCATCTGGGCCCAGATCTCTGCCTTCCGCATATCACGTGCGCCATGCAGGGGAATAGCACGAAGAGGGAACATGGATCCGTGCCCCATCTTCGTGTAGTCCCGTGCATTGATCCGCTCAAGGATAGATTCGACTTCCTCCTCGTGGCGGGGGTTGAACAGTGCCTCGTCAGTGTAGTCGTAGAGGCCACAGTTCTTCACCATCTCCCAGAAGTACCATTCAAGGGAATATGGTGTGTCATCATCCTCGAGCATCATGTCCATACGCTCGGCCAAAGCGATGAACATCTCAAGCATAGAGCATTCCTGCTCGTTGAGCCAGACGTAAGACACATCGGGATTGTCCCGAGTAAATGCCTTGCGTAGCTCGATCCCATCAAGTGCACGGTTGATGTCGTTCGCGATCGTCACCTTGAACGGCGTCTGGTGCATGATCTCGAGCAGACTCAGGTAAGACTGATCAGGGGACTCAGCTTGCCGAGTATCCCCCGTTCGATCCACAAGCCACTCGAAATATGAGTTATCCGGTGCTGCCTCGATCATTACTCATCCTCGTAAGGCTCAACTCCGAGGACAGAATGCTCATAAGACTCGTCAATGAGAGTGATCTCAAAGTCCGCGTGGCGGCTCATGCTTCGGACGTAGATGATGGAATCAGATGCCGACACACCCGAGATGATGTTATCGAACCATGATGTGTTCGCAAGGGGGATGCCTCGATTATCGGCGAATACGTCATCCTCCATGTAATATGTCAGCTCGACATGCTCCTGATGGTTTGGAGCATTGTACTCAGCCTCGGTGATCTGATAGGCCTCAAAGTGCTGCCTATCAAGAGTACGCTTGGTTACTTCCTCCTGGTCGGAATCGTCCACAGGACTCGGAGAGTAATCCACAACAGCGTCCTGTACCACTGGTCCAGGCTCTGGTTCACTACTCTCTGGATCAGGATCCTCTCCCACCTTCTCTTTGTGCTTTGCTTCAGCAATTTCAGCCAGCTCCTTGTTGATCTCGATTGTTGCTTCCTGGAAGTCTCGATCGAACTTGCGAGCAAGTACGACATATACGCCCACTCCGCCGGCGATAACTCCGGCTCCAAATGCGATAACTCGATCAAGCATATGCGCCTCAGATCTTGTCGTACATCACGCCGTCGACGTTGAAGTCCAGGGCCCACTTGGTGACGGTACGACCGTTCTTGTCTTCACCCTCGAACATGCCGTCGAAGATGTTGAAGTCGACGAAGTCGTCACCCTGGCCCTTGACCCAGCCAGTCACGGCCCCAGCGGGGGTGTGGGGGAAGCCTAGCATCTTGTAGACCTCGTTGAGGAAGATGTGCCCACGAGTCTGGAGAATGTCATTTGCGTACTGCTGCTGGCAGTCCAGGTGAAGCTTGGCGAGATCCTCGTCAGCAGACCAGTTGATGTTATCCTCATCGAAGATGACGCCATAGGGCGATACACCGTCGACGGCAGTAACCGCCTCGAGGGTCATCTCGTCCTTGGTCAGGTCCTCCTGAGGAGTGGAGACAAGTGCGTCGAGCACAGCCTCCTTGCCGAACTTGGACTCGATCTTCTTCTTATAGGTCTTGAACGCCTGGTCCACCGCCGCATATGCAGCAGCCAGAGAAGCATTCCGCTTGAGCATAATCCCGTGGCCAGTAGCCAACGAGACAATGGAGGCCGCCCCAAGAATCAGGGCGGGGGCGTAAAGCTTGACCAGCTTGGTGGTCATTCGGGAGTAGAGGACAACCTTGTCGTGCGTGGCGTCCTTGTCCGTGAGCTTACCGGCCTCATGAGCCTCGTGGACCTTGACGAGAAGAGCGGCCTCCTCTGAGATGGTCTCCTCCACCTTGAGGGTGGCCTTGGAGGCGAGAACGGTTGTTCCGATAAAGCCGGCAGTACCAGCAGCGGTCAGGATTGTCGGAGCATGCTTGCTGAGCACCAGCCCAGCGCGTCCGACGAAACGGGTAACGATTCCGAGATTCATTTGATACGTCCTACTTCCTTGAGTCGAAGATAGATAGCGATTGCTTGGTCGTCTTCCATGCGTTCAACACGGCGACGCCACTTGTCTGAATATGGATAGGCGGCGATAAGCTCAAGCCGCACTTGCTGAGGATTCATCGTGCATTGATGTGGTCAGGTTTGGGAAGTTGCAGCATGTAGCCTCGACGGCTACGGATCACCGACATGTACCGGGCCGAAGTCCAGCCCCAGTTCTCGTCAGTGTATTCGGTAGTGATTCCGCACAAGTCGTACAGGTCCGCAACGGTGGCAAGACCGTATTCCTCGATGAGGTCTCCGAGTCGGTCGATAACGAGATAAGCCTCGTCTCTGGACTCAAGTTCAATCTCCGAGAAATCATGGTAGCGACGGGTGCGAGGAGAAGCATCTCGTCGGTTGCCTGGCGCCATGCCCGGTCTAGAGTACGAGCCGTAGGAGACTCGGGGTCCTGAAGATCCGCTGCGTGAGCGAGGCGAAGACTCTCCGAAGAGGAGACGCTCCACCCCTTGCGAAACGAGGTCCGAGAGAGTGTTCTTAATAGCTGGGATCGCAACGTCGTAAAGTAGATACTGGCCAACATTCTCAATATCCTCTCCGACGAAAGCCGCCACGGCCTTTGTCCCGAAGCTCTGTTTCTTCTTGGTAGCGGGGGTTGACGTTACCTGCTCGATCTTCTTGCGCTCTGTGGTCTTGCTGTTCGAGGGTAGATTCGGGCGAATGGGTGCGTTAGCCAAGGTGGCTCCTTTCAAAAACGATGGGGGCCCCAGATTTCTCCAGGGCCCCCAAATATGTCAGAGCTTGTCGATCTCTTCCTTCTTCGCCTCTTCCTCAAGCTGCTTGTACTTGGGGTCGTTCATCACCGACTTGATAACGCTGGCAGGCATGATGCCGTCGTAGAACGCCTTGACGACATGGGGCTTCTCCATGAGCTCCTCGAAGAATGCCTCATACTCGGGGCTGTTGAGGAAGGACTCCTTGATGACGTCATTCTTGACAAAGCGATCACCCTGGCGCTCACCATAGGCAGACCCCACAAGGTCATCAATGTACCGAATCATCGTGAGGCGGTCCTCATTGTCAGTCGCCACCTTGAGCATCTGCTCGAAAGACTTGACGCCCTCGTACCTACTGATGAACTCGAAGATCTCTCGACGGGAGAGGTTGAAGTAGAGCTTCTTGGTGGTGGGCTCGTCGTCGAAGAAGCCCTGGACTCGGATAACGTGAGTGAACATATGTTGGTTTCCTTTCAGTTGATCTTGAAGTAGTTTTCCTTGGGGGCGACCAAGAAATCGATGGTTAGGACAGGCTCCCCCTTCTCGGTAAGTATAGATCCGAATTCCACGGAGAGGGCGTTGGGATCAGACCATCCCACAAGCTCACCGGCGGACACTGGCGGAAGACCAAGTCCGGCATAGAACTCGTTAAGTGAGGCGTAGCACTCGGAGTTGAGCTGTCCGTTGATGTTGTTCTCTACTCGGCGAATGGTTTCGATGTCAGACTTGAAATACCGCCCCGAGAAAGTATCGTAGCACAGAACATCTCCTGATGAGGCCACAAGTACAGTTCCGGGAACTGGTTGACCAGCCTCCTGAACCGATTTCTCTGCAACGCGGGCCGCAACCTTCTGTACGTCCTTCGGTTTAACCACGTCCGACACCGCCTCGCGATATCGTCTAAACGCTGCCTCTGAACCCGAGTAGGCCAGTGCAAACGCCGCTCCACGAGCATACTGGATACGGTTTGCCGCGACAATCGATACCAGAGTCGCAACCCCTGCGATGGCCGGGGGAATGTAAACCCGATAAGATACTGCGAACTTCTCCCGCCAGGTGAGGTCCTCCGGCGACCGAAGGTTAGCTTCGCAATAATCGGCGATCCGTTCAATTGCGAGCGTTGTAGACTTCGCCGTGAGGATGGCCGTAGCGACGGTCCCAACGCATGCGGACGCTGTGAGAATCGCCGGCGCGTTTGCCTTGATAAATTGCGTACAACCGTTCGCATTGATCACTTGTCCTCCTTGTCTAGATATGCATCGATCTCCATCCTAACCAGAGACTGGATGTCCTTACGAGTCAGAGTAAGAGGGTCCTTGCTCTCGCGGTAGGCCTTGAGCCAGGTCCCGATCAGGGCCATAAGCTGCGTCCAGAGAATGCAGATCGTCAGGGCTCCGAGAATATAGAGGGTCCACCAGATGATGCTCATGAGTGTGTCCTTTCCAGCTTCTTGAGTCGAGGCTTCAGTTTCCAGTTCTGCGGATTACCGACGCAATCAAGGATGTAATCCGGAGTAAACTCCCAGACACCATTCTCACGAGGGAAGTGCCGGAAGTCGATTGAGTCCGCTGCCATTCGTCGGAGGTACTCTCGTCGGTCGTCCCCTCGAGCAAATGCGCGAGCTTCTCCGGTTGTTCCATCAACACCCAGATAGAGTACGGACAAAGCGTCTCCGACGATGATGTCTTGGTGTCTCCCCAGGAGTTCCATGACTCCTCCGACTGTGAGGATGATGACTCGGTTAGGTCGGGATGAACTGCGAACAAGTTCCTCTCGAGGTACACCATACCGCCATCCTCGGAAGGTCTCGACGCAGAGGAGGTCGCCCCGTACTTCCCATTCAGCAAAGCTTTGATCTTTGAGGAAGTAGTAGGAAGATAGGTCCTCTCCCATACGCTTAGGTCGGGTTGTGGCAGTTCGAACGGCATGGTATCCCTCGTTCTCTACGAGTTCTTTCTGGAATGTCGACTTGCCCGAACAGCTCGGGCCCAGCAGTACTACTAGCATCACTCAATCACCAGCGCAAGTGCTAGTACGATCAAGGACAGGACAACCATACAAGTTGTCCAGATAACCTTGAAGATGAGGGGTCCGGCAATGAGCCAGATGTAGACTATCGATCCGATGATCGCCCCGAAGAGGAGAATGGCAATGAGGCTCATAATCAGCCACACTGCTCCGTCCCAGTCGAACATGTTGTGCTCCTTTCTAGTTCGACGAAAGCCTATACCCCATGTCGGGGTATAGAGCTGGATTACCAGCGGTTGAGTCGGTTGTCACGACGCGTGATGAATCGCTGCTGCACACTAAGAACGTGCTTCATACGGCTGTTTGCACCCCTGCCAATAAAGCAGGAGGCGAGAACAATACCGAGGATGAAGGTCACGGTCTTGATGGTAGAAACGAGAATGCGGGTCATGATGTGGTCCTTTCAAACGGAGGGGTTTCAATATACACCCCGTTTTTCTCGCGGACTACAGATGCAGAGTCAATCCGACCCCAAGAACAGACAGGACAACAAGGCCCACCATGAGCCCCGTCTTGATAAGAATTCCGAGTCCGAGTGCGATGATGATAAGTACACTCGTGATGAGGAGTGCGCATATAGCCGCAAGAGTCCAGTCATTCATGTCAATCCTTAGCAGTCGTCGGAGATCATAAAGGTGTATCCACAGACAACCATCCCGCAGATACCTACTACAGTCTCGGTGAAGATCTTCTCAGACAGGGGCGCAGAGATCTTGTCCCATACAAGATATCCGAATGCAGCAAAGAAGATCGCGATCATGAGAGAGGCTAGGTATTTCATTTCTTATTCATCTCCCTAAGCTCGAGCCAAATGAGTATTAGCAATCCGTATATTCCGAGCCATTGACCAAATTCCATAGTGCATCTTTTCTCGAGAAAAGCCTATAACCCAAGTCGGGTTATAGGTGAGAGGTCAGTCGTCGGAGTCGGACTCGGCGGCGTCGATCTCGTCAAGGTCGTCGTGCTCAAGCTCTTCGGATTCCTCGATCCCCGGTACCGAACGGATCGCCATCAGAGTCAGAGCGGTGCCTGCTGCAAATACAGCGGCTCCAGCAATGATCTTGGAGGCGTTCCGCTTGATAGCGGGAACGAGAGCGTCCTTGTTGAACTTGAACTCAATGACCTTGTCGTTGGTCTCGACGGTGTCGTTGGTGTCCATGGTGGTTCCTTTCGAGTAGAGGGGTCTCATATAAGGCTTAGTTTTTCTCGCGGAAAGCCTATACCCCAAGTTAATGGGGCATGGCTGTAGACTAGAGCTTGGAGTAGATGGGGTACTTTGCCATCTCTTCTTTGCGCTTAGCCTTGTCGAGCTTTTCCTGGAGGATCTTGTTATCACAAGCAAGCAATCGGACTTTGCACTTGAATGTGTAGGTCTGGTGCTTTTGCTCGTTATAAGCAATCCCGTAGAAAATCGTGAGCATGGTTGTGAGCGCTAGAGCGATGTAAAGCATGGTCTTTCCTTTCGTAGGTCTTCAATATACGCCAAGAAAGTCCCGCGAAAAGCCTATACCCCTTGGTAGGGGTACGGCTCCGTATCAGAATGAGATACGGTTCTTGTGTTTGGACTCTAGCTTCTTGATCTGGTTTCTGTGAATCTCGATCTCGGCCTTGGCTCCCTTGATAATGCTCTTCTGGATCCGATTCTTGTCTGTCAGCTTCTGAATCTCAGCGAGCTGGCTGAGAATGAGAGATGAGCAGCAAATGGTCAGGAAGAGAAGAACAAGATTGGAAATGGAGAGGGCGATGATTGAGAAGATCATGGTGTGTCCTTTCAGAGTAGGGTTTTCATTATACACCAAGTTATACTTGCGAAAAAAAGAAAAGCCTAGATCCCATGGCGGGATCGTTGGCTGTGAGGTTAGTAGGGATCAGAATTCACGGGTCTTCTTGCCGAAGATTTCGCCGATAATCAGCAGAGTGCCGATGAGGGCGAAGGGGATGGCAATGAGAGCAGCGAGGGTGAACATTGTGGTTCCTTTCTAAGGGTCTTCAATATACACCGTGTAAATTCTGCGACTCCTGTGACTAATGTTACTGTAAAGGACACCGGGGCAAAAAAAGCAAAGCCTAGATCCCATGGCGGGATCTAGAACTTGATCAGAGATAGAGGTGGTCGTACTCAGTTGAGCTCAGTCCAGTTGCAGCAAGCTCCTCGGCGTAGTCGAGGGCGGCCTGGGCAGCGGCGGGAGAGAGGTTCATGAGAGTATCCTTTCTATGTCAGGGTTTCATTATACTCTCCGTTTTCTACGCGGCAAAAAAGATAAGCCAAGCCCCCCATGCGTATTGCACAGGGGGCCTGACGAATCTCAGAAGGGCTTGACCTTCATGATGAGCCCGAATGCCTTCGAGCTGACGACAGCAAGTCGCTCATACTGGAGGACGGCTAAGATACCGGCCATCGAGGTGACTGCGCCAAGAATTGCATCCTTGCTGAGCTTCTTGCTTTCGCCAAGGGCTTTGGCTTTTGCAAGAGTCTCAACATTGCGAGCAATTGTGGTGTATTCATCCGAGGCAGGATCGTGAAGCTCGGCATCCTTCAGAGCTGACTCGATGGTCTGCTGAATGGGGTCGGGGTTCTTCATAGTGGCTCCTTTCTAGGGTTTCAATATAGTGCAGGTTTTTCTCGCTTAGACCTGCTTGACGTCCAGAGTCACCTTGCCATTCCTGAGCATCTCACCGACGCCCTGGTCGAAAGTAGCATGAATTCCCTGGTCCTCAGACACGTGGAGAGCCCCGCCAGTCTGGTTCCCCGAGTACTTGTTGGAGCTGACGCCCAGAAGCACACCAAGGAAGGTGTCAATCGCCGCAATGGTACCCGCAACCTCAGTGGGGTTCGGGAAGTGCCACAGCGCGGCCAGGGTGACGTAGAGCGCAGAGGTAGCCGGGAGGGCAACCAGGGCAACCCACTTGAGGATGTCGTAGGACTTGTTCGTCATATGTTTCTCCTTGAGGTGCTTAGCCATCTTGTTTTCTCTTTGCGGGAGGTCTGGGAGTGGGGACGATTGGTAGGCGCTTGACCTCATCGACAATCCTCTCAGCAAGCCCGTTTCCTCCGAACTGGGAGTAGGGCTCGTAGAGATACTTCATGAAGTCCTCATACTCGTCAAGTGTGAGGTAGCCTCGGTGAAGATATGTCTTTCCGACATAGACGATGCGGTCATGCGCCATACCAAGCAGCAGTTGGGTACTGGCTGACTTCCTTTCCCCGCGCTTCATAACCCAAGCCCATATTCCTGATGAACCCAGGATCGAGAATACGATTGCCAGGCTCATGTCCAGGATTGGGTTCAGACCGAAGTGCTGCATGTCATCCAATCGCGAAGTAAGGACGGACACCCTGCTCCGAGGTGTAGGCCGCGGTATACTCCGATGCGTCAGTACCCACATAGATCGAGGAGTTCGTCGTAGCGATGTCTCGAGTCCAGAAGTTACTTTCACAGGCGATGTACTGCTTGGCCAGCTCGAAGATTGGGAAGCGTCCGATAGCGAGATCCCCTCGTTGGAAGTCATGCCTTGAGATGGCCTGACGTCCAAAGATCATATCCTCAGTCATTAGGCCCGCCGTGTGCGCCAGCCAGTCCGAGCTAGTGATCTGAGAGAGGTTGTTGTAGGACGTCGGGAACTTCGTCAGAGGCTGAAGAACGTTACCAGTACCGAAAGCGCCCTGAGCCGTGGAGATGGCTCGGTTCAGACCAGTTCGGCCGATCTCAAACGAGGTGAACGCCGTAGGGATGTTGTTCGTGTCGTTGTACCGGCTCGTGTAGAGAGGCTGGTCCGGAAGGACGATCACGTGGTGCCGCAGGAACTTTGGGTAACCAATTCCGTAGAAGTAGTCGAATCCCGCAATGCGCCAAGTGACACCATTGATGGCCCAGTAGTCGCCGAGGAACATGTTGTCGAATGTTCCATTTCGGATCGACGTCAGATAAGGGTTCACATTGTTACCAAGTGACCCGCCTCGGAACAGAGAGTTGTGGAGTCCGCCATTCCCTCGGCTAGCAATCTGGAATAGAGTGCTAGTGTTATTCAGCGCCGAGTTGATGTTGACGAGTTTGCTCTCGTTAGTGCCTACTCGATTCTCAATGTTTGAGATCTTCAGATTCTGAGAGGTGTCAGAGGCCTTCAGATTGGCAACCTCAGTAGCGGTGTTTCCACCAGCCTGAGACAGAGCATCACGAACTGCCTGGAACCAGGTATCGAACTCGCCCTGGAGCTTGTTCTGAAGAGCCGTCAGGTCGATCGTGTTCGATGGACCACCAATGTAAGGGGCCCCGTTAGCGCCACCGTATCCGACTCGAGAGGAGACCTGCTCCGGAGAGATCTGGCGAGAAGCCTTAAGGACTCGGATATTAGCGAGAACCATGTACTTCTTACCGGGAACGTCAGTCGGCAGTGGAGGCTGAGGAGTACCCGAGGCGGTGCCCGTGAGCACCTCAAGACGGGCGCTCCGGACAGCCTTGTTGTTGTCGACCGAGATAACGACCGAGTCAATACGGTCCAGTGATGCGTGGGCCGCACTGATCGTCAGCTTCTCGTCAGCGGTATTCTCGACCCACTTACGATTGAGCCACGCCTTGCCGGAGCCGACATAGACAGCCATCTCATTCGTACCAGGACGCACCAGGAAGTGATCTCCGACATTCGGGAACACACCATCCGAGATGATGCCGTCAAACAGGGAACCGAACTGATCAGCGTCGTAGACCCTGTCTCCGTTAACTGAATTGTAGAATCCACTAGATAGAGGCATTTGCGAAATCTCCGTCTCGAGGCTCGATCACGATGCCGGGCCCCTTTCGTAGGTAGTTGAGACGGAATGTGTCACCCGTCCACTTGTTTCGAGAAGCCATCGAAATGGCAGGCGTCTGCGTGAAACCGCTATCAGACCAGGACTCAGTCATCTCGGTGAGCTGGGCCTCGATGGGTTGTCCGCCATTTGTGGGTACGTAGTACATAACGTCCCCTACGACGAATCCCTTACGGTACTCGACATTCGAGAAGTTGTCAATCTTACCAGACATGACACCCAGAGGATTGTACTTCGGGAACATAGCATCCAGAACCCAATAAGGGTACCACATCTCGGTCAAGGAAGAAACCATCTGTTTCTGAGCCGGGGTCAGAGCCTTCCAGTCCTCCGCTCGGTAGGGCTTGTGGACCTGAGTGTTGTCCCATAAGGCCTCGCGACGGTCTACGCCATCCCCATAGCGAAGTCGGTGCTCCCTACGGTGAGTAGTACCATCAGCAATCCAGTTCTCATTGAGTTCGACGTCGCCAGAGTCAAAGACCTCAAAGACGACATTCTTCGAGTCAAGGATGGAGTACACAGCCTTGAAGTCCGTGAAGTTCTCGTTCTTGTCGGAGAGCACAATCGTCTCCACAAGTCGAGGGTGCCGGACATAGGTGTGGAAGTTCCCCTGCTCCCAAGTGACTCGGTAGTAGAGGGGGTATCCATTGGGCTTGCAGGCTTGAAGAATCTGACCGAATGGCTCATTAAGAGGGCATCGGTTCCAGACAACCCACTTACCATCCTGGAGTTTCTGTCCCGTATCATTCACATAGGCGTACTCACTGACTTCTGGATCGGTGTGAAATGTCCATCCAGGAAGTGCTCGAGATGCTCCAGCCGCTGCGCCAAGGTGGTTGTTAGCCATCTGCTGGGCGAACAGCTGAGCATTGAACTTCTGCTGCGCATCAGGCTTGATGAAGGTCTTGTGCTCCAGGACTCGCCAGGTGTAGACACTCTCGAGGGATCGACCAGAGTAGGTGTGCTTGTAGCTGCCGTTGTTCTGCTGGTCAATGGCACAGGTCTCGATCACCATCACAGTGTCTGTATCGTCTCGAGAAATGAAGTTCCCAAGACGATACATAGGCACTGAGTCGGTAGTGAATACCGCCAGCTCGAACTGTCCGAAGTCGTAGGCTCTCTCGGTCCAGTTCAGTGAGATGAAGTCGTCTGGAATCTCACGTGTGTCCTTCCAGTCCAGACGGTTTCTGTAAAACAGATGCATTAGACGCCCCTATACAAGGTCTCGTATTCGATAGAGATATCCATGTCATTGGGGTTCCCGACAAACTGAAGCCCGATCGTATTGATCCCTGGGTGGAGCTTAATCCACTGGCTCTTGATGTCGAGAACACCGGTGATGAACGACTCCTTTCCACCAGCAATGTGCTTAACAGACTTCTTGGCCGGACGAGTATCCAGCACTAGCTGCTCGCCACGGTAGAAGTCCTTAACCTTGTTGATGATCATTGCCTCGTCGTAGGTCTGGTTGATCACAGTCAGGTTGGACACATTGCCGTTGAAGGAGAATGTGATGACAACACCAGTTTCGGCATCGCCAAGGTAGTTGATGTCCTTACCAGAGGCATTGGATAGGTCGCCGAAGATGAGCTCCTTCGGATTGTCGCCAGAACTGAACGGGAACTGGAACAGCGGCGTAACATCGTTGAACCCAACAAGCCCAGTAATGGACGGGGAGTTCGAACGCCAGTATGGGTCGATAGCGATCAGCGAGACACCGATCTCCTGCCTCTCGGAGAAGATGTTGGGCTCGACGGACTCCACGATCATACTGGACTTGACGGCCACCTGACTGGTAACCACACCGAAAGTAATCGTCTCCCCTACAGGGAAGAAGTTGTAGATCTTTCGGCGTTCAGTCTGAACATCGTCCCCGACGGGGATGAGGGTGAGAACCACATTACGAGTCCCCACCCTCGCTCCCTTCAGGAATGCCCCATCAATCAGCGCATACCGCTCCAGACTTAGTTCCGTCTTGACTGGGCCAAGACCGGTAATCTCCTTGACTGCGATACCGGAGCTCCAGGGGTCGAATAGATCAAGATTGAGGGATTCGCCCCCCTTGGTGAGAGATGAGACTTCGGTGATCATACAGTCAACGCGTCCTTTGCCATGGCCAGCTGCGTCTTGGTGTTGCGGTAGATGTCCGCAGCGTCAAGGGCCTCTGGCGAGTTGTTTGTCTGGTTGAAGGTGATGTTTGTGGTTCCATTTTGACTGTTCTTGTCGTCGAACTTGGCATCCACAGGAATTGTAGGCCGTGCACCATTCGCTGCGCTGAGCGTGGTGCCGATTGCAGGCATGAGGTTGTTGATACCCTTTGCCTGCTTCTGCATCTCCTCGAGGTTGAGGACGGGCTTGACTTCCGGCTTGTAGGATGGGTCTTCCTCGATGAGGTCGTTGACTCCCTCGAGTGCCTGAGACAGAGCCTCGTAGGCGGTCTTACCCATTCCCTCACTGGCGTTGGCGATGTTCTCATGCTCAGCACGGATGCCGATAGCGAGACCCTCGCCCATGAATCCACCAATAGTCTTCATGAGCCGAGAAGGAGAAGCAATACCAAGGTAGCTCTTCATCTTAGAGATACCATTCTTGGCGCCATTAACCAGCTCGGATCCGATCTTCCAGGCCTTATCGGCGAGTCCGCCAGTCACACCGTCGATGATGGCCCACGCAATCTCCTTACCGACACTACGGAACCGGTGGGAGTAGTTGTTGATTGCGTCTCGGACGCCCTCGAGGAACTTGAGAATGGTCCATACGGCCTTGTCAATGATTCGGCCAGCGTTATTGCCGATTCCATCAAGGAAGTTGATGATCAGATCCGCACCAGCATTGACAATGTTCTGCATGTTATCGGCAATGCCCTGGATGAACTTGGCGACCGTATCCGCACCCTTAGCGCCGTACTCATAGGCATGATTATCCATCTCTGTCAGGATAGCACTGATTAGAGTGAAGATTGCCGAAACCACCAGTGGGGTATTTTCAATGATGGCGTACCACATTGCGCCAATTAGCTTAGCCATCGCCACGGCAAGCTCTGGGGCCTTATCACCTAGGGTGATGATGAAGTTTGCAATAGCATTAGCCAAATCGATCGCCAACTGGGGCAAAATTGCGCCTAGCTGCTGAAGACCCTCAGTAAGGACTAGGAACGCTGCTGAACCAGTCGTAGCACAAATACCCAGGACTGCGGCAAAGGCTGCTAGACCAATTGAGATCGGAAGTAGCGCCAGACCGAAGGCTAATAGAACTGCTGTGAGCAGAATCAGACCAGGGGCAACCATCTCGGCCACGTATGCCGCGGCCAGGAGGACAATAAGGCCTCCCGCCAGAGCAACAAGACCGATTGCTACCTGCATCCAGCTCAGCCCAGCGAGGCGTTCCATAGCCATCGCGAGCACCATGAGGCTGATCGATCCAATAGCCAGACCGATCGCCCCTTCCTTAAAGGTGTCCGCTGCAGCCATTGCGAACACCAGGATAGCAAGACCTGCCGCTAGAGCAATCATACCCTGTGCAAGCTTGACGATGTCCATGCTTCCAAGTAGGTATACCGCCCCGACAAGGGCCATGATGGCGATCGACATAGCGAGGATCGCTGCTGCTCCTCGCCCTCCGCCTCTACCGGCGACATTTGTGGCCACTGATAGGACGGCAATGAGGACTGTTACGGCGAGCGTTCCTTGGATTAGGCGCCCGGTGTCCATAGATCCCAGTAGGTAGATCGCTGAGACCAGAATGTTTACCGAGACAGCCAATCCAAGAAGGATACCTGCGCCCTTAGCCATGAACGGGTTCTGGCTCACTAGCTGCATGAATCCCGACAAGGTCCAAATAATGAGATTCAGAGCAATGACACCCTGCAGAGCCGTACCCAACTTCATCGATCCGAGCATATAGACTGCTGTGGCCAGAAGAATACACGATATCGCTAGACCCATAAGCAGGGTTGCTCCGCGTTCAACGCCCTTCAGGTGCGTTGTCTGCTTCAGGAACTCTGCCAGGGATCCAAGAAGCACCTGCATCGAAATGACGCCAATGAGTGCGCCCTTAACATCCATACCCGCAAGGATCCTGACTGCAACAGCCATGAGAATCAGAGCCGCACCAAGGGCGATAAGAAGCCCCATGATGAGTGGCGCATGTTTCTTGAATGCCACCATCTTACCCATAGACTCAATCATGTCGTTGAGCATGTTGAAGAGGACCTTCATCACACCAAGCGTTATCAGAAGCTTCGGCGCTGGAACAAGTGACATCACGACAAGTGCCCCAGCAAGAACACCAAGAGCGATGGCAATCGTCAGAAGAGCCTTAGCTTTGAGTCGTTCCTGGAAACCCTCGAGGACGCCTCCGAGCTGATCAAGAACATTACCAAACTTCTCGGCAACGTCTCCGATCTTGTCGAAGTTCTTCTTGAAGGAGTTAATCCATCGAGTGAATGCGATCAGCGTACCAGCGCCAATAGCCCCAACAAGAATCTTACCCATGTCATAGGACTTGAGGTTCTCATTGGACTTGGAGAGAGCCTCGCCAATCCCGCCGAAGGCCTTCATAGCAGCGCCCTTGACATCAGGAGCGAACTGCTGCTTGATGAAGTTCTTGAACTCAACGAGCTTCTGCTTGATAGTCTCGAAGAGTTCAGGTAGATGCAACTGCTGAGCAATCCGCTTGATGTCTTCCGCCCACTTGAGGAGGAAGTTCTGCTTAGCTGCGCCAGCTGCGTCCTTGGCGGCCTGTGCCGTAGCAGTACCAACTGAGGCTACTGCTCCCGCAGCTTCCCCGGCTTTCTGCTTAACATCGCCATGACCGTTGACCCAGTCACGGAAGGAGATGGCCAGTTCCTTGAACTTCTGGCCTGCGGAATGCGCCGTAGCACCAAGCTTCTCCCAGGCACTGCTATTTTGAATCTTCTGCCAGACTTCCTCAAAAGCGTCCTTCAACTCAATGAGTTTCTCCTTGAGCCACTGAACCTTTTCCGCAATCTTCATCTTCTCACCGAGTTCATTGAACTTATCGGTGAGTTTCGAGATGATTGCCTCAGAAGAGGACAGATCACCGAGCGAGAAACCCTTGAAGTAGTCGGAGATAGCGGCTTTACCAGAATTCAGCTTCGCCTTGAGCTTGTTCCCGACATTCTCGCCAAACTCGTGGATCTTGTTCTTGGCCTTATCAATGGTGTCCTGAATGGTCTCGAAGGCTGTGATGAACTGCTGACCAATTACAGAGTTCTTAATGGCCTCCTTGACGAGACCGAACTTCGAAGACAAATCCTTGAGCGCCTGGCCTACCTTCGTGACCTTTGTGCCGACATCAAGCCACATGATAAAGTCATGGATCTTTTCAACAACCCACTTAATGGCCTTTCCAACAAGGTCAATTGGCGGAAGAAGTAGCTTTAGTACCTTTCCACCAAGATCGAGACTGGCAAACCATTTATCGAACCAGTTAATTGCCTTTCCGAGCATCTTGGTGATCTGGAAGATACCAGAATTCACACCAGCGAAAGCTGGGAATAGCGCACCAATGATGTGAGCTGCCACGGTGAAGATGACTTGTCCGACTTCAGAGACGATAGTCCAGAGGATATGGAATACCGAGAACAATCCTGTGAAGGTCCACTCTAGTTTGTCCGCGAAGTTGTCAGTGATGATCAACTTCTCGGTGAAGTCAGCAAAGGCTTTAGTCATTCGGAACAGACCTTCAGCCGATGCGTTAGCGAAGACCTCCCGGAAGGCGCTAACAACCTGCCCAATGACCTTTACTAAAGCCTGGAAGATGTTTCCCAAACCTCGGACAAGTTCTGATCGGCCACCGAGATCCTTCCACATCTGAAGGAAGCCATTCCTGGCATCGGCACTATCCGAGATCAACGAACCAAGCCAGTTACTGATACTGGTGAACAGCTCAGTGGCCTCGTCGAAGTCGCCAAACAGGATCTCAAAGGTCTCGGCCCATCCGGAACCGATCGCTTCCTTGGTGGTGTCGATAAGTTGGCTAAAGGTTCGAACCTTAGTAGCGGCATCGAAGGCATTTCCAGCAAACTGCTTAAGCTTTGCCGCCTGCTCCTCTGAGTACCCCATCTCCATAAGCTGTGCCTCGGATAGGTCGTTCGTCAGAGCAGTAAGAGTCTTAGTCATTACCTCTGCAGTAAGCCAGTCCTCACGAAGTGACTCTCGGAAGCTTCCCTTCTTGGCAATAGCCTCATCGACACCCGTACCCATCATTCGGGAGGTCTCGATCAGGGCGTTTCGGAAAGACTCGCCGCCCATGCCGGCATTGACCAGAGAGTTCCAGTCCTGCAGGTGAATCACACCGGCTGAGATAGCCTGCGATAGCTGGGTATATGCGGTAGCAGTCTGTTGTGCGGTTGAACCAGAAGCCGCAGCGAGGTTCGAAAGACCCTTAATAGAGGCCACAGAGGTCTGTAGATCAACACCGGCCGCGGTGAACAGACCAATAGCATTCGTCATGTCGCTGAAGCTGTAGACGGTCTTGTCAGCATAGGTGTTTAGTTCTGCCAAGGAGGTCTTAACCTCACCGAGGGTGGTACCCTTCTCAGCAGTGTTCGCCATAATGGTCTGAATGGCTCTCATTTTGAGCTCATACTCATTAAAGCCATCTTTGACCGTCTGGAAGAAGCCGGATAGGATCTGCTGACCGGCAGAAAGCGCCGCTGCGCCGATTCCGCCGAAGGCGGCGAGACCCATTCCCTGCATTACGGTCATGTTCTTGCCAATGTCGAGTGCTTTAGCTGCCAGGTCACCGAACGTAGTGTTCTTAGCTATCTCGCTGAGACGGTTGAAGCCAGAAGTGGCTTGGTCCAGTTTCAGGGCGCCCTTGAGTTTGTCCATACTGGATGCAGATTCCTGAATGGCAGATAGGAACTGCTTGTTATTCATCTTGAGCGAGACTACCCGCTCGTCAATAGTCGCCACTACCTAGTGACCTCCTTCCAGGCCTTGTCTGCGATCTTGTCGAAGATGGGCCGGATCGCGGGATTGATGTAGTCTCGACCAACGACGTAGCCGCCATTGCGGGTTCCGTGGCCGTATTGAATGAGTACGGCGATGTTTGCGCCTTTGTTTACGTTGGAATTCGTCCAGGTGATCTTCCAGTTGTTTCCTGTACGTTTTACTTCGTAGTTCCAGGACTTGGCTGTTGCTCCGGTACGAGAGGGGGTAGCTGAGGCGAGTGCAGCCGCCCCCTCCCGACCGAATTGATTCATGATCAGAGCCAGATCAAGCTTGGTCATTCTATCAAACCAGTTCCTGGTCATCTTCCAATCGCCCTGGCTCTCGATCGTGATCATGATTCTCCTAGACTAGACTCTCTGTCAAGATGTTCGCAACTCCGGAAACCATACACCCAGCAGCGCCCTTCTGCATTGCCTGGTTGTACTGATCCCTAGTAGCACAGATGTGCGCCCAGACTGGCTTGCCCAGAGCAAGTGTCTTGGTCCAGGTCTGCTGGTCAGCCTCGAAGGACATCCCTAGGTAATCCCATGGTGCTGCCCATCCATTCAGGCGCCCATCAGCGACATGGTCCGGATACGAGTATCCCCAGCACTTCCAACCATCAGCTTTCCACTGGTTTACAAGCCATGTGGCATCAACAGAGAACTTCCAGATGATTCTCTGCTTAGCATCGGATGGGAAGAACTGCTTCAACTCCTGCCACTTGGTTGCTGAGTACTTCGGATCAAGCACAGTGATGTGGCTTGAGCCATATGCCCTGAAGTAGTCCTCGACCTTCATGATAGGTTCGCCAACAGTCTTGAACTTCCGGATCTCATCCCAAGTCATCTCAGTGACTGGGGTATTAGGCGCTGTCGGGTCGGTCCGCTGAAGTGTGCGATCATGGTTCAGGAACCAGATTCCGTCCTTCGAGCACTGGCAAGACACCTCAAGTGCTCCGGCACCGAACATCACCGAGTTGGTATAGGCTCTTATCGAAGCCTCGGGCCAACTCACGGATCCACCACGATGAGCGACAAGGAATCCCTTGGTGATCATCATGGTCCCGATGTCAGGATATCCTTTCGGAACGGCTCGCATATGGGCCGGGGTCTCGGAATCGTCCGCCTCATAGACGGTGACAAGGCCTCGTTCCCCGCCAACAACCTCGACAGTAGGAGCAGCATCCTCCTGAGCCGCGGGATCGATCATAGGCGTGAAGTATACCCAGGCCCATGCCGTAGCATTGGGGATACCCGTGATCTTCTCTGTCTCGCCGACCAGAAGCGCGGACCAGGAATCGGTCGTGGAGTTTGTACCGGCATTCCATTTGTTAGTTGTGGTTCGCCAGTCGGTAAGAGGGGTACTCTTGTTCCCGTGATACTGACCCGCAACCAAACCCAGTCGTTTAGAATCGATCTCAGGAAGACCAGCCTGCCAGGTATGGATGTCGAAATCCTTAACCCCGCGAACAATAATCATCAGAGCCCGTTCCCGAGCCCCAGAAGCTACCGTTCCACCAAACTGGACACCCAGAGTGTCTTGCGGGGAAGTTACCTTCTTGACCGCGACATACCCAGATCGTCCAGCGGCGTTGTTCTGGGCTGCAACTACCCATCCAGCTGGAGGACGAGCCGCCGTGTTACCAAACTGCGATGCGTAGAACACAACCGCAATGTCGCCCCACTGAGACGGAGCCATCAAGTCTGGCATGGATCCGCCCATACCTTCACCAACAGCTCGAGATATGAATTCGATTCCCTCGGGAGGAGTTGGATACACCTCGAGACTGTGGATCAGGATGTCGTGACCGGTCGATGGCACCTGAATGGAGGGCAACCACAGCGGATAACTACTATCTGGAAGAACAATGTCGAGATCGATCGTTCTTTTCGTACCGGCAGGTAGCCTCTTCGTCTCAATGACGTCCTGAAAGATGTTCCCTTTCTTATCATTGAGTCGAGAAGCCCGAATCACTAAACGGTTCTCATCGCCAGATGTATAGTTCAGTGTGAATCGGAACTTCTTCTGAAGCACCGGGATAGCATACTGATCATACGGGGTTGTCGATGAGTTAACATTTATGTATGCCCCATCTCCATCTTTCCGGCCATTTCCGAACCACCACGTTCCCAGAACGGGAAGCATGCTGGCCATCAGCGAGCCCTCCGAACAATCACGGTCCCGGCAGGAGTTCCGGCGGGAACTGGGTCATCCTTACCAAGGACCAGGATCTTTGATCCGTCTGTGGTCATCCCGTCAACACGAAGCTTGAGATCCAAGTACCCCTTGATCCAGGGGATGATGAGTTCACGGATCTTCTCGCCTGGCGGATTGGCATAAGGGTTGCCAACTGGGGCCCATTGACCACCATTTTGACCATCTTCAGCAAGAACGCCGTCGGTGACGTAGACGTGACCGATCCCGAGCGAGTCGAGCTTCCGGAACACGTCTCGGTAATTCAGAGAGTTCGTGGTATGGACCGTAGCCCACCAACGAGTCGACGGATACTCCGCCATGTGAGCCGGAAGGATTGGAGTCTGCTCGTCATTCGTAAGGAATTTCTGCGCAGTGCCTTCATACATCATACAGACGTTAAAGTCAAGCTTGCACATCTCCTCGGAGATGTTGGATCCCGTGTTGATACCGATTACGAAGTTGTATCCTTCATTGGTTCGGATCGTGTCAATGAGATCCTTGTACCATGGGACTCGTCCGGCCTGAGTTCCCCAGCCATTGATGACCTCGTCAAGGAGGACGCCCTGAACAAGGTCACCATACCACTGCTTGGCCCGCTTGAGCTGCTCGAGGATGTAAGTCTTGGTGAACTTATCTGGGTTCGGAATACCCGTTCTACCGGGATCGTTCGCGGGAAGGCTAGCGGCGCCGTACTGGGTCTTGATGTAGAACAGGATCTTCTTTGCTCCAGCGGCAAGAGCCAGCTCAGCCTGCTTCTTGAAGTCCTTCTCGTAGGCTTCCCAGTCCCCACTATTGCGGTTCATGATGACGTACCCAAGCTCATCGCGGAACTTGAGTGTCTGAGCCCACTTGGAGAACTGCCCAGGCTTTCCATCCTGGTAGTAGTCGGGCCAGTAGTATGTGACAGGCGAGTAGTATCGTGCCCCAGTCTGGAATGGGTTTAGGTTCTTCGCCACAAGCGCATTCGTGGCATTCAGATCAACTCGATCTGCCTTGTGGGCCAGGTCCGAAGCCACCTCAGTCTTTGTCGGGTAGTTCGAGAGGTCAGCAGGAGTTCCGTCTCGTCCTGGTTTACCAGGAGGACCCTGAATGCCTGGTTCTCCCTTATCACCCTTTGCGCCGGGTTTACCAGGGGGCCCAGGAGGGCCAGGTGTACCGACGCCCCCACCGCCTCCTCCACCACCGAAAGGGAGAGGGGAGATCTCGTCGGTGGGATTAGATGTCATGATGTCGATCTCTCCGCCCTGAGCGAGCGCGAGGTGCTTAACGAGGTCTACCTCGGGAGAATCGACATAGATGGTGTGGGTCCAGGCGCCAGAAGGGGTTACTCCAGCGCCCGGAGCCAGCACCTCGACATTGACAGCACCAGCCTGGTCTGTCCGAATCGTAACCTCTCGCATACCGACTGTGACGCCATTGACGGTTGCCGTGGCGCCAATAACATCAGGGATGATTCGGACCGTTGCCCGACCCTTTTCTCCTCCCGGGATAGTCCCGGTTAAAGTGCAGTATGGGGCTGCCATTGTCTAGCCTCCTACGGCTGTTCTGCGCGATCGAGCATCGCGTTTACTCGAGTATTTGTGTCTGGGCCATAGATGCCATCGACCTCTGCGCCAACGGCACTCTGAACGGCCTCGACTGTGTCATCGTGGGCTTCCTCTGAGGCATCGCCCCAGACTCCGTCCTGCTCAGTGCCGACGACGGACTGGGTGAACTTCACTCCGAATGGGAAGGTCTTTCCGCCCCAGGAGGAAGCGCAAGCCAGCGCGTAGCAACGGCTCCGAGTGTTAGGACCGGCGACGTTGTCAGGGTTAGCTCGAACGGCCCGCTGAAGGGCTCGGATGTCAGCCGGCCCAGACTTGGCTCCGCCATCGGAGTACGCAGGCCGGATCACATAAGCGATCGAGCTATTACGGACTCGACGCCAAACGCCATTGCCAGCAGACTGAGAGCCATAGCTTCCAGATGAGGTGTTACCCTCAATGGTCTGAAGTGTACCGCCTCCGAGATTCTTCTCGACAAATCCCACATGGTCGGTTCCGCCGCCGTCCCAGTCAAAGATAACGACATCTCCAGGCTCTGCGTCGTAAACAGATACGAAGTAAGCTGTGGGGTGCTGGCGGACCTTATTGACTGTGTAATCCGTGTTGAAAGAGAACCCCCCAATAGAGTCAATCTGTCCGCACTCGTCCAGACACATGCTAACGAAGAGCATGCACCACCACACAGAGTCGGACGGTCCAGCAAGCCACTGCTGTCCGGTTCGAGCGGCCCAGTAGCGGCCGGCTTCGGATCCAGGCTGGGGGTCATCTGGAGCATAGTAACCAATCCTCGCCGCAGCTCGAGCGAGGACCTGCTGTGCAACGCTCACTGCATCACCTCAGTAGTCTGGGACACATGAATGTCCTTGTCTTCCATAGGGTCAGTTCCGATGTGAGCCTGCGGGGCGAATGCCTCATCAGGGAACTCTTCGTGCTTTCCCATAATCATCCCTTCGAACCAAGCGCTTGCCGCCTGGCTCTGTTCAGATCCCGGTTCCTTGCCAGAATGTCGGACCGGGACATCTTCTTCTCGGGCTGATTCTTCTCGTTACAGACTCGAATCAGCGTTAGTAGGCGGTTGATGTGCCACTTCTCGCACTCGAACGGGATCTGGCATGCGATCATCCAGTAGTAGATCAGCTCCGAGGATGTGTATTCTCCAGACCCACTTTCTCCGCCAGACTTGACGAAGGTGGTAGCGGTCTTAGTGTCGGCCATGTAATTACTTACACGTTCGATTTCACTGGCGGGGAGTCTATCCAGGAGCTCAGGATCATAATCCTCATCGGTGATCATGCACTTGATGTAGAGGAGCATCTCCTCTGGAGTGATGTCTTCGTTACCGATGAGATGTTTATGGGTGATCGACTCCCATTTTGAAAGCGCGATCAGGTTGTGCTCCAGGTGTAGTTCCCCGCCGGGCATAGAGACGAATGTCTGCGTCTCCTCGTCAAACCCGTCGATTTCGGGGATAGAAATTATAAGCATCGCAGACACCGAGGGCCCAGGAATCTAGGTCTCTGAGCCCCCGGTGTAGTCATCATGCGAAGTGGGCCTTGATCTCGTCAGGCAGCAGCAGCTTAGGCTCGGAAGCCTGTCCACCACCCTGAGCGTCGGCGCCGAACAGCTTGGCCTCAAGGCTCTTGAGCTTCCCGGGGTCAACGTCCAGCGACGAGATGGTCAGAAGCGAGGTGGGCTTGGCGCCAGCCACATTGACGGGTGTGGTCGAGATCTCCCACGAGAACGAGATCGCCTCAGGGGAGTCGTTTACCGTCTTGTAGCCCTTCTCCGAGGGAGAGGCCTTGCAGCCGTACAGAACGTGCAGCTTGTAGCCGCGGTCCTGACCCGCAACGTCGTCACCAATCTTGGTGCGGTACACCAGACCGAACGCAACGCGGTCCTGCTGACCAATCTTGACACCCTTGGTCAGCTCGGAAGAGCCGTCACAAGCCTCGAACTCGTCGGGGTAGGTGTAAGCCTCGATCGTGCCCTTCAGCTTCTCAGCAGAGAGCAGTGACAGGTACAGAATGTTGTCCGCGTACAGGTCGGTGGCCTCGGCGCCCTCGGGCTTCTCGGAGATGGCGGTAATACCATTCCAAGCAACGCCCTTACCGTAGGTCTTGGTTGAGGGGTCGTACACATACAGTGCGCAGTGGTCGACACCAGTCTCGATCCTGCGCTCACCAGTCTTGTCCCAGACAAGTGCAGCCATGTTATCTCCTAGTAATAGACATCGAAGATGTCGTGATAGAGGTTATCGGTCACCTGTCGAGTCATATGACGACTAAACAGGAGATCTTCGAGTTTGGTCCTAGTCGGGTCCTCGGGATGGCGGGCGATCAGGGTCACCTGAAACCGATTAGCCTTAATGTACTTCTGATTGTCAGCGTACATCGGATCGCCCGGGTTTCTCTCGTAAATGATACACGGGTACGAGAGCTTGATTGACGGGAGTGGCTGATAATAGACATTCTCAGACCCGAGGATCTCTACCAGCTTCTCATGGAGAGCTAGGCGTCGGTCCATTATACACCCCCGTCATCTCGAGAACCAGCCGGGGGAACTTCAGTTCGACATAAGAGACTTTCCAAAGTCCCCCCAGCCAGCGAACGTACCTGAGATTCTGGACATTATCCGTGATGTAGCCGTCAGCAATCACACTGATCTGGTTACTCAGGTTAATTGATCCCAGAATCTCATCGCTGCCACCAAAGCGACGTGCTTCTCGGAAGATGTCGCCATAGTACTGCTTCTCGATGATCTTGTCTTCCCAAATTCCCGGCGATGTTTGGACCTGCGTAGCGAATCCTATGTCACCGAAGAATTTGGCCATCTATCACGGCTCCGGAACGACGTTCCCGTCCTCGGACTTACGCTCAACGATGATCGCAGACTTCGGGTGAGTCAGCGCACCGGAGAGACGGGTCTCCAGGAGGTAGTGGTACTGGTTGAAGCTAATGTCGAAGTCCTCGGCAGCAAACAGCTGCCCACCCTTGTCAGCGCCGATTGTATAATCGGACATGTTGACAATGATACCGAGGGCGTCAACAGCGCCGTTCTTGGCGGAGGTGCGCTGCAGACCCTTCATCAGCGGGACCTTGACGATCTTCGAGACGCCGACGTAGTCAGCGAGCTCGGAGATGCTACGGAACAGACGGTGACCCATCTTGTCCTTCAGCAGAAGGATCTCGGTAACCATGTGAGGCTCAGCGAACCAGGTCGGGTTACCGGCACCGTCGTAGTCGTCCATGGCGCGGACGATAGAGTCCAGGACGTCCTCGGTGGTGGTTGCCTTGGCAAGGATGACACGCGGCGCGTACAGCGAGTCCTCCTTGTAGATGGGGCGGATGCAGTCCTCCTTGATCTTGTCCTTGGAGGAAGCCTGGCGACCATCGCCGATGAGAACAGCTCGACCGAGCTCCTCCTCGATCATGATCTTCATCTCGCCACGGATCCAGGACACGACGTCGAAGTCGGTGATGTCCAGGATGTCGTCACGGTCCAGACGCTGCTTCTTGTAGATGGTGGTCGGCGAGGTGACACGCTGCAGCAACGTGAAGACCTCGTCTTCCTTCTTATTGCCCTTGATGTAACCCTTGGCACGGGCCTCATCGGCGGTGATGTCGGCGAAGCGGGTGCGAATACGGGAGAAGGGCGAGTGCTTGGCGCCACCGACTACGGCGTTAACCCAGTCGGTCTTCCTCTTAATGAATTCTGGGGTGTTCCACAGATCCTTCGCCTCAGGGAAGAGGGTCTCGATCTGCTTGATACCATAGGCGTCAGCGTGAGCCAGGATGGCCTGCTTCAGAGATCCGCCGGAACGAGCGTCCTCGAAGATGGTCTCAACCTGAGCGTGGGTAAGGACAGGGAGCTCCTCGGTGTCAGCGGAGCCCTCGAACACATTCTTGTGAGCCAAGTCGTCTTCCTCAGTAGTAGTGTCGGAATGGGCGGTATCCTCGACCTCTTCGGTCTCAGACTCCTCCGCCTCCTCATCGGCAGACTCGACAAGCTGTCCGACGATGGCATAGACCGCCGTCTTCTGCTCCTCAGTCATACCGTCGAAGATCTCCCCGAGAGTGGGGTCATCCTCGTCGCCCTCAGCGTCGGCCTCAGGCTCCTCCTCGGCGTGCTCGACGTCTTCCGTCTCCTCCGCTTCGAAGTCCTCATCCTCATCGCCGTGAGAGACGAAGTCGAGATCCTCATCCGTGTAGATCACGGCTGCAATCTCCTCCCCGTCATCCCCATGCTCGATGGAGACTTGGTCAATGAGAGCGCCAGGATTGGCGCCGCGGAGCACCAGGCTCACCTCGACGAGCTCACCGTGGACAACATCATTGCCCTTAGCACGAACGTGGGTAGCGTAGATGCTCATCGCCTTTACGTCACCGTTTCGGACCATCTCTCGAGCAGTCCGCCCACGGTCTGTGTTGTTCAGATGGGCGTAGGCGTAAACCCCATCCTCACGAACCTCAAGGTCGGCATGGCCAAGAACGTTCTCAACGTCCCCGTGCTTGTGCTGCCAGACCAGAGGTACGGTCTTCCCGTCATACGCCGCAAATGCGCCATGTCGGATGATCTTGTTATCCGAGCACCGAACATCATTCTTGGTGGCGTAGCCGGAGAAGTCGCACTTAACTGCCATTTTGACTACTCTCCATCAGTTCGGAAATTGGTACGTCGGCAGCTGGGACTTCATCGAGTGGCGCTTCGGCCGTCGGTTCCATCTCGGTTGCCGGGTTGATGTTGGAGTTCACCAACTGATCTGCCGTCTCTTCGTCAGACTGAGGCCAGCCGAACTTCGGGCGAAGCTCATTAGCTGTGCCGATCTCATTACGCTTGACGGAGTCGACCAGCGTGGACATCTCCTCGAGCGGGACGTTGAGGAACGGATCCTCGATCGCCATGATCCGCTGCTTCTGCGTTCGGGCAGTCTTCGTGAGGAATGTCCGGGTGAGGGCATCAGTGATCGCCTTCAGAACTGGGCGAACCGTTCGGTTCTGGTAGTTCAGCATCTGACGCGCGTCAGCCTTACCGTTGAAGACGTCTTCCGTCATTCCGAGCTGGTTATACAGCTGCGTCGTGAGCCACTGGATCTGACTCATGAGGTTGTTCTCGGAAGGTCGGTTCAGCTGAGTGATTCGCTCCGCACCATCTGTGTAAGCGATACCGTACTGAGAGCCTGCGAGCTGTTCCTCAATCATCTGGCGTCGCTTTTCGGCCTGCTGCTTCTTCAACTCAGTCTTGACAACATAGGGAAGCTGAATGATAATGTCCAGCTTTCCGGATCCAGACTGCTTGTCGATAGCATCAAGCAGATGTAGCTTCTGCGTCAGTCGCTGCAGCGTAGAACTCGGAGCGTTCATAACGCTGTACAGAGGGTTCTGCACAACAGCCACGAATTCCTTGTCAAGCGTAAGCTGTTCTCGCTGTCCGGTTTGGTCGTTGTATACTTCCACCCGGACGTGTCGGGGATACCAGTTAAGGATAGTCCCGACACGCATCGACTTGACGTCGTATCCCTGGGTCATGTCCGGACTCACATCCGTATCGACAGGGACGATGGCTACCGCGCCTTCCTCGAACAGAGTCAGGACTAGATCCTGGAAGAACCCTTGTCCGGTCTGGTCGATATTGGCGCTGAGAGACAGGCAGTCATCCAGGTAACTGCGGTAGTAGCTCTTGAGATTGCCGTTCTCGTCAGTCTTGACGTGGCGAATCGGAACATTCGAGACATCGATAGCAATCTGGTTGTATATGCTAGTGACGATGGTCTGATCGCCGACGACAGGGCGATAGTTCAGGTTCGGATTCCCGAAGGTCCACGATCCGTATTCCGGCGTGAAGTTCTTCTTGTCCGGAGACCTTGTAAATGCATTCCAGGCGTGGCTCAATCGATCACTAAGACCCATTTCACCTCCTCGCTCATTCGAATGCCTCCTTGTTGATCTTGTATGCCACGAAGGCATCCATCAGAGCAGCCACCGAGTCGATCTTCTCTTCCGAGCGTTTCTTCAGCAGCTTCCGGTTTCCGTTGGTATCCTCGAGGGTGACACAGTTACCCATGGTGAATGACATGAGTTCCTGGTCGAAGATGAGGAGGCGTTCAGCAGCGAGCTTCTTCAACTCACCGAGGGGGACCGATTCAGTCCGGGCCCCCTGGATTACCTTCTCAATACCATACGGTCCGTTCTCCTGTTCCCATCGAGTCACGAACTCCTTGGCGTTATATGGGTCGAACCCGAATGCCGAGACGTCGTATCTCTGGTCCTCGATGTGTTGGTCCAGATCCTCATATACTTCCATCATATCCAAGACAGTTCCCTCCATTACTCGGAGGGTTCCTTCTTGTATGAACTGGTCGTACTTCTGGCGTAGAGCTCCAGGCAACTTCATGAGGGTCAGCTCGGAGATGTACGCTAGAGTCTTAACTCCGAACGCTTGATTTCGGAGTGGGAACAGGAAGGTGAACGCACAGAAGTCATCCCCCTGGGACAAGTCGGCGCCCATGGCGCACTGCATGTTCCAGAAGGTATTCTTCCTGTGCGGGATCGTCTCCTCGTAAGTGAAGAAGTAGGTGTACCCCTCCATGGGGATTCCGAACCTCTTGGCGAGGATGTCGTTTCGAGCGGCAGGTGCTTGTTCCATTCGCTCAACGTCCTGCTGGTACCGATCATAGGACACGGTGATGCCGATGTTCGGCTGGGCTTTCACCCACATAGCAGGATCTGCTACCTCTTCGATTTTGTCGAGTCGGTAGTAGAAAATTGAGATGTGAGGGGCGATATATTCGCCCTTCAGGATTTTGAGCAACTCCATCTTCATGGTGTCACCCACCGCATTGCGGATGGTTCCCTCGGAGGAGACGGCCAGAATGACCGGATCGTCAACCTTCGAGGCTCCCTGCTCAAGTGCACCAACCACGTCTTCTCGAATGTCTCCCGAGAGCCATTCATCAACTGTGCAAACCTTCGGGCGCAGGCCCTGGAGCTTATCGATTGACATGGGGCGGACTTCAAGCAGGGAGCCCGTCAGGAAGTTTTCAACACCCTTCTTCGTTGCAACCAGCTTTTGGCGGTTAGCTCTCGCGCCAGTTGTATTTTGAAGGGATCCCTCTGTGAGGAACTTGTACAGCGGACCTCGGGCACGAGTGATAGCGGTCCTGAATGGACCCATCACCTCTTCAGCCTGCTTCATGGTCGGAGCCGTAGCGATCTGATGCGTCGTCGTAGTGTCAATCACCATGAAGTAGTTTTGGATGAGAGACATATACATCGACTTCGCTGCTCCACGAGCAACGATCAGATACTGCTTGATTGTAAGGCGCTTCTTTACTGTTTTGGTCTCGTATCGACCGCCGACTCCATCCTCATACGGGACGAAGACTTGACGGTCCTCGAAGTAGTACCAGCCAAGTAGCTGTTCGGCCCAGAGCTTGAAGCTGTCAAGAAGATGGAGGTCTGCTCCGTCGGACAGCGTAAGCTCGTTCTCACAGTATGCGATGAATCCTTCTACGGCTTGATCGTCGTAGTAGTATTCTGGATTGGCGACAAGCGCGTCAATCCGGTTCATCTCACATGAGATCTCTTCGCATACTGGAATCTCGCCTCGGATGACTGCATCCCGGAACTGTCCGTAGTATTTTGGTACTGCGGTGTTCGAGAGCATTACTTCAGCGGACTCCCCGGATTGCGAGGACGGCGCTTAGGCTTCGGCGAGGGCTTAGTCTGCTTGTACGACTTAGGCTTCTCGATCTGCTTCGGAACCTTCTTGTTCCTGGACTTCTCGATAAGAGCCTTAGCCTCGGATCGAGACTCAGTCTTCATCTCCTCGGCTGCCGCCATTGCCTCTTCAGCACCCTCGCGAGCCTTCTCTGCGGCCTTCTTAACCTTCTCTCCGAGTCCACCCTTTTCGGCCTTCTGGCCGGTGGCTTGCTCAAAGGCGTTATCGAAAGCGGAACGCATCAGCTTGTTCCCGGCATACGTCCCTGCCTTAGTGATAGACCCTTCGAGGATCTGTCGAGTGACCTCGCGACCTCGAATAAGGTGGCGATCGGCCTTGAGCTCCCGATAGCGTTTCTCTTGCTCCAGCCTGGTAATTCGAGACTTGAGCTCGGCGTCGCTGAGCTTTCGGTAGCCCTTCTTGGCGAACTTCTTTCGAGCCTTGATCTCGGCCTTACGCTGGGTTCGGGCGATGGTCCGCTCTTGGTGGCGTTCATGGGCCTTCTGGACAGTCTTGACTCCGCGCTTTGTGGCGCTGACTGTTCCCGAGACGGTCTTAACGGTTCCACGTCCAGCCTTTCGTAGTGCCTTGGCAGTTGCGGCACGTCCGGCAGAGGCCTTCTTTCGAATGACACCCCACCGCATGCCTTTTACGCCATGGTGGGCTAGGACTTCCCCTCCGTCTGGTAGATCAGTCTCCATGCTGCCTCCTCGATCAGCTTCTGGTATGCCGTGACCAAGAAGGAGTTTCCTGGCGGGTCGAACATGAGCCGGACCTTGAGCGAGATGTACGACTTGATAGCCGCTTCGTCTTGAATGTCCGGAAAGACGGACCACTGAGATTCCTTCTCGATGATCCCGAGGCATTTTGGCCCCAATTGTGCGAGATCCATCCGTGCAGAGTTGATGTACATCAGGATCTGGTCGTTGAAGGCGTCATATCCCGGAACGATGCCGAGCGCCTTCTTTACATCTTCAAGAATCGTTCCCATTAGATCCTCCAGGGAGCTTGATCGTTCGGTCGACGCTCAACAACTCGTGGTGTCAACCTCGATCGGTCTCCGAAGTGTATCGCGTTGTGGGTGTTCTTGGTTGTCGTGATGAGAAACTCTGGCTCAAGGATGTCTGGATTGAATTCCTCGAGATCTTTGGGCTGGATTGGGTTCATGTGGTGAATCAGCGGCATGTACTTGATGTCCAGGCCTTCGATTCCGAGATCACAGGCTTCATCCCGAGCCAGAACAAAGTTCCTGACCTTCTTCCACTCGGTTGAGGAGTAGAATCTTTGGTTCAGGTATCTGTCGAAGCCAAACGTAGCAGTTCCGATCTGCCCATCGAGTGATAGATAGTCGAATCGTTCTTCAAACGTTGACAGTCGAACCAAATCAGAGTACGTCCGTAACATCCCCCGCTCCAGAGTATGTTCGGAAGGCTTCGATCGCTTCTTTGGCAATCTTCTCAGCTTGCTCAGCACTCACGAGCGCTGTCTTCTTCGCTTCGAGGAGCGCAGTTTCGTTTCTCAGCTTCTCAACCTCGAGCTGTTCTCTTGTGGAGGCGAGCTTGAGGTAGTGGTTCACCGTTGTTGCCGGTGCTGTGCCCTCTCGAAGCTGCTTCTCGGCAAGCTCAAGGGCCAGATTGATCATCTGCGCCTCGCGTTGCTCCACAGTTCGAGCGGGTTTCGAGGGGGTTGAGGCCCTTTTACCCATAGTTGCTCCTTAGATAGAGGGCGTTTGGGGCCAATTGAGGACTAGATTCTAGGGCCCAATGTGAGCGAGACCGGCAGGAAGAAAGGAGCACACAAAAACTTCCTGTGAGCCCTAGAATCTAGACCCCAATTGGCTTTCCAAATATCCCTCCGGGGAAAATATGGAGGGCGCGACGATGAGGGCGGGGGGTCATTTAGGCGACTCCCCCTCCCCCCATCAAGGCTCAAGAAAACAAATTAATCTTCAACTTCAAATGTTTGATAGAAGTTTGTTCCATCCATTTGAAGAATTCGATCAATTGTTTTCTCAATTTCTTCAACTTCAAGATTTTCAGTCAAAGAATCTGTCGATGTGCACAGCCTAGCCACCAGCCCACAGGTGTGGTACCCATGGGTGGTGTCGTAAGCAAACCATTCGTCCCAAGAAGTTCTTGGATCGTAAGGATTGTCTACTGTGCTTAGCATCCTAGCCATGATAGACCTCCTGTATAGAGGCCCTGTGAGTAGTGGTATACCATGGTATGGGCTACCCTACCTCTAGAGCACGGTGTACTGATGATGTTGAGATTCCTAAAGCTTCAGCAATTTCAGAAGCAGTCTTACCCCTGCTACTCATAGCCTTAGCTCTGGACACCATGCTGGACGATAGCTTAGGCTGAGCCCTTGGTGTGGCTAGCTCTCTCACTACTGATTCATCAGCTAGTTCAAGAACCTTGTTCAAGGCAGCCTGTGAGATAGCACCTTCTTGGATTGCTCTCCACTCTTGAGGTGTGATCATGAAAGGCTTCTTACCAGCCCCCGTTCTTGAACGGGCCTCGGCTAAAGCCTGACGCCGGGCCTTTGATAGGCGCTCTTTGTCTTTGGCCAAAGTTGGATCAGCTTGCTTCTGAGCCCTAACAACGGCGTCTGCCAGGACCTGAGCCTGGCGTTCTCGGGGTTTGTTCCGGAGTGCCTCGTTAACTTTTGCCTTGAGGGACTTAACCTCAGGGGCATATGTCTTGGAGGCCTGGGGGTTTTTCCTGACAGAGGGGATAGATAGTGTAGCCTTCCTTGCTTCATTGGCCATGGCCTTCAAAGCGTTGGAGTGATTAGCATACACCGTCTCAATTGTACTGCCATCCTTAGAAACCAGGGAGAATGCATCATGAGTCTCGGCTAGCTTCTTGGATTTAACAATACTCTTCTCTGTCTTCCACCCTACAACAGTCTCCCCATCTTCACCGAAGACGGGTTTCTTGTAGGTCTTCCCCGTTTCTTCCCAAACCTTACGGCCTGTCTTCTTATCGATAGGCCCACCTTTTGAAGCGGACCGGGCTTTTCGATCAGGAAGGTAGGCAGTAGAACCAGCACGGGAAATCAGAGTGGATGCCCCACCGTTTGATTTACCCTGGTACTTCTTCTTGAGGGCTGGGATTCCATTGTCAAGCTCCGACTGCTTGTAATTCAGATGGTGTTTCTGTGCATCAATTACAACCATGGAGTGTCGAACTGCCCGGGCAATCTCAGACTGGGTAGCGCCTTTGATGGTCATGTCGGTAATCAGGTTCGATACCTCACCCATCTTAAGCTGCTTGTTCTTGTCTGACATCTTGGGCATTCCTTCATACCCAGGGTACATAGCTTTAGGATCAAAGTCCTTCAGCCCTTTAAGAGCTGGGGAGGTCTTGACCTTACCGCTATTGTTCGGGATACAAAGGACCGAGTCGCCATCAAAGTCTGCACCAGACAGACGTTCTGCAACCTTGGGGTGGATTCCGATTGCGTCCTTAACCTTAGTCCCTATTGCTTTTCTGGCATGGGGGTTTTTGTTATTGACGGTCAATTCAGGAATCTCGAAGCGTCCGCCATGAGGGTGACGAACCAGGACGACCTTCTCCCCATGTTTGAAGTTGGGGGCGTAAACCTCCGTAGTCTTCATCTTGGGGACGGGAAGAATTACTTGGCTTGCCTGCCTTGGAAGGGACGCGGCCTTAAGATCCACAGCGTCAGAGTCCACTGAGTCTGCAAAAGACTGCAGCAGCTTCTTCTTGACGGAAGGATTTGTAAGGGCCATGATCTCTTCAAGTTCGGCACGTCGCTTATCACGAACCTTCTGCAGCTGTGTCTTGGCAAGAGAGACGGGCTGCTTTGAAAGAAACTGGGAGCTCAAGGTCTTGGACCAATCACCCCAGGTTCCTTCATCGTTGACGATGTTCATCGCAGATAGCTTCTTCTTGCCGTTCTTGTCGGTGTAGTGGAGCTGCTTGCGAATGACGGAACCGAACGGGTTTGCCGGATCACCCGTCTGTTTCTTGAGGGCATCTAGCTTGTTGCCAGTAGGCTTCTTGTTGGTGTTGAACCGGAGATCATACCCCTTAGGAATGTCATCCGAGTACATCGCCATACCCTTGAGGTAGTGCGTGCCATCAACCGAGATGCGAACCTGGGCATAGCTCGAAGAACCGAGGGAGAGGTCTTTGACTCCTCGTCTGACCTCGATTACGCCGTCCATGTCGGCACCACCCTCAGGTCCATAGCGAACCTTAACCCGCTTGCTGGATACAGCGGTGGGCTTCTCGATGCCGTAGACGGTACGACCCCCGTCCTCAATGTTGACACCGGGGGCTTTAATCTCGCCTCGCTTGGCCAGAACCGTCTTGTAGTCCATTCCCGGAGGAACTAGGACCTTCATTTCGGTCTGCTTGCCGGTTGTCTGCTGAGTGACCTTCACCTTGTGGACGTGGTATCCTTCAGCCTCAAGCATGGCAGTTGCGGTCTTCATCTTGGTGCTTGTGACACCCATGTTGACCTCAACACCAAGCCCAACATCGACAAGACCGTCCTTGCCGACCTCTTTCTTGAGCTGTTTGGCCAGAGCTTCGGTACTCCCCGACCTTTCTTTGAGGGTGGGGTCTAAAAGAGCTCGGACCGAGGACTCATTGATGCCCATCCGACGACCAATGGCCGTGTTGGACATCCCCTTTTCCTTGAGCCTGGCCACCATTGCAACGTCAGCCTTACGCTTCTCGTTCTTCGCAATGGACTTTTGGGCTCTAAGTTGGGTAGTAGTCATTCCAAGACCCTTGGCGATCTCAGTCTCACTGAGTCCCTTGGCCTTGAGGTCCTTGATAGTCGATAGAAGGTCGCCAGAATGCTGATGGGGGTCTTTTCCAGAGCCCCAGGGATAACGGCCGCTCTTGCGCTTTACGCCGTAGTGGGCCAAATCCGTCATATTAGGCTTCCTCCTCCTTAATCTTCTCGATTATCTTGTCGAAGCTGATGATTGTGCCCATGATGGGGGAGATTTCATCGCTCTCGGGGTTTGCGATAAGAATATCATCGTTCTGATAGATCCGAAGCTCGTAGTTGATCTCGCCAGGCCGCACATCATACTCGAGACAGAAGAGGGCGGCGTAAATCATGAGCTGATCAATCTTAGCAGGGGTCACCCCAGTCTTCAGATCGTGGATGCGAAGTAGGCCCTTGTCAAAGGAGATAGCGTCAGCAGTCCCAAAGCAGTTGACCGAGTAAAACAGGACTTGCTCCGGCTCCATCCGAAACCCAATAGCATCGTTAACATAGTTGTTGAATGTCACCTTGTTTCGGGGCATGCGCATCTTCAGACGAATGTGCTCTGCTGCGAGCTCGTGAAGACGGGTGCCTTTTGCTGCGGCCTGGGATGTCCGGAAGGACTCGATCAACTTCTCAGGTGAGTAGTTGAGCCAGTGATACTTACTGGCGGAGAGAAAAGCATGAGCGCCATTAAGCGCAGAGTGATCGTTGAAGTTCATCTAGAATCTCGCTCTCATTCTCGGGGTAGATGAATGCTGCATACGACATTGCGTGCATGGTCCGAACGTAGTGCGCTTGGTTCGGACGGACTGAGGCGTACTCGCCTCGCTTCACTTCAAGGGCCGCCCACTTATCCTTGTGGAGGATAATTAGATCGGGAATACCTTGAATGTAGTTGGGGTCGTTCTTGAGAACGATGCATCCCGGCAGCATCTTACTCAACTTCTTGATCAGCTGAGCTTGAAACTGAGACTCACGCATTGTTGTGCTCCTCTGGGTAAGCCTATAAGAAGGGATAAGCTTTATCTATTCCTTCTATTCATTATATGCCGAGATCGCGACATGGGGCAGGGACACCAGTTTGAGACCCTGATGATTTGAAATGGGGTGGGGTTTGTTACAGATGTGACTGATGTGAAAATTCGATCGATGAACATCATCAAACATCATCAAATATACTCAAGCGAGGGGGGTGGCCAAAAATGTGAAAAATCCCTATATTACTAT
>ERZ772968.62-NODE-62-length-44277-cov-25.498802_pt1 | contig 44277 bp, 35 predicted proteins | sample MGYA00580674_ERZ772968 | MGnify/ENA primary metagenome ERZ772968 (study PRJEB29015, sample SAMEA2737940) | human oral metagenome | biome: human oral; feature: human-associated habitat; material: dental | place: China | collected 2138 ...
ACTCGCTCTATGACACCGTCGTCGTCTTCGACAAGGTGCGCGAGCTGACCTCGGATGTCTACGATCAGAAGCACTACACCTTCGGCGAGTACGTGAACCTTGCGGTCAACCAGACGATGGTTCGCTCGATCAACACCTCGGTTGTGGCGCTTCTCCCCGTCGGCGCGATCCTTATTATCGGTTCCGTGGCCCTGGGCCCCGGTACCCTGGTGGATATCTCGTTGGCTCTGTTCATCGGCATGATCGCCGGTACCTACTCGTCGATCTTCATCGCGTCGCCGCTCCTGGTGACGTTCCAGGAGCTCTCGAACAAGACCCGCGAGCACAACGCAGCGGTCGCACATGAGCGCGACCACCGCACCGCCACCGGAGAGGCTTCCACGGCGAAGTCCGTCAAGGTGGCTCCGATCAAGCCCGGACAGCGTCTGGGTAATGAGAACCAGCCCCACAGGAAGAAGAATCATCGATGATCGGTGAGCTTGGCGACCGCGTTGCCGCCCTGGTGCAACATAACCTTCTGGAGATTCCGGATTTCCCGGAACCCGGCGTCCTGTTCCGTGATATCACCGAGCTGTTCGCGAACGGCCCGGCGTTCAAAGAACTGGTCGAGCTGATCGGTGCGCGCTACGCGGGCCGCATCGACGCCGTCGCGGGCCTCGAGTCGCGCGGTTTCATCCTTGGTGCCCCCGTGGCTGCCGAACTCGGACTCGGCATGCTGACGATCCGTAAGGCCGGCAAGCTGCCCGGCCACGTGATCGGCGTCGATTATGAGCTCGAGTACGGCACGGCCCGCATGGAAATCCATCCGGAGTCCGTCCATGAGGGCCAGCGTGTCCTCATTATTGACGACGTGCTCGCCACTGGTGGTACCGCAAACGCAGCGGTCAGGCTGCTACGTCAGTGCGGTGCGTCCGTCGAGGCCGTGGCCGTTCTGCTCGAGCTTGATGCGCTGGGCGGGCGCTCGGTGCTCTCGGATGTGACGGTGGAGACCGCACTGCATCTGTGAGCACTGCTTCTTGACAGTGTGCGGGTCCGGGGATTGTCTGATCCCCGGACTCGCTCGTTCGTCGCTATCATGGGGCCATGAGCAGCGACGACATGACAACAGGCTCCGCGCTTCCGGCGGCTGGTTCCCGGGTGCGCTCCGGCCTCGTGTGGTTTGGCTCGCGAGGGCGCGCCACGATCCCTGAGATTGAGCCGCTTGTGCGTGCGCTGCGCGCTAATCATCCGAAGGCGGATATCAGCGTCGTTGAGCGTGCGTACCGCACAGCTGAGGAACATCATCGCGGACAGATACGCAAGTCTGGCGAACCTTATATCACCCACCCGGTTGCCGTCGCGACCATCTTGGCGGAAATGGGTATGACAACGCCGACGCTCGTCGCCGCACTGCTGCACGACACGGTCGAGGACACGGACTACACCCTCGAGCAGTTGGCTGCCGAGTACGGAGAAGCCATTGCCAACCTCGTGGACGGTGTCACCAAGCTCGACAAGGTGCACTACGGGGCTGCTGCACAGTCCGAGACCCTGCGCAAGATGCTCGTCGCGATGAGTCGCGACATCCGTGTCCTCCTCATCAAGTTGGCGGACCGCCTGCACAACGCCCGGACGTGGCGCTTCGTCCCAGCGAAGTCGGCGGCGAAGAAAGCGCAGGAGACCCTCGAAATCTATGCGCCGCTGGCCCACCGCCTCGGCATGAACATGGTGAAGTGGGAGCTCGAGGAACTGTCCTTTAAGACGCTGTACCCGGAGATCTACGAGGAGATCGACCGCCTTGTCACCGAGCGCGCTCCGCAGCGTGAGGAATACCTGCGCGACATCATCGATCAGATCGAGGAGGATCTGCGTCGCTCGGGCACGAAGGGCACGGTCAGCGGTCGCCCGAAGAGTCACTATTCGATCTACCAGAAGATGATCGTGCGCGGGAAGGCATTCGACGAGGTCTTCGACCTGGTCGCGGTCCGCGTCCTTGTGGAGTCGATCAAAGACTGCTACGGAGTCCTGGGGTCGTTGCACGGGCGGTGGAATCCCATCCCGGGTCGTTTTAAAGACTACATCGCGATGCCGAAGTTTAACCTCTACCAGTCGCTGCATACGACGGTTATCGGTCCCGGTGGCAAGCCCGTGGAGATTCAGATCCGCACCTTCGATATGCACGAGCGTGCCGAACATGGCGTGGCGGCGCACTGGAAGTACAAGCAGAACCCCAATGCCACGGGCGGCGATTCCGATCGGATGAGCTCGGACGAGCAGGCGAACTGGTTGCGTGCCCTGGTCGAGATGGAACGGGAGACAGGAGACCCCGAGGAGTTCCTGGATTCGCTGCGCTATGAGATCGCCGGCGACGAGGTGTACGTGTTTACCCCGAAGGGACAGGTCATCGTCCTGCCAGCGCGCGCAACTCCCGTTGATTTCGCCTATGCCGTGCACACGGAGGTCGGGCACCGCACCGTGGGTGCGAAGGTGAACGGTCGTCTCGTTTCGCTTGACACGCGCCTTGAGTCGGGTGAGACGGTCGAGGTCGTCACGTCGAAGTCCGATAAGTCGGGTCCGTCTCGCGATTGGCTCGCATTTGTTGCGTCCCCGCGTGCGCGCGCCAAGATTAAGGCGTGGTTCTCGAAGGAACGCCGCGAGGAAGCCATCGAAGCGGGCAAGGAAGCGTTGGCGCGCACGATGCGTAAGCAGAACCTGCCCCTCCAGCGCCTGATGAACCACGACTCGATTCTGTCGGTGTCGACGTCGTTCGGGTACCCGGATGTGTCTGGCCTGTACGCCGCCGTTGGTGAAGGGCATATTTCCGCACAAAACGTTGTGGCCCGGCTTGTCGATAACCTGGGTGGGGGAGACGGTACAGAGGAGACGCTTGCTGAGGGTGTGACGCCCGGCTCGCAGAAGCCTCGCTCGGAGCATAGCGGTGATGCGGCGATTACAGTGGCCGGGCTGAGTCCCAACGACATCTGGGTCAAGCTCGCCAAGTGCTGTACTCCTGTTCCGGGGGATGACATCGTCGGATTCATTACCCGCGGCCAGGGGGTTTCGGTGCACCGCTCCACGTGCGCGAACGCGTTGCGTTTGGGACAGCTGCAGCCTGAGCGTTTCGTTGGTGTTTCGTGGAACGAGAAGGGGCTTGGGGCTCCTTTCCGGGTGCAGATTGAGGTGCGTGCGCTCGATCGCGGCGGCCTGCTGTCCGATCTGACCCGTGTCCTGTCCGACTACCGCGTCAACATTCTCGCTGCTGCGCTTAAGACTGACGGGGATCAGGTCGCGTCGGGCAACTTTTCCTTCGAGCTGGCCGATCTTGGCCATCTCAATGCGGTTCTGTCCGCCCTGCGTCGGGTTGACGGTGTCTTCGAGGCAGTGCGCATCGGTGCTGACACATAGACGAGGCGGGGGTGGCCTGCGCCGATCAGCGGGAAAAGGGTGTTACATCCGTCCCCTTTTAGGGTGATTCACTTTCCCCTCCTCGTTAGATGTGACACACTAGATGTGTGTGTCACATCGGCACACACCCGCGCCGGGCGTAAGCCCTCGTCTCAGAAGGAATATCGTGACCACGACGCCGATTCCGAATAACGAAAACGCTCCTGAAGCTGCTCCCTCAACGCCGGAGGAGGTCGCTTCCTCGACGACGATAACAGCGTCCGAGGTGCCTGAGCATCCCTTCGCCCGCATGAGCGAGGATGGGACCGTCTATGTCAAGGATGGAGACGAGGAACGCGTCATTGGCGGTTTCCCCGAGGGTATTCCCGCTTCTCCCTACGCTCTCTATGAGCGCCGTTACGCCGACCTTGAGGCGACGATTAAGCTCTTCGAGGATCGGTTGGCGAGCCTGAGCCCGCGCGACATTGACCAGACGCTCGCGACGCTGCGTGAGCAGGTCGCCTCTCCCAACGTTGTCGGTGACATCCCGGCGCTGCGTGAGCGCGTTGCGGCCGTCGAGAAGGCAGCCGAGGAACGCAAGGAGGTCGCCCGCGAAGAGCGTAAGGCAGCCAAGGCCCAGGCTCTTGCCGAGCGCACCTCGGTCGTTGAGCACGCCGAGGCGATTGTCGCGCAGGATCCTGCGAAGACGCACTGGAAGCAGTCCGGGCAAACGCTGCGTGACCTGCTGGAAGAGTGGAAGACCCTTCAGCGCCGTGGCCCCCGCCTGGAGAAGGCCGTGGAGGACGAGCTCTGGAAGCGCTTCTCCTCCGCGCGTACCCAGTTTGACCGTCACCGCCGTCAGTTCTTCTCGCAGCTTGACCAGGCGCAGTCCGAAGCCAAGCGCGTGAAGGAAGCGCTGATCGCTGAGGCCGAGGCCCTGTCCTCGTCCGAGGACTGGTCGCGTACCTCCGGCGCCTACCGCGAGCTCATGAACCGTTGGAAGGCTGCCCCGCGCGCGTCCCGCAAGGAAGACGATGCGCTGTGGGCGCGCTTCCGTGCTGCTCAGCAGGTCTTCTTCGATGCCCGTCGCGCCAAGGATGAGGCCACGGACGCTGAGTACCGTGAGAACCTCGCGGCCAAGGAAGCCATCCTCGTGGACGCTGAGGCGATCCTGCCGGTGACCGACATTGAACGCGCCAAGGCCCAGTTGCGCCAGATTCAAGACCGCTGGGAAGAGGTGGGCCGCGTGCCTTCTTCCGACCTGCACCGCATTGAGGGCCGCCTGCGCGCCGTTGAGGCTGCCGTCCGTGAAGCGGAAGAGAAGGAATGGCGTCGCACGAACCCGGAGACCCGCGCTCGTGCGGCAGGCATGGTTGGTCAGCTTGAGGAACAGATCGCTCAGCTCGAGCGTTCCCTCAGCGAGGCCGAGGCCAAGGGTGACGCGAAGGCGGCGCAGAGCGTTCGCGAAGCCCTTGAGACTAAGCGGTCGTGGCTCGAACAGATCTCCTCGTCCATGGAGTGACATGCGTCTTCACGTTATTCCGTCGCCTTTCTACGCGGCGAATGGGCTGGTGCTCGTCCCTTCCGGGGCGGGCACAGCCCTTGTCGTCGATCCGTCGGCCGGTATCCAGCATCTGATCCGTGAGGTCCTTGAGCGTGAGGGCGTGGGTGTTGGTGCGGTCCTGCTCACCCACGGTCATCCCGACCACGTCTGGGACGCCGCTGCTGTGTCCTCGTGGGGACCAGATGGTTCGAGCGTGCCGGTCTACCTGCCGGGCCCTGACATGTACCGCATGGATGACCCGGCCTCGTTTCTTCCCATGCCGCTGCCGGACTTCGTCGGTGAGTGGGTGAGGCCCGCGCACTTGCGTGACGTGCCCACGGATTCCTTCGAAGTGGTGCCCGGCGTGTGGCTGCGCATGGTCCCTGCTCCCGGCCACACCGAGGGATCCGCGGTCTTCCTGGGTGAGAGCCCGCTGGATATTCGCGTGAATAACCAGTCCTTCTACTCCTCGGGTGAGCCAGTCCCGTGGGCGTTGAGCGCCGACGTCCTCTTCAAAGACAGCGTTGGACGTACCGATCTGCCAGGTGGTGATGAAACGCAAATGCGTCATTCGCTGCGTACGATTTCCAACGCTCTTGACCCGCGCACGGTTCTCGTCCCCGGACACGGTCCGGCCACGACGCTGGCGGATGAGATAACCTCGAATCAATATCTGATTCGCGCACGCCGTATCGGCTAACGCCTCCGCCCTCACAGAAAGAAAGCTTCATGGCTCGCACGTCCCTGTCAGGTTTCCCCGAATGGCTCCCGGAGGGCCGCATCATTGAGATGCATGTCCTTGACGAGCTGCGGCGCGTGTTTGAATTGCACGGGTTTGCGGGTATCGAAACCCGGGCGGTCGAGACCTTGGAGCAGCTGGAAGCCAAGGGCGAGACCTCCAAGGAGATCTATGTTTTGGATCGACTGCAGGCGCTGAAGGCCGCGGCTTCGGGTGCTCGTGCACCCCAGGACAAAGGTATGGGTCTGCACTTCGACCTGACCGTTCCCTTCGCCCGCTACGTGGTGGAGAACGCGAACGAACTGGACTTCCCGTTCAAGCGCTATCAGATCCAGAAGGTGTGGCGCGGCGAGCGTCCTCAGGACGGTCGCTTCCGTGAATTCACGCAGGCGGATATTGACATCGTGGGCAACGGAGAGCTGCCCTTCCACTTTGAGGTCGATCTGCCGCTGGTGATGGCCGAGGCCCTGAACAATCTGCCGATCCCGCAGGTGCGCGTGCTCGTCAACAACCGCAAGGTCGTTCAGGGCGTGTGTGAGTCTCTGGGCGTGACCGACGTCGAGGCTGCCCTGCGTGGTCTCGACAAGATCGACAAGATCGGCCCGGAGGGCGTGGCAGTCGAGCTCGCTCAGTCGGGTATCGACGGTGATCAGGCGAACGTTCTGCTTCAGATGGCCCAGATTCGCACGTCGGACCCGGCTGAGATCCGGGATCGCTTGGCTGGCCTCGGCGTGGGTGGGGAACTGCTCGAAGAGGGCCTGCGTGAGTTGACCGAGCTCCTGGACACCGCGAATAAGCGAATGCCCGGCGCAGTCGTCGCCGACCTGAAAATCGCGCGCGGCCTCGACTACTACACGGGCAGCGTCTACGAGTCTGAAATCGAAGGTCACGAGGACCTCGGCTCGATCTGCTCGGGTGGCCGCTACGATTCGCTTGCGAAGGATGGTAAGCGCACGTACCCGGGCGTTGGTCTGTCGATCGGCGTCTCGCGGCTCGTGTCTCGAATGATCTCGGCACCGATGGTCAAGGCCTCTCGCAAGGTGCCCACGGCCGTTGTCGTCGCGGTCATCACCGAGGAGCGCCGTGAGCGTTCCGAGGCGATTGCGGCTGTGCTGCGTGCGCGCGGCATTGCTACTGACGTCGCACCAAGCGCCGCAAAATTCGGCAAGCAGATCAAGTTCGCCGATAAGCGAGGTATCCCCTTCGTGTGGTTCCCCGGCGGTGAGGGTGAATCGGACACAGTGAAGGACATTCGCAGCGGCGAGCAGGTGGAAGCTGATCCCGCGACCTGGACGATCCCTGCGGCGGATGCGGTTCCTTCGGTCCAGAAAGTGATGGACTGAGTGCCGCTCGCGTCGGTGGAGGCAGCCCGCTCGTGGGCGACTGCCGGTCGATGCGGTTGCTCCTATCGGTTCTTTCTTGGAATCGATTGGTCGAGACGCTGCGGAGCGCGCTGCCATCATCCGCCGCTCGCTCGCTGGGGCGGTCTCCTCGTCCCTCGCGGAATCTGCGCGTGCCCTCGATGGAGCCCGTGCGCGTCATCGGGCGTTTGAGCAAGCCGCTGATGGTGTCGAGCAGGTCGTCGCTTCGCGTGCGCGAGAGGTCGCGGCCACGTCGAGTGATGACGTGTTGCGCGGCGAAGTGAGCGCGCGTATTGCCGAGGTGCTGGGCTCGTGGGATATGACGCGCACAGTTTCCCGTTTCGTGTCGGGTGTGAGCGCTCGCGTCATGGGCGCGCTGCGCGGTGAGGCAGCACCGGATATTCAGGTGCAGCGTGACCTGACGGGCGGTTTGGCGGCTCGCTTGGCTGACCAGTATCAGCAGGCGTGGGCAGATGCGTTGCGTACTGCTCGGCCGGTCCTCGGACCTAACCCTGCGCTGGAGCCTGTCTTGAACGCGGATGAGGCATCTGAGTGTGCGCGCCGCACTGCACAGGAGTGGACCGCCGAGGTCACGCAGATCATTCGTAGCCAGGCTGAATCGTCGCACGTGAGCGGTCGGCTTCTCGCCGGTGGAATCAACGTCGTGACGGTGTCTCTGATGGTGAGCGTGTTTGCGATGACGGGGGGCTTGACCGGCCTCGAGGTCGGTGTCGCTGGCACGTCGGCAGCGCTGTCTCAGACTGTTCTGGAGTCTTATTTCGGTGAGCGCACCGTTCGGTCTCTCGCCGCGCAGGCGCGCGACGCGCTGGAGCGGCTTGCGCTCACCTCTCTGATGGATGCTGTGGCGTCCGTTTCTGCACTGCTGGATCGCTCCGACGAGGGGGCGCGTATGAATGCGCTGGAGCAGGCACTAGCGGATGCGCGGGAGGCTCTGGCATGATGCGTTCGAAGGGAACGGTCGCGTCTGCTGCCTCGGAACTTGACCGGATATGCACCCTGGCATCCCCGGACATTGATGAGGCGACGCTGTCCCAGATTCACCAGTTGATCGACATAACTTCGGAGCGCAGCGAGATTGATCCGACGTGGTGCGTGATTGGCATGCTGGGTGGGACCGGCGCCGGTAAGTCGTCGCTGGTGAACGCTATGAGCGGGGGGAGAGGTCGTGACCGCCGGCGTTCGACGCCCGACGACAAACGAGCCGTGCGCTGTTCTGCCCCTCGGCCGCGCGCCCCGTGAACTCCTGGGGTGGCTGGGAGTCGCGCGGCGGGTCGAGGCCCCTCGTGCTCTGCCGAGAGACACGGTTGTTATCGACATGCCGGATACGGACTCGGTTGAGAGTAGCCATGCGGAGATTGCGGAGCGCCTCGCCTCGCGCATTGGCGCCCTCGTGGTTGTCGTCAACCCCCAGAAATATGCGGATGCAAGGCTTCACGACGAGTGGCTCGCCCGCCTGCACTCCTCCCACGCCTCGGTGACCGTACTGACGCACATTGATACCGTCGTCGCCGCCGAGCGTGATTCGATCGAGCGAGACCTGCGTCGTCTCCTGTCCGAGCGGGGAATGAAAGACGCGACCGTTGTGTCTGTTTCGTCAACGACTGGCGAAGGGGTGCAGGCGCTCGTCAAGCATCTGTCCAAGGAAGCGGAACGCGTGTCGCGCCAGGCGTCTCGGTCCCGTCAGGCTCTGCGTGAGGCCGCGGTGCTGATTCGAGATGCAGTGGGGATTGACGGAACCATCCGTGGCATTGAGACGGATGGCATGGCATCGGACCTTTCCTCTTCCGCCGCCGACCTGGCGGGTGCGCCGATCATCGCCGAGGCCGTGGCGGCTTCCACGGTGCGCGCGGGTCAGCGAGCGGGTGGCTGGCTCCCGCTTCGCTGGGTTGCGGGTCTGGGCGCTGATCCGTTGCGTCGGCTCCACCTGGATGAGGAGTCCCGATCTGAGGGGGCGACGACGCCGACGCTGCCGACGCGCTCCCCGTCGGATGAGGCTGCTTTTGTCAATGCCGTACGACGCGAAGTTGCGCAGCGCTCTTCTGGGCGTCCCTCAGCATGGCGCAGTCGGCTGATGGAGCGGGCACTGGAGGGGGCACGCGATGTCCCAGCTGTTGCCCACCGTGAGGTCTCTGACAATATGCAGGTGGCGACGGGCGCTCCTTCGACGAGTCGTCTCTTGGGAGGGATACAGGCGCTGGCCTGGGTCGTGTGTCTCGTCGGCGCTGCATGGATCGGCCTTGTTCACCTAGGGCGCGCCGTCCTCATCGACTGGCATGTACCGGCACTCGGCCCTGTTCCAGCACCGACGGCGCTCGTCGGCCTTTCCCTTCTCGTGACTGTGATTCTCGCAGGTATCAATCGGGGAGTGTCTCGGTGGGCTGCGGGTCGTCGGCGACGTGCAGTTATTCGTGATCTGAGGGGACTGTGCCGTGACGAGGTGGAGCGTGCGGTCGTGGCACCAGTGCGTGCCGAAGACAATCGCCAGGTGACAATCGCCTCCTATATTGCGCGTCTGCGCCTGTGAACGATGCCTTGCTCGTCACGGTATGACGTCAGCGGAACAGTGAATTGGCCGACCACGCGCTCCGTGGCGCGTGTATGGCGAGTAAGCTGAACGTAGCGATGAGGCGCTGCCCCTTGTTATGGTGCCCGCAGGATGCGGGTTTTGTTGTTATGGGTGAGGCCGCGCTGAGGAGCCGAGATGGCCCGCCCGATGGTTTTGCTACCCACATGCAACAGGCAAGGAACGACTATGCCCTCAGAGGATTACACGGAACGCGCCCGCGACGAGCGTGACGATACTTTTGACACGGATGAGGAACGCGACCTCGTCGACGGTGCCGACCAGGATGCACACGACGACTCAACCGCGGAGCCGGAAGGAGACGCTGTCACTTTTGCGAGCCTCGGTCTGCCCGAGGAGATTCTTGCTGCGGTGACCGACATGGGATTCCGCGTCCCCACGCCGATCCAGGCTGCCGCCATCCCGCCGCTCCTTGAGCTGCGCGACGTCGTTGGCATCGCCCAGACCGGCACCGGTAAGACCGCGGCCTTTGGCCTGCCGCTGCTGGCGATTGTTGACGCCGACGAGCGCGACGTGCAGGCTCTTGTTCTGGCACCCACCCGTGAACTTGCGATGCAGAGTGCCCAGGCGATCGAGGACTTTGCGGCGCGCACAGCCCGCCTTGATGTTGTTCCCGTGTACGGCGGCTCGCCGTACGGCCCGCAGATTGGTGCGCTGAAGCGCGGCGCACAGGTCGTTGTCGGCACGCCGGGTCGCGTCATCGATCTCATTGAGAAAGGCGCGCTGGACCTGTCGAACGTGCGCATGCTGGTCCTCGACGAGGCCGATGAGATGCTGCGCATGGGCTTCGCTGAGGACGTTGAGACAATCGCGTCGAGCGCTCCCGATGATCGCCTGACCGCGCTGTTCAGTGCGACGATGCCCGCAGCCATTGAGAAGGTTGCGCGCGAGCACCTGAAGGATCCGGTCAAGGTCGCGGTGTCGACCGAGTCCTCCACGGTGGATACGATCCACCAGACCTACGCTGTTGTGCCCTACAAGCACAAGATCGGGGCGCTCTCTCGCGTGCTGGCCACCCGCGCTCAGCACATCAAGGAAGGCCAGGAAGAGGCCGACGCCGCCATCGTCTTCGTCCGTACCCGCGCCGATGTCGAAGAGGTGTCGCTCGAGCTGGCGGGTCGCGGATTCCGCGCGGCTGGCATCTCCGGCGACGTCGCCCAGACCGAGCGTGAGCGCATGGTTGAGCGCCTCAAGAACGGCTCGCTCGACGTGCTGGTCGCAACCGACGTGGCCGCCCGAGGCCTCGACGTTGAGCGCATTTCGCTCGTCGTCAACTTCGATGTTCCTCGCGAGCCCGAGGCCTACGTGCATCGCATCGGCCGCACTGGCCGTGCGGGTCGTGAAGGCCGAGCGCTCACGTTCTTCACTCCGCGTGAGCACGGCCGCCTGCGCCGCATCGAGAAGCTGACGGGCACCGAGATGGAAGAGGTTGAGATTCCCTCACCTGCAGCCGTCTCCGAGTTCCGCGCCAGCCGCCTGCTCGAGGGCCTGTCTGCCCGCATTGAGCGCGGCCGTCTCGACATGTACAAGCGCCTGCTGGCCGAACTCGGCGATGAGGTCTCCGTCGAAGACATCGCTGCGGCGCTGATGGCCACGGCTGTCGGAGACGAGGGCCCGGCGCCGCGAGTTGAGAAGGACCGCCGAGGGAGCGGAAAGATCCGCCGTGAAGAACGCCTGGATGAGTCCGGTGAGTTCGTCGGCGCTACTTTCGAGGTCGGCCGCGATAAGGACCGACCGATCAAGGGCGGCGCGAACGGTGCTCGTCGTCGTGGCGGCGGACGCCCCGCCCCCGGCTCCGGTACGCGTTACCGCATCGAGGTCGGCAAGAAGGACCGCGTGAAGCCCGGTTCCATCGTCGGCGCGATTGCGGGCGAGGGTGGCATCGACGGCCGCGACATCGGGAACATTGAGATCTACCCGACCTTCTCACTGGTCGACATCACCGCGGACCTCTCCGGCGAGCAGCTGTCCCGTATCTCCAAGGGATACGTGTCGGGCCGTCAGCTGCGTATCCGCGTGGACGAGGGACCCGGCGGGCGCAACCATGGTGACCGCGATGGTTTCGAGCGCCGTGAACGTCGCGACTACGATCGCGACAATCGAGGCCGCGGTGGCTATGGCGAGCGCGAGGGACGTTTTGGGGACCGTGACGAGAAGCGTCCGCATCGCTTCGAAAAGGGCGATGGGTCGCGTCCTCGTCGCAGCGTTCGCTCCGAGCGCTGGGAGAAAGACATCAAGCGTGCGCGTCGTGAACGCGATGGCCGGGATGGAGGCTGGGAGCGCGACGGCGGCCGCGAGGGCGGACGCCGCCACTTCGGCAAGCGTCGCTACGACGACTGACCGCTCGCCTCGCCGGACGTGGAGCGTTCCCATGCGAGACGCAGCCGACTCACCGCAACCACGGTGAGGACAGCGAGCACAGTAGCAATCACCCAGTAGGGAGCGTAGGCCGCCCCGCCCACCGTGGCGGTGGCGGCCCACGCGCTCATGGCCACTGACACGAGGGCGAGTTCGAGTGCGGGTCCTGCTGAATCCGCGACCTGTAGCCACGATGAGACGCGCCCGTGCTTGGTTTCGGGTGTCACCTCAAGCGCCATGACCGAGAGGGGCGCGTGGACGAGGCCGACCCCCAGGCCGACGAGAAGCCAACCGACGAGAGCGATCCACATGGGAAACGATGGGGCAAGGAGCGTGCCCACGGGGATCGCCCCGATTGCCATCAGTGAGCCCCCGATGACGGGAAGCAGGCGTCGCGCCTGTTGATCGTAGATCCGTGCCTGGCCGACTGCACCGATGGCCCATGTGATCGATCCGAGGGTGACCCACCAGGCGGAGGATGCCTCGGACCAGCCGTGTACCCGCTGCAGAATCAGTGGAATCATGACGGCGAAACCCACCTGGGAGGCCATGGCGCTCAGCCTTGCAAGGATCGCCGACGGCATTCCCCGACGCGATCGGAACGTGCCGCGCGGGAGGAGCCGAGGCAGTGCCCAGATCGTGATGCACGCGCCGAGGACGAAGACCACGATCTGTGCCAGTCGTGAGGGAAGCGCGCCCGCGAGCTGGAGCGCCATGACACCGGTTCCCACTAGCCCTGCGTCACGCGAAAGCGTTGCGAGCATAGGGGAGCGGCGCCCACGGGAAGCCGGAAGTGAACGTAGAACGTAGGCGATGGGCACAGCAGCGATCGCAACGAACAGGGGGACAACACCGAAGACGTAACGCCATCCCCAGACTTCGGTGACATGTCCTGCGATTGCGGGACCGACCAGAGACGGTAGGACCCACGCCAAGGAGAACGACGCGAAGAATGATGGGCGATGACGTGCAGACGCAACCGCTCCGACGAGAACGTAGAGCGGAACGATGAGCAGACCGCCTCCCAGTCCCTGGAGAGCTCGTCCGATGACGAAGATCGTCACGTGCGAACCTGCGGCGCACACCACCAGGCCAACGGCGAACAAGGCCAGACCCGAGAGCAACACCACACGCGGTCCCTTCCAGTCTGCCAGGGCTCCCGCGACCACCGTGGCGCTTAGCTGAGTCGCCAATGCCGCACCCGAAGCGATCGGATACCACGCCGCGGCGTCAAAAGAAGCAACGACTGCGGGCATGATCGTGGTTGCCGCGAGCTCCTCGAAGGCCACGAGTGTGATGAGCAGAACCGAGCCGATAGCCAATCCGATTTCGGCCGGAGTCCAGGAAACATGAGCGGAGGAAGAGGTGGAAGCATCGGCGGGCATGGTGACTATCCTACTCGCGGCACACGCGACTATTGGGCGGGCAGGCGTACAATGACACCGCCGCCGCCTGTCTCGCGGATGGTAAGAACGAAAGGAATCACAGTGCTTCGCACTCACAACATTGGAACCCTCGGCACCGACCTGGTCGGTCAGACCGTGACGCTCACCGGTTGGGTGGATCGTCGTCGTGACCACGGTGGCGTTGCGTTCATCGATCTGCGCGATGCGTCGGGCATTGCCCAGGTTGTCGTCCGTGACGAGCGTGTCGCGCACGAGCTGCGCTCAGAGTTCGTCCTGAAGGTCACCGGCGAGGTCTGTGCCCGCCCCGAGGGCAACGAGAACCCGCACCTGGCCACCGGCGCCATCGAGGTCATGGGTGACGACATCGAAATCCTGAACACCAGCGCGCCCCTGCCGTTCCAGGTGTCCTCCAATGCTGAAGATTCCGGCAACGTCGGCGAGGAAACGCGTCTGAAGTACCGCTACCTCGACCTGCGTCGCGAGCCTGAGCAGTACGCGATCCGCCTGCGCTCGAAGGTGTCGCGTGCCGCGCGCGAGGCACTTTACGCCCGTGACTTCGTCGAGATCGAGACCCCGACCCTGACCCGTTCGACCCCCGAAGGCGCCCGCGACTTCATCGTGCCCGCGCGCCTCTCGCCTGGTTCGTGGTACGCCCTGCCGCAGTCACCTCAGCTCTTCAAGCAGCTGCTCATGGTGGCCGGCATGGAACGTTACTTCCAGATCGCTCGCTGCTACCGTGACGAGGACTTCCGCGCGGACCGTCAGCCCGAGTTCACCCAGCTCGATATCGAGATGAGCTTCGTGGACCAGGACGACGTCATCGAGGTCGCCGAGGACGTCCTGAAGAACGTGTGGGCGCTCATCGGATATGATCTTGCCACGCCGATCCCGCGTATGACGTACAAGGACGCGATGGAGCGCTATGGCTCTGATAAGCCCGACCTGCGCTTCGGACTTGAGCTGACTGAGCTGACCGAGTACTTCAAGGACACGACCTTCCGTGTGTTCCAGGCACCCTACGTCGGCGCCGTCGTCATGCCCGGCGGCGGCTCGCAGCCGCGCCGCACCTTCGACAAGTGGCAGGAATGGGCCAAGGCGCGCGGCGCCAAGGGTCTGGCCTACGTCACGGTCGCCGAGGACGGCACGCTGGGCGGCCCGGTTGCTAAGAACATCACCGAGGCCGAGCGTGAGGGCCTTGCTGCCGCCACCGGAGCACAGCCTGGTGACTGCATCTTCTTCGCCGCTGGCAAGCCGACTCCGTCGCGTGAGCTGCTTGGCGCTGCTCGCCTCGAGATTGGCAAGCGCTGCAACCTCATTGACCCCGACGCCTGGGCGTTCACCTGGGTTGTCGACGCGCCGCTCTTCAAGCCCACCGGTGATGCCGAGGCTGAGGGCGACGTGGCACTGGGCCACAGCGCCTGGACGGCTGTCCACCATGCGTTCACCTCGCCCAAGCCCGAGTGGATCGACTCCTTCGACAAGGATCCGGGTAATGCGCTGGCCTACGCCTACGACATCGTCTGCAACGGCAACGAGATCGGCGGCGGTTCGATCCGTATTCACCGCCGCGACATCCAGAACCGCGTGTTCAACGTGATGGGTATCGGCGAAGAGGAGGCTCAGGCGCAGTTCGGCTTCCTGCTGGATGCCTTCAAGTTCGGCGCTCCGCCGCACGGCGGCGTGGCCTTCGGCTGGGACCGCATCGTCTCGCTGCTGACGAAGTCCGAGTCGATCCGCGACGTCATCGCTTTCCCGAAGTCCGGCGGTGGCTTCGACCCGCTGACCGAGGCTCCGGCGCCGATTACGCCCGCGCAGCGTAAGGAAGCTGGCGTCGATGCGAAGCCGAAGAAGCGCGGCGAGGAAGCATCCGAGGAATCCGAGAAGTGATTCTCGTTCCGTGACCTTGTCCACGGAACCCCCATTGGTCACCGACCGGTGGGGGTTTCGTGCACAATAGGGGTATGTCGTACGTCGAGATGCACCCGGTTAATCCGCAGGCACGTTTGGTCAACACGGTCGTTGATCTGCTGGAGCGCGGCGGCACGATTGCGCTGCCCACTGACTCCGGCTATGCGATCGCGACGAAGGCTGGCAACAAGGCGGGCATGGATACGATCCGCTCGATCCGTAAGCTTGATGATAAACATAACTTCTCGTTGCTGTGTCACTCGTTTGCGCAGCTGGGCGAGCTCGTGATTATTGACAACCACGAGTTCCGCACCATGAAGGCGCTCACGCCCGGTCCCTACACATTCATCCTGCGGGGGACTAAAGAGGTTCCGCGCATCATGCTGAACAAGAAGAAGCACACGGTGGGCGTGCGCATCCCCGATCACGTCATCACTCAGGCGATCGTTGAGGCGCTGGGCGAGCCCCTGGCGTGTTCGACGCTCATTATGCCCGGCGAGGATGAGCCCCTCACAGATGGTTTCGATGTCGATGAGCGCATCGGGCACCTGGTTGATCTCGTTGTGGTGGGGCCCGTCGGCGTGGCGCAGCCGACCACGGTCATCGACTTCGCGGGCGGAGATGCGGTCGTCGCTCGTGTTGGCGCTGGCGATATTTCGCTGTTCGACTGAACGTGTGGCATTCGAGCAGACTTCTTTTTCGCGCACCGGTTTTTGCCTGTTGCGCCAAGAGACAAGAGACGGGATCTATCGCGATACCGATGCGCTCCCGATTGTTGGCCAGCGCCTTGTCGTTGATGGGCTCGACGCCGTTCGTGTGACCTTCCAATCCGCAGACGAGGCCGCCGCTGATTGCTACGTCATCTTGAACACGATCACGGATCGCGCGCGCGAGCACCTTGACGAGTTTCGCATGGGTGCGGGCGCGGACGACGGCAATGCTCACGCGCTCGTGTGTGCGCTTCCCGCTGACGCGATCATCAGCTATCAGCAGGTGATCGTGGACACCTCGGACGTGCGCGTCAGCGCGGTCACGGAGATGTGTCAGTGGCTTCAGTTCGTTGACGGCGCTCGCCCTGATGCCGCCAATCCTCTGACCCTCGTCAACGGCCGCGGGCAGCAGGCTTCGCTCTTTGTCGGTCCCAATGCCCGGGTGGTGTGGCCGTCGCGAGATCTGTCCGACGCTCAGATGTGGGCGGTGCGAGAGGTCGAGATCGGTGAGGCGATCACCGCGCGGCTGGGGATGGCAGGCGGACGTCGCGTCGTGACATATGACGGTGAGAGCGTGCCAACCTGCACCCTGATTCTGTTCGACGGTGAGATGTGGCGAGCCAACGGCGTTGGCTGGCTCACCCGCCGCTATCCCGGGCTGCGCGTGGTCACCATCGATGCGGGTGCTTGTGCGCAGCGTGAGGTGGAGCTGACGGATGCGGATCGTGTTGCTGCTCTGCTTCAGGCAGTGTGCGACGAGGCCGGGGCAGGTCCCGTGATGGTCGCCGGCCAATCCTACGGTGGCCTCGCCGCGCTGGAGGTTGGCTTGCGACAGGATCTGCCCGTCGACGTGATCGTCGCCCAATCGCCGTCCCTGTGGTGGGGCGGGGCTGCGCGAGGCATGGGCGAGGGGGCGTTGATGCGAGACCTGCGCTCTGGGGTGGCGACGCCCCACCCCGGAGTGACGCTACGCCTGCAGGTTGGGACTCTGGAGCAGACGATGCGCCCGGTCGTTGATGACTGTGCGGAGCTTCTGCGGAGTCTGGGAGCCCATGTGGAATTGGATCATTACCGCAGCGGGCATGATGTCGCCTGGTGGCGGGAAGGGCTGATTTGTGCACTCGATGAGTGGCGTGCTCTCACATACTGACCAGTGACGAGACAGACTGGGTTGCCACGCTCCCTATAGGTTAGGCTCACCTTTCCCCCTAATAGATCGACTGAATTGAGACACCTGTACACCTGTCGACGCGAATCAGCGCCATGGTCGGCGTCGCTGTGACTGCTCTCGCCCTGGGAGCCTGCTCGTCCACCCAGCCCACCCCGGCCTCGTCCCCCGAGGCCTCTGCGACGTCCGAGACGCGCACTGTTACCGACGCGTCCGGCCAGGAAGTGACACTCCCGTCGCACCCGAGCCGCGTCGTCACGCTCTCCGAGCCGACCACTGACAATGCCCTCGCGCTCGGCGTGACCCCGATCGGTGTCGTGTCCGGCCGTGGTCAGCAGACCGTCCCGAACTACCTGATCGATCGTGGCGGAGACATTCCGATCCTTGGATCGATTGGTACCCCGAACCTCGAGGCTATCGGTGCGGCCCATCCTGATCTCATCCTCGTCGACGGTACCTCTGTGAAGAATAACGACACGGAAACCCTGACTGCGCTTTCTCAGATCGCGCCCGTCTTCTTCACCACTCAGTCCGGTGGTGACTGGCGTGAGACCTTCACGCTTACCGCAGATGCGCTGGGTCTGGCCGACCAGGCCGAGACCAAGCTCGCGGAGTTCGACCAGCATGTCGCATCGGTGAGCGCCCGTCTGAAGGATGCCGGCTACCTCGATCAGACGTACTCGGTCGTGCGTTGGCAGGGCGATAGCGCCGGCCTGATCCTCAAGGATCTCCCCGCCGGACAGGCTCTGACCGCACTCGGCATGAAGCGCCCCGCGAACCAGGACCGTCACGGCGAGGGCCACTCTGAGCCTGTCTCCCTGGAGAACATCGACCAGATCGATGCGGACTGGATCTTCCTTGGCACGCTCGGCAAGTCCTCGGTGAACAATCCGTCCGCCGGTGGCAACACGGGCGTCGAGGCCTCCGCCGCGGCCCTCGAAGAGGCGAAGAACACCGTCGGTTTCGACTCCCTCGGCGCCGTCAAGGCGAACCACGTCATCCCCGTCGACGGCTCCCTGTAGACCTCAACCGGTGGCTACCTCCTGATGGACGGCATCGTCTCGAGCATCGAGGCCCAGTTCGTCCCGGCTTCCTGAGCCTGATGGTCGGACGATTCGGGTCGCTGACCTGACATGACGACACGTCGTATCACCAGCGTCGCCATTGCCTGCGCAGTGGCGACGCTGGTGCTTGTCCTCGTCGCGATGGCCTCGCTCGCCCTCGGTTCCCGTTCCATTGCTCCCGATGTTGTGTGGGATGCTCTGGTTCGTGGTTGGGCGAGTCAGGACGCTCAGGTGGTCACCCAGCTGCGCGTGCCGCGCACGATCGCCGCGCTCATGATCGGCGGTGCGCTTGGTTTGGCGGGCTCCATCATGCAGGCGATGATCCGCAATCCGCTCGCCGACCCCGGCGTGCTCGGCATTAACGCAGGTGCGGCGTTCGTCGTTGTCTCCGTGACGGCCATCTCCGGAGTCGTGACGCGTGCGGGGACGCTCGGCGCTTCCCTCGTCGGTGCCGGTGTGGCCGCGGCGCTCGTGTTTGCTATTTCGGGGCGCGGTGGAGGATCGCGTTCTCGGCTGGTTCTTGCGGGCATCGCCGTATCTGCGGCTCTTGCATCCCTCACGCAGGCAGTGTTGACGGCCAATCAATTCGCATTCAACGAGTTCCGCTACTGGGCATCCGGCTCGTTCGAGGGAGTCGATATGGGCTCCGTGGCCGCCGCGGGAGTCGTTATCCTGTGCGGCTGCGTCCTCGCAGTTCTCATCTCGTCAGCTCTCGGCGTTCTCGCCATCGGTGAGGATGCCGCCGTGAGTCTTGGTGTGCGCGTGCGTCTCATTCGGGCACTGGGAGTTCTTGCGGTGACGGCTCTCGCGGGTGGAGCCACAGCGCTGGGCGGTCCGCTGACATTCGTCGGCCTCGCGGTGCCGCTCATGGTCCGACGCGTTGTGGGGGCGAGGCAGGGAACGATCGCGATCTGGTCGACGGTTTCGGGCGCTGTGTGGGTGTGCATTGCAGACATTACGTCGCGTCTCGTCCTCGCGCCTTCCGAGGTGCCCGTTGGCGTCGTTGTAGCCCTGATCGGCGCCCCTTCTTCATTATCGGTGCGCGTGGAAGGGGCATGTCGTGACGCGGGAAAGCCATCGGTACACCACTCTGTCGAGAGCGGGTTTCTCCGTGCGCATCCATCGACGTAGCGCGGCGGTAGTCATCATCGGCTCCTTCTTCTGGTTGGCTTGTCCGTCTATTCGCTGAGACTCGGCGACTATGGGCTCAGTGCTGGGGATTCCTTCCGACGCCTACTGGGTGATGGCGGGCCTCGAGATGATTTCCTCGGTGTCTACTTTGTGCAGTCTGTGCGGCTGCCGCGGATGCTGGCCGCTGTCGCGGTCGGGTGCACGCTCGGCATTTCGGGGCGTATCTTCTAGACGATCTCGGGTAATCCTCTGGGGAGTCCGGACATTGTGGGGCTGTCAACGGGGTGTGCCACCGGAGCGCTGATAGCGATTATTGTGCTGGGGTCGAGTCCGGCCGTCACCGGCTTCGGAGCGTTGCTCGGTGGTCTCCTCTCAGGCGTGCTGATCCTCGCCTGCGCGGGCGGTATGCGCGTGACGGGAATGCGTGTTGTCCTGGTCGGTATTGGTTGCTCTGCTGCGCTGCGCGCTATCAATTCGCTGCTGATCGTCAAGGCGCCACTGGGGGCGGCGCAGCGAGCGCAACTGTGGAGTGCCGGATCATTTTCGGGGGTCACGTTCGCTCGACTGACGCCGCTCCTGATCGTGCTCGGCGTTGTCGCATGCGCGTGCGTCGCGGCTACAGTTCCGCTGGGGCTTGTGGCGATGGGGGACGACGTTGCGACCGGGCTCGGTGTGCGCGTGCGCCGCATTCGTCTTCTGTCGATCGTTGTTGCGATTCTGCTCGTCGCCTGTGCGACGGCTGTGGCTGGTCCGGTTGCATTCGTTGCACTATCCGCTCCACATGTCGCTCACCGCCTGTGCGGGGGCGGGGGAGTGGGTTTCGTATCCTCCGGCGTCGTGGGAGCGTTGCTGGTGTTGACTTCCGACGTGTGTGCTCAGCGTTTGATTGCCCCCGCTGAGCTTCCTGTGGGTGTTGTGACGGGTGTCGTGGGAGGCTTGTATCTCTTGTGGCTGTCGATTCGTGAGGTGAGGTCGTGACTGAGGTGGGAACGAGGCCGGGGCTGGGCGCCCGAGATATCGTCGTCGGCTACGGGAAGAATGCTCCGATTCTGGATGGGCTGTCCCTGGACGTGCTGACTGGGGAATTGACCGTCATCGTCGGCCCCAATGCGTGCGGGAAGTCGACTCTCTTGCGGTCGTTGTCGCGCGTTCTCGATGTTCGTAGCGGAGTGGTGGAGTTGGATGGCAGCAGCGTTGCTGACATGAATCAGAAGGCGCCCGCGCGCAGGCTCGGATTGCTCGCGCAATCGTCCGTGGCTCCGGGCGATATGCTCGTGGAAGACTTGGTTGCGAGGGGACGCTACCCCTATCAATCCCTTCTGCGTCAATGGAGTCGTGAAGACGATGAAGCTGTTGCTCGTGCGATGGAAGATGCCGGCGTCGCCTCCCTCGTGGGGCGGCGCGTTGGTGAACTTTCGGGTGGTCAGCGTCAGCGTGTCTGGATTGCAATGGCTTTGGCGCAGTCGACGGAGATCTTGCTGCTCGATGAATCGACGACGTATCTCGATCTTAATCACCAGCTTGAGGTGCTCCGTCTTGCCGATCGCTTGCAACGTGCGGGTACAACTGTTGTTGCCGTGCTGCACGATCTGCATCTTGCCTTCCGGTATGCCACGCACCTCGTCTTCATGAAGGACGGGCAGATCCTCGCACAGGGGGAGCCCACCCAGGTAGTCACGCCCGAGCTCGTAGAACGTGTCTTCGCAGTGCCCTGCCGCGCATCATCGAGGATCCGGAGACGGGAGCTCCTCTCGTCATCCCACGCGGGTAATCGTCGTTGTGTTTCTCGATATCTCAAATGCTGACCAGCGGGTCATCAGAAGCCATGATTGCTCGATAATATTGCTCACAGTTGTCGTGACAAAATCGCATAAATCCAGGTAAAATAAGGTTTTGAGCGAGTGTGTCATGAATGTGCTTGTTGCTCGCAATTACATCTCGCAAGCCAGGCAATAGTATGGTGCTCGTATCGAGTGGTTACTCAGGCACTGACATGCGCATTCTGGGCGTGACAGTGTTGGTCGGTTGAGACTATCCCAGACAGAAGGAAACGAATACGCATGACGACACAGGCGCGCTCACAGAGCCGGGGCCTTCGCATGTCCCTGCTTGCACTGACCGCCTCTGCTTCCGTCGTCGGTGGAATGTTTGTGTCGGTCGGCCCCGCTTATAGCGCCGATGGGATTGGCGATGATGCTGGGCAGTGTTTGACCGCTTCTGAAGAAGGAGCGTCGGTCATAGCCTCGTCGGTTGTTGCGACCGGCGTGCCGCTGCATGTGGAAGGCACTGGCTGGGGGCCGTCTTCCGAGGGTGCCCTCGGTTTCGTGATTGTGACGCTCGATGATGGCCAGGAAAAGCGCTCTGATGACATGGTCCTCCCAGCGTGGGTTCCGTCCTCGGTCGCACGTAATAGGTCTGCATGGGCGGTTGCGAACGTTGGTGCGGATGGCACTTTCGTGGCTGATATTGACCTGCCGGCTACGTGGACGGTGGGGACGAAGCATCAGGTCATGATCGGTGACGGGGTGACGGGTAACTATGTTCAGGTTGAGGTGACGGTCGTCGAATCGGCAGCCGAGGCGCGCTCTTGTTCGCTGGCGCCGACCGAGCCGTCAGTGACCGATGGTACTGATCCTGTGACGGACAGTGCCGCCCCGACTCACGATCCGGGCTCTGAGAACACCTCCGCGAGCCCTACCGGCACCCCGTCTGTGCCAAGCGGGCCGTCGGCGAGTGCGTCTGGAGAGAAACAGACATCCGAACGAATGCAGGCTGATAATGCGACATCTTCTGCGTCGATTCCCTCTCCCAGTTCGTCGTCTGCTAGTGGAGGATCGTCGACACAGTCCTCGTCTGCTTCATCCGGTGCATCTGGTAGCGGCGCGGATCCCACTCCGGATCCTTCAGCCTCATCCACTCAGCAAAGCGTGTCCGCATCGCAGATTGGTCCCAAAGCTCGCTCGGAACAGCAGGCCTCGAATCAGGCTGCCCGCGAGGAGGAGTCGCGACTGAATGGCTGGATTCTCGCTGGTGGCGGTGCTCTTGCGTTGCTCGGTGCCATCGTGACGGTCAGTATTGTTCGCCGCTCCCACGGATTGCCGCGCTAATCACCTTTCATCTGGCCTAGTGCTCTGAGAAAATGTGCATTAACCGATTGGTGTGCGTTGGAATTTAGCATTCGCGCGCCACGCCTGTTACTCTAGTTTCAAAACAAATGCTTCTGAGGATTAAGTCACTAAGGAGAACGGTATGCAGCACGCACGGGCCGCTTCTGCCCTTGCCGCGCGCGGCCTCGGAGGGCGCAGTCGATTGATGAGCCTCCTGATGGCCCTGTGCCTGTTCGCTGCCATCGCGCTTGCGATCCCCGGATTTGCTGCTCGCGCAGACGGTAACGACGGGGCTATTCCCGTCCCGACCACGGCATTCACTGTTCGGATCGAACAGGGCTCTTCTTTTGAGCAGCAGTACGGGGATAAGGGCTACTGGGGCGTGATGCTCGACTCGGGTCGCGTGACACCCATTGAACAGCCGACGTACGAGCGTAATGGCGAAACGGTGCCCGTGACCGCTGATGATGTGTGGGTTGCCACCAGTCCGCACAACTACACCCTGAAGGTCCCTGTGCCCAATGGACAGAACAATGTCGAGAGCATCACGTGGGAGCCTGGAACGAAGCACACCGTCACGGTGCTCATGTTCAAGGAAGGGCGAGATCTCGTTGAGGGTGACCCCGTGAGCTACACGGTGAGCGTGTATCAGCCTGTTGATAACGACGACACGCGTACACCTGAACCGACGGCGGACCCGACGACCGATCCCGCGCCTCAGCCCACGGCTGAGCCGACGACCGATCCCGCGCCTCAGCCCACGGCCGAGCCGACGAGCGAGCCCAGCGCTGACCCCGCGCCCGCACCGACCACCGAGCAGCCCGCAGCTCAGCCTGATGATCCGCAGCTCCCCGCCGTCCGTCCGACCCCGACGCCTTCCGCAACGCCGACCCCGACGCCTTCTGCGACAGCGTCTGCTGGGTCCACGCAGCCTTCCGACACTCCGGTGTCGCCCATTTCGGACGTTTCTCAGCTGACTGACGCGAACAAGGGTGGCGTGAGTGCTGCTTTCACGGGCGGGCAGCTGACGATCAATGTCCCTTCGGATAAGGCCGTTGCCGGCGACTGGGTGAGCGCGAACATCATGCAGACCAGTGAGGCCCGCTGGCTTCAGGTCGAAGACTCCAATCAGGTGTCCATGGACGTTACGGGCCTGCCGATGGGCGACTACAAGGTCGTTGTGGCGAACCGACAGCATGAACTGGTCGGTTGGGCTGAGTTCAAGGTCGCTTCGACGGTTGCCGCAGCCGGTGCTGGGTCTTCCGTTGACGCCTCGGGCGGCGTGAAGCTGCACGCTGAGATGTTGTCTTCCTCGCTGGCCGGCAACGAGTCTGAAGGGCTGAATGGGTACCTGCTGGGTGCCGGTGCCTGCATGCTGGTCCTCGGCGGCCTCGTCGTCGTCCAGGTTCTCTCAGGTCCCAAGATTGGCTCTTCTTCGAATGGAGTCACATTGTCCTAAGCTAGGGCTCATGGATCTGTTTGATTCTGAGTCTGTCGACGAGTCGGGCGTGCCTGCTTTCAATGCGGGCGCGCCCCTCGCCGTTCGCATGCGCCCGACGACGCTTACAGAGGTGGTTGGTCAGTCGCACCTGTTGGGTGAGGGGGCTCCGTTGCGGCGCTTGCTCTCGCCGGGTGCGAGTGGTGGGGTGTCGGTCTCTTCCGTCGTTCTCTGGGGGCCTCCAGGTACCGGTAAGACGACACTCGCGTATTTGATTGCGCGCGCATCCGGGCGCCGTTTTGTTGAGCTTTCTGCCGTGTCTTCTGGGGTCAGCGACGTGCGGCGCGTTGTCGACGATGCGCGTCGAACCCTTGCTGGCGGGGGAGAAGAGACGATTCTGTTCGTCGATGAGGTGCATCGATTTTCGAAGTCGCAGCAGGACTCGCTCCTGCCGGCGGTTGAGAATCGTTGGGTTGTGCTTGTGGCGGCAACGACTGAGAATCCCTCGTTCTCGGTGATTTCCCCTCTCCTGTCGCGCTCGTTGCTGCTGACCCTGCGTCCGCTTGATGCGGATGCGATTGAGGGACTTATTCGGCGTGCGCTGGCGGATGAGCGCGGCCTCGGTGGGCGTTTTTCTATCACGGACGAGGCCGTGGCTGGCCTTGTGCGGTTGGCGGGCTCGGATGCGCGTAAATCTTTGACCCTCCTGGAGGCAGCCGCGGGTGTGGCTAGCGACGATGGATCCGGTGAGATTACGGTCGCTTGCGTTGAAGCGGCGGCCAACCAGGCCCTCGTTCGATGGAGCAAGGATCAGCACTACGATGTGGCAAGCGCGTTCATCAAATCGATGCGTGGGTCTGACGTGGATGCGGCGCTCCACTACCTCGCCCGTATGATCGAGGCCGGGGAGGACCCGCGCTTCATTGCGCGGCGTATCATGATCGCCGCCTCCGAAGAAGTCGGCATGGCCGCCCCTGAGGTGTTGACGACCTGCGTGAGCGTCGCGCAGGGTGTTGCGCTGATTGGTATGCCCGAGGCCCGTCTGTTACTCGCGGAGGCGGTGGTCGCCGTGGCAACGGCCCCGAAGTCGAACGCGACGTACCTGGCGATTGATCGTGCGATCGCCGATGTGCGTGCGGGGCGTGGGGGAGCGGTTCCCGAGCACTTGCGCGACGCGCACTATTCCGGTGCGAAGTTGCTGGGCCACGGTGAGGGGTACCTCTATGCGCATGATTATCCGCACCATGTTGCGGCGCAGCAGTACCTACCTAACGACCTGGAAGGCACGCGTTACTACGAGCCAACGGAAAACGGGCATGAGGCGATGCTCACGAAGCGGCTTGGTGTGATTCGCAATTTACTGAAAAGACGCTAGGATGTAACAGTTGTCCGCACCAGCGGACACCTGGGGCCTTAGCCGACGGATCTCATTGATCCTGGAGTTGGCCCCATGCCGGTACCTCCGGCATGACATGAGAAACAGGAAGAAGAAACATGGCAACGAATCGTTCCCGCAAGCAGGTGCGCGAGTCCCGCGCCCTCGGTCTGGCTCTGACCCCCAAGGCCGTTCGCTACTTCGAGAAGCGCCCCTACGGCCCCGGTGAGCACGGTCGTACGCGCCGCCGCCAGGACTCCGACTATGCCGTTCGTCTGAAGGAAAAGCAGCGTCTGCGCGCCCAGTACGGCATTCGTGAGTCGCAGCTGCGCCGTGCCTTCGAAGAAGCTCGTCGTACCGTCGGCCTGACCGGTGAGAACCTGGTTGAGCTGCTCGAAATGCGTCTCGACGCCCTCGTTCTGCGCGCTGGCTTCGCCCGCACCATCCAGCAGGCCCGCCAGTTCGTCGTTCACCGTCACATCCTCGTTGATGGCAAGATCGTCGACCGTCCCTCGTTCCGCGTGAAGCCCGGCCAGACCCTGCAGGTCAAGCCCAAGTCGCAGACCACGGTTCCTTTCGAGATTGCTGCCGAGGGTATTCACCGCGACGTGCTGCCCGCCGTCCCCGAGTACCTGGACGTTGATCTCGCCCGCCTGAAGGCGACCCTGGTGCGTCGCCCGAAGCGTGCTGAGGTTCCGGTGACTGTCGATGTCCAGATGGTCGTCGAGCACTACTCGCGCTGACACTGGCCTTTCCGCGCCCCCGAGCGACGCTCGGGGGCGCGGTTTTTCTTTTATCCCACTGTCCGCTTGCGCGTGCCGAAGTGCCGTGAGCGGCGCTGACCGTCTAACATGGGGGACTATGCGTACGTCTGAAATCCGCACCCGCTGGCTCGAATACTTCAAGAAGCAGGGGCATGAGATTCGTCCTTCCGTTTCTCTTGTCTCCCCGGAGCCCTCGATTCTGTTCACGATCGCGGGCATGGTTCCGTTCATCCCCTACATCACGGGCGTCGAGCCCGCGCCGTGGCCTCGTGCCGCGTCGGTGCAGAAGTGCATTCGCACGAACGACATCGATAACGTCGGTAAGACGACGCGTCACGGAACGTTCTTCCAGATGAACGGTAACTTCTCGTTCGGCGACTACTTCAAAGAAGGTGCGATCAACTATGCGTGGGAACTGCTGACCGGTTCGCGCGACGAGGGCATGTACGGACTCGACGGTGATCGCTTCTGGGTGACGCTGTGGGACCAGGACGAGGAAGCTTTCAACGTCCTCACCAAGCAGATTGGTATGGATCCCAAGCACATTGTGCGCCTGCCTCGTGAGGAAAATTTCTGGGATACGGGTCAGCCCGGCCCTGCGGGTCCCTGCGCGGAGTGGCACTACGACCGCGGCCCCGAATATGGTCCCGAGGCCGTGGGTGGCACCGTCGATCCGGGCGGCGACCGCTATCTCGAGGTGTGGAACCTTGTCTTCGACCAGTTCATGCGCGGTGAGGGTACCGGCAAGGACTACCCCCTGCTGGGCGAGCTCGATAAGAAGGCGATTGATACGGGCGCCGGCCTCGAACGTCTGGCCTTCGTCATGCAGGACAAGCCCAACATGTACGAGATCGACGAGGTCTTCCCCGTCATCGAGGCGGCCATGCAGATGAGTGGCAAGCGCTACGGCCTGGGCGCCGCGGGCCCCGAGGCCGGCGGCGCCTACGACGATGACGTGCGCATGCGTGTCGTGGCTGACCACGTGCGTTCCTCTCTCATGCTGATCGGTGATGGCGTGCGTCCCGGTAACGATGGCCGCGGCTACGTGCTGCGTCGCCTGATCCGTCGTGCTGTTCGCTCCATGCGCCTGCTGGGCGTCGACGAGGCAACCATGCCGACCCTGCTCACCGCTTCCAAGGACGCGATGAAGGCTTCGTACCCTGAGCTGGAGACCAACTGGAAGACGATCTCCGAGGTTGCCTACGCGGAGGAAGACGCGTTCCGTCGCACGCTGAGTGCCGGTACGACGATCCTGGACGCTGCGGTTGCCAGCGCGAAGGAGTCGAAGGGTGCCCCCGTTATTTCCGGCGCCTCTGCGTTCTCGCTGCACGACACCTACGGATTCCCGATTGACCTGACCCTCGAGATGGCCGCCGAGCAGGGCGTGTCCGTCGACGAGGAGGGCTTCCGCAGCCTCATGGCCGAGCAGAAGGAACGCGCACGCGCCGACGCTCGCTCGAAGAAGACCGGACACACTGACGTCCGCGTCTTCCACGACATCGAAAAGGCGATGGGTGGAGGATCGACGTTCCTGGGCTACACCGAGCAGGCAGCCGAGGCTACCGTCGAAGCGCTTCTCGTCGATGGCGTTGCCACGCCCGCCGCAACCGCTCCTGCCGAAGTTGAGGTCATCCTCGATCGCACGCCCTTCTACGCTGAGATGGGTGGCCAGCTGGCCGATCACGGTACGATTCGCCTCGCAGGTGGAGGCGTCGTCGAGGTCCACGATGTGCAGGCACCGATCCGCGGCCTGAGCGTTCACCGTGGCACCCTCACTGAGGGCGCCATGACGGTGGGGGAAAAGGCTTACGCTGAGATCGATAGCGAGCGTCGCCTGGCGATTGCTCGCGCCCATACCGCGACCCACATGGTGTACGCGGGCCTGCGCAACGTCGTGTCGAAGGATGCAACCCAGGCTGGCTCGGAGAACTCGCCGTCGCGTCTGCGCTTCGACTTCCGCCACGGTGCGGCGCTCGACGGTTCGCAGATCAACGATATTGAGGCGCTCGTCAATGAGAAGCTCGCCCAGGATCTGGCCGTGACGACCGAGGTCATGAGCCTCGACGAGGCGAAGGCCGCCGGTGCGATCGCCCTGTTTGGTGAAAAGTACGGTTCCGAGGTTCGCGTCGTCACGATCGGCGACGGCTTCGATCGCGAGCTGTGCGGTGGCACGCACGTGCCGACCACCGGACACATCGGTCGCATCACGGTGCTCAGCGAAGGCTCCGTCGGCTCCGGCGTACGCCGCATTGATGCCCTCGTTGGCGATGGTGCGTATGAGTTCCAGGCCAAGGAGCATGCGCTCGTCAGCCAGCTGTCCCAGCTCGTCGGTGGCCGTGCGGATGAGCTGCCCGAGCGTATTGAGTCCCTGATGACCAAGCTGCGTGAGTCCGAGAAGGAACTGGAGAAGGCGCGCACTGCCCAGGCCCTCAGCCGCGGTGCCGATCTCGCGGCTTCTGCCTCGGCTATTGGTGCGGTGAACGTCGTTGCTGCAGCCGTTGGCGACATGCCGTCAGCGGATGCCCTGCGCACCCTTGCGCTTGACGTGCGAGACCGCCTCGGTAATGAGCGCGGTGCTGTCGTCGCCCTCGGTGGTGTTGTCGGTGGTAAGCCCTCGCTCGTCGTTGCGACGAACGAGGCCGCGCGCGAGGATTCCGTGAAGGCTGGCGCTCTCGTCCGCGCCGTCGGCAAGTACATGGGTGGCGGCGGCGGTGGCCGCGATGACATCGCTCAGGGCGGCGGTACGAAGCCTGAGGGCATCGCGGATGCGATCGATGCTATCCGCAAGGAAATCGAGGCCCTGTGAGTATTCGTCGGGGTAGTCGTATCGGCGTGGACGTCGGCACCGTGCGTGTCGGCGTCAGCCGGTGCGACCCCGACGGCATTCTCACGATGCCTGTCGAAACCCTTCACAGGGCGCCCGATCTGTCTGATCTTGATCGTCTGGCCGATATCGTTCGTCGTCATGAAGCGATCGAAGTGATTGTTGGATTGCCTCGCCATCTGCGCGGGGGAGAGGGCATTTCTGCAAAGGGGGCGCGCAAGTATGCGCGTCGCATCAAGAAGCTTGTTCCCGATGTTCGGGTCGCGATGGTCGATGAGCGCATGACATCCAACCAGGCGCACGCTCGACTGCGCGCCTCAGGTATCCCGGAAATTGACCATCGCGGCGTCATCGACCAGGTGGCTGCGCAGATCATCTTGGAACAGGCTCTCGAGCTTGAACGCATGAGCGGTCGAGCTCCCGGTGAGGAGATTATCCTCGAACCCAACGAAGGAGTACACACGTGAGCACGCCTCCCCCTTACCCCTTCCGCTCTCGCCGTGAGATTCACTCCGGTGAACCCAAGGTCTACTCCGATGCCCCACAAGAGAGCTCCGACGCTACGGCGGCGCAGGATTCAGATCGTACCCCGGTTCACGGCACACCCGCGGTAGCCTCGGCCTCGGCCGACGCGGCACCCGTGCGCGGAGCGCGCCCTCGTCAACGCGCGGCCGTGCACCCGTCCTTCGATGAGGTGACGGACACTGGCTCATCACCGCGTGTATTCGCTACGCCCGCCCGCGCAAGTGGCGTGGCGACGATCGCCGAAACCGTGTCAGAAACGACTGGTATGCGCTCACGCAGGCTTGCCAGCGAACGTCGTGCGGCCCGTAAACGCAAGCGTCGTCGTCGCATTCGTTCGTTCTTCATCATCGTTCTCGTGCTCGGGTTGCTCGCCGGTGCGAGCTACGTTGCCTACGACCAGCTCTTCAACTCATCAACAACGTCGTCGGATGACTATCCGGGCCCCGGCACCGGTTCGGTTGAAGTGACCATCGATGAGGAAGCCACCGGCCGCGCGATCGGTCAGACCCTCGTGGAAGCGGGCGTTGTGAAGTCCGTGGGTGCCTTCGTCCGCCAGTTCGAGAAGACATCGGCATCCATGTCGATCCGCCCAGGCACGTACCGCTTGAAGCTGCAGATGAGCGCGTCCGGAGCGCTTGCCGCCCTGCTGGACGAAACAAACCGTGTGGACTCGACGGTGACTATTGGCGCAGGGCAGAAGCTGTCGGAAGTCAAGCAGCGCATCGTCGATATCATGGGTGTTTCCGAGGCTGACGTCGATGCGGCATTCGCCGATACCGAGGCGATCGGCCTGCCTTCCGAGGCAGGCGGTAACGCCGAAGGGTGGCTCCTTCCCGGCTCCTACGAGGTCGGTGAAACAGACACGCCGACGACCCTCATCGCGCGTATGGTCAAGGGCACGATCGATGAGCTCGACCGTCTGGGCGTCGCTCCGGCAGATCGCGAGACCGTCCTCATTAAGGCGTCCATCGTGGATGGCGAGATGAACATCGATAAGTACATGCCGATGGTCGCGCGCGTCATCGATAATCGTCTGGCCGATACGAACGGAGAGACGAAGGGCATGCTCGGCATGGACTCGACGGTGCTGTACGGCGTGGGGAAGACCAGCGGTGTGCCAGACCAGGCGGACCTCGATAACGACAACCCATACAACACGCGCCTCCACCCGGGACTGCCGCCCACCCCGATTGGGCAGCCGAGCGAAAAGGCCATCAAGGCTGTGCTCCACCCGGCCGACGGAACATGGCTGTACTTCGTGACGGTGAACCTGGACACGGGTGAGACCCTGTTCGCTTCCACTCTGGAAGAACAGGAGAAGAACCGTGAGCAGTTTAAGGCGTACTGCGCTGCGAATCCGAAGGTCTGTACGGCCTCATGACCTGGGCCGCCGTTATAGGTTCTCCGATCGAGCATTCCTTGTCGCCGGTCATTCACCGCGCGGCATGGGCGCAGCTCGGCATCGATGGGTGGGAGTATCGTCGCCTCGAGCAGGACGGCGCATCACTTCCCGGTTTCATCGGTGGACTCGGCGACGACTGTGCGGGCCTATCAGTGACGATGCCCTGCAAACAGGCGGTGATGCCGCTGCTGGATGCGATCGATCCTCTCGCGAGTGCCGTCGGCGCGGTTAATACGGTTGTTCCGTCCTCGGGCGTTCTCGCCGGCTTTAACACCGACGTGGCGGGTATCGCCTCAGCTGTTCGTCGCGCGTGTTCGCTCGCGCAACGCCCCTTGCCTGCGAGTGCTCTGATCCTTGGCGCCCGCGCCACGGCTTCCTCGGCACTCGCCGCGTTTGGCGAGCTGGGGATAACGACGTCGACCGTCGCTGCACGCCGCTTCGGTGGGCCCGGGTCGGCTGTTGCTGCAGCATCGCGTCTGGGCGTCACCATCGAACAGGTTCTATGGTCAAACGTCGAGGCCGTGTTCCAGGCAGCGCGCGCGGTTGACCTCATCGTGTCAACACTGCCCGCGGGCGTTGCGGATCCGCTCGCGCAGTGCCTCGATGTACGTGACGGGCAAGTCCTTTTGGATGTCGTCTATTCCCCGCGCAATACGGCATTGCGCAGCGTCTTTGAGGCAGGCGGAGGCATTGTCGCTGAAGGTACGGATATGCTCGTCTATCAGGCGGGCGCACAGGTCCAGTTGATGACCGGGCGCAGTCCCGATATTGATGTGATGCGCGGAGCTCTCGAGGAAGAGCTGGAACGGCGCTCACGGGAAGGCACGGCGTCGTGATCGTTGGTTGGCTTCCCCAGCGTATTAGTGCGGATCTGTCTCTCGTATCCGGATTCCTCACGTGGATTATCGTGCTGGTGTGGCTGTGGCGGTCTGGGTGGAAGATTCAGCGGCGTTATTTTATTGAAGCGACTCGTACCCCGCTCACGCGTAACGCGATTGTGTGGAGTTCCGCGATCGTCGGGGCAATCCTTTTTGTGGCGGCGCAGATGCGCCCCGGTATGCCGGCTGTCATGACGGTTGCGATGATCGGGGCACTGAGTGCCTACGTTGACGCGCAGACCCACCGCCTGCCGAACGCATATACCGCGGCGATGGGTATAGGCGTGAGCGTGGGTGTCATTGTAGGCGTCATTATTTCGCCCCTGTGGCAGCAGCGCCTCATCGGATGCGTTGCCGGAGCTCTCATTTGGACTATCCCTATCGCACTGCTGAACCGTTTGCCCGGCGGTATGGGTGGGGGAGACGTGAAGCTCGCACCCGTTTTGGGAGCGATGGTTGGGACCGTCGGTATTCAGGCGGCAGTCTCCTCACTGGCCTTATCCTTCGTGCTGGCTGGCTTCGCTGCGCTCTGGAAAATTGTGATCGGCTCTGCGGGGACGAAGTCGCGCGTGCCGATGGGTCCTTGGATGATTGGATCCGCGCTGACGGCCGCAATCGCGTGGGGCGTCGTTCCGGACTGGCTGTAGCAGTCGGTCTCATTGTGGACCCCACCGGGACGAGTACGCGTCCGGATGGGACAATAGGGTGGTGAGTATTTCGACGCCTTCGTACCAGTGTGAGCCTGTGAGCCTCGAATGGGGTCAGACCTGGCCCCCACGCGACGTCTTTGTCGATCTCGCGGCCTCCAGGCGCGTGATCCCCGTTGTGCGGCGTGTCCTTGCGGATGAGCTGAGCGCGGTGGGCGTCTATCGACAGCTTGCCCATGGCAACTACGGAAGCTTCATCCTCGAGTCCGCCGAACACGGTGGTTCGTGGGGGCGCTGGTCTTTTGTGGGAGCCTCGAGTGCTGGCGCCATCGTCGCACGCGACGGTCACGCACAGTGGATCGGTTCCCACCCGGAAGGTGCTCGTGAGGAGGGAACGTTCCTTGAGGTCGTTCACTCAGCACTCGAAGAACTCGCTGCGCCGGCGATTGACGGATTGCCTCCGCTGACGGGTGCTCTTGTTGGTTCTCTCGGTTGGGGCATCATCCCCGAGTGGGAGCCTACGCTCGCCGCGACAGCACCGAAGGAGTCGGATATTCCGGACGCGACGCTCGTGTTGGCGACGGAGGTTGCGGCCCTCGATCATGCGACGGGGTCGGTGTATCTGATGGCGATCGCCTGGAACCTCAACGGTTCGGCGGACGGCGTTGATGTGGCGTACGACCGTGCTATTGAGCGCCTCGATGCGATGACGACACAACTGGCGACCCCGATTGCGCCCGCGGTGCTGGGAACGAGCGATGCGACGCCGCCTCAGGTACGTGAGCGTACAGCGCGCGCCGATTTCGAGTCCTCTGTCAACGCAGCGAAGCGCTCCATTGAGGATGGTGATGCGTTCCAGATCGTCGTGTCGCAACGCCTTGATGTATCGACGTCAGCCAGCGGCATCGATGTCTATCGCGTGCTGCGTACGGTCAACCCTTCGCCCTACATGTACTTCCTGGACCTGCCCGACGAGAAGGGCGGTCATTTTGAGGTTGTCGGTTCGTCTCCGGAGACCCTCGTCAAGAGTGAACGACGCCGTGTCTGGACGTATCCGATCGCCGGTTCGCGTCCGCGTGGGGCGGATTCTGCGCAGGACCACCGCCTGGCGGCCGAGCTGCTTGAGGATCCCAAGGAGCTGTCGGAACACGTGATGCTCGTCGACCTGGCTCGCAATGACCTGTCGAAGGTGTGCGATCCTGCGTCGGTCGAGGTCTCCACGCTCATGGAGCTGAAACGTTTTTCGCATATTCAGCACATTTCGTCCACGGTGACGGGTGTGCTGCGCCCGGATGCTGACGCTCTTGATGCCCTGGTTGCGACGTTCCCCGCGGGTACCCTGTCGGGAGCGCCCAAGCCTCGTGCGATCCAGCTGATCGATGACTTCGAGCCCGCTGCGCGAGGTGTATACGGTGGTGTCGTCGGCTACTTCGACCTGTCGGGCGATGCTGATTTGGCGATCGCGATTCGTACGGCATCGTTGAAGGATGGCGTTGCCTCGGTGCAGGCGGGTGCGGGACTTGTTGCCGATTCGGTGCCCGCGCTGGAGTATGAGGAATCCCGTAACAAGGCTGCTGCCGCAGTGGAGTCCGTCGTGCGGGCATCGACCCTGGTGCCCCTGTCCTGACTCGTCCCACGGGATGCCTCACCCGCCGTCGGCCATTTTTCGCTAGCCTAGGTGAGGAATGATCGTTTCTGCCTGAAAGGGGAGCATCGTGAGCGTTCTCGATGACATTATCGCCGGGGTCCGACAGGATCTGAAGGAGCGTGAAGATCGCGTCCCTTTGGCTCGGATTAAGGAGATGGAGACTCAGGTTCCGGAGGCGAAGGATGCGCTTGGTGCTCTGCGGGGCCGTGACGGCGCCGTCAAGATCATTTCTGAGGTGAAGCGCTCGTCGCCGTCGAAGGGCGCGCTGGCGGCGATCCCGGATCCGGCTGCGCTCGCCTCGACGTACGAGGCCGGGGGAGCCTCGGTCATTTCGGTGCTCACCGAGCAGCGTCGCTTTCACGGTTCGCTCGCCGATCTCGATGCGGTACGCGCAGCCGTCGACATTCCCGTCCTTCGCAAGGATTTCATCGTGACGCCCTACCAGATTCACGAGGCGCGTGCTCACGGCGCTGATCTCGTGCTTCTGATCGTTGCGGCGCTTGAACAGAACGTGCTCGTGTCCCTGCTGGAGCGTACCCGCTCGCTGGGCATGGAAGCCCTGGTGGAGACGCACTCGCGTCTCGAAGCCCTCCGTGCGATGGAGGCAGGCGCCTCGATCATCGGTGTGAACGCGCGCAACCTGAAGACGTTGGACGTTGACCGCTCGACCGTCGAGCAGGTCATCGACGTCATTCCGCAGGACGTTGTCGCTGTCGCCGAGTCCGGCGTCGCCAGCGCCCATGACGTCTTTGAATACGCCAAGTGGGGTGCCGATGCTGTTCTCGTTGGCGAGGCACTCGTGACGTCGGGCGATCCGATGGCGAGTATTCAGGACATGGTGAGCGCTGGACAGCATCCCGCGCTGCGGACAGATCGTAAGGCTCGCGTCGCTGCGGCGCGTCAGGAAGGACAGTGATGGCATCCGATAACTTTGTGGAGGGACCGTACTTCGGTGATTTTGGCGGTCGCTTCGTCGCCGAGTCCCTCATGGGACCCCTCGAAGAGGTTGAAGCCGCGTGGAAGCGCCTGTGGCGTGACCGGTCATTCCAGCGCCGCCTGCGCGATCTGTTCCTGAACTACGCGGGACGTCCCTCCCTGTTGACGGAGGCCCCCCGTTTCGCTGCAGACTTGGGTGGCGTGCGTGTCTTCCTCAAGCGCGAGGATCTGAACCATACGGGGTCGCACAAGATTAACAACGTGCTTGGGCAGGCGTTGCTCACCAAGGAGCTGGGAAAGACCCGCGTCATTGCGGAGACCGGCGCGGGACAACACGGCGTGGCCACGGCGACGGCCGCGGCGCTTCTGGGCCTGGAATGCACGATCTACATGGGCCGAGAGGATACTGAGCGTCAGGCCCTGAACGTCGCACGCATGCAGATGCTTGGCGCCGAGGTCATCGCCGTGACTGCGGGTTCTGCGACCCTCAAGGATGCGATCAACGAGGCTTTCCGTGACTGGGTGACCAACGTCGAGACGACCAACTACATCTTCGGTACCGCTGCGGGTCCGCACCCGTTCCCTGAACTCGTGCGCGACCTCCAGCGTGTCATTGGCGATGAGGCGCGTGCTCAGCTGCTCGCCGCTGAGGGACGACTGCCCGACGTGGTGGTCGCTTGCGTGGGTGGTGGCTCCAACGCCATTGGCTCGTTTACCGCGTTCATCGATGATCCGAGTGTCGAGCTCCTTGGCTGCGAGGCTGCGGGCGATGGTTTTGAAACGGGGCGTCATGCCGCTTCCATCACGGCCGACGAGGTGGGCGTGCTGCACGGCGCGCGTACGTTCGTCCTGCAGGAGCGTGACGGCCAGACGAAGGCCTCTCACTCGATTTCCGCCGGCCTCGACTACCCGGGTGTCGGCCCGGAGCACGCGTGGTTGGCGCGGACGGGTCGCGCCTCGTACATGCCTATTTCTGATGCCGAGGCTATGGACGCGTTCCTGCATCTGTCCCGCACGGAGGGCATCATTCCCGCCATCGAGTCCTCCCATGCCCTTGCTGGTGTCCGCAAGTGGGCGCTGGCCAAGGTCGAAGCGGAAGGACCCTTTGAACCGGGGGAGGAGCCAATCGTCATCGTGACCGTGTCCGGGCGCGGCGACAAGGACGTGGATACCGCATCGCGGTGGTTCGGCTACGGACAAGCGAAGCTGCAGGTCATCGACCCCAGTGCCGGGCCGTCGGGCGTCGCCGTCCTGGATCAAAACGAGGAGAAGTGACATGACGAGTGCACCCCATTCAGCCGTTGCCATTGATGCTGCCCGTCAGCGTGGCGACGCGGCGCTCATCGCCTACCTGCCCGTCGGCTTCCCGTCTGTCGAGGATTCGATTCGCGCGGGCAAAGTTCTGGCGGATTGCGGTGTTGACGTCATCGAACTCGGTTTCCCCTACTCGGATCCCGGAATGGATGGCCCGACGATCCAGCGAGCGACCGTCGCCGCTCTCGAGCGCGGCACCCACCTCGAGGACCTCTTCCACGCGGTGGACGAGCTGACCTCGTACGGAGTTTCGACCTGCTCGATGACCTACTGGAATCCCGTTGAGTGGTGGGGCGTCGAGCGCTTCGCCAAGGACTTCGCCGCCGTTGGTGGTTCGGGTCTCATTACCCCTGACCTGCCGCCCGAAGAGGGCGCACAGTGGGAGGTCGCGTCGGATAAGTACGACCTGGAACGCATCTACCTGAGCGCCCCCTCCTCTCCCGAGCACCGCCTCAAGCTCATTGCCGAGCACTCGCGTGGCTGGGTGTACGCGGCCTCATCGATGGGCGTCACGGGCGCGCGTGCGGTTGTTGGCGCGCATGTCGGCGACGTTGTCGCGCGTACTCGCGCCGCTGGTGCCGAGCGCGTGTGCGTGGGCCTCGGCGTGTCCAATGGCGCGCAGGCCCGCGAGATCGGCGCATATGCGGACGGAGTCATCGTCGGTTCCGCGCTGGTGAAGACGCTCTTCGACGACTCGATCGACCGTGGGCTGAAGGCTCTGGGTGAGCTTGCCACCGAACTGAAGGCCGGCGTCAGCGAGGCCCGCGCGTGAACACCCTCGTCGCTGTCGGCATCCCATCGCCTTCGCAGGGCGTCTGGCACCTCGGCCCGATCCCGCTGCGCGCCTACGGTATCATCATTGCCGTCGGCATGATCATCGGCGTCTGGTGGACCGCTCGCCGTTACCGTGCTCGCGGAGGAAATCCTGACACGCTCTACGACGTGGCGCTCTGGGCGATTCCGCTCGGAGTTGTGGGTGCGCGGATTTATCACGTCGTTACTTCCCCGGATGCATACTTTGGCCCGGGTGGTGATCCGATGCTTGCCTTCCAGATTTGGCGCGGTGGTCTCGGAATTTGGGGTGGCGTCGCCTTCGGTGCACTGGGTGCATTTGTTGCCGTCAAGCGCGCAGGCGTGCGCTTCGGCCCGATTGCTGATTCTTTGGCCCCGGCGCTGCTTGTTGCGCAGGCCATCGGGCGGTGGGGAAACTGGTTTAACCAAGAGCTCTTCGGCGCTCCGACAACAATGCCGTGGGGACTCCAGATCGACGTGGCCCACATGCCTGCGGGCTATCCGGCGGGAACCTTATTCCACCCCACGTTCCTCTACGAGTGCCTGTGGAACCTTACCGCAGCCGCCATTATCGTGTGGCTCGATCGTCGTCACCGCTTCGCCGGTGGCCAGGTGTTCGGTCTGTACCTGATGGCGTACACAGCGGGACGCAGCTGGATCGAAATGCTGCGCATCGACGATGCGCACAGAGTTCTCGGTCTGCGCCTCAACGTGTGGACGTCCCTGCTCGTGTTCGCGCTCGGTGTGCTTGTATTCGTCGTCGCTGGTCGGCTGGGACGCTCGACGACCGTCGTTGCACACGACGGTGAATCCGCGGCGGACGACGAGCAAGCGGAGGACCAGGCTGCCCCCGAAGACAGTGACGCTGACGATATCGTCGGTGCTGGCGTGAGTGAAGAAGAGTCCGCGCACGAGAGTACTCTCGAGTCGTTCTGATCCCGAGCTTGGCCGTTTTTCTCCCCGCTGAGGTCCCACCACAGGCGGATTCATGGGAATGATCACGTCGACCCGGAGCGGATCCTCCTCGTTCCAACTGTGATTGGGCGGTAAACTCTTATCTATGCGTCGAGCTAAGATTGTCTGCACTATTGGACCTGCTACTGATTCTCCTGAGCAGCTCCAGGCGCTGGTGGACGCCGGCATGGATGTCGCGCGTATTAACCGGTCGCATGGAAAGGCTGAGGAACACGAGGCCGTCATTGAGCGCGTGAGGAAGGCGTCTGCGACGTCCGGTCGCGCGGTCGCTGTCCTGGTTGACCTCCAGGGCCCCAAGATCCGCTTGGAAACCTTCCAGGATGGCCCCCAGGAACTCAAGATCGGTGACACGTTCACCATCACCACCCGTGATGTTCCCGGCACGAAGGAACTCGTCGGGACGACCTTCAAGGGGTTGCCCGGCGACTGCGCTCCCGGTGACCGCCTGCTGATTGACGACGGCAACGTCGCGGTCCGCGTCGTCGAGGTGACGGATACTGACGTCGTCACCCGCGTCGAGGTTCCCGGCATGGTGTCGGACCATAAGGGTCTGAACCTTCCTGGCGTTGCTGTGTCCGTCCCCGCACTGTCTGAAAAGGATAAGGAAGACCTGCGCTGGGGCATTGAGCAGGATGCTGACTTCATCGCGCTGTCCTTCGTTCGTTCCGCGCAGGACATTAAAGACGTCCACGAGATCATGGACGAGATGGGCAAGCGGATCCCGGTCATCGCCAAGATTGAAAAGCCGCAGGCCGTTGAGGCGCTGGAAGAGATCGTCGAGGCATTTGACGGCATCATGGTCGCCCGCGGTGACCTCGGTGTTGAGATGCCCCTGGAAGCCGTGCCGCTGGTTCAGAAGCGCGCGATTGAGCTTGCTCGTATCGCCGCCAAGCCGGTTATCGTCGCGACGCAGGTCATGGACTCGATGATCAAGAACCCGCGCCCCACGCGTGCCGAGGCCTCCGACTGCGCGAATGCCATCCTTGATGGCGCCGATGCGGTCATGCTGTCCGGTGAGACGTCGGTCGGCGCGTTCCCGATTGAAACCGTCCGTACGATGGCCGCCATCATCGAGTCGACGGAAGAAAACGGTGGTGAGCGCATCGCCTCCATTCCCGGTTTCTACGCTGATCGTGCGGGTGTTATCTGCGAAGCTGCCGCTCGTATCGCTGAGCACCTGGATGCCCGTTACCTGGTGACGTTTAGCCAGTCCGGCACGTCGGCGCGTCTGCTCTCGCGCATGCGCCGACCGATCCCGATGCTGGCCTTCACGCCGCTCGAGTCGACGCGTCGTCGTCTGGCGCTCTCGTGGGGCATTCAGACCTACCGTGTTCCCGAGGTGCAACACACGGACGACATGGTGTGGCAGCTCGATCAGGTCGTGCAGTCCTCGCACCTGGCGGACATCGGTGATCAGCTTGTGATCGTTGCCGGTATGCCGCCGGGCATCGCTGGCTCCTCGAACATGCTGCGTATCCACGAAGTCGGAGATGAAGCCGACTATGCGATCGGCGGTCTGCGCCACGCGTGAGATGCGTGAGTAGTGGGGGCCCTGGCGATGAGCCAGGGCCCCCACTATTTTTGTTTCGTCACGTGGACAAAACGGGATTCGTGGAATAAAATACTCGAATATACGTGTGAGACACGTGGACGCCGCACCAACGACGGCGCGGCACATGCAACAAAGTGTTGCTCGGCGTGCTCAGAAATGCCTGTGCGATCAAAGCATGTTTTCTGGGGCGCCCGAAGAGAAGAAGATGGAGGAAGAAAAATGAATACGAACATCCGGACCGTGTCGGTCCACGATACTCTGTTTGGCCGTGTGGCCAACAACCTGGAGGTCGGCCAGCTCTCGCGCGCCGTTGAGCCCTGGTTTGCTGACTTCCACGATTCGAGGGTCAAGCAGGCTATCGCCGATCTTGACGAGCCGGCCCGCAGGGGCGCGGCTGCCGAATACCTCGGCCTCGAGCTGAGCGTCGTGGCCTGAGCAGCAAAAGGGGCCGACAAGCAACGCTTGTCGGCCCCTTTTCATCTGCAGTTTTGAGGTATCAATTGCGGTGCGCACGTCGCATATGCGCTGAAATGCCGGTACCATTAGGAGCACGTACTCCACTGGCGGTACCCCGAGTGGGATTCGAACCCACAACAAGCCGGGTTTGAGCCGACCGCCTCTGCCAGTTGGGCTATCGGGGCTTCGCGTGTGCGAGACCCACAATAGAGCAGCTGAGCAAACCAATCAAACTGAGGAATATGACAATGAGTGAAGAGCAGGCTGAACCGCGTCGCGTCCTCGTCGCAGAAGACGAGGGGTTGATCCGTCTCGATATCGTTGAGACGCTCACCCAGGCGGGGTTCGAGGTCGTCGGCGAGGCTGCTGACGGTGAGGAAGCTGTCGAGCTGGCACTCGAGCTCGAACCCGATCTATGCGTGATGGATGTCAAGATGCCGAAGATGGATGGCATCACCGCTGCCGAGAAGATCCTGCAGGAACTGTCGTGCGCCGTTGTGATGCTCACCGCGTTCTCGCAGACGGAGCTCGTTGAGCGCGCACGCGACGCCGGTGCGATGGCCTACGTCGTCAAGCCGTTCAGCCCTGCTGACCTGATTCCTGCAGTCGAGATCGCACTGTCGCGTCACGCTGAGATCGAGTCGCTTGAGGACCAGATCGCCGATCTGTCTGATCGTTTCGAGACTCGTAAGCGCGTGGACCGCGCCAAGGGACTGCTCATGAAGAACATGGGAATGAGCGAGCCTGAGGCCTTCCGCTGGATCCAGAAGACGTCGATGGATCGTCGTCTGTCGATGCGTGAGGTCGCTGACGCGGTCATCAACCAGGTCGACGACTGAGAATCACGTACACGAATGGGGAGGGTCACTCGGCCCTCCCCATTACTGTTTCTTGGCCCTCAGTCGTGGCTCGCGCGCACGAGGATTCGGTTAGTGACGCGCGCGACTGAGATGAGGCGGTCGGCCTCGTCCCTGATCTCCACAGTGTGGACGGTTGACGAGCGCCCCAGGTGGACGGCGGTTGCGGTCGCGGTGATGATCCCTTCGCGTCCAGCGCTGATGTGCGATGCGTTGAGCTCCGTGCCCACTGCGTAGGCCTGCTTGCCGGGGTTTGTTTCGCGCGCATGAATCTGCGCCGCGAAGGACGCCGCCGTCTCAGCGAGTGCAGCGGAGGCCCCCCCGTGCAGAATGCCGGCGCTCTGGCGGTTTCCGTCGATCGGCATCGAGATGACGGTGCGCACAGCACTGTGCTCGATGACCTCCATACCGGTTGCTTCCATGAGAGTCCCAGGCCAGTGTGCCCCGACCCAGCCGCCGCGGGCGAGTGGATCAGGTGAGGAAGACTGCGTGTGTTTCGTCTGGTGATCGTGTGTCATGGCATCTAGGGTGGCATGTGTGAGTGACACTGTGCTGATTATTGATGGCCATTCGATGGCGTTTCGCGCCTTCTATGCGCTCCCGCCGGATAACTTCGTGACGGCTACAGGCCAGCACACGAACGCGGTTTACGGCTTTGTTTCAATGCTGACGCGCCTGTTGGAGACCGAGCAACCGACGCATATTGCTGTCGCCTTCGATGTGTCGAGGCACTCATTCCGCACGGAGGAGTACCCCGAGTACAAGGGCACCCGTGACGCGACGCCCGAGGAATTTAAGGGGCAGGTGGAGCTCATCCGCGAGGTGCTTGAGGCGATGGGTATCGTATCTTTGTCCCGTGAGGGCTTTGAGGCCGACGATATTCTCGCGACTCTCGCGTATCGCGCCGGCCACGAGGGGTCGACTGTCCTCGTGGTCTCAGGCGATCGCGACTCGTTCCAGACGGTGACCGACAACGTGACGGTGCTCTACCCCGGTACGGGGCCAGGTGACCTGCGTCGTATGACTCCGCAGGCAGTCGAAGACAAGTACGGCGTTCCGCCGCACCGTTACCCCGAGATCGCTGCAATCGTGGGTGAAACCTCGGATAACCTGCCTGGCGTGCCAGGTGTGGGGCCGAAGACCGCCGCGCAGTGGATCAACAAGTTCGACGGTCTCGACAACCTGCTGGCGCATGCCGATGAGATTGGCGGAAAGCGCGGCGCCGCACTGCGCGAGCACATGGGCGACGTCCTGCGCAACCGTCGGCTCAATCGTCTGCTCACCGACATGGACCTTGAGGTCTCGCTCAGTGATCTGGCGCGTCGCCCCACGGACGTCGCCGCCATCGACCCTCTCTTCGACTCTCTCGAGTTTGGACGCCTGCGCACGAAGGTCCGTGAGGTTGCCGGTATCGGCATGGGGGAGGGGACCATCGACGAGACGCCCGAGCCCGCCGCCGACGTTGACATCGAGGTGATGGTTGCCGATGCCTCGTGCGATATCGCGCAATGGGTGGGCGCTCGCTCCAGCCTCGCTCTTCTCGTCGAAGGCGACTCGCGGCCCGTGCGTGGGGATATCACCCGCGTCGTCCTAGCGTCCGACAGCGACGCACTCGTCATCGATCCCGTCGAACTCAGCCCCGCGCAGGAGCAAGTGCTCGGCGACGTTCTTGCCGCGGACTCGTCCCTGATCGTGCACGACGCCAAGGGGACGCGCCATGCGCTCGCTTCAGGCGGCTGGTCCCTCGGTACCGTCGGCTGCGACACGATGCTCGCCGCCTACCTCACGCACCCCGACCAGCGTTCCCACAAGCTTGAGGACGTTCTCTCGCGTGTCCTCGGCGTCGTGATCGACGTGGACGAGAGCGATTCGGATGCTCTCTTCGGCCTAGGGGACATTGGCGCTGGTCCAAGCGCTGCCGCGTTGCGCGCCGGGAAACTAGCGGCCCACCTGCACCCGCTTGCTCAGGCGCTGCGTGCCCAACTGGAAGAAAGCGCCGAGACCTCACTCCTCACCGACATGGAAATGCCTCTGTCTATCCTGCTCGGAGAGATGGAAACGATCGGCATTGCTGCGGACACGAACGTTCTTGACGGTCTGTCTGCTGAACTCGGAAAGGCCGTCGATGCCGCGCGTGAGGGTGCGTGGGCAGCAGCCGAACGCGACGTTAACCTCTCGAGCCCTAAGCAGCTCCAGGAGCTTCTCTTCGACCACTTCGGCCTGCCCAAGACGAAGAAGACGAAGACCGGGTACACGACGAACGCCGAGGCCCTCGCCGACCTGCACGCCAAGACAGCGGATGAAGGGGGAGCAGGGCATCAGTTCCTTGGGTTCTTGCTGACCCACCGCGACCGCATCAAGCTCAAGCAGATGGTGGACTCCCTGTCCGCTACCGTCGCCTCGGATGGTCGCATCCACACGACGTTCTCTCAGGTTGCGGCGGCCACGGGTCGCCTGGCCTCCGCCGACCCGAACCTGCAGAACATCCCCGCTCGCAGCGCCGACGGTATGCGTATCCGTGGTGCCTTCGTCGCGGGTGAGGACTTTGAGTCGCTGATGAGCGCGGACTACTCGCAGATCGAAATGCGCCTGATGGCGCACCTGTCCGGGGACGAGGCGCTCATTGAGGCGTTCAACTCCGGTGAGGACCTGCATCGGACTATGGCGTCGATGGTGTTCGGCACTCCGGTCGCCGAGGTGACAGGCGAGGAACGCTCGCGTATCAAGGCCACCTCATACGGACTGGCCTACGGTCTATCCTCCTACGGCCTCGCCGCCCAGCTCGGGATTCCTGTGCCCGAGGCCGCCGCCCTGCGTGATCGCTACTTCGAACGCTTCGGGACAATCCGCGACTACCTCGAAGGACTCGTCGCTCAGGCGCGAGCTGACGGATACACCCAGACCATGTTTGGTCGACGCCGCTACCTGCCCGACCTGCGTTCCTCGAACCGCCAGCGTCGCGAGATGGCTGAGCGTGCCGCCCTGAACGCACCCATTCAAGGCAGCGCGGCAGACATCGTGAAGATCGCGATGATGAACGTGGCGGACGCGCTGTCCGAGGCCGGGCTTGTCTCCCGACTCCTCGTGCAGATCCACGACGAGCTGCTCCTTGAAGTTGCTCCCGGGGAGGCAGCGGCCGTCGAGGCGCTTGTCCGCGAGAAGATGGCGACTCCCGTGGAGCTTTCGGTTCCGCTCGACGTCGCCGTCGGCATCGGCACGTCTTGGCAGCTCGCGGCGCACTGACGGTTAAGACGACGCGACGCACGCCACGGAAAGTGTCGCCAAATTCGTCACATTTGCCCGTCAAAGGCTGCTAGACTAAACCCCAGTGTCTGGGGACAGGTGCATCCGCATCAGTTGTCAGGCGCTGGAACTATCCATCTACTATCCAGTCCGTTTCGGAGAAACTACTACATGACCACCAACACGCC
>ERZ772968.64-NODE-64-length-43659-cov-17.560017_pt1 | contig 43659 bp, 51 predicted proteins | sample MGYA00580674_ERZ772968 | MGnify/ENA primary metagenome ERZ772968 (study PRJEB29015, sample SAMEA2737940) | human oral metagenome | biome: human oral; feature: human-associated habitat; material: dental | place: China | collected 2138 ...
AATGATAATAAAAATACAAACTGGAATGCTTTACATGAATTTCAATCTATAATTGGAGTGAAATCTAAAAATAATATCAGTAAAATTGAAGATCTACACAGTAAATTGCAAGAAAGAACAAATTATAACATAAGTAAAGCAAATAATGATATTCTAATTAGCGCAGAAGACTCTAATGCGAATCAAATCGATGATACGATTATTGTAATTGAGAATTTCACAAAGTTCGATGGCACAAATTACGGACTCACTATTGAGGATCTAGACAGCGGTTTCAACTTCGCAATGTCATCCTCACATGGCACATTCAGCGATCTCATTCGAGACATCCTCGAGGCAGAGGGTCCCATGCCCGCAAGGTGGTTGGCCAAACGCGCGGGTCAAGAACTCGGCTTGGAACGAGTGTCAGAGCCTAGGCTTCGCCAACTTATCAGAAAAATCCCACTTAGTCTGTCGATTGATCCACGTGATGGCTCAGTGTTTCCGCCAGGCGAGAAATACGACAAATTCAGAAAAGCTTACAGAGTGCGCAGAGGCACCCAACGTTGGTATAATTCTGTGAGTTTAGCTGAAACTATTAACGCTATAGTAACTGTTACACGATCTTTGAGAGGGGCGACTCGTGATGAGATTCAGCGAGTAGTCGCTTCGAAATTCTTCGGATATTCGCGCCGTGGTTCGAAAATCCAGAAGCTCTTGGACGAAGCGATGGATTGCGGTATCGAAGACGGACGCTTGACTGCGATGGGCGATTACATACGGCCAGCGCGTTCCTAGCCAATTGAAAGCTCGCCTCCACCACAGCCATTCTCGTCATCGACGCGATAAACTCGAAGCGTGTCCAAGAAGAAGATGCATCGCCCCTCGGGGACGCCTGCGCTCCATGCGGCTCAGGCGGCGGGCCTGGAGTACGCCCTGGTGGAGGTCCAGCACAGCGAGCATCAGGAGGGAGGCTACGCCCTCGACACCGCGCGGGTGCTCGAGCGCGATCCGTCGACGATATTCAAGACCCTCATGGCGAAGGTGGACGGCGATCCGGTGTGCGCCGTCGTCCCGGCCAGCGGGATGCTCAATCTCAAAGCCCTCGCCAGAGCGGTGGGAGGCAAGAAGGCCTGCATGATGCAGGCGCAGGACGCCGAGCGACTCACCGGCTACGTCACCGGCGGCATCTCGCCGCTCGGCCAGCGCACGTCCAGCCCGATCGTCATCGACGAATCGGCGCGGGAGCTCCCCACCGTGCTCGTCTCAGGCGGCAGGCGGGACCTGTCCATCGACGTCTCGCCGATGGACCTGGCCGCTGCCGTCGGGGCGCACTTCGCACCGATCGCCGACGCCGGCCGCCACACCTGACGGGAGCCGTGTGGGGTGGGCTCAGAAGCCCACCCCACATCCAACTCGACGGATCGTGCCGCCCCGCGCGGCGCCCAGCCAGCGCGTCACCGAGCACACCCGCCCGTGTGCCTCCCGGCATCGAGGTGCGGTGAGGCCGCATCGCGTACGCTACAATCTCGGCCTCAGGCACGCGTTGTGGCTTCTAAGCACCTACCGGGCTGCCGGCTGGGGCCTCACAGGCCTCATGCGAGTGAGCCCATGGGGTCCCAGGCGGGCAGGACGATCGGCTCGGTGTCCAGAACGGCCAGGACGTCGGCGGGCAGGCGGTCTTTGCGGATCGCGACCTCGAAGACGTGTTGGTCGAACCAGGAGTCGTTCATCGTGTTGAAGCCCTTATCGGCGATTTCGTCGCCCCACGAGTTCTCGACGCGCCACCGGCGGGGCTCGCCGTCCACCAGGTCGACGCCGGTGAAGACCATCGCGTGGGTCATCATGGCCTCGCCGTATTCGAGCTCCTCAGCCTTCGTCATCGCCAGATCGATGCCGTAGGTGACTTCGTACTCGTAGAGGTTGCCGTCCCAGTATCCGCGATTGCGATCCGCCTGCTTGCCGGTGTCGCACCCCATCCACACGGGATCGCCCGCTTCGAGGGTGGCAACGGCGGCCGTGCGGATCACCTCGATCGGCACGTTGACATAGGTGACCGGCTTGGCCCCCACCACATTGCCGAGCCGGTCGACGGTGAAGGAACGGTAGAACGGCGAGGTCTCACGGGGATCGTTGACCAGGCACACGTACTGGTCGAGATCGGGCAGATAGCGTTCGGCGAACTCGCGCGGCGTGAACTCGCCCTCGCGGTGGAAGTCACCGTCCTTCTCGTGCCACTGCCAGATGAACCGTTCGGGCGGCGTGCCCAAGTGGATCGCCAAGACCCGGTAGACCTGCCGCAGCACCGACACGCGGACGGCCTGCGCGTCCCCGCCTGCCGACACCGCCGCGCGGACGTCGCGTGCTCCCCGGCGCAGCAGCATCTCAAGCGTGTGGTTCATCTCCGCGGTGTTCGAGGACGATTCGGTCTCCGGCATCGCATACTTCGGAACGACCCCGTACTTCTCGACGAGCGCGGCGAACATGTTCCACTGACCGCCGTCGTCGATGGGATAGTGGAGGAGGTAGTGGACGGTCCGGTCGTCGAGTGGGCGGTCCGCCAAGTCGATCATCGACGTGAGGAAGTAGTTGGCTTTCTCGAGCTTGTCCCAGAAATGCTGGTAGTTCTGCGAGAATTCGAAGCTCTCGAGTTTGGTCTGCTTGTAGACGGCCGGCTTGAGCGAGTTCAGTCCCGCGAACAGCCAGCAGCGGCCGGAGCGCTTCTGGTTGGTGATCGGCCATTTGTCGACTCGCACGGACATCGACGGGTCGATCGAGTTGACGACGTCGCGGTTGATCGCCACCTTAGAGATCGCGGTCTCGGCGACGGCGTTCTGGACGATGCGTGCAGTGCGATCGTCCCGGAAATCCGAGGCGAACGAGGCGAGAAGCTCCGAGTTCAGCGGATGGTTCGGCAATGGTCCTCCTTTGGGCCCCGAGGGGCGGGTGTTCCCCGGCACCGAAGGGTGCGCCCAGTCCGGCCCCGGGGGCGGTACGTTCCATGACCCGAGAATGCGATACGGCGCGCAGCGCCTCGCACAATCGGCAAGGTCAATGGTACGACCGCCCCCTGGTCTTCACTGCCTGACCAGTCCGATGGTGTCGGTTTTGTCCTTCTCCCAGTCGCCCACGATCAGTTTGTCGGTAGCGCGCCCGTAGGCGAGCGTCAGGTCGGCGTCGCCGCCTTGGAGCACGTCGCGCACGTATAGGACGTTGCCGCGGCGGACCCACACGGAGTCTTTGCCGTCGGCGTCCCAGTCGCCGGCGACGGCGGTATCGGTGGCGCGCCCGTAGGCGTAAGCAACATCGGCCTTGCCTCCGGAGAGGCTGTTGCGCAGGTAGTTCATGTTCCCGCGGCGTACGCCCAGCGTGTCCTTGCCGTCGCCGTCCCAGTCGCCAGCGAGGCCGACGTCGTCGGGCCGCCCGTAGGTGACCGTCGCGTCGGCGGGACCGGAGGTCGTCAGATCGTACTTGATGGAGAAGACGTTCCCGTTCTTGACGGCGAGGTCGTCCTTGCCGTCGCCGTTGAAGTCTCCGGCGAGCACCTGGCCGGTGCCGCCGCCCGTGAAGGTGAAGGTCTTCGTCTTCGAATCCGACCTCCTCGACTCGTAAAGGGTGAACTTCTCACCCTGGCGCACGGCCACGGTGTCATAGCCGGTGCCGAAGAAGTTGCCTGCGACGACGTCGCCCTTGACCGTGATCATCCCGTATTCTCTGTAGTACTTGGTAAGGCTGTTGATGAAGAAGACGTTGCACGTGCCCGCTTTCTGGCAGGGATCGGTATACGGCCTGCCCTCCGGATCCTGTTGCACGCCTCCGGCTCCGGGCGTGCCCGTCGGATCGGTGCTCGGTTGGGCCGTCTCGGAGGTCGCGCCGCCGGGGGACGTCGAAGCCCCGGACGTCGCGGAAGGCGAGGCTGTGGAGCCCGGGGTGGTCGGGCTCGTCGACGACGAAGGTTGTGCTGACGGCTGAGGGCTCGTCGACGGCGAAGGTTCGGGCTGCGCAGCGCCTTCGCCGGAGGAGTTGACCGGCGTCGGCGCGGCGACCGTGAAGTCGGCTTTGTTGTTGTCCGTGTCACGGCCGTCGACGCGGCTATACGCCAAGCTCTCGGTGACGCACCGCTTCTCCACGCACTTGTCGATGGCCTCGGTCTCCTTCCTGTCGCCGTGACTCCAGCCCACGGCGTCGATCACACCCGGGGTTCCGGCCAAGTCGGACTTCCCGTTGGCCGCGGCGACGCCCTCCTCGCCCCGAGCCAGAACCACTGCGCCGTTTGCGGGAATGCCCAGAGGGACCTGGGCGTCGACGGCGGGCAGCGGTTTGCCGTCCTCTCCGTTGCTCACGCCCTTGATGAGGTAATGGCCCTTCGGCGCGATCGTCCCCGTGAGCTTCGTCAGGCCCTTGAGCTCCTTGTGATCGGGGACGTTGACGCCGAGGACCATCCCATTGAGCGAAATAGGATGTGCCGTCGGGTTGTACAGTTCGACGAACTGAGAGGAGTAGGCGGCGCCCCGTTCGCCGCCGTGTGCGTAGACCTCGTTGATGACGATGTCGTCTCCCGACGTGGTGGCCGAGGCCGAGACGGCGATGGCCGGTGAGGCGAGCATGGCGACGCCGGCGACCAGCGACAGCCCACGCCCCCTTTTCCTTGCGATATTCATGTTCATTCCTCTTCCTGCTGCCCTTTCGGCGGCATTTCAGGCCTGCGCCGGGCAATCGTCGTTCCGAGCGCCGGAAACGCTCTCGTTTCGGCAGCGAAGGGAACATCGTTCCGGCAGCTGGGTGAGCGTTGCGGCGATGACCGGCGCATCAAAATGGCACTACCCATGTTAGGCGCTGGCGGGCCGTTGCGGAAGCACGACCTTGGTTCTTTTGGAACGCGCCCAGTCCGGTAGCGCGGGGAAGAAGCCGATAGCCGCCCTCGCTCACGCAGCCCCGAACCGAATACCGATTCACGGCCTGCCTGAGATCAGCGTAGCCGCCCGCGCCCAACTGAGCGCGGTACGCGGGGCGGCTCTGACTGCGGGCCAAGGCGGGTCTATCTCCAGGCCAAGTCAAGGGTAGCCCACAGAATCCTGCACAAGCTCGGGAAATCATCCCGCAGGGGGAGTGCGCTCGAAACCTTCCAGCCCTAAGGTTATTCCTAGAGCAGCGAAAGGTTCTGAATCCGGAACCCACACGCTCACCTCAACCCAACCTCAACACATGCGCAATCGAGAAGACAGAGATTGGGATCGCGCGTTTACCGCGCGAAGGGAATCGGTGCGAACGGGGGGTTCGCACCGATTCCTTATTCTTCGAAGCCGGTGCCTCGGGGGGTGTGCCATTCACGCATTGGCGACAGGCACCGGCAAGCGGAAACACGCCCAACGGTTCACGCTCCCGCGGGTAGCCGTGCAGACAGATGCTCCCCGAAGTCGACGGCAATCCTTGCCGCAACCGCGCTTGACGTCAGAGGAACACCTTTCCGCCATGAGACGAGGTTACATCCCCTAAAGGAAGGAATTCATCGTCCGCATATGGGTAGTATCCCCCATACTCGCCGCCTATCGGTGCCGACGGCATCTCCGGTAATTCATCACTGTGGTGAACGCCGTCTCCGTTCATCCCGTTTCCCCCATGAAATAGCGATGGTGAAGCCTTTGCATTAATTCACCATTCCTTGTCCGCATCCGCGAACGCACCTAGTCTGAAACCATGAACACAGCACCAGTCCAGGTCCGCGACTTGCGGGTGAGCCGGGGAGGGCGTCTCGTGCTTCCGGGTCTGTCCACGCAGTTGGACTCCGGAACCGTCACGGGCCTTCTCGGCCCGTCGGGTTCGGGGAAGTCCACACTCATCCGCTCGATCGCCGGAGTTCAGCGCATCGACTCGGGAACTGTGAAGATACTCGGGTATCCCGCCGGGACCCGAGCCGCAGCACGATGTCTGGGATACATGACGCAGGCATCCTCGGTATACACCGACCTGTCAGTGCGCGAGAACGTCGCATACTGGGCGCGCATCTCGGGGGCCGAGCGCGGCGAGGCCGAGTCCGTCATCGAGCACCTTCATCTCGCCTCACTGGCCGGCCAGCCGGCGGGACGGCTCTCCGGCGGGCAGACCTCTCGCGTCGCCCTCGCCTGCGCACTCGTCGGCAATCCTCCCGTGCTTCTCCTGGACGAGCCCACCGTCGGGCTCGACCCGGTGCTGCGGGAGGAGATCTGGGACTTTCTGCGAGAGCGAGCGGCAGCGGGCACAACGATCCTCGTCTCCTCCCACGTCATGGACGAGGCCGCCCGCTGCGACAAACTGCTGCTCATCCGCCACGGTGAGATACTCGCCACAGGCAGCCCCGACGATATCCGCAAGCGCACGGGAGTCGAGGACCTCGACGCCGCCTTCCTCAATCTCATCAAGGAGCATGCAGCATGAGCCGGCTGACATTCGCCATCGCGGGTCGAGTTCTACGCCAACTCCGGCACGATCCGCGCTCCGTCGCCCTCGTCACCTTGGTCCCCATCGTGCTCGTCACGCTCCTCCACGAGATCTTCGCCGGAGCCGAGCCGCTGGTCTCCCATATCGAACTGTCCATCCTTGCCGTCTTCCCGCTGTTTATCATGTTCCTCCTGACTGCGGTGGCAACTGTGCGCGAACGCACTTCGGGAACGCTGGAAAGCCTCATGGCCTCCCCGATACACAGGGCCGACATCATCCTGGGCTACACCCTGGCCTACGGCGTCTTCGCCCTCGTGCAGTCGGCGTTCACCACGCTCTTCTGCTACTGGGCGCTGGACATGCGCCTGACGGGAAGCGTCTTCGCCGTCCTGCTGGTCTCCTTCATCACCGCCGTCCTGGGGATCGCGCTGGGGCTCCTGGCCTCGGCCGTCTCCCGCAACGAGTTCCAGGCGGTGCAGCTGACCCCCGCGATCATCGTGCCGCAGGTTCTGCTGTGCGGGCTCCTGGGCGAGCGGGACGAGATGGCCGAGTGGCTTCACCAGCTGTCGAATGCGATGCCTCTGTCGTGGTCTGTGGACGCCTTGGAAGAAGTCGCTCAGCACTCGAATCTGACCTCGCACTATTGGTCGAGCTTGGGGATCGTCGTGGGATGCACCGCACTGGCTCTGGCATTGGCGTCACGCACTCTCCGCAGGAGGACGCCGTGACCGCCCTCCCGGCGGACGACCCCGCCTCCGATGGCGGAATGCCGCGCAACGTCGAATCTCCCACGCGCAATCGCCCTCACAGGGGGCGCCGCCCGGGGAACCCCGATACGCGAAGCCACATCGCGCATGTGGCTTCGCGCCTCTTTCTGCGCGACGGCTTCCACAGAACCTCCCTACGTGCGGTGGCCCGGGAGGCTGAAGTCGATCCGGCCCTCGTCCACCACTACTTCTCATCGAAGGAAAACCTCTTCTTCGCGTCCATGGAGATCGGCATCGACCCGGACAAGGTCTTCAAGCACGCCACGGAGCTGGGTACTTCGGCCCTCGGACGGCGGCTCGCCTCCCTCATCGTCAGAATCTGGGAATCCTCCACCGGCGAGGGCATCCTCAACTCGTTCCTCGACGCCCCTGGTACCATCCAGCTCTACGGAAGCGTCGTCGAACGGCAGATGGGGCGCGCTTTCGACCTCTTCTTCCCCGGACGTACGGCTGCCAAACTAGAGGCTCTGGCCCAAGTCCAGGCCATTGTCTCCGGGATGGTCCTGACTCGGTATGCACTCCGGCTGAAGGCCGCCACCTCCCTGAGCTCGGCTCAGGCGATTCGAATGTACGGGGATCTCATCCAGAGCGTCATCGATCGGACCGTCGAGGATCTGGAAGCCTAGAATCGCCTGGGGCACGGGAGCCGTCAACCGCCCCAATCGCCCAAAGCCCCCTCCAGAGCGCCGAGAGCGGCGTCGATGAGGAGATGCCGGTCGTCGGCGGGACAACCGGCCTCCACCCACGCCAAACAGGCCGCGTCGAGGAACCCGAAATAGCCCCGCACAGCGTATCCGTGCCGCTTCCATTCGCCGATTCCCAGGAGCTCCGAGAGTTCGCGAACGTAGGCTTTCCTGGCCCGTTCCCGGACGTCCAGTGCCTCGGGAGGCTCGTCTCCCCCGCGCAGAGGCACCGCCCATGCATCGGGGTGCCCCGCAATGTGATCGAGGTAGACGAGAAGCGACACCTTCACCCGCTCTCGTGCGCCAACCTGGCCGAGATCGGCGATCGCCCGGCGCTGGGCCCGGGCCAGGACGCCGATGGTCTCCCGTACCACGGCGGCGTACAGTTCGGCCTTCGAACCGAAGTAGTGGAAGACCAGCGCCTGGGAGGTCTGAGCCCTTTCGGCTATGCCGGCCATCGTGGCACTCGCGTAGTTCGTTTGCGCGAACTCCTCGCCCGCGGCCCCGAGAATCACCTGGCGCCGATCCTCGGCGCTCATCCGGCGCCGCTGCGGAATCCGCTTGCGCTTGCGGCGACTCTCAGGGTTCATGCTTCCCATCCTAGCCCCTATTGAGTTAAACTCAATAGCACTGTTGATACTGACTCAATAGGAGGATCCGTGTCTCTTCTCGACGACGCCATCTGGTGGCACGTCTACCCTCTCGGCGCCCTCGGCGCCCCGATCCACGAGCGGAAGGGGAGCGAAAGCGGCCACCGTCTCAGAAGATTGGACGCCTGGCTCGACTACGCGATCGAACTGGGGTGCTCAGGGCTTCTACTCGGCCCGATCTTCGACTCCGTCTCCCACGGGTACGACACGCTCGATCACTTCGCCATCGATCCCCGCCTGGGCGACGCGGACGATTTCGACCGTCTCGTGGCCGAATGCCGCGCGCGCGGCCTGAACATCCTGCTCGACGGAGTCTTCAACCACGTGGCGGCGAGTCACCCCGACGCCGCCAGGCTCTCCCGCCGCGGCGAGGACGGCGCCGTCCGCTCATGGGAAGGGCACGGCGGCCTCACGGCCCTCGACCACTCCAACTCCGAGGTGGCCGACCTGGTAGCCGAAGTCATGCTCCACTGGTTGCGCAGAGGCATCGCAGGGTGGCGGCTCGACGTCGCCTACGAGGTGCCTCCGGAATTCTGGCGGGAGGTCACCGGGCGGGTGCGCCGTGAATTCCCCGGAGTCCTCTTCCTAGGCGAGATGATCCACGGGGACTACTCCGGCTTCGTCGAGGCCAGCGGCCTGGACACCGTCACTCAATACGAGCTGTGGAAGGGCACGTGGAGTTCGATCAAGGACCGCAATTTCTGGGAGCTCGCCTGGGCGCTCGACCGGCACGCCGGGATGTGCCGAGGTTTCGTGCCGCAGACGTTCATCGGGAATCACGACGTCACCCGGATCGCGAGCGAAGTGGGCGACGACGGCGCCGTCCTGGCCGCCACGGCCCTCTTCACGCTGCCCGGCATGCCCTCCGTCTACTACGGCGACGAACAGGCTTTCCAGGGCCGGAAACTCGAAGGCCTGCACGCCGACGACGAGCTGCGCCCGCCGTTGCCCGCTTCCCCGGCGGAGCTGTCTCCCGCGGGCGAATGGATGTATCGGATCTATCAGCGGCTCATCGGCCTGCGACGCCGCAATCCGTGGTTGTCGAGGGGCCGCCTGAAAGTGATCGCCAAGGAAAACGCGTGGATCGAGTACAGGGTGAGCGGCGACGCTCCGGATCAGGACCTGCGCGTCAGGCTCGCACTCGAACCACAGTGCTCGGCCACGGTCATGTGCGGCGGTGAGACGGCCTTCCACTGGGAGAGATGACGGGACGGCCGGGGGCGGAGGCGCTTTCGGCCGGTCGTCGAACGGCGACTTCCGCTCAGCGCGGCCGCCACACGACGATCGCCGATTTCGCCTCGCTCTGCCGCTCGAACCACTCGGCTTCCTCGTCCGCCAGCTCCGTCTCTTCAGACGTCGGACGAGACCGCAGTTCGTCTCTCGTCATAACCAGGACAGTTCCGTCAGCCCTGGCGGCGAAGACCCGCTCGTCCAACAGGCGCTGACGCTCAACTACCTCCCTGGCGGCGGCGAGCTGCCTCGACAGGCTGTCCACTTGTTCGCGCAACCTCGCATTCTCGTCTTGGAGCTCGATGATCTGGGCGATGCCCGCGAGATTGATCCCCTCCCGCTGCGACAGCCGCTGGATCTCCAGAAGCCTGTCGACGTCGTCCAGGGAATACCTGCGGCCTCCCCCACGGGTCCGGCGAGCGCGAACGAGCCCCAGACGGTCATACTGCCTGACCGTCTGGGGGTGCATCCCGGATAGCTGTGCGGCCACCGAAACGGTGAGAACCGCCGCGTCTCGCCCCGGCATGTCAGTTTCTCGCCATCTTCGCGAACTCGCCGCGCGGGTCGGCGTCGCTGGTCGCCGAAGCGAAGAGTTCGACGGCGCGCTTGGCTTCGTCCGACAGCCTCTTCGGCACGGCCACTTTGAGGCGTACGTACATATCGCCCGTGCCGACGCCCTTGCCGCGTATCCGTAGAAGCTTCCCCGTCGAGGATCCCTCGGGGACCTTCACCTTCACGGTCTTGCCGTCGAGCGTGGGAACCTCGATCGTGGCGCCCAGGGAGGCTTCGGGGAAGGAGACCGGGACATCGGCGTACACGTCCTTGCCGCGAAGTTCGTAGACGGGATGCTTCTCGACGTTGACCGTGACGATGATATCGCCGTCGGGACCGCCGTTGAGGCCTTCGCCGCCCTTGCCGGGGATGCGGATTTTCTGCCCGTCCGTCACTCCGGCAGGGATCTTCGCCGTGACCGACTTCCCGCGCGCCGTCGTCACTTTGACGGTCGTGCCCGACGCCGCCTTACGCAGCGGAATCGAGATGCCGGCCGTCAGGTCCTCGCCACGGACGGCTCTGCGGGAGGAGCCGAAGCCGCCGAACCGACCGCTTCGCCCGCCTCCGGAACCGAACATTCCCAGAATGTCCTCGAAACCGCCGGACGAGCCTGCGCGGAATCCCGAGCCTTCCGAACCGGAGAACTGAGTTCCGCCGAACATCGAGGCGAACATGTCCTCGAACTCCGCGGAGGATCCGCTGCCTGCGGTGAACCGCGGCCCGCCCGCTCCGAAGGCGCGAATCGCGTCGTATTCCTTGCGGTCGGCCTCGTTGGACAGCACCTGGTAGGCCTCGCCGACCTCCTTGAAACGATCCTCCGCCGCTTTGTCGCCCGGATTGCGATCGGGGTGGTATTGGCGCGCGAGCTTGCGATAGGCCTTCTTGATCTCCTCGTCCGTAGCCTCCTTGGAGACTCCGAGCGCCTTGTAGAAATCCTTCTCCATCCAGTCCTGGCTAGCCATCGCGCCTCACCTCCCCGTTCCTGTGCATCTGCATCTCATCCCTGTCCGTTCGTCTACGCATGCGCTACTCGGGGGAGACGACTCCGACGCGCGCCGCTCGGACGATCTTCTCGCCGATCCGGTACCCCGGCTGGATGAGAGTGCCGATCTGCTCCGTTTGAACGTCCGCGGATGAAGAGTGCATGAGCGCTTCGTGGACCTGGGGGTCGAAGTCGTCCCCTTCGGCGCCGTAACGCTCGACGCCGAAGGCCGACCGCAGGGTCTGCTCCACCTTGTCGAGGATCGCTCCGACGGGTCCCGTCAGGTCGCCGTGCTGACGCGCCAGCTCGGCGTCGTCGAGCACGGGGAGGAGGGCGGTGATCACGGAGACGACTCCCTCTTCCCGGCGCGCCGCGCCCTCCGCTTTCGAGCGGCGCACGAAGTTTCCGTATTCCTGCTCGACGTTGTAAAGGTCGGCGGTGCGCCGGGCAAGCTGATCCTCCAGTGAGGCGATGGACGCCATCGCCTCACTGAGCGGATCAGACGAATCGCCCGCATCCGCCTTCCGGACGCCGGCGGCGGATCGCTCCGGATCCCCGCCTTCTCCGGTTTCGTTCTTCACTGTTCGGTCCTTCGAAGCGGCGGCGTCTTCCGCCTGCCCAGCGGCAGCCTCGGTCGCGTCGACGTCCGGGGCATCCGCCTCACCGGCTGCGTGGGCATCGCCGACCGAGGCGGTCGACGTCGCGTCGACCCCGACCGCCTCTTCCTCGGGGACCTCGGGATGCGCCTGAGGATCCGTCACTTGTTCTCCTTGTTCTCCTCGTCGTCGACGATCTCGGCGTCCACGACGTCTTCTGAAGCGCCGCTCGCGGATGACGTCTGAGCGGTTCCGGTCTGACCGGAGGCGTAGAGGGCCTTGCCGATCTCCTGTGACTTCTCGCTGAGTTCGTCAAGGGCCTTTTTGACGGCTTCGACGTCTTCGCCCTTGAGGGCTTCGGTCACCTTGTCCGCGGCTTCCTTGACGGTGGTCGAAACGGAGTCGGGGAGTTTGTCCTTGTTCTCCTTGAGGAGCTGCTCGACGGAGTAGACGGTCTGCTCGGCCTGGTTGCGGACTTCGGCCTCCTCACGGCGCTTGGTGTCCTCGGCGGCGTGCTCCTCGGCCTCCTTGACCATGCGGTCGATCTCCTCCTTGGGAAGGGCCGAACCGCCGGTGATGGTCATGGACTGCTCCTTGCCCGTCGCCTTGTCGCGCGCGGAGACGTGGACGATGCCGTTGGCGTCGATGTCGAACGTGACCTCGATCTGCGGCACGCCGCGAGGGGCCGGGGCGATACCGGTCAGGTCGAAGGTTCCCAGCGGCTTATTGTCGCGGGTGAACTCGCGCTCGCCCTGGAACACCTGGATCGTCACAGACGGCTGGTTGTCCGTCGCGGTCGAGAAGGTCTCGCTCCGCTTGGTCGGGATGGCCGTGTTGCGCTCGATGAGCTTGGTCATGATCCCGCCGGTCCCGCCCAGGCTCGTCTCGATGCCGAGGGAAAGCGGCGTGACGTCGATGAGCAGCACGTCGGATCGATCGCCGGAGATGACGCCCGCCTGCAGAGCCGCGCCGATGGCCACGACTTCGTCGGGATTGACGCCCTTGTTGGGCTCGCGGCCGCCCGTCAGGTCCTTGACGACGTTCGTCACCGCGGGCATGCGGGTCGAACCGCCGACGAGCACAACGTGGTCGATGTCTGAGACCTTGATGCCCGAATCGCGGACGACGTTGTGGAAGGGGGCCTTCGTGCGCTCGAGGAGGTCCTTGGCCATCTCCTCGAATTTCGCTCGGGTCAGCGTCTCGTCGACGTGGATCGGGCCCGAGTCCGACATGGAGATGTACGGGAGGGAGATGTTCGTCGACGTGGTCGAGGACAGCTCCTTCTTAGCTTTCTCAGCGGCTTCCTTCAGGCGCTGGAGGGCGATCTTGTCCTTCGAGAGGTCGACGCCGGACGAGGCCTTGACCTGCTCGACGAGCCAGTTGACGATGCGCTCGTCCCAGTCGTCGCCTCCGAGTTTGTTGTCGCCGGAGGTGGCGCGCACCTGGATGGTCGAGAAGCCGTCGTCGTCCTTGCCCACCTCCAAGAGGGAGACGTCGAAAGTGCCGCCGCCCAGGTCGAAGACGAGGATGAGCTCGTCCTCCTTGCCCTTCTCCAGGCCGTAGGCGAGAGCCGCGGCTGTCGGCTCGTTGACGATGCGCTGCACGTTGAGGCCCGCGATGGTGCCCGCGTCTTTAGTCGCCTGACGCTGAGCGTCATTGAAGTAAGCGGGGACGGTGATAACCGCCTCCGTGACGGGTTCGCCGAGATAGGCTTCCGCGTCCTTCTTCAGTTTCTGAAGGATGAAGGCCGAGATCTGCTGCGCGGTGTACTTCGTTCCGTCGATGTCGACGGTCCAGTCGGTCCCCATGTGCCGCTTGACGGAGGAGACGGTCCGGTCGACGTTCGTGACGGCCTGCCGTTTGGCGACTTCGCCGACCAGGACTTCTCCGTTCTTGGAGAAGCCGACCACGGAGGGCGTCGTCCGTGCCCCTTCCGCGTTGGCGATGACGGTCGGCTCCCCGCCCTCCAGGACGGAAACGCAAGAGTTCGTGGTGCCGAGGTCGATGCCTACTGCACGTGCCATAGAGTGTTTCTCCTTTTCACTTCTTCAGGTAGCCCTGCTGGGCGCTACCTCAAGTTCGCTCGCCGTCGGATCTTACATCCGCTCGGCTCCGCTTTTCTTGAGTCCAACAAGCTCAACTCTCGACGGGGTGGCTCTATTCCCACGACTTTCCCCCAGCCGCGTGACCTCGTTCACTTCACGAGGGCGCCTACCATACGCGAGACACCCTGTCGACCCAGGAGCCTTTGAAGAACTCCCCCGCCGGAATGCGGGGTCCACACGGGCGAAAGGTTGGGCAGGTGGGAGGCGAGCACGTACAATGCCAAAGAGGGTGTCCGCCTGTCGACATCGCTTTACGCAACATTCCAAGGAGAAATCATGTCTCGCAAAATAGCAGCCGCCTTGGCGGTTGTAACCGCTCTCTCCCTCTCCGGATGCAAGAGTGATGATTCCAAGAGCGATTCACCATTTAAGGGAAGCGACTCCGATCGATCCCAGATCATCGACAAGGCCGTCAAGGCGAACAAGGACAAGCCGATTCCATCCTCCGACGCGAAGATCGATGGTGAGGTCAAGCTTAAGATCAAAGAGCCGAGCAATTCGTACAACATCGACGTCGACGGCAAGGTCAAGGCCGAATACGATGCCGATTCAGGTGACGCCTCCGCCTCTTTCAAGGGCAAGATCAAAGTACCCGGCAAAGGTTTCACCAATGACAAAATGGACCTCCAGGGGTATGCCCACAAGGCCGGAAGCGTCTATGATCTCTACGGGTCGATGAATGGAATGTGGGTCAAGACCACCACACCGTCGAAGAACATCGATTCGGCTCTGAACAAAGTGAGGAATTCGAATCCTTCGGCGATCCCAAGCATCAATCCTTCAAATTACGCCAATAATGACTACGCGGACGTGAAAGTCAGTGAAAAAGGCGACAACTATGTCATCAAAGTCACACCAAAAGACAAAGTTATTGATCAACTGATCACCAGTGCGCAACGTTCCAAAGTCAATATTGATAAAAAGAGCATCAAAGCAAGCCTCGAACTCGAAGTGGATAAGAAATCTTATGCACTCAACTCATTGGACTTGCAGGTCGAGGGGAAGACTACCGACGGTAGTGCTTCCGTAGACGGCAGTTTGAAACTCAAGATTGACCGTAAAGCAAACGTCACAATCAAGTTGCCAGACGCCGCGAAGAACGCACAGCCGCTCTCGGGCTCCCGCTCAACGTTCAGTCCGTCACCCGTCGGTTGATGCCAACCGCCTGACAGTGGGGCCGGCCCGGGGCCGGCCCCACTTCGTAGCTTGACTTCTTCCTGAGCTCAGTCCGCCGCTCGATGGCTGCCGCTGAACGGGGCACTTTTGCGATCAGACCTGGGTCACAGGCGAATACCCCACAGAAAGGCTCCTTCGTGGTGTAGATTTAATCATCCAATCTTGAGGTCTCGAGGAGGATCCATGAACCGGATGAAAATCGCGGCAGCCGTCGCCTCAGTCGCGCTACTCGTCTCTGGGTGTACGTATGGACGCGACGACGCCTCCAAAGAAACCGCTCTGGAAATCGTCGACGGAGTGGACAATCCTCTGTCGACCGGCGGCAACGCGCTTCCGAGCAAAGATTTCACCATGAAGGCCGAGATGGTCATTCGCTCTCAGAAAACTTCCGAGCCCACTCGAGGCCGTATGGAGATCTCCTACGACGCCGAAACATCGACGCTGAAGGCGACTTCCAGTTCTCCAGACGAGAATTCCACTATTTACTTGGTCAAGAATGACAACAATTACAACGCTTATGAGAATATAGACGGCCTGTGGTCGAAGGAGACTCTGAACAAGACGACTTTTGACAACGCTCTCACCGGTGCGACTGCGGGACTTTCCGATCTGCACCAGCTCATTGAGGATTCGGACGATGTCGACGTCGAAGTCACGGACGACTACTACATTCTGTCCGCGGAGCCTCCGGCTGGCACGTTGACGTCTATGACAAAGCAATTCGATGACAATGGCGCCGAGGAGGAAGCTGAAGACGCCGAAAAAGGGCAAATAGAGTTCGCTATTGCTAAAAACAGTAAAAAACTTACAGCCATGAAAGTGAAGATCAAGGGCTCGAAAGATAAAACTTACGGCAATTATTCTCTAACTTATGATATTAAAATCAGTGATGATGCTAATGTGAGTTTGAAAGTTCCAGACGAAGCTAAAAACGCCCCCACACAGGGAGTTCTCGAATAGTTGAAGAGCCGAAAAGAGCAATAGACGCCGTCCAGGAGGTTCATCATGGAATCCGTTGCCACCGTGACCACATCTCGGGCCGCCAGATACGGCAAGCAGCTCGCCGCCCACATGGGGCGCAGGATATCCGCTTCCTGGGACGGCGAGTCGGGAAGCTTAGAGTTCTCCGACTCCTGCGCCGTCGGCCTTCACGCCTCCGATGAAGCGCTGACGATGTCGCTCAAGTGCCCTTCTGATGAGATCGGACACTTCGAATCCGTGATCGGCAGGCATCTGGCGCGTTTCGGAGCCAGGGAAGCGTTGACTGTGTGCTGGATCCGCGACGACGGTTCGGAGGGGACGACTCAGGGCCCGTTCACCCCGGAGAGCAAACCCGCCGGCTAGGCATCGAAGGTCTTCGCGGGCTGGCCGGCAACTCCTCTCAATCGTCTGCGGGCATGTCGCGCTACGGCCTGCGTTCCCCCGCTCGCACCGGCGCCTCTATCACGTTGCCAGCCGGCGGTTGAGGGCAGGTCCCGAAAGGCGTGAAAGCCGCAGGGAAATTGAGCGCCCGGTTGAAGTCGATGGTCACGGCAGCTTCGCCGGCGGCGGGAGCGGGAAAGCTGACAGACCGCCAATCCGCCGTCTCTACTCCATTGGTTCCGTCGTGGAACACGGCTGTGAGCTCGCCATCACCGCCTTGGACCGCCAAGCGGGACGAGACGCCCGCGTAAGTGAAGGACACGTCGCCTATGAGATGCGCCGTTCCAGACACCGCCGGATTGGCCGTCGATATGGCGACGTCTCGGGGGCGACTGTAGGGCGTGAACTCACCAGCGACGACGGCCTGGGGATCGTAGTCATAGGTCGGCACGCCGGTGAAGGCCGTCAAGGTCGGCGCCTGTGAGTCACGCACCCTGACCAGGTAACCGGCGCCACGGCGAGCGACTTCCGCGACCTTCGTTCCAGATGATAGCGACATGTCCGAACCGTTCGGAAAGGTGAAGGTCACCTCCCCCGCGAGGGCCTCGCCGTGCCGGAACACTGAATCTCCGGAGGAGAACGCCGCGCGGACGGTGCCGTCGACAACATGCCAAAGGCCTGGAAAATCCGGCAGATTCGCCGGTTCAGGGGTGATCCACGTAAGGGAGACGAGGCTCAGCCACCCGTGTTCGTCAGCTAGGGTCGAGTTGCGGCGATTACGCCATTCATTCCAGGATTCTTCCGCGGTCATACGGGTATTGTAGGCACCCTCATCGCGAACGCGCCCGCGTGCCGCGAACACCGCCGCCGCATGTGCGTCCAATGAGATCGATTGAGCGAATGCGCCGCCTTCTACTCCGCCATCGCCCGGAGCGGATGGGTGCCGTCGGCCGGAGGGGACGAAGTGAAGAGACGAGGCTCCCAGTGCGGAAAGACGAGACACGGTCGTGACGCGGCGACACCAGTGTTCAAGCCGAGACCCCTGGCGCGAAAAGACGAAACTCCGCCGAAGCGGACTGACGGATCAGCTCATAAGATCAATGCCCCGCTGTGATTGGCGCCACTCTCGTCGGTTTGGTCCTATCACCGAGGCGGATGTAAAATTTTCGACGTCCCGAATTCGAGGCACGCGCTCGTAGCTCAATGGATAGAGCATCTGACTACGGATCAGAAGGTTGGGGGTTCGAATCCCTTCGAGCGCGCCGAGGCTCCGCACTGGTCGAGACGACTCCCGGTGCGGAGTTTTCGCCGCCCCGCCTGCGTCTCTCCCACTCGACGAGAACCTCCGGCAGTAGGTCAGTGAGGTTGACATCCAAAAACGCCGCCACACGGACTAAATCCGTCGAGGTCCAGCCCGTCTGACCGCTGAGGCGGCGCGACACGCCGGCCGGCTTCATCCCTAAGACTTCGGCCAGTTGTTTTTGAGTGACATGCCGACGAAACTGCCATAGACGAACCCGCTCCCCGATGACGGCATCGGGGGAATCGACTTCTCTCGGACCTATTTCTGGAATCGCCATGATTTCATGATTGCTCAAAAGTACAAAAATCGCAAATCAATCCCTTGCATCTCAAGTTCGTAGCTGACATACTGAAAATATGAAGTTACAAAATTTGCACAAAATGTTCGTTGACCGGATCGATGATCTCTTGTCGGTGGATGAGGCGGTGGCTCTTTTGCCCCGGAAGATGGGGGTCAGCCGCACGACTCTCATACGGTGGGCAAGGAAAGGTTGGGTCCCCTCCGTTCAGCCTGTTCCCCACAGTCGCCGGTTTTTCCGGCGTGACGACATTCTGCGACTGCTTGAGCCTCGGGGTAAGGCCGGTGGTAGTTCTGCGGATAGGCCGTTGCCGGGGTTGGAGGAGTCGTGATGGATGGCCATGGGGTGTGGGTTGATATTCGTGCGTCGATGCATATGGCGCGTGATGAATTGAACGGCTTGCGGTCCGAGCAGGGGCCGGAAGATGTCGGGGATGATATGGATGAGTTGGTGGACCTGCTTGATCAGGCTATCCGTCTGGCTTACCAGATTTCACCTCCGGCAGGGCGGGTGTGAGATGTCGGCTGTGGTTCTCGATCCGACGTGTGGGGCTCGGTCTATGTGGTTCGATAAAATGGATTCCCGTGCTGTTTTCACCGATCGGCGCCGGGAGGTTATCACTTTATGCGATGGCAGGGTTGTCCAGGTCGCTCCCGAAATCACTGCTGACTTCACCGACCTTCCTTTCCCCGACGAGTCTTTCCGTCTCGTGGTTTTCGATCCGCCTCATCTGATCAATTGCGGGAGGCGGGGATGGCTGGCGCAGAAGTACGGGCGGCTAGTTGCTTCGTGGGAAGACGAGATTCAGGCGGGATTCGAGGAGTGTTTCCGGGTTTTACGGCCTGAGGGCGTGCTGATCTTCAAATGGTCCGAGGTCCAAATTCCCTTGTTTCGCATTCTGGCTTTAACCGATCAGCGCCCGCTATTCGGTCACACGGGCACTGCCCCCACTACTTATTGGGTGACTTTTATGAAAGAGAGGAAACATGACTGATACAGGCTTATTGGCTCTTGATCTTGTGCCGCTGGGTACGGGCTATCGTCTGGAGGCGGCTGCGAGGGCGGGGTTTGAGGCGGTGGCGCCGTGGTATGGCTTTCCCACTGGTTTTGATCGGGCGCCTGAGCCGGTCAAGGACGCCTACCGGGCGATCGCCCGAGCAGCCTTGAGGGTCGGCATGCCAGCAGAACTAGCCGGAGAGTCAGGCGTCTCGTATGCGGCGGTCGGCGTCTACCTGGCGCTGCTGGCCTGCCCGGACGGCGTCGCCGACCCCGCACAGCTGGCCGGCCGGGGTCTGACCGCCGGCCAGACCGCAGACGCCGTCGAGGAGCTGGTAGCCCGAGGCCTGGTTGAGCGGAGACAAGCATGACGGGTGTCGTGGCGGATGGTGATCCGACAGCCACTGGGTGTGATGAATGGGTATGGGGCTGTGTCCGGTCAGGGAATCGGTGGTGCCTGACTGATGGTCAAGGAAGGCTTGCTTGCTTGTCGGAGTTGATAAATCGACCAGGTGGCGTTTCCTATGATTGGCAGAGCGATTCGGGTATTACAGTTCTCGAATTGCATGATGAGCGTGATATTCGGTTTAAAGACGAAGTAACCCGCGCGTGTGTTGAGGCGGCGCGACGGATCGGTGACTGGGACGGAGATGACGGCTTGCGCGCCGTGTGTTTCTGCCCAGTGGGTCAGGGTGAGTTTGAGGTCCAATCCCAGGCCTTGTCTGCGGGATTCCGGGTGGATAGCGATGCCATGGATCATTGCCACGTCCGTGAGGATCTGCTTGGACTCTTGGTAGGCCGCGGGATTGGATCGCAGGACATTCCGGGCGTCTTCAATGTCTGGTCCGATGAAACCGGCGCCTATAAGGCGGCGATTCTGCCATACGCCAAAGATCTCGGGGTGGAGACCGTTTTTGTGAGGGATTGGCCAGGGCGGGAAGGGCACAGTCAATGGCTCGGGGAGTTCTTCGGACAGCAGGCCGACGGCTGTGTCACGTTCTTGCTGCGTCGCTACTGGCCGGATTCTGGTTCGTCTCGGTGTCCAAGGCCACATGTCTCATTGTCTCAGAATCATCCGGCACCGGCCCGCACCAGCGAATGGGGAAACATCCCATGATTTCCCGAGCAATTCGATCATTGATTGGCGTCCCAGTGCCAGGGACGGTCTGGCTGACTGGTGGGGTGTCACGTGCCGGCTGGCGGTGTCTGCTCCTTGGCACATTCCGGGCATGGATACGAGACGAGCAGGTATGCAGGCGGCGCCCCGGTGGGCCGTGCGGGCGGTGGGTGTCAGGCCATTGGTGGTGGTCTGGCTGGGGTGGGCTCGAGGCGGAATACTTGCGTCCACCCACACCCTACGCGTCGCATACGGGATATAAGACCTGTTCCACATTCGTAGGGGGACGGAAAGGAGGATGCAGGTGAAGCGTATGGGTCAGGGGCCGGTCGAAAGGGCGGCGGGGTGTGATGAGTGGGCGGGGTGGTCGGTCCAGGATCGGGCTCGGCTTGATGTGTTCGGGGCGGTCTGGCGGCGGCGGGAGGTCCTCGAGGAGGAGTTCGGGGAGTTTCCGGCCAGTTCCCACATCCTATTTGACGAGGATTGTCCTGTTGTTGATCCGGTTATGGGCTGGCGCATTGTTTGGTGCGGGTTTTTCCTGGTCTGGCAGGCGCCACGGCGCAAGACCCGGCCTGGGGACTGGATCGGCGATGACGCCTTGGATCTAGACGGGCATGTTGGCTTCTGCCTGGAGGGCGACCGGATCCGCCTCCACGTCGAGGCGGCCGGGGAGGTGCCGGCGTGGGGTATCGCCGGATTCCACCTCCGCCTCGGTGGATCGAGTGAGCAGATTGAGCTCTCCCATGGGCAGGTGGGGCGCGTCCTGGGCTTGCTTTGGCCGGCCGTCACCGCCCACGCCGCGGATCCCGACTGGCTGGGTGTGGAGGCGACGGCCTCCTACCCTGCCGACCCGGCCAGCCGCGCCAGGATCGACTTCACTTGCCCTCGGATCATCAGTCCGGTGGCGGCCAGCACCGGTCGATGGGGCAGACCATGACACCGAGACGCCGCCGGCGGCACGAGCCGGATTGCTACTGCCATACCTGTGCTCGGTGGTTCCATCATTTGGGTATTGCTTCGCATCGTGCTCTGGCTCATCGTGAGCTTGGCAGGGATTGCACGATCACTTATTCCACGGGTGAGACTCGCACGCATCGTTATAGCGGTGGGGGTCGGTCATGAGCGCCGCCTCTCCGTCGCCGCCTCCCGTTTCGGCTCGGTATTCGCCGGCCAGGCAGGTCGCCACGGCCAGGGCGGAGACCAGCGGCGTCACACTAGCGGTGTCGGGGTGCCGTTCGTATGGAAGTTTGTTTTTCGCTTCAGATTCGTTCTGAGATTAAGGAGTAGTTAATGTTCACTGGGAAATATTCTCTCGGTCCAGATTCATCGGCGTCGTCGTCTGCCCCTGGTAGGGTGCGGCGGCGTGTGCCTGTAAGTCGCTTGGCGACCGGGGTCGTGCTTGCCATGGTTACAGTGATGTGTGCCGTGGTTCTCATGGTAAGTTTACTTACTTTATGGTATGTCATGCCTGTGTATGCACGTTCTTTTTTTGTCACTGTACTTGCCTTGTGGTGGGTTTTCCCTAGGTTGGTCAGGTGGACTCGTGTTGAGTGGGCGGTCATCCGCGGACGCGGACCAAGCCGGGCCGGGTCCGTCCGGTCCTGGCCGTCTGGTAGGACGGGTAGCGGCGGCGGCCATGGTGAGGTGGTGGGGTCGTGACTGCGCGCGTCGTCGATCTGGTCCGGGGCGGCGGGTCCGGGCCGCGGCCGTGCCGTGCCTGCCGCTGGCGGGTCGGATGGTGGCCGGAATTGGTCCGTACGGCATATCCTCGGCCGCGGCGTGCGGGGGTCTCGTGCTGTGGGGGTGTCGGGCGATGAGTGTGAAGGCGATGACGTGGGTGTGGGGCTTGGAGGAGCTTCCGCAGAAGGAGACGCTGGTGTTGCTGGCGTTGGCGGATCAGGCGAATGACGAGGGGTTGTGCTGGCCGAGGTTGGATACTTTGGCGCCTAAGTCGCGGATGTCGGTTCGCTCGGTCAAGCGGGCGGTGGCTTTCCTGCGTCGGGCGGGTCTGGTGGAGACGACGATCCGGTCCAGTCAGGAGGGGCGGCGGGGCAACGTCTACCGGTTGATGGTCGGGGCGGAGTATTGCGCGTCAGATCTGCAAAGGGCCAATCTGGCCCCTTGCGAGGAGCCTGTGGATAACTCTCCTGTGGAAAACCCGGATATGCCGCGCCAGGACTGCAAAGGGCCAATCTGGCCCTTAGCGGATGAGAGTTCGCAAGGGGCCAGGGGTGGCCCCCTGCTAGGGGCCAGGGGTGGCCCCTTGCTTCCTTATAGGGATTTTGAACCATCAATAGAACCACCAACCAACCAGGCCGGGTCGGACCCGCCGCCCGGTCCGGGTGGTGTGGATGGTGATCCTGCCCCAGCCGCCCAGCCCGGCCCAGGCCGGGAGGCGGCCCGGGCCGGCTCGGGCTCGTCGCCGGGGTCCTTGTCGGGGTCCGCGGATTGGGGGTTGCTGGGGGCGTGCCTGCCGAGGCCGATGAGGTCGCTGTTGACCGAGCGGGCCGCGGCGCGGGTGACGGGCTTGTTGGGCCGGGCCCGGGCGGCGGGATGGACGCGGGCTGAGATCCATCGCGTTTTGAACGGCAATCCCCTGCCGGTTCGACTCGTCAACGGGGCTGGGCTAGTCATTCATCGGGTCGAGGAGATCGCCGTGACGCCGGCGCCGGCGTCACGGCGGTCATGGCCGGCCCCGCCTCCGAGCGGGCCGCCTGTCAGCGGTGACGGTGGTCCGTCGTTGAGCCAGGAGGATCTGGCCGTGGTGAGGGAGCGGATTCAACGGAATCCGTGCCTGCCGGAGAGGCTGCGCGCCTCGATGCTGGCCCGCCTGGAGCAGCCGGATTCTGCCGCGGCGCCAGGCGAGGACGGAGCCCCTTCGCGGCCCCCGTCCTCGCCTGGTGTGGGTCGGGCTGGTGGGGAGCGTGCGTCGTGACGGCGAGGATGGGCGCCTATGTGCTGGGCCGGGCCCGGGATGTGCGGGCCGCGGCTGATTTGCTGGTGTTGGCGTTGTTGGCCACGCATGCCGATCCGGCGGGCGAGGTGGTCATGACGTGGGAGGAGCTGGCGGGCCGGGCTCACGTGTCGCATACGACGTTGTCGCGGGTGTTGACTCGCCTGGAGGAGGCCGGGTTCTTGCGCCGGTCGCGGTGGTCGTTCGGCCGTCAGCGGGGAGCGACCCGGTATCGGCTGGATCCTGGCCTCCTTCCCCCACCCGAGGGTGATCGGGATCACTCACGTTTCGATTTGGAAGTTTCAAATCGGTACTCCCCTGCCACGTGTGTGAATCGCGTCACTGACCTTGGTGGGGTGGTGTCGCTGGAGGATTGCCTGTCGGCGGAGGGCGGGCGCCGGTTGATCCGGGCGGCGGCGGCGGAGGGGTGGTCGGGGCCGTCGAGTGAGTTGTTGGGGCGTGTGGCGGAGTTCGAGGCGCGGGCCCGGTTGGGCTGGATCGCGCGGCGGCGCCGGGCGATGAGGTTTGAGGAAGCGATCGCTGATATTGCGGGGCATGTGTGGCAGGTAGTGTGTGAATGTGCCGATAAGGTCGTGGTTGCGGACAGTCCGTGGGGTTTGGTGACGTCGATCGTTATGAAACGGGTTGCTCGCGCTGATCAGGGTGTGGGTATTGAGGTGGCGGTCGAGGATGTCGGAGATGAGGTGGTTTCGTTGGATTATGAGCGTGGGGTGGGGACTGTGTTGCTTGAGGAGTTGTTGTCGACGTCGTGGGGCGGGCCGCATCAGGTGTTCGTCCATCGTCTTGTGGATTATGGGATTCCTCAGGGTTTGGCGTGGAGGGGGACGCGGCGCATGGTGGAGATCGCCGCGACGTGCGGGGATCGGGAGCGGATCACGCGGGCGCGGGCTGACGAGGAGGTGGCGTGCATGGGGATCTCGCCGGCGGCGGCGGGGGCGTGGATGTCGTTGATCGTGGGGAGTCGGAGGGGTGGTCCGGGCTCGTCGTTCGTCTTGCGTGTGGCGGGCGGCGGGAGCGGGGTCACCGAGGATGAGGATCGTCGGTTCGCGCTGTTGGCCAGGGAGGTGGTCGCGTCGCTGGCGCGGGCGGGGTCAGTCTCCTTTGGCGGCGTGGGCCTAGAGACAGCGACAAGCCGCGACCGGGCTGAGCGGGGTTAGGCTAGGCTTCTTGCCATTTGGATAGGGCGGCGGTGGCGGTCAGCTCGGCTTTCCATAGGCGGGCGCCGGCGGGAGCGTTTTGTCTGGCGGTGTGGGCGGCGTCGTAGTCGAAGAAGAGGGTCTGGGCGGCGGCTGGGGTGGCGAAGGGTGGCAGGCCGTCGGGTGTGAGAATCCAGACGGGGGTGGTGGTGACGTCGACGTCGCGGGGCAGGGACATGGTGTTACCGGCGCTTTCTGCGCGTGCGGGGGTGGGTGGCGCCGTCGGGGTCGATGGCGATGGTCCAGGAGCCGTCCTGGTCGGTGACGGTGACGGTGATCTCCCGGGCGAGGTGGCGCGACCAGGCGGCGATGTGGTGCTGGACCGCGGAGCGGTCGGCGTCGAGGTCGGTGGCGGGGAGCGTGCGGGTTAGTCCGGCCAGGGTGATCGTGACGATGTCGTCGGCGATGACGGCGTGGCCGGTCGGCCATGCGTCCATGACTGTCTCCTTGTGGTGGGATGCACGTTCGTCTGGCATGTGCGTGGGGTCGGGCACATGTCCGGGTGAGGAAAGGAGGGCTGCGGCATGGATGTCGAGACGGCGAATCCGTGGCTGTCTGCGTGCCAGACGCCCGCCGAGGCGGCCGAGGCAGACGGGTCGGATGTGGCAGTTCCGGTGTGGGGTTTTGATCCGGGGATTCCGGTGGCCGGGACGGGCTATCTCCCCGTGGTCGCGTCGCCGTCGCGGGCGGGGGTGTCTCTGGTGGGCGCGCATGGCGGTGCGGGGTGTAGCACGTTGGCGCGGCTGTCCGGGCTCGAAGATGGGGGGCGGGCGTGGCCGGCCTCGTCGGGGAGGGCGAATGCGGTGGTGATCGTGGCGCGCACGCACGCGCATGGTTTGGAGGCGGCGCGGGACGCGGCGATGCGCTATTACGCCGGGCAGATCGGGGGTGTGGCGTTGCTGGGTCTGGTGTTGGTGGCTGATGCTCCTGGTCGTCGTCTGCCTGGGGGGCTGGCGTCAGCGGCCGATCTGGTGGCGGGTGCCTATCCGGCGTGCTGGCGCGTGGGGTGGGTGGAACGCCTCAGGGATGGGACGCATCGGTGTGGTGAGAAGCTTCCCGCGCGGTTCGCGCGGGTGATCGAGGAGCTGTCCGGGCTCTCTACGGAAAGGAAATAGAGCGATGTTCAACTTGGTGACTTCTGTGATCGCGGCGCCGCCGCCGGTCAAGCCGGTGCCGCCTCCAGGGGCTGACAAGATCAGCCAGTTGATTAACTGGGCGGCGTGGATCGTCACCGCGTTGGGCGTGGTGGGGATCATCCTGGTGGGCGCCTATCTGATGTTCCGCAATGACCGGGGCGAGGGATCGAACGCGACGACGAAGCTCGGATCGGTTTTGGGCGGGCTCATCCTGGTCTCGGCGGCGTCGGCGATCGTGGGGTTGCTGGTATGAAGCGACCCGGGAGCGAGAATGAGACCCGTGTACGCGGCGGGGACGATGAGTCCGTCTGGACGGGGCGCCTGGCGATCGGCGCGGGGCTCTTGTTCGTCTTGATCGCGGCGGGCGTGGCGATCTCGGTGATGACCTGGCGGGATGGTCGGACCACCAAACCGGGGCACCAAGCGGCGGTGACGGCCTCGAGCAGGAGTGCCTATACGTCGCTGTGCGGGGTGTCGGCTCGTGACTTCGACAAGCCCACCGCGGATTTTCCCGCGCATGCCAGGGTGTTGGGGTCGGGGGCGCGGATCGCCGAGTTGGGCGGGGTCGGTCCGTGTCGCTTGTCGGGCGATATCCCGAGGGGTTACGTGTTCTCGCCGAAGGGCGCGACGTTGGCCGCTCTCAATTACGTCTCGCTGTTGTCCAGGGGCGGTGGGCGCTTGGCCGAGGTGATGGCGGCTTTGCAGGTGCCGGGGCCGGGGACGGATGTCATGGTGGCCGATGCCCGACGTCGTCCGCCGGCTGCGGAGCGGCAGGCGACGGTGAAGGGGTTCAAAGTCGTCACGACGGCCAGCGCGGGTGAGGTCCGCGTTGTCGTGGCGGTGGAGTTCCCGTCGAATCCCGGCTCGCTGGTGGCGTGGTCGGTGACGGTGAGGTGGCGCGACCACGATTGGAAGGTTGAGCCGATGGACACCGAGACTGGGTGGGAGATGAGCCCGGTGAAGAATCTGACTCGTGAGGGTTTTACCTCGTGGGGTTTTTAGAAGAGCGAAAGAAGTAGGAGTAGGGGTATGCCGTCGTTTTCGGAGTGTGGGATCAGTCCTGTCTGCTGGGCGAAGGGCTGGTTGGCCGGCGGGGTGAAAGCCGTCGCGGAGTCGGTTGTGGACATGGTCGCTTCCGCGATCGCCACGGCGACGGAGAGCGTGTTGAGTTTCATGGCCAAGGCGTTGGTGTCGATGGGCGGCGCAAACGTCGGCGCCTCCCCGTCCGTGTCGTGGCTGCAGAGCAATCTGCACTGGTTGACCTCGATCCTGGCGCTGATCTCGGTCCTGGCCGCCGGGGGGATGATGATCTGGCATCAGAGGGGCTCGCCGGTCAGGGACCTCGCCCGGTCGCTGGCCACGCTGGTCGTCGTCTCGGCAGCCGGGGTCACAGCCATCAATCTGGCTACCACGGCTGCCGACCAGTTCTCGTCCTGGCTGCTGAGCCAGTCGGACGGGATGGAGACGTTGGCGGGCAACATGACCCTCTTCTTGGCCGCGGCCGGCGGGCTGGGCGCCTTCCTAATCATCATTCTGGGGCTTTTCTCCATCGTCGGCGGCCTCATCCAGGTGGGTCTTCTCATAGTCAGAACGATCTTTCTGCAGTTGATGGCGGGGGTCTTCCCTTTGTCGGCGTCGGCGACGAACACCGACTGGGGACGGCAATGGTTCCAGAAATCGGTCTCTTGGATCGTCGCTTTCGTCGCCTACAAGCCGACGGTGGCGATCATATTCTCGTTCGGACTGCGGATGCTTAAGACGTCCGGCGTCGATGTGAAGACACTCAATGAGAAGATCAAGGATATCTGCAATGTGGATAACCCGACATCGGATGACTATGCGAAGTGTATTGAAAAGCATCCGAAAGAATTCAGTCATTTGAAGTCTGATCTGATGGAGAATCTCACTGGATTTCTTCAGGGTCTCATTTTCCTTTTGCTGTCGGTTCTCGCCTTGTCGGCCATCATGAAGTTCATCGTCCCCGCGGTGGGCGCCCTGTCGTCGGGCAGCGGTGGGGCGTTGATGGGCGCGGCGGGCGCTGCCGGGGGGATGGCGATCGCCGGCGGGTCGCAGCGGGCCTCTCGTGGCGGGTCCGGCGCGCCGGGCGCCGAGGCGCCCGGCGGCGGCGGGGGCGCGGCGGGGATGGCTGGGGGCTCGGCGCCTGCTCGGGCGTCGAGTGGGCCGCCGGGCGGCAGTGCGGGCCCTCCAGGGTCTTCCGGGTCGCCTGCGTCGTCGGGGCCGGCGGGTGCGTCGTCTGGGCGCGGGTCGGGGCCCGGGGCCTCGTCCTCGCCTGGTGGGGGTCGGTCCCGGTCGGGGCCGGCTGACGGGGCGTCCGCGGCGGCGGGTGGTGTGGGCCTGGCTGTCCAGGCGGCGCGGGGCGCCGGACGGGTAGCGGGCGGAGCTCGCGACGCGGCCGCCGGGCAGACGGGGGAAAGCAATGAGTAGTGGTGCGAGTGGTGAGAAGGCTGTCGAGCCGGTCCTTTACGGGAATTGGCGTCAGCCGGCCCGTGCTGGGTTGGGCACTCTGTCGGGGGCTGCGACTTTCGTGTTGTTCGTCGTCCTTGTCCTCACCGTGGTCGTCAATGCGTCTTTCGGGTTGTTCCCGGCGTTTTTCACGGCTTTAGTCTCGGGCGTCTTCCTCGTGGCCCTGGTCAGGAAGGATCGTCATGGGGTCACTCTTATTCAAAGGATTGGAGAGGTGGTTATGTTTCATCGGGCTCGTCGGAAGGGCCTGACGTTGTATCGGTCGGGTCCGGCGGGGAAGTCTCCGTGGGGGACGTGCCAGCTTCCCGGGGTATTGGCCTCGACGCGTCTGGGAGAGTTCGCTGACTCGTGGGATCGTCGGTTCGCCGTGCTGGCCATGCCCGCGGTCGGCAGTTACGCGATCGTGCTGGGGTGTCAGCCTGACGGAGCGTCTCTGGTCGATCAGGATCAGATCGATTTGTGGGTGGCTCGGTGGGGCATGTGGCTGGCCGATCTGGGCCAGGAGCATGGCCTGGTCGGCGCCCAGGCGGTGGTGGAGACGACGCCGGATACGGGGACTCGGTTGCGTCAGGAGATCCAGGCCAATCTGGTCGAGGAGGCGCCGGAGGTCGCCCGGAAGGTGGCTGGGGAGGTGGAGATGATCTATCCGTCGGGCACTGCCTCGGTTCAGGTTTACATCGCGTTGACGTATCAGGCGGCGCCCCGGCTGGGGGCCAAGCGCAGGGCGATGGAGGAGTTCGGGGCCGACATGGCCAGCCGGATTCCGGGTTTGACGGCGTCTTTGGCGGGCACGGGCGCTGGTATCGTCCGGCCGTTGACGGCCGGCGAGGTGCGACGGGTGGTCAGGACCGCTTACGATCCGGCCTCGCAGGCCCTGTTCGACGCGGCCGATCTGTCGGGGCAGACGGTTGATTTGTCGTGGGCGGAGTGCGGGCCTGCCGGCCATGATGTGCTGCGGGATCGGTATTACCACGATTCGGGGGTGTCGATGACGTGGATGATGACTCAGGCGCCGAAGGGTCAGGTCCAGTCGGATCTGCTGGCCCGCCTGCTGGCTCCGCAGAAGGAGATTTGGCGCAAGCGGGTGGCGTTGATGTATCGGCCGGTGGACGTGGCTCGTGCGGCTGAGATCGTCGAGTCGGATGTCAATGCGGCGCGGGCGCGGGCGGCGAATATGCGCCGCCCGTCGGCGTACGCGCAGATGGAGCTGCGCAAGGCCGAGAGATCGGCTCAGGAGGAGGCTCGGGGCGCGGGGCTGGAGAATTTCGGCATGATCATCACGTCCACGGGATCCACGGCGGCGCAGATGGACGATATCCGCGCCACGGTCGAGCGGCTGGCGGCGGCCACTCGCATCCAGATCCGGCCGGTCTACGGCGGTCAGGATGCCGCGTTCGCTGCGGGCCTGCCCGTGGGGATCGTGCCGTTGCGGCATTCCCGGGTTTCCGAGAGCGTCAGGCAGGCCTTGTGATGAGACTAGCGTGGAAGCCGGGTCGGGGCGCGGTTCCGTCGATGGGGTGGCAACGCCGCGGGGGCGGTGGCGTCCTGACGATGCCCGTTCCCCAGGAGTGGCGGGGCACCTCGATGCAGGTGTGCGGGTTGTGGCCGTTTTCCATTGGGTCGGGCACCCCGATGGTGGGGGTGCCGTTCGGGCGGCATCTTTTGACGGGGAGCACCGTGTGCTTCGATCCGATTTCCTGGTTCAAGCGCGCGCATTTGATCGCCAATCCGTCGGCGTTTTTCATGGGGCTTCCCGGGCTGGGCAAATCGTCGGCGGTCCGCCACCTGATCATGGGGTTGGCGGCCGTCGGCGTGCATTCCATGGTTCTGGGAGACCTCAAGCCCGACTATGTCGACCTCGTGCGCGTTCTGGGCGGGCAGGTCATCGAAGTCGGTCGTGGCCGGGGACGGATCAATCCCCTGGATAGTGGGGCCTGGCCGGCCGCGGCGGGGGATCTGCCGCGCAAGCTGCGAAAAGAGCTGCGCGAGGACGCTCACGGGCGGCGCCTGACCATGCTGTCCTCGCTCGTCCATCTGGCCCGCAACGCTCCGCCGACGGACCGTGAGGAGGCCATCTTGGATCGGGCGCTGCTCGTGTTGGGCAAGCGGCTGGAGCGCACGCCGGTGATCGGCGACGTTTTGGACGTGGTGCGCCAGGCGCCCGATAACGTGCGGGAGGTGGCCATCGACCGGGGCAGTCTGGATCGGTATCGGGATATCACCGAGGGTTTGGAGGCGACGTTGGCGGGCATGCTCTCCGGCCGATTCGGCGATGTGTTTTCCGGGCAGACAACGACGCCGATGGATCTGGACCGTCCCGTCGTCTTCGATGTGTCGTCTATTAATGAGAACGACAAGGCGTTGGAGGCCGCCGTGTTGATGTGCTGTTGGTCGTACGGGTTCGGGCAGATCAACGCAGCTAATGCTCTGGCTGATGCCGGCTTGGTGACCCGTCGTCACTATCTGGTGGTCATGGACGAGATCTGGCGGGCGTTGCGGGCCGGTCACGGGATGGTTGATCGGTTCGATGCGATCACTCGGTTGAATCGGGCGACCGGGACCGGGCAGGTGATGATCACTCACACGATGAAGGATTTGGAGTCGTTGACGAGCGAGGAGGATCGGGCCAAGGCCCGTGGTTTCATCGAGCGGGCCGGTGCCGTGGTATGCGGGGGTTTGCCGGGCACGGAGATGACGGCCCTGACGAAGGCCGTCACGTTGTCGCGCGTCGAACAGGACATGCTCACCGGCTGGCAGGATCCGCCGACGTGGGATTCGACCACCGGTGAGGAGGGCGATCCGCCCGGTTTGGGCAAGTTTTTGATCAAGGTCGGCGGGCGTCCGGGGATCCCTGTCAAGGTCACGTTGACGCCCTCGGAGCTGGATGTCAATGACACGAATAAGAGGTGGCAGGCGTGAGAAGGGATTGGCTCCCGCTTTACGGGTGCGCCGGGATCGTGGCCGTCGGGGGTGCCGTCAGTGTGGCGGTGCATGCCGGCCTGGCCTGGGTAGGCGAGTCGGGCCCGTGGAATCCGTCGGCTCTGCTCGTGGGGCTGGTGGGAGGCGAGGTGAGCATGCCCGGCTCGGCGTGGGTGGTGGCCGGCCTGGTCTGGGTGGGATGCGCGGTGATAGTCGGCGGGCCCGTGGCGTGGTTGCTGTTTCGACGCCGGCCGCGCCGGCGGGGGGATGGCAAGGCTCGTCTGACGGGCGGCCGGCAGGCGTCTCAGGCTGTGCGGCGCCGTCGGGTCGAGGAGAAGGCCGAGGCCTTCGGCCTGGACGCCAAGCGGTATCCGGGCTATCCCATCGGGCGGGCGGTGGCCGATCGGGCCAGGATCTACGGGGACTGGGAGAGCGTGGGCGTAACGATCGCCGGACCGCGGACCGGTAAGACGACGGCGATCGCCATCCCGCTGATCGTCTCGGCGCCTGGCGCCGTGGTGGCCACGTCGAACAAGCGGGATCTGGTCGATGGCACGCGCTTGGTGCGCGAACGCCAGACCGCGGAGAAGGCGTGGGTTTTCGACCCGTGTCAGATCACCAAGCGCGAGGCCGAGTTCTTCTGGAACCCGTTGACTTTCCTGACCTCGCCGGCCTACAACTCCTCGATCGTGGCACGGGCTTTGACGCTGTCGAAAGCCTTCGGCGACGCCGCCCGGGCCACGGGAGGACGGCACGAGCGTTACGACGGCTTCTGGGATGGTGGAGGCGACCGGATCCGCTCCCAGCTGTTGGCCGCGGCCGCTGTGGAGGGGCTGGGCATGCGCGAGGTCTATCGGTGGGCTTCCCGAGAGATCGACGTCGAGCCGGTCGACATTCTGCGTCGCCGCGGCCTGGAGAGTATGGCCGACGCTCTGCAGGGGGCGATCGACCTGCCGCCCGATACTAAGGGCGGGATGTGGGCGTGCGCGCGGATGGGTTTGGGCTGGGTCGAGGACCCCGATCTGGATGCGTGGTGGTCGTGGGGGCCGGGTCGGGAGGAGTTCGACCCGACCCGGTTCGTCCAGTCTCGCCAGACTCTGTATTGCCTGTCGTCTGACACCGCTAGTGTGACGCCGCTGGTCTCCGCCCTGGCCGTGGCGACCTGCCTGGCCGGCGAATACCGAGCCGAGACGTGCGGGGGTCGCCTGGCCAGGCCGATGCTCGTCGTCCTGGACGAAGCGGCCAACGTCTGTCCTTGGCGCGATCTGCCCAAGCTCTACTCGCACTTCGGCTCGAAGGGCATCTGTTTGCAGACCATCCTCCAGTCCTGGTCGCAGGGAATGGATGTGTGGGGTGAGACCGGCATGAACAAGCTGTGGTCGGCGTCCAATACGGCTCTGTATGCCGGAGGGGTCAAGGAAGTTGACCAGTTGGAGCGGATCTCCAAATTGATCGGCAACGAGCGCTCCGACCAGATTTCGACGTCGGTCTCCCGGGATAGTCGTAGCACGTCCGTGACGCGGGACGGTCAGGAGCGGCCTATCGCCTCAGTCGAGGAGCTGGCCGCCCTGCCGGAGTGGCGCGGGTGGCTTCTGGCTTCTCGGTCCCGGCCGGTTTTGATCGAGCTCGTTCCGTGGTTCACCACGTCCGTCAAGAAGCTGGTCGAAGAATCCTTGGCCGTCTACGGGCCCCGATAACCTCGCAAGGGAGGACTCATGTCAGAAGAGATCACAAGTGACTTGGATAGGAAGGTGGCCAATCTGGTCAGGCTTGCCCAGCAATTGGCCGAGGCCAAGAGGTGGCGCGACCAGCGGATTCTGGCCGCTGAGAACGAGGCACTGCGCTCCGAGCAGTATCGTCTGCGCAGCATGATCGAGACCGCCAGGCCCTACCTGTCGGAAGGGCTGCGGGAACGGTGGTGGAACGAAGCCAGCCTCGAGGACGCCGTCCATATGCTCGGCGTGTCCGAGCGCTTCAAAGACGTCGATCCGATGGCCGGTCAGGTTCGTCTGCGCGCCAGGCGCGAGATCGCCGCTCGTTGGGACGTCGACGTCGAGGAGCCTGACTGGCGGGTGGCTTTAACCGCCAGTGACGCCGAGCTCGCCCAGGCCGAGCCCGTCGTTGAGGGCGAGACGCCTACCGAGCCGACGCAGCTGCGCGGTGACGTCCTCGAGCTGGGCGGCGCGGAGGATCCGGGCGAGGTCATCTCCTCGATCGAGGCGAACACGTCGCTGCCCGCCCGCGTCCGGGACGGGCTGCTGGCCCGCCTTCAAAACGCCGACGTGGCGTCCTGGCAAGACGACGAGGCGCGGCGGGCTGAGGACCGGGTGGGTCATGCTCAGGCCGAACGTGATCGTGCCGTGGCCGACGAGGAACAGGCGGGTGGGCGCGTGCGTAGCGGGGAGGTGTCGGCTGAGGGCGAGCTCCTCCGTGCTCAGGCGGTTCGCGCTGCTGCCGAGGACACGTTGGCGGCGGCTCGTGGGCGGGCCGGGCAGGCTCGGACGGGCAACCGCGAGGCCGATGTCGGCATCGAAGCGCGAGAGCAGTCTTTCCCCGTTCCGGCCGAGCGGGCCCTGGCCGGGCGAGGGGCGAGGACCCGCGTCCGTCGTCCGCGCGGGCAGCAGAAGTCCCGGACCGTGGGGAAGACGCGATGACTGCCGCGGACGGCGGGAACGGGACTCGAACGCTATATGCGACGTCGGTCGAATGGGTCGAGGGCTACCTGGCCGTCGTCTACTGGCGGCGGCTGGGGCCGCGCTATATCTGGTGTCGGTACTGGTGGGCCCACCCGGAGGCCGTCGTGCGTCTGGAGGCGATGTGGAGGGCCTGGGAGAAGATGCGGCGGGAGGATCCTCTGGCCGGGATAGCCAAGTGGTTCGTCGAGATCGGCGATCCCATGATGCGCGAGCTTCTCGACCCTGACGGGCCTTTCAAAGGCTGTAACGAGACCCGACATCGCGAGAAGAGCGAGGACATGTCCCTTCCCACAGTCCCGCTCGGCGTCCTGCCCTAACCGCGTGTCTAGGCATCGGGTATCCGCTATCCCGATAGGAGGTCGGAGACCTTCCAAGTGGCCTGCCGCCCAGCGCGAGGCGCCCTAGCGGCGAGTGGGGTATCGTCGGCCCGGGGGGTCGTCCTCGCCTGGCGGGCATCCCGCGATTGACGTAGTCGGGCTCGAGGACGGGGGCGGGGCCCGGGGGCGTTGACAACCCGCTACTATGATGGGAGTATCGCTGCTCAGCAGTCAGTGACTGTGAAAGGATATAGTAAAAGGTGTGAGTGACCATGACGATCACAAGCGCGCAGGCCTTCCAGAGGGGGATGCGCAAGGGGCTGGACATAGTCGCCAATCCGGATCCGAAGAGGCTCAGGGCCAAGCGCAGGGAACTCGCGGCGAGGAATCTGGTCGGCGAGGCGTGGAAAGACACGGGAGTTCACCTCTCGAAGGCGATGCGGGACTTCCGGCAGACGATGTAGACCGGCTCGTAGAGGCCCTTCGAGCTGAGGGGACGCCGCTGTCAACTGCGCAGATCGCGGCAGTCCAAAACATCCAGTACCGAGGCCCTCTGCCTCCCCCGGAGGATCTGCTCCAATACAATAATGTTATGCCAGAAGCCGCCGACCGCATTATCGCAATGGCGGAGAAAAGCCTTGACGCGAAGGTTTATACATCGAAGAAACTCGCTGAGGCAGAGGCGAAAGGCATCTTGGCGGTAGCGCGTTCCGCTGCTGCTTCTCCCTTCATCATGGGGCTGGTCCTCATTGTCTCCACGATAAAAGAATGGGGAGTAGGAGCCCTTGGCGGATCAATCGGACTCCTGATCACAGGGGCGCCGCGCCTAATAGACTCCATCCGAGGAAACAGCGAAAAACCCGAGGAATCACAGCAGTAAATCCATATAAGTCTGGGCCTCATGCGCGGTCGAAGCTTCACGACTCCCGTGCCCGCTGCGTCCACTGGACAGCACGTCACATATTGCGAGGGTCGCCGTATTTCGCTTCCGGTTGCCTGAGGAGGTCGCGCCATACTGCCGTCTCGACAAGAGACCTTCCCTGTGAGGAACCTTTCTGTGAAGTCCACAGGATTGAAACAGTGTCCGGAACTTCGACGTCACGCGACATGCGAACTTTGAACTCAAGCGATTGACCCGGGTACAGTGGAGAACGCTCCCATCCACCATGCATTTCCCTCACTGCGGAGACCTCTGGCAGTTCTCCCATATCGACTCGCGCTTCTTTCAACTTAAGCGTTCCTCGATGCACGAACCGCAAACTGATTATCTCAACATTCCATAGTTCTGCTTCAAGCTCGAATTTAGTCGCCTCCCGCTGTTCTTGCGCAGCACTCCTGCGGTCTGTTCTCCGCGCATACCATAGCGACCAAGCGGATAGTAGAGATGACAAGCCAATTCCCACCCATTCAGCAGACGGCATTTTATCCTCCTGATTCTAGGCCTCAGCGAGGCTGTCCTCGCCACGGCCGCCGACCGGCCCGTAGTTGCCATGCTTTCACGATTCTGCACATGACGCCGAACTCAACAGCAATCAGTTCATGCCTTTACTCCCCCTCCGGCGGTGGTCTCGTTTGGGAGAGTTCTGCCGGCGTGGGGTGGGTGGCTTCTCGGTGTCTGCCTGGGGTGCCTGGGTGGTGTCGTCGGGGATGGGGGCGAAGGTGGCTAGAAGTCGTTCCGTCTGGCTCAGCCCGCGCCCGGGCTGCTGGGGTGGAGCCTGCGGGTCCGGGCTTGTCGGGTCGTGGGGCTGGTAGTCGGGGAAGGATTGTTCTAGGAGGGTGTGGCGGAGGGGTGTGGGTTCGAGTGCGGCTAGGGCGGCGTCGAGGTCGGCGCGGGTGCGCCGGGCGGTGGTGATCTGGTTGTGTAGTTCGATCGTTTCGGTCAGGGCGGTGGCCAGTCGCGTGGCTGTTGTCCAGATTGTCTCGTCGTGTTGGGCTGGGCCGTGCGGGGTGTGCAGGCATGCTCGCGCGAAGTGGGCGCGGGCGGGGGTGGGCAGAGGAGCTCGGCGTGTCGGCGGGGGTTTGGTCTGGGCGAGTCTGCCCATGGAGCGGGCGGCTTTGGCTAGGGCGCGGCTGCCGGTGTGGTGGCCGTCGTATCTGCGGGCTAGGGTGCTGAACAGTCCGGCCGCGTCTCGTGCGCAGGCGGCTAGGCCCTCGTCGTCGCCGGGCAGGATCGCGTCGAAGCGGGCGAGTGATTCGTCGACGGCGTCTGCCATCGCTTTCCAGACGGCTTTTTGCTGGCTGTCCCACTCCTGTCTGGACATCCACGGCCGGCCATGCTGGCGCACGGGGCCGTGGTCGTGGTGAGGGTTCCTGGCTGTTGTCCACAGTCCCAGGGCTTTACGGCGCTCGGTGGATAGGTCGGCCCATCCGGCGCGCAGGCGTCGAAGGCTGAGGTCGCGGGCGACGTAGCCCGCGCCGATCCAGCGTGGCCGGGCCTGGCCGGCGGGGGTGAGGGCGACGGAGAAGCCATCGACATGCTCGCGGGTACCGCGCGCGTAGCGCGGCCGGACGAGGACGCCCTGGCCGCGCAGCTCGGTCAGGAATTCGGACTCGGTGCGTGCGCCGGCCGCGGCCGCACGTATGGCGATTTCCAGGCGTGCCCGGTCAGTCAGGGCTTGTCCTTTGCGCGCCGCGTCGGCCTGCTCGGCCGGGCTGTCCCCGCGTGATCCGCGTTGGTGTTCGCGGGACTCGACGACGGCCAGCCCGTGGCGGTGCTCGAGCGTGTTGCAGGCGGCCTGCGCTCGGGCATAGTCGCGCCACACGCTGGCCTTCGTGCCGTCGTCGCGGACGAGGACGCAGGCGATGTGGATGTGGTCTCCCCCGCCGGCGTTGGCGCCGTGGCGCACGGCGACCCATCGGCATGGGGCTTTGCCTGACGCCTCGGTGAAGCCCATCTCGTCCATGAAGTCGGACGCGATCTTCGCCCACGTCTCATCGGTCAGACGGCCTTCGTCCGGGTGCAGGGTGAGCGAGCAGTGCCAGACGTGGGCGGGGCCTTTGCCGGTGCTGACGATCGCCTCGGCGTCGTAGTCCCACCGGGTGCGCTTGGCCAAGATCTCGGTGCCGTGCTCGAGCCGGTCGAGGTCCAGTCGTTTGCCCACGCGCAACGCCTCGGCGTGGGTGAGGGGGCGGTGGCCGAAGAAGTCCCGGCCGGCGATGTCGAAGGTGCCGGCCAACACGCGTTGATCGGTGTGCTCGTTGGCCCGGCCGGGACCGAGCAGGTAGCACATGAGCCCGCGCGCGTTGCCCCCGCGGGTGATGTTCGGCATCACAACAGCTCACCGATCCTGGCGCGAAGTTCGCAGATCTGGTCGACTTGGCGGTGCAGGTCGGCGGCGATCGCCGCGGCCTCGTCGGGGAAGCGCCGGTGGGTGTTAGCCCAGTGGGCGATCTGGTTGATGTTGGTCGCCTCGCCCTGGATCTGGCGACACAGCACGCGCAGCATCCCGAGCACCTCGCGTAGCTGTTCGGGATTGATCTGCTCGACCGGTTCCCGCAATCCCTGCGCCACCAGATAGCGCGACATCGTCACACCTTTAGCCCGGGCCTGGAAACGCAGCCGCGCGTACTCCGATCGCGTCAACCGCAGGCTGAACATGCGTCGGGGATCGTCCAGACTCGCCGTCGCGGCTTTGCGCACAGCCCGCCCGGGTGGCTCGTCGCTGTGGTGCGCCACAGCGCACCACCCCCTCTCCAGCGTAGCGACCCGCACGGGACCTCTCGGCCAGTATAGCCGAGACAAGCATGTTTGTATATACAAACATATAGCTTGCTCCATTTCCGCGTCGCGGAAATGGAGGCGCGTCCGGGGCGCGGATCGTTCGTGGAGTTGCTGGCCTATCGTCGTCTGGCCGGGCTGGTCGCGCGGCGATGGTGAGTGGCGGTGGGTGTGCACATGATTGTCGTGGACGGGCTGTTCACACCATCGATATGGAGGACGCAATGAGTGACGATCATCGACAGAGGATTCTCGACGAGCTGGGGGCCAAGCTTCAGACTCGTCGTGTCGTCCTCGACCAGTTGGCCGACGCCGCCGCGCACTTGGAGGCCGCTCAGGCCGCCTACCGAAACGCCTATAAGGCCGCCGTCGAGGCGGGCTGGGATTCGGCCGAGCTTGCCAAGGCCGGAGTACGCGAACCCGACAAGCGTGGGGCTCGGCGTCGAGCCCCACGCAGGCCTGCTGAGCCGACTTCCGAGGGATGACAAGTCGTAGGGACGGGGTGGGGCCCTCTCCTTAAGGGGTGGCCCTGCTCTCGGCCTCCCATTGTTGTTTGTCGATCGTGGTGACCACCCATCGGTTTCCGCGCTTGGTCAGCGTGAAGGTCCACCGGATCGTCATCGTCGGCCCGGCGAGCTTGTCGCGGGCGTCGCCCGGGATGACCTCGGTCTGTCGCACAAGGGTGACGACACCCGAGTCGTAGTCAGGCGTCCGGTCGGGCTCGACTCGTCCCATGACGACCGACATCCACACGCCGCGCTTCTTCCAATCCACCCAGGTCGCATCCGCGCTCTCTCGCGCTTGGGCCCGGCGCACGAGCGCGGGGTCCAGCCATTGCGCGGCGCGGCGGGTCGCGTCCAGCGGGGAGTCATCCGAGCGCGTGTCGTGGCAGGCCAGTGTGTCCGCGGCGGCATCGGCGACCTCGTCGGCGTCGCCGGGATTAATTCCGTTCGGCACGGTGCACCGCGACGCCGCCGGCGAGACTGTCGTCGACGCCGACGAGGTCGAAAACAATGGCTGGTCACGAAGCCTACCGAGCCGGTCGGCGGCCGTGACGCATCCCGACTGGACGACGGCCACGGCCGCCAAGCAGACGCCCAGACGTTTGACAGTGAGCATGATGTCGTTATCCTCTCGGCGCCCCAGGCGCCTGTGGGAGCGGGGGTCCGATGTCCAGCCTAGTAGGCCAGCGACTGTTCGCATACCCCGTGACGGCCACCGATCCGGAAGCCAATAACATGCGTGGGGGACCCCGACAGGGGTCCCCCACGTGGTTGGTTGGGGCGGGCCGCACCGATGGAGGCGGCCCGCCCCTGTGGCCGGCCGGTCCGGGCCGGGCTGCTATTACATTTCCTGGATCATCGTCACCCGCCAGGCGCCGGCGCGTTTGTCCAGGGTCAGGATCCACTGCGTGGTCTGGGCTGGGGCGACGGGTGCGCCCGAGGCGTCGGTCGGTGTGCTCGTCGTCTGTCTGGCCAGGTCGATCCGCGGGGCGGTGTAGTCGGGCGGGGTCTGCAGGTCGATTCTCTCGACTCGTGTGGGCGTCCAGGCCCGGTGGCGCGCCCAGTCGGTCCAGGTCGCGTCGGTGCGGATCTGGGCTCCGGGCTCCGGGACGATCGCCGGATCGAGCCATTGCGCGGCGCGGCGGGTCGCGTCCAGCGGGGAGTCATCCGAGCGCGTGTCGTGGCAGGCCAGCATGCCCGCGACGGCGTCGGCGAGGCGGTCGGCGTCGGCCGGGTCGGCTGTCAAGCGCGGGCACCTCGACGCCGGCCGGGACCGGCTGGTGGTGGCCACGTCCTGGGGCGGGCCAGAGTCCGGCTGCTTCGATGAATTCGAGCAGCCGGAGGGCAGGAGGCCGACGGCCGCGAGGAGGGCGACGGCTCTCACTCTCCCTGTCTTTGTCATGTTCGTGGTCTCCTATCTCGGCACGCGCACGGCTTGCGGGAGCAGTGTCTCGGTCTTCGCGTAGTAGGACAGGGGGCGTTCGCCGACCCCGCCGGCGGGGATGGAGTCGACGATCTTTCCGTTGCCGGTGTAGATGCCCACGTGGGTGACTTTATCGCGCTCGGCCGGTACGTTCTTGGCTTGGAAGAAGACGATGTCGCCCGGCTGCAGGGAATCAGTCGTGGCTGGCACGTAGGTTCCGCCGTAGCTGGAGGCCAGGGTGAGCATCGCGTTCTCGCATTTGCGCTTGGCCGGGGTCTCGCCGGCGATCGCCATCGGCAGATCGATACCTAGCGCGTTCTTGAACGCGTCGTGCACGAGGGTGCAGCAGTCGTAGCAGGTCCCGGCTCGGCAGCCTGCCGAGCGGTACGGCGTGCCCTTCTTCGATAAGGCCCACTGGGCCGGCGCCGAGGCGCCCGGCGAGCCGGGCGCCGCTGGCGGCGCTTGTCCCTTCGTGGGCGCGTACTTCGAGGCGGCCAGGGATTTGATCTTGTCCACGTACTTGCGGGTCTCGGCGTACGGGGGAACGCCGCGGTATTTCTGGACCGCGCCCATTCCCGCGTTGTACCCGGCCAAGGCCAGGCTGACCACGTCGCCGGTTAGGGAGGGGGTCTGCGGGCGGGAGTGTGGTAGGTCGGTCGAGAACGTCGTGAGCGGTTGGACGTGCTGGCCGTGGTAGACGCCGGCCCAGCCGCGGTATTTCGCGGTCGGGCCCGTGTAGTCCTTGATGGAGATGACCCCTACCGCGCCGTTCTTGCCGACCGAGGTCGAGACGACTTTGCCGCCGCCCACGGACAGGGCGATATGGTCGGCCTGGTCGTTGGCCCCGCCGATCAGGTCCCAGAATACCGGCACGCCCGGCGGGGGGTTCATATCGCCGGGGTGCTTCTCGCCCGCGTCCTGCCAGGCCTGATTGGCCGTCGCGTACTTTTGGGGGAATCCGAAGGCCTCACGAACGAATTGCTCGCATCTGCCCTTGTAGGACGTGTTGCCGACCTTGGCCATCGCGGTCTTGACCGCCGGCGAGGCCAGAGGCGCCGTCGAGTCCGGCACGCCGAGCATGCCTTTGACCGCCGCGACGTTGGCGCACATGAGATGCCCCTGCGACCAGATCGCGTCGATCGGGTTCATGATGTCGGCCTTGCCGTCCCCGTCCCCGTCCATGCCGCTCGACGCCCACGTGGACGGGATGAACTGGCTGATGCCCTTCGCTCCGGCCGTCGACGTCGATGTGACGTTCCAGTTCGACTCGGCCTCGATCTGAGCCGCGATCAGCGAGGGCGTGATCTCCGGGCAGATGGATCCGGCCCGTTTGACCACGTCCAGGTACTGCGGAGGGACGTTGGCCGGATCCCCCGCGCCTACCTGCTGGTCCTTCTTCTTCCCGCCGCCCGTCCCGGCGAACAGCATGAGCCATAACGGAAGCAACACGATCAGGCACACGGCCACGACGACTTTCCTGGTCATGGCCGGCGCGCGCCCCGCTGTCGCTCCGGCCTCCCGCCTCTGGCAGGCGCGTGGGCCTGTCCGGGCAAAACGGGCTCGCCCGCCAGAGGAGGGAACGTCGAAATGACGTCGCGCAGCTTATCGGGATCGAACCCGCCGAACGGCTCCCGCCCGGCGACCTCGACCACGGGCGCGCTACGGATCCCCCGCTCTGCGAACGCGGCTCGCTCCTGGCCCGCCTCGGCCAACGCGATCTCCATGTAGGCCACGCCGGCCCGCTCGAGCTGACGGGCCGTCAGCCGGCAGGCTGGACAATGGTTCAGCGTGAAGACCGTCAGCCGGCCCTCCGCCCGCCACGCGCGGCGCAAAGCGGCAACCGCCTCATCCACCGAGCTTAACGACGTCGGCCCCGGTACGCCGTCAAGCTGCCACCCGTACACTTGCGCTCCGGCTTCCATCCGAGCCTGAAGCCCGGTCCCGGCCCGATCGGCCACCTCCACTGTCACCCGGTCCGGATCCCAGACCGTCGCCACCTCACCCGTGTGCAGCCCAGCCTGGAGCCGGGCGAGTAAAACCGACGCTGCCCGAACGGCCCACCGGGGCGCCTCCTGCATACCTGCTCGTCTCGCATCCATGCCCGGAATGTGCTAGACAACAGACACAGCCAGCCGGCACGTGACACCCCACCGTACAGTCGAAAAACCCAGACCAGACCCCGGCGACACCGGGCGGCGACACACGGGTGTGGGCCCCACCAGCCAGTCTGGTGGGGCCCACACTCCTTCTCCTACCGGCCGGTTTTACTGTCTGGACCGAGGACCCAGACCGAGCGACATATTACTGAGCGCCCCCAACGTGCCAACGACCAGACCGATCACGACACTGATCTTGATCCCCTTCCACATGAAGCGACCCCACACCCGGATCCCCCGCCACAGCGTCCGGAAAACCCAGCGCGCAGCCGACACGACAGCCGCTCCGGCCGCCCTAAGACAATCCCGAACAGACATAACCCTCCTCCATCCTCCCTACACCCCCACAATAACCGATCCCTGAGACAGAAACCACCAAAACAAACGGGTGCTCCCGGCCGGACCGGACGAGGATCTTCAGTACAAAATGGGATTACGGTTGCGGCGACTGGGAAGTTGACTACGGGTTTCCCATTTTGCCATGCTGAACACACAACAGGCGGGTGTTCCGAATGTCGCCAGCCGGAGGCTTCTCTTTCAGAAGCCTCCGTTAATGTCTGAATTGATTAGGCTATCAATTATCTGACGGCTTACGGGATTCATTGTCTTTATTTTTAGTGGACACGTAAATAATATGCATATCGGGTGTTTTCATAGGAATCGTCATGGTAGGCGCAATGGAAGCAGTAACAGAACGTAATACCATCGCACCTGAATCCCACAACAGATGCTGAACCCAGTCGGCATACTTTTCTGTCATGGTATTTAAATCTTCTGAAGTTAAATCAAATTCGATCTTTTCTTGAAACATTAACTGGCATGAAACACTGCATGCTGCGACATGGTCTTTATCAACGATGAGAATTTCTGCTATTAAGCGGACTGAATTCTCTTTTTCATGCGGAAGACAATAAATACCGAAATTGATTTTGTATTCAGTTCCATATTTTCCAGCATGTGGCTGGCAGACAATTCTAAAGGGGTAGACTCCTCCAATCTTCACAGGAAAAGAAGTCAAATAATCATCGTTTTCTGACATGAGCGGACTCACCTGAATTTAAATTAGTTGCTTCCTCTATTGCTTTCTCTATAGAGCTTTTCCACACGTTTGATATTTCGCTAGTGTTATTAAGTTCAAAACGTGACATTGCGTGAATTGTTCCACAATTATCGTCGTCTTCAACATTATGTGCGATAGAAGCGCCAATAGCCATCGCATAACGTCGGATGGTCGACAAGTGAGGGTCTCTCTCACCGCTTTCAAACCGGGAAATTGAGGCGGCGTCAGAACCGATACGCTCCGCCACGTCTTTCTGCGACAGGCCTTTACTCTGACGAATTCTGACAAGTTCAGCAATCAGGTCATGATCAGCCTGGACTAAAGCTCGGGCTAAAGCGACGTCACGACTATTTTCATATCCCAGTTCTTTGAACAGGTCCATCGTCCACTCCTATATATATCGGAGACATTGACTTGTCGCCAGCGACATATTCAAGATATCACGCTGGGAAGACTTTGGACTATGGTATATGTCACATAGGTTTCCATGAATCATATCTTTCTTGTGCTTTACGTGCTTGTTTATCCTGAATATCGGTTCCATTCTTAGGTTTAGTATCGAAAAGCAAAGAAAGAAGATCTGCTTCATTTTGTGGTGGCTCAGTAAAGTACAATCTCACATACCTATATCCTTCCATTCCCTTTCCTTCATAATCCCGGCCTTCAAAAGAGATTTCGAAAACACCTCGTACGCCTTTCATCTTTTTTACAGGGCCAACAGGAGCTGTAGTTTCCTCTTCTGATGTTCTTAACTTCCAATCATGCACTTTTCCATTTGAAAATTGTAATTTACCCTTTTCTGCTTGATTAATTGCAGATTCAATTTCAGCTATCAACATAGTCCCCATTTTTTCTGGCATAAAT
>ERZ772968.69-NODE-69-length-42191-cov-13.808264_pt1 | contig 42191 bp, 37 predicted proteins | sample MGYA00580674_ERZ772968 | MGnify/ENA primary metagenome ERZ772968 (study PRJEB29015, sample SAMEA2737940) | human oral metagenome | biome: human oral; feature: human-associated habitat; material: dental | place: China | collected 2138 ...
GCAGCGCATCCAGAATCGGTACGGCGCGCTTCTGTCGCAGCCTTCGCCGATCGTCAGCCTTGAGCCGCCCGGCCTTGCGCTCAATGCGGTACAGCGCCTTGATGCTGTCCAGGGCGTGCCCAGCTACCGGGCTTTTGTTGCTGGCAAAGACCTCGAAGAACTTGCGCCGGGCGTTCGCCATGCTGATCAGGGGCTATTCAAGGTGGGGTTGGGCGGATGCTTACGAATAAGCCCTCTCTATGCCAGCTGCAGCAACTGATTCAATACCATCAGCACTTCCGAAAACGGCGCGTCATCCAGCTTCTGCAAGGGGTGGGGTGACGCCTGGCGCTGGCGCCAGTCAAACGACTTGGGCTGATGACAGAGGACATAACTGGTCTGCCCAGACTTGCGCCCGGATGCCACGCCCGCAATGACGGCAAACGGGTTGTCAGCGTTATACGGCGCTGTCGTCATGGGCAGGCCGATGACCAGAGAAGTGCGATCGTTGAACGTGCGGGGAGACAGAACCAGGAAGGGATGAACATCCCGCATCTCCCGCCCCTTCTGTGGGTTGCAGTCGATCCAGATGATGTCCTGCCGATCCGGAACCCAGGAGGCGGCACGCTTCGTCGCCATGTCAGAAACACTCGTTTCCCAGGGGCTCCGAGACAGACATGGCCTCCCCTCCATGCCGGTCAGGGTCGAAGCGCGCCAGGCGCTCTTCCAGTGTCAACGTCCGGTTCCGAACGGGCGTCAACACGATCCTCTCGCCTTCGACGGCCACCTCAACCTGCTGATCGACCGACAGGCCTGCCGCCCGCGCTATGCTGGCAGGCAGACGCACACCCAGGCTGTTTCCCCAGTGCCGGATATTCAAGGTCGTGCTCATGGAACAGCCCTCAAACAGATGTATAAACATAGTATATACATCATGCCAGATCGGAGACAAGGGCTCGATGCCATCAGCAGCCGGATGGCTGAAACCTGCAGATACCGTATCTCCCGGACGGCAAACCCTTGAAAGACAACGGCCACCACCCGACATACAGGCAGCGGCCATTCGTTCAACTCAGGGCCGAATCATGTTCGTTCATGACCCGGCCTGGGAAGGGTCAGAGCGGAAACTTGCAGATCGTCAGCTCATCTGACGTGATCACGTCACCATAGGTGTATCTGATCTCGAGATCATCCGGCAGCGTCGAACCATCCCCCTTGGAATTCAGGTTCAGGGTGAAGCCGTGCACCTTCTTGGCAGCATCTTCGGCGCTGAAGCCAGCCATATGGACATTCAGCAAGTACGGCGCACTTTCCTCGGATGGGTTGATGAAGCCGGACTGGAAATACTGCGTTATCTTGTAGACACGCACCTTGTCACCCACGGTGAAGGTCACTTCCCCTTCCTTCGTCAGCTTCACCGTGCAGTCCTTTCCATCCGACCAATCCTTGCCCACATAGATACCAGCAGCACATGCAACAACTGCTGGGTCGGATGAGCCAGACGGTGCTGGGCACTCCCGATGCATCTTCTGATACATGGCCCGGTTGATCAAAGCTGCCGCCTGGGTATTGCTGGCCGGAGCCGTCACAGCCGGCGCGGTCGCAACGGGCGAGTTCGTGGCGGGCGTCGTTGCAGCCGGCGTGGTGGTCGGTGCCGATGGAGCGGTCGTGGTGGGCGTGGTTGAAGCCGGCGTGCTGTTGGTCTCGGTCGTCGCGCCGCCGGCCATGCTCGTCGTGGTCGAGCCACTGCCATTCGTCGCAGCCGGTGCGGCCGGCGTGCCGCTGTCGCCACCACCACCGCCACAAGCGGTAAGAACAGCCGAGACGGCCAGTGCCAGCGCAAGCCTGCTGCCGGATACAAGTTGAGTGTTCATGGTCATTCCAGAAACAGAAACAAGCGGGAATGTCGATCAGACTCGAAAATGGCCACTGCCTGAAGAGCGGACAGTGGCCATCCGTTCAATTCGCCACCGAATCAGATATTCTTATAATTCTGCCCCGCGTCTCAGAGCGGAACGCGGCAGGTCGACTGAAGATCCGGAGAATATGCCGAGCCGAAACTGTACTTGATGTCGAGATGATCAGGCTTCTTATCAGCCTCAGCCCGAGGCTCCAGACGCAGCTCAAAGCCGTGAACTTTCCCGTTGGCATCCTCCGCACTATCAGCGCTGATGCCCATGCCCCAGATATGCGGATACTCTGAAGCCAGAGGAGAGCTCTTCGAGTAGAAGAAGTGCTGTGCCAGCTTGAAGGCGTGCACCTCATTGCCCATGGTGTAAGTCACATCACCATCCCGCGTCAGCCGGACCGTGCAGACCGTCTGGCCGTCCCTCAGATTCTTGCCGACGTAGGTACCGGCAGCGCACGCATAGAAGCCCGCTTCACTCGTGTACGACACGACCTGGCACTGCGTGCGCAGCTGCTCGTACATCGCCTGATTGGACGAAGGTGTCGTCTGGGTGTTGTTGGCTGCGGGCGTGGTCGCAGCCGGCGTGGTGGTCGTGGCGGCAGGCGTCGTTGCTGCCGGCGTGTTCGTTGCCACCGGCGTCGTCGGCGTGCTGCTGCCACCGCCACCACCGCCACAAGCGGTAAGAACAGCCGAGACGGCCACGGCCAGGCTCAGAGACAGTTTGCTGCCGAATGCGTGTTGCTTGCCCATGATGGCTCCCCAGAAAAAAGGGTGGAAGTTGCAATGGCGAGCAAACTAACATGCCTCGTTTTTCCGACATATGGCATTTTTCCGCACGCAAGATCGGCGGACGAAACCAGCCGACAAGTGCATGAACGCTTCAGAAGCGACCAGTGAAGCCCTCCCCCTCCCCTCATGCACAAAACAGAAAGGCCCTGCATCCGCATGCGCGGTGCAGGGCCTGTCCGTGGTGACGTCCCGGATCCGGATGAGCGCCGGACCCGGTCAGGTCATCAGCCGGCAGCTGCTTCCAGAGCAGCCACGGCCGGCAGGGTGCGGCCTTCCAGGAACTCCAGGAAGGCGCCACCACCGGTAGAGATGTAGCTGATCTGGTCGGTGATGCCGAACTTGGCAATGGCCGCCAGGGTGTCACCACCACCCGCGATCGAGAAGCCCTTGGAGGCCGCAATGGCGCGGGCCAGGGTCTCGGTGCCCTTGGCGAAGGCATCGAACTCAAACACGCCGACCGGGCCGTTCCAGACGATGGTGCCAGCGGACTTCAGCTGCTCGGCCAGCTTGGCAGCCGTCTTGGGACCAATGTCCAGAATCATGTCGTCTTCGGCCACGTCCTTGGCAGCCTTGACGGTGGCCGGAGCGTCGGCGGCAAAGGTCTTGGCCACCACCACGTCTTCGGGGATGGGCACTTCGGCGCCACGGGCCTTCATCTTCTCGATGATCTTCTTGGCGTCGCCCACCAGGTCGGGCTCGGCCAGGGACTTGCCGATGGGCAGGCCGGCAGCCAACATGAAGGTGTTGGCAATGCCGCCGCCCACGATCAGCTGGTCCACCTTGTCGGCCAGGGAGTCGAGGATGGTGAGCTTGGTGGAGACCTTGGAGCCGGCCACGATGGCAACCATCGGGTGAGCCGGGTTGTGCAGGGCCTTGCCCAGGGCGTCCAGCTCGGCAGCCAGCAGCGGGCCGGCAGCGGCTTCCTTGGCGAAGCGGGCGATGCCGTGGGTGGAGGCCTCGGCGCGGTGAGCGGTGCCGAAGGCGTCGTTCACGTAGACGTCGCACAGGGCGGCGTACTTCTTGGCCAGGGCTTCGTCGTCTTTCTTCTCACCCTTGTTGCAGCGGGTGTTTTCCAGCACCACCACATCACCCGGGGCCAGCGGGAAGCCGCCATCCAGGTAGTTGGCCTGCAGGCGCACGGGGCGGCCCAGCAGTTCCTCCAGGCGCTTGGCCACGGGAGCCAGCGAGTCCTCGGGCTTGAATTCGCCCTCTTTCGGACGGCCCAGGTGGGAGGTGACCATGACGGCGGCGCCCTTGTCCAGCGCGGCCTTGATGGCAGGCACCGAAGCCCGGATGCGGGTGTCGTCGGTGATGTTGCGGTTCTCATCCAGCGGGACGTTGAAGTCGCTGCGGATGAAGACTTTCTTGCCTTTCAGGTCGAGGTCTGCCAGTCGCTTGAATTTCATCGTGTTCTCCATGACAGGCCAGTCAATGGGAGGATGCGGCATTCACTGACCCGGGAATTCGGTCGGCAGGGCCATCAGGGCCTCTGCACAGATGTCTGGGTGGCGGCCGGCCAACAGCTTTCCGTGGACACGGAAGGATCCGAAGTCCGGCGGGGCCACAAGGCTGCCGAGGCGCACCGCCCGGGCGGCGCCGGGGTGTCCTGCACGCGGCAAGGCCACCGGCGCCGTCAGGCCGACACGGGACGGCAGCCAGGCACCCTGCCCCTTCGGGCGGGGTGCCGTGATGCACCGATCACTTGGCGTTCATCAGCGCCACGGTGGTGTCGAGCATCCGGTTGGAGAAGCCCCACTCGTTGTCGTACCAGCTGGTGACCTTCACCAGACGGCCGCTGACCTTGGTCAGCGTGGAGTCGAAGGTGGAGGACGCCGGGCAATGGTTGAAGTCGACCGAGACCAGCGGCTTGTCGTTGTAGTTCAGGATGCCTTTCAGTTCCTTGCTTTCGGAAGCTTCCTTCAGGATCTTGTTGACTTCCTCGACCGTGGTGTCACGGGCGGCGATGAACGACAGGTCGACCAGCGAGACGTTGATGGTCGGCACGCGCACGGCGAAGCCGTCCAGCTTGCCATTCAGCTCGGGCAGCACCAGGCCGACGGCCGCGGCAGCACCGGTCTTGGTCGGGATCATCGACTGGGTGGCCGAACGGGCACGACGCAGATCGGAGTGATACACGTCGGTCAGCACCTGGTCGTTGGTGAAGGCGTGGATGGTGGTCATCAGGCCATTGACGACGCCAATCTTGTCCTGCAGCGGCTTGACCAGCGGGGCCAGGCAGTTGGTGGTGCAAGAGGCGTTGGAAATGACCGTGTCCGAAGCCTTCAGCACGCCCTGGTTCACGCCGTAGACGATGGTGGCGTCCACGTCCTTGCCGCCGGGTGCGGAGATGATGACTTTCTTGGCGCCGCCAGCCAGGTGCGCGCTGGCTTTTTCCTTGGAAGTGAACAGGCCCGTGCACTCCAGCACCACGTCGACGTTCAGATCCTTCCAGGGCAGCTTGCTGGGATCACGCTCGGCCAGCACCTTGATCTTGTCGCCGTTGACGACCAGATAGTCGCCTTCGACCTTGACGTCACCGTTGAACTTGCCGTGGGCGGTGTCGTACTGGGTCAGGTGCGCATTGGTTTCGGGCTTGCCGAGATCATTGATGGCGACGATCTCGATGTCGTGCTTCTTGCCGCTTTCATAGTGGGCACGCAGCACATTGCGGCCAATCCGGCCATAACCATTGATTGCAACGCGAATCGTCATTTCTTTCTTCCTCTTGTATTGAAGGATCAGAGCCCCAGCACCTGCCGCACGGTGGCGGCAACGTTGTCGGCAGTCATGCCGAAATGCTGGTTGAGTACCGATGCGGGAGCGGATTCGCCGAAGCGATCGATCCCGACCACCGCCGCAGGGCGGTATTTCCACCAGAAATCGGTGACACCGGCTTCCACGGCAATCCGTGGAAGGTCGTCTGGCAACAGACGGCGTTTGTAAGCCACGTCCTGCTTGTCGAACGTGGTGGTGGATGGCATGGAAACCACCCGGACACGAATGCCTTCATCGGCCAGCTGGCGCGCGGCGGCCAGTGCCAGCGACACCTCGGAGCCGGTGGCGATGAGCACGGCCTTGGCGGCACGCGGGGCATGCACCAGGTAGGCGCCACGACGGATCTCGTCGACGTCGACCACTTCGCGCTCGATGAAGGGCAGCCCCTGCCGCGACAGCAGCAGGCAGGTGGGGCCTTCCTCGTTCTCGATGGCAGCCTGCCAGGCGATGGCGGTCTCGACCGTGTCCGCCGGGCGCCAGACCGACATGTTGGGAATGAGGCGCAAGCAGGCCGCAGTCTCGACAGGCTGGTGGGTGGGACCATCCTCACCCAGGCCGATGGAATCGTGCGTGAAGACGTGGATGACCCGCTGCTTGCTGAGCGCAGCCACGCGCAGGGCGTTGCGGGCGTAGTCGGAGAACACCAGGAAGGTGCCGCCGTAGGGAATGAAGCCGCCATGCAGGGCCAGGCCGTTCATGACGGCGGCCATGCCGAACTCGCGCACGCCGTAGTTGATGTGGCGTCCACCGTTGAGATCGGCGTCATTGTCCGCCGACGGGCGCAGCATCTCGACGCCCTTCCAGGCGGTGAGGTTGCTGCCGGTGAGGTCGGCCGAACCCCCCAGCAGTTCCGGCAGGGCCGGCCCCAGATAGTTGAGCGCCCGCTGCGAGGCGGCACGGGTGGCGATGTTGTCGGCTTCCATCGCCGTGTCCATCACCAGGTTGTCCATGATGTCTTCCCAGTCGGCCGGCAGCACACCGCGCATGCGGCGCTCCAGCTCGGCAGCCTCTTCGGGGAACTGAGCGGCATAGGCGTCGAAGGCGTCCTGCCAGCGGGCATGGCGCTCGGCGCCGACCTGGGTGGCGTCCCAGGCCGCGTACAGGTCGGCCGGGATCTCGAAGGGCGGCTCGGACCAGCCCAGGGCCTTGCGGGTGGCGGCGATTTCCTCGGCGCCCAGCGATTCGCCGTGGGCCTTGGCCGTGCCGGCCCGGTTGGGCGAACCCTTGCCGATGACGGTCTTGCAGATGATGATGGTGGGCGCAAAGCGCAGCTCGCCCACGCCTTCGTCGTCGACGACCGGCCGGCCAGTCTCGCCCCAGTCGCGCGCCTGCGCGATGGCCTCGGCCACGGCCCAGGCATCATGGCCGTCGACCGCGTCGATGACGTTCCAGCCATAGGCAGCAAAGCGCTCGGCCACGTTCTCGCGGTACCAGTCCTTGACGTCGCCGTCGATGGAGATGCCGTTGTCGTCATAGAGCATGACGAGCTTGGACAGGCGCCAGATGGCGGCCAGGGCGCAGGCCTCGTGCGAGATGCCTTCCATCAGGCAGCCATCGCCAGCAAACACCCAGGTGAAGTGGTCGACGATGTCGTGGCCGGGGCGGTTGAACTCGGCAGCCAACAGCTTCTCAGCCAGGGCCATGCCCACAGCATTGGCCAGCCCCTGCCCCAGCGGACCAGTGGTAGTCTCCACACCCGGCGTGACACCTACCTCGGGGTGGCCCGGGGTCTTGGAATGCAGCTGGCGAAAGTCCTTGATGTCGTCGATGGAGAGGTCATAGCCGGTGAGATGCAACAGCGAGTACAGCAGCATCGAGCCGTGGCCGTTGGAGAGCACGAAGCGGTCACGGTCGAACCACCCCGGCTGGGCGGGATCGTGCTTGAAGTGTGCGCCCCACAGGGCTACCGCAATGTCGGCCATGCCCATGGGCATGCCAGGGTGGCCGGAGCGTGCCTTCTCGATGGCGTCCATGGACAGCACGCGGATGGCGTTGGCCATGCGGCGGGCGGTGTCGGGGGACGGGAAGGCAGGCCAGCCGGTGGCCACGAAGGTCTCGGCAGGCTGCTGAGCGTCGGGTAGGGTCACATCGTCCACCTCGGTGACGCCATCGGACCATCCTACCTGTTCGGTGGCGGGAAGCGTCTCGCCCCCGGCTTCATCGGGGGAAAAATCCAGCTCGGCAGTCGCAGGGGCTTCAGTGGGAAACGAGTGGTCGGTCATGGCAGAAAGGGACGAATTGAGCTGAAAATGCGATGAAAAACGGACTTTCAATCAGGCGGCCCGCCCGGGATCTGCCGTTGGCGCCCTGGCCTGTTTGCCATGCCATGTCCGGGCCTCTCCTCCCGACGCTGGGCGTCTTCGCACCGGGCATGCCGGCAGGGCCGCCAGGAACCTCTGCACAGTATACTGGACGCCAATGTAACAGCTATTTGCATTGTCTGCAGGGGAAGGCCCTGTGGCGCGCCGGGGAGATTCGCCAGCCTTCTTGGTGACATTCAGGCAACGAATCATTTGGTTGCCTTCCGCCGCCTTCCCCGACAGCTTCTTCCCTGATCTGATGACCCCCCGAATCCACCTACCTGCCCTGGCCGACCAGCCCTCGCCTTCTGTCCCATTCAATCCCCTGCCGCTGGACGAGCCGGCCGCACACCACCTACTTCGGGTGTTGCGCCGCGGCATCGGTGACGAGATCGAGGTCTTCGACGGACAGGGACGATGCTGGCGTGCGCAGCTGGCTTCCACGAAGCCGGCAGCCGTGACGCTGCTGGCCACCCTGCCCACCGAGCCGCCGCCCCGTCTACGACTAGGGCTGGCACAGTGCCTCAGCACGGCCGAGAAGATGGACTGGACCATCGAGAAGGCCGTGGAGCTGGGCGTGAGCCACATCGTGCCGCTGCTGTCGGCCCGCAGCGTGGTGAAGCTGGATGGCACGCGCGCCGAGAAGCGCGTGCAGCACTGGCAGCGGCTGGTGGTGGCAGCAGCCATGCAGTGCGGGCGCAGCCGCCTGCCTGACATCGCCCCCATCCAGCCCGTGGGTGTCTGGCTGACCAGCCTGCCCATCCCGCAGGCCCACGAGCGACGCTGGGTGCTGAGCCCGCTGGCCGAGTCATCGCTGATGGCGCAGGCCGGCGCACTGGCGGCCCAGACTGGCACGCAGCTTCCGGAGGATCAAGATCGGTCGGGCGATGCCAGCGCCCAGGAAGTCGGCACCCCCACGGCCTGGCTGCTGTGCGGACCGGAATCAGGGCTGGCCGAGACAGAAGTGGAGCAGGCGCTGGCCCAGGGCTGGCAGCCGGCGCTGCTGGGCCCCCGGGTGCTGCGCACCGAAACTGCCGGGCTGGTGGGACTGACGGTGCTGCAGGCCGCGCTGGGTGATCTGGGCTAGGCCTGACCTGGGTTAGGTCTGGCCGGGGTCAGGCCCGACCTGAGCTGGGCCAGACCAGGGCAACGCCTCGCCTGAGCCCGAGCTGACTACGGCTTGCGCACCGAGTAGAAGACCCGGAACGCCGTCTCGTGGTCGTAGAAAAAGTCGGCCGCGTCCCGAAACACGTCAAGCAGCGTGCTGCGGTCGTCCGTCGACAGCTGCGTCGCATCGGGTAGATTCTCGATCAGCAGCACGAAGCCGGGGCGGTCGGCCTCATCCGAAGGCTTCAGGTCAGTCAGGCAATCGTAGAGTGCGTCCAGATTGCGGCCGTAATGGGCCGGCAGCTTCAGTCCCTCCCCCAGAGCGGCCAGCACGGACGCCTTGTCATAGGCTGCCGTGCAGTCGCACTGCAGCAGGGTCTGGTCGGTCTGCAGCGCGGCACGCACCAGACCGTTCTTGTCATAGGCACCCAGCGGCAGAACCGCGTGCCGGGGGATGTTGGACAGTGCACTCATGGGAACTCGATCCTGCGGAAGGTCTGGTAGTGGTCGTCCGTGTAATAGAACTCGGTGGGCCGGCCATCCCGGCCACCGGCGATAATGCGGCGCGCCCCGCGTGAGCGGACCCGCGGTGTCTTGACGGTGTATTCGGTGTAGTAGCCCCGACGCTGGCGCGGCAACTTGCGCTCGTAGTTGCCGAAGACGGTGCCGTCCTTCTCGTAGGGGTACGGGCCGCCTTCACGGATCAGCGCCAGCGTTTGGCGCGCCTCGGCCGGCAGATCTGCCACCGCCACGGTACCCAGGCCGTCAGCCCCCTGCCGGGATGCCCTGTCGGAGGACCGGTCGGAAGCACGATCGGATGCCCGGCCAGATGCCATGTCCGGATTACGGTCATTTGCCCGTTCGGACGCCCTGTCGCGGGTCCAGTCAGCTACCCCGCCGGACGCCCTGTCGGAAGCGCGCTCTGACGCCCGGTCCTGCGCCCGTTCTGATGTTCGGCTGGATGCCTGATCCGAGGCCTGTCCTGCTGTCTGTCCAGACACCTGCACGGACGCCCGCACGTCCGGCTGCGGCTGGCCATTGCAGGCCTGCAGGACCGACAGCCCCGTGCCCAGCAGCAGGGCAGCCAGCAGCACGAACAGCGCCCGCGCCAGGCCCTGCCACCGCACCCGTGACAAGAACCGCTGTTGCGACGCGCGCCCGCCTGCCGCTGCGGACGACGAATTGAACAGAGTGCGAATGAACGTGACAAAGGCTTTCATCCTCCCATCCTACGACAGGCCTCGGTCGGCGGGAAGCCCCGACGGGCATGACGCTGGCACGCCGCCATCGTCCTGTCATCGTGGAATGGGCGACGACATCCTCCGATAGCCGGTATTCTTTCCCGTTCACCCATTGAAAATGGGCACGGATCACCGGGGCCCCATCGACCACCAGGAACGTCACCCCATGCCAGACGCTGCCGCACCCCCCTCTCCCCGCATCCTGTTGTGGCTGGTGGCGGTGGGGTTCTTCATGCAGACGCTGGACGGCACCATCGTCAACACGGCGCTGCCGGCCATGGCCGCCAGCCTGGGCGAGAGTCCGCTGCGCCTGCAGGCCGTGGTGGTGGCCTACATGCTGACCATGGCGGTGCTGATCCCAGCCAGCGGCTGGCTGGCCGACCGCTTCGGGTCACAGCGGGTGTTCCTGAGCGCCATCGTGCTGTTCTCGGCCGGCTCGGCTGCCTGCGCGCTCTCCAACGACCTGTCGCAGCTGATCGCGGCCCGGGTGCTGCAGGGGCTGGGCGCAGCCGTGCTGCTGCCGGTGGGCCGGCTGGTGATCCTGCAGCACTTCCCGCGCGAGGAACTGTTGTCGGCCATGAGCTTCGTAGCCATCCCGGGGCTAATCGGCCCGCTGATCGGGCCGACACTGGGCGGCTGGCTGGTGGAGACCGCCTCGTGGCACTGGATTTTCCTCATCAACCTGCCCGTAGGCCTGGTGGGTGCGTTGGCCACGATGCGCTACATGCCCAACCTCAAGCGCGCCGACGCCGGCCGCTTCGACCTGGCCGGCTATGCCATGCTGGTGCTGGCAATGATTGCCATCTCGCTGGCGCTGGACGGACTGGGCGGCCTGGGCTGGGCCAGCACGCTGGTGGCGCTCCTGATGGTGGCCGGACTGGCCGCGCTGACGGCCTACTGGCTGCACGCCATGCGGCACCCCGCCCCGCTGTTTCCGCCGGCGCTCTTTACCGTGCCCAGCTACCGCGTAGGCATCCTGGGCAACCTGTTCGCACGCATCGGCTCGGGCGCCATGCCCTACCTGCTGCCGCTGCTACTACAGCTAGCCATGGGATTCTCGCCAGCCGAGGCCGGCATGATGCTGTTGCCGGTGACGCTGGCCAGCATCGGCGCCAAGCGCGCCGTCTCCGACATCGTGAACCGCTACGGCTACCGGCGGGTGCTGCTGGTCAACACCGTGCTGCTGGGCGTGCTGATCGCCGCCTTCGCCCTGATGACACCCGACCAACCCCTGTGGCTGCGCACCACCCAGCTGGCCTTCTTCGGCGCCGTTAGCTCCACCCAGTTCTCGGCCATGAACACCGTGACACTGAAGGACCTGGACGCCGCCCACGCCGCCAGCGGCAACAGCCTGTTCTCAATGGTGCAGATGCTGGGCCTGAGCCTGGGCATCACCTGCGCCTCGGCGCTGCTGCACGCCTTCAGTGGCTGGCTGGACACGGGCACCGGCGCCGGCGAACTGCCGGCCTTCCGCGCCGCCTTCGTGGCCGTCGGGGTGCTGACGATGGGATCGGCAGGGATCTTCTGGCAGTTGCGGGCGGATGCGCCCGGGCAGGTCCGGAACCCCGGAGCATGAAAACGGAACGGCCGCGATTCAGCACTTTCTTTCCCGATTCCCCCGGCACCCTGGGGCATGAAGCCAGAACAGCAGGACCGCAAGATCAGGTGGTAGAACCGGGACGATGAAGCCGGAGCGACGAGCCTGCCCACTGAAGTGGTCAGCCACCGATGGTTCCTGCCGCCCGTGTTCTCGGACGCCTCAGATATAGCGCCCAAGATCCTCCAGGAACGCCCTGCGCTTCTCGTCCGTGATCAGGTTGGCCTTGCCGCAGTTCACCCAGCGGCGACGACGGGCGCCCACGCCCTTCATCGTGTGGCCCAGCATCGCCTTGATGATGAAATTGCCGCAGACGAACTTCAGGTAGAAGGTGGGCGCCGTGGAGGTACTGATGACCAGCGCCTCGTCAATGTCGAGCCGGCCCTCCAGCAGCCCGACCCGGTTCTCCACGTAGGCAAAGGTCCGCAGCAGCACCTTGTCCAGGAACCCCTTGACGATGGCCGGCATGTCGGCCCACCAGATGGGAAAGATGAAGATCAGGCGCCTGCTGTCCTTGAGCGCCTGCTGGTATTGCAGCACCAGCGGATCCAGCGCCTTACCCTCGCGGAACAGGGCCAGCTCCTCCTTCGTGTAGACGGGGTTGAAGCCATCGGCATACAGGTCGATGAGCCGGTATTCCTGCCCCTTGGCGTCCAGCAGCGCCTGCACCCGCTCCAGAATGGCATGGTTGAAGCTTTTCTCATACGGGTGGGCGTAGATGATGGTGGTCTTGCTCATGGTGGTCTCCCTGGGAACCGGGCGGCGTGCGGCCTACTGGCCCGCACCACCCTGGCGCCGCGATGATCCGGAAAGATGCAGGCTCGCAGCACCTGCGCAATCGAAGGACCATTGTGGCCGCCGCACCATCAGCGCGGATTCATTGTCCTTGCGAACAACGTGCCATCCAGGATGGACCATCGCTGGTGACGGCATGTCATCGGCAGCCTGCCGACGCACTCCCCAACCCACGACCCCGGCCCAAGCCGGCAAGGTAGCTCAGCGCCCGCCCAGCAGGATCCCTGTCGGGTCAAACTGCCTGCGCACCTCGGCAAAGGCCTGCTGAAGCGCCGGGGTCCAGCGCGGCGGCAAGGTAGCCGCCAGAACCTGGCGGGCCAGCGGCCCCGCCCCGTCCGGCACCACCAGCTGCAGCTCGCCAGCGGTCACCTGGCCACGCCATGACGGCTGCACGCCCTGCAAGGCCAGGCGTTCATCGAGGACTGTGACCAGCCCGGCCAGGGTGGCAGGATCCTGCGGCGGCAATGGGATGGCAAGGGCCGAAGGCGGAACCATCGGAGAAACCCGCTCACCCAGCAGCGCCTGCCAGACGGGCAAGCCTTCCCCTCCAGCCACGCGGCCATGCGATTGCAGCCCGCCCCCGGCCTGCAGCGACAGGCCCGTGGCGCCATCCTGCCGTCGGGAGTCGAGCAGCGCCATCAGGCGCCGATGACTGGCCTGGACTGCGCCATCCGTCTCGCCCGAGAAACGCACCAGCCAGGCGGCAGGCCTGGCCTCCTTCTGCAGAGATCCTTCCAGCCCCCCCAACACGTCTTGCCCGACGCCAGCCAAACGGCACAGGGCCTGATCATCCGGATGGCGCGAACCGACGAGGCGGCGTAGATCGGCGGCATTCAGCAACAGCACGGCCGAGGGCTGCAAGGCCAGCACGGCCGGCGCATGGGCCAGCGCAGCGGCTGCCGACGGTTGCAGGAACAGCGCCCAGCGCGATACCGCCGGACGGCGCAGCAGGCGCAGGTGCAACCGCGCCGACCACGCCAGCGTACCGGCCGAGCCGGCCAGCAGATGCGCCAGATTCACCGACCCATCGGACGTGTAGGAACGCTGCGGACGCGGGTGGAAAGCGTCCAGCAGATAGCCGTCCGGCACACGTTGGCCAGGCGGCCAATGACGGGCAATGTCGGCCTGCACGCCGGCCGCAATGCCGAACAGGGAGGAAACCAGCTGCCCTGCCCGGCCACTGTTCAGGCTGACGGAAGACCGCGCACCAAACGGGCCGAACAGCTGTCGTGTTCCATCGTCCAGGATGGCGTCGATGCCCAACAGCCGGTCGACCAGCGTGCCCCAGGCCGGGGATGCCGCCGCGGCATCCAGCCCCACCAGCCCTCCCAGGGTGGCTCCGGATTCCGGATGCGTCTCGATGGGCAGCCACCAGCCGTGCGGCTGCAGCAGGCGGTTCAGGTCGGCCAGCCGCACACCCGGCTGGACCTCGATCATGCCGCGCGTGTCGTCGAAGCGGGCAGCGCGGGTGAGATGGGCAGAAGCATCGATCTGCAGGCCGGGCAGACCGCGTCGTGACGAATCCGCATGGCCTGCGGACGATGCAGGAAAGCCACCGGTCACGGCCCCGAACCTGACCAGTACGGCCAGCTCCCGCGCCAGCTCCAGCGCCGTGGCTACATCAGTTTCATCCTGCGACTGCAGGCGGGCATGGCCGCCCGCCAGAATCAGCTCGCCCCGAACCAGCCGGCGCAGACGCTGCACCAGCCGTGCCAGGCGCTCTGCGGCATCAGAGGTCGACGGACTTGCGGCCGCCATCGGCCTAGGATGCCATGGCCTGCGAGGTGGCGTTATTACGCGCCGCCACCGACACCGAGACGAACTCGTCACGGCGACGCAGCACCTTGTTGCCATAGCCGCCGTCATGCGACATGTGAGCGGCCCCCACGTAGGCCTTCAGGGCCCGGCTTTCGCTGCCGCCGTAGCGCTTCAGGTAATCAGACAGGATACTGCTGCCCACCTGAATGTTGACCTTGGGCTCCCAGACCGTATCGGTGCTGCCGTAGGGTTTGAAGCGCTTCCGGTGCATGCGGGTATGCACCTGCATGAGCCCCTGTGCGCCCACACGGCTTTGCGCCCGGGGGTTGAAGCTGGATTCGGTGGCCATGACGGCCATGATGAGATAGGGGTCGACGTTGTAGACCTTGCCCGACTGGCGGGCGTAGCCCATGTACTGCTCGACGGAACTTTCGCGCACGCGGTACTTGCGGGCAATGTGCTGCACCACACCGCGCTCGGCGCGCGTGAGGCGCACAGACGTGTCCTGGCGAGAGGTATCGGTATCCGCGCGGTCGGTGGCCGCAATCTTGCGCAGGCCGCTGCGGGTGGCCGGACGCACCGGCCGCTTGCTGCGCTGCGCGCGCACCGTGGTCCGAGAGGAGGAACGGCGCTCATCCGCACCAACGGCAACGCGCCCGGCGGACGCACGATTAGCAGGCTTCTGCGCCACCTTCGTGGCGCTGCGCGTGCCCTGGGCCGTGCGATGCGTGCGACTGACGTGTTCTGGCGCCAAAGCCTTGGCCGAAGCGCTGTCCCCTGCTATACCCGACGGCCGAGCCTGCCGAATCTCGGCCGGCGCTCGTGCCTCAGCAACGGCGGACACCACCTGGCGGCTGCCACCACCGGACTCGCTGCGCTCGGTCGGACGCGTGCGCTCGACCACCGGAGCGGGCTCATCGGCCTCAACCAACGATGGCACCGCACCGAACATCAGTGCAGAACCTGCCAGCATGGCCATCCACAGACGCCCGGCCACAGAACGACCCGACCCATGACGTGCGGATGAAGACGGTTTCGTCCGTGCGGAGAGGGCAATGGGAACGGCAGGCGAGGCTGGCATAGTGAAGGCTCCTGGATCAGTGGGCACTGCATGGACAGGATGGGTGCGCGGATAGCAGGGGCTGCATGCCCAGCGCCGCCGTTCAGACAGAACGCCCCCAACGGGACGCTCTGCCTGCATGGGGCAGCGTTGGGCGAGAACTCCAGAAAATACCCGCGAAAGGCAGGGAAATGCCGCCCGGCGGCAAACCCTGACTTGTAAAAAACAACATTTTGGAAACAATTACTGCGCATTTTAACAGCATTTTCGCTGCCGACACGCATCAGACGTGCAATTTGACCTTGCGCAAAGCCTGTCGACACCCCCTGTCCCTGACGCCTCATCCCCCGTGTCATCGGCGTCAGGGCCTTCCGCTGCCGCCCATCGACACAGCGTGACACAATGCAGGCAACGACAAAGGATCGAACCATGCCCCTACGCTATGCCGACCTGCGGGAGTTCCTGCAGTACCTGGAAGGCCGCGACCAGCTGCGCCGCATCGACGTGTCGGTCTCGCCTGTCTTGGAAATGACCGAAATCTCCGATCGGGTGCTGCGCCAGGGCGGCCCGGCGCTGCTGTTCCGCAACCCCGAGGCCGAAGGCCGGCGCTGGCGCTTCCCGGTGCTCACCAACCTCTTCGGCACCCCGGAGCGGGTGGCCCTGGGCATGGGCGAGGATTCCGTGGCCGCCCTGCGCGAAGTGGGCCGCCTTCTGGCCTACCTGAAAGAGCCCGAGCCGCCGCGCGGCCTGAAGGACGCCTGGGAGAAGTTCCCCGTCCTGCGCCAGGTCATAAACATGGCGCCCAAGGTGAGCGCCAGCGGCCCCTGCCGCGAGGTCGAAATTCCCGCCGACAGCGTGGACCTGGACGCCCTGCCCATCCAGCACTGCTGGCCGGGCGACGCCGCCCCGCTGATCACCTGGGGCCTGGTGGTGACGCGCGGCCCCGGCAAGCCGCGCCAGAATCTGGGCATCTACCGCCAGCAGGTCATCGGCCGCAACAAGACCATCATGCGCTGGCTGGCCCACCGGGGCGGCGCGCTGGACTTCCAGGAGCACCGCCGGCAGTTCCCCGGCACCCCCTTCCCCGTGGCCACCGTGCTGGGCGCCGACCCGGCCACCATCCTGGGCGCCGTCACCCCGGTGCCCGACTCGCTGTCGGAATACCAGTTCGCCGGCCTGCTGCGGGGCGCCCGCACCGAACTGGTCAGAGTGCCCGGCACCGAACTGAACGTGCCCGCCACCGCCGAGATCGTGCTGGAGGGCCACCTCTACCCCGACCCCGACGGCGAGAAAACCCTGGCCCACGCCCGCCGTCTGGGCTGGCAGGGGCCGCTGCCGCCCGCCGCGCTCACCGGCTATGAAATGGCCCTGGAAGGCCCCTACGGCGACCACACCGGCTACTACAACGAGAAGGACTGGTTCCCCGTCTTCACCATCGATCGCATCACCCACCGCCGGAACGCCATCTACCACTCCACCTACACCGGCAAGCCACCCGACGAGCCGGCCGTGCTGGGCGTGGCCCTCAACGAAGTATTCGTGCCCCTGCTCACCCGGCAGTTCCCCGAAATCGTCGACTTCTACCTGCCGCCCGAGGGCTGCTCGTACCGGCTGGCGGTCGTGTCCATGAAGAAGGCCTACGCCGGCCACGCCAAGCGCGTCATGTTCGGCATCTGGAGCTTCCTGCGCCAGTTCATGTACACCAAGTTCATCATCGTGGTGGACGACGATGTGGACATCCGCAACTGGCAGGAAGTCATCTGGGCCATGACCACCCGCGTCGACCCGGCCCGCGACCTGACCCTTGTCGAGAACACGCCCATCGACTACCTGGACTTCGCCTCGCCCGTCAGCGGCCTGGGCTCGAAGATGGGCATCGACGCCACCAACAAGTGGCCCGGCGAGACCACCCGTGAATGGGGCACCCCCATCACCATGCCGGCCAGCGTGAAGAAACGGGTGGATGCGATCTGGCGGGAGCTGGGGATCGGGTGAGGGACAAACGGGATTCCCCATCGCCTTCTCGGGGATGCTTCACGCTCTGAAACCAAACCAGATAGACTGATACAAAATCCACATCCAGTACAAGGGATTCTCTGAACAAGTCCCGCGAGCCGGCACGCCACGGAACGGAATGCAGGACAAGGCGACATTTGCTGTCAATAGCGGGGCTATTGACAGCAAATGGCAACGCAGTCATGCGCCCGTTACGAGGATGCGACGGCCGTGAGGACTTGTTCAGAGGATCCCAAGAGACAGACCCATCCCGTTTTGCCGCCCGGTACCGCGGCTTCCCGCCCTGAGTCCCGCACTGCCGGCCATGCCAGGCGGGCAGCCGCGCACCGTGCCGGTGCCTTCCAGTTCCAGGAGAGTCGTCATGCGCCTGCGCGCCCCCCATCCGTCGTCCCTCACGGGCGATGCCCGTCGTGCATTCCTGACCGTTGCCGGCCTGTCCGCCAACCCGGTCAACTCGACCATCCGCCCTCCCACTCCACGGGCAGGCCATATCCCCCGAGCCGCCCTGGGTCTGTTCATCGCCCTCTCGCTGGCCGCGTGCAACGCCCCCGGGCCACTCAGCAAGGCGCAGACCGACCGGCTGACCTCGCCCGATGCCGCCGTCAGGAGTTCGCAGCTCACCCAGGCCGCCGCCGCACGCTACGACGCGCAGCTCGATGTTTTTCATCCGGTGGTGGCACACCAAGGCATGGTAGCCAGTGAACAGGCGCTGGCCAGCCAGGTGGGCATCGACATCCTGAAGGCCGGGGGTAACGCTATCGACGCAGCCGTGGCGATGGGCTTCGCGCTAGCCGTGGTGCTGCCCAACGCCGGCAACATCGGCGGCGGCGGCTTCATGATGGTGCATGACGCCCGTTCCGGCCAGTACGTGGCGCTGGACTTCCGCGAAACCGCACCCGCGTCAGCCACCCGCACCACCTTCCAGGACGCCAAGGGCAACGTCATCGACGGCAAGTCGCTCTACACCCATACCGCCGTGGGCGTGCCCGGCACCGTGGCCGGCCTGACTCATGCCCAGAAGAAGTGGGGACAACTCCCGCTGGCCAAGGTGATGGCGCCCGCCATCGAAATGGCCGAAAAAGGCTACCCAGTCAGCCAGACGCTGGCCCGCGCACTAAAGACCGAGGCCGACACGATGGGCAAGTGGCCTGCCACCCGCGCCATCTTCTGGAAGAACGGCGCGCCGCTCAAGGCCGGTGACCGGCTGGTGCAAAAGGACCTGGCCAGCTCGCTGCGGCTCATCGCCCTGCAGGGGGCCGATGCCTTCTACCGCGGCCCGATCGGGAAAAAGATCGTGGCCGACAGCCAGGCGCACAAGGGGCTGATCACCGCCGCCGACCTGGAGGGCTACAGGCCGGTGGAGCGCAAACCCGTGCGCGGCAGCTACCGCCAGTATGAGGTCGTCACCATGCCGCCGCCGTCCTCAGGCGGCATCCACCTGGTGCAGATCCTCAACATCATGGAAGGCTGGCCGATCGGCACCTGGGGCCAGAACAGCGCCCAGACCGTCCACCACATGGCCGAGGCCATGAAGCTGGCCTATGCCGACCGCGCCGAGTACCTGGGCGATCCGGACTACGTGAAGATTCCGCAGACCGGCCTCGTCTCGCGCGAGTACGCCGCTCTGCTACGCAGCCAGATCGACCCGGCCCATGCGCGGCCCGCCAAGGACATCAAGCCCGGCCGGCCCCAGCCCTATGAAAGCGACCAGACCACCCACTACTCGGTGATGGACGCCAAGGGCAACGCCGTGGCTGTCACCTACACGCTCAACACCAACTTCGGCACCGGCATCGTCGCCCCGGGCACCGGCATCCTGCTCAACAACGAGATGGATGACTTCTCCGTCAAGCCCGGCGTACCCAACGCCTACGGCCTGGTGGGTGGCGAGGCCAACGCCGTTGGCCCGCGCAAGCGCCCGCTGTCGTCGATGACGCCCACCTTCGTGCTGAAGGACGGCAAGCCGTGGCTGGTGACCGGTAGCCCCGGAGGCGCTCGCATCATCACCACCGTGCTGCAGACCGTCAGCAATGCCATCGACCACGGCATGAACCCGGCCGAGGCTGCGGCTGCCCCCCGCTTCCACCACCAGTGGATGCCCGACGAGCTGCGAGTGGAACGCGGCTTCCCCGTCGACACCGCCGAACTGCTGCGCCAACGCGGCCAGAAGGTCGTCGAAAAGGCCGCCATGGGCCGCACGCAGACCATCCAGGCGCAGGATGGCCAGCTGTGGGGCTACTCCGATCCGCGCAATCCGGACGGGCGGACCCTGGGATACTGAAAGGGCCGGCTTTGAAGGTACCGCCTCCGGGCGGTGTTACCCTAGCGGGTTTACCTGTCAGCGCCCCCAGCCCATGCGCAAGCCCCGCCCCACCGTCCTTACCCGTGAATTCCTGCAGAGTGGCGACTATCTGCGTTCCTTCGTCAACACCCCGCGGCAGAAATGGTGGAGTCGGGAGCAGATCAGCGAGTCACTGGAGAAGACGCTGGCCGAGCGCCCCGATCCCGACGCACCGGTCTGGGTCTTCGCCTACGGCTCGCTCATCTGGAACCCGCTCATCCGCGTGGCCGAGCAGCAGCTAGCCACGCTGCGTGGCTGGCGCCGCAGCTTCTGCATGCGCCTGCTGGCCGGGCGCGGCACCCCCGAACACCCGGGGCGCATGCTGGCCCTGGCCCGCGCGCCTGCCACGGCCCACCCCACCACCGGCATCGCCTTCCGCATCCGCGAAGAAGAACTGCGCGACGAACTGATGCTGGTCTGGATGCGCGAGATGATCGGTGGCACCTACGAGCCCCTGTGGCAGGAAGTCCGCCTAGCCGACGGCCGCCTGGTGCAGTCCGTCGTCTTCGTGATGGAACCCTGCACGCCCGCCTACGAGCACGACACCTCGGTCAGCACCGTCGCCCCCCTCATCGCCACCGCCAGCGGCCATCTGGGCCACAATATCGACTACCTGCTGGAACTGGACCAGGCCCTGACCACCCACCACATCCACGACACCTACATCCAGGAACTGATCGCGGCCGTGCGGGCTTATGGGGCGGATATCTGACATGACAGAATTCATCGACAACCTGACAATCCGTGGCTTCCGGGGTTTCCGGGACCTGACGATCCCCGAATTCGGTAAGGTCAACCTGATCACCGGAAAGAACAATACGGGCAAGTCTTCCGTACTGGAGGCCATCCGGATTCTGGTGGCGGGCGGCGCCGCAGAAACCCTTCACACCATCCTTCGGTATCGGGAGGAAATCCCGGCTGGTACAAACTACAGAGACCTTGAGGAACGGGAAGACTTCAACCTGATCCGCAGTCTCTTCCTCGGCTTTCCGGACATACTCGATCTGGATGAATCACCAACCTTTTCGATCCAGGCCCATGGCAGGCTCCCAGCTGAATCATCGAAGCTGATCATCAGCACCTCGTGGACTTCACGCAGACGCGCGGTTTCAGAAAGAAGACCTGAGCTTGATCATGGAGAGGATGTTCCATCAGCCGAGACCGATGCCATGGACGGTATCCCAGCCCTGTCCATACAGGCCGGAGAGAAAGTCCGGAATGTCCCGTTGCCCATCCTGGCCCGCCCCGCTTCGTGGAGCAGAAGGGTAAGCCCGTTCAGTGCCAGCCCCTCCGATCTGGCCCGCTTCATCCATCTCGACACGTCCAACGCGGGAAATACCGGCCAGCTGGGCGTGCTCTGGGATGAAATCGAACTCACCGACATTCAGGAAGAAGTCCTCAAGGCGCTTCAGCTGGTGTCCCCCGACATCCAGGCCGTATCGATGATCGGCGGTGACAGCCGCAGCAGCGGCCGAACGGCCATCGTCCGGAGCAAGCGCTTTGCGTCCCGCGTGCCGCTCCGCTCCTACGGCGACGGCATCAACCGCGTGTTCGGCATTATCCTGTCGTTGTGCAACGCCCGCAATGGCATCCTGCTGATCGACGAGATCGAGAACGGCCTGCACTACTCGGTGCAACCGCTGGTCTGGAAGACCATCTTCCAGCTGGCCCAGAAACTGGACGTGCAGGTTTTTGCCACCACACACAGTCGTGACTGCGTACTAGCCTTCCAGCAAGCAGCTGCAGAAAGTCCCGTCGAAGGTCGACTAATCCGCCTCACCCGAAAGGATGACTGGGTCCTGCCCACGGTCTTCTCAGAAGACAAGCTGCAGTTCATCGCTGACAACGACATCGAAGTGCGCTGACCATGAGCAAGCCCCCGTCAACCCTGCTGCTGGTCGAAGGCCCCGATGACGAGCATGTCGTCAAAAGCATCTGCGGCCGAATGCAGATCGGCCACATCGACGAGATCCGCTTCAAACACAACCTCCACTCCGCTGACAAGGAACCACCCCGTGGCAAGGAAGCGCTTCTGAAAGCTTTGCCCAACTATCTGGAAAGCCGGGGCGAGGAGCTGACCGCCCTTGGCGTTCTCGTCGACGCTGACGATAATCTGGCTACCAGCTGGCAATCCATCATCCGCACGCTCCATCAGCTCGGCTACACTGACCTACCCGAACATCCGGATCTTGCTGGGACCATCATTCCGCCTCCCCAAAAGGCGATTCAGCCGCCGCAACCAGGAAATATAGGCGCCTCACCTCTTGGCGACACCAACCCTCTACCGCTACCTCGCGTCGGCATCTGGATAATGCCCGACAACCAGCTCGGTGGCACGCTGGAGGATTTCCTGAAATTCCTGGTACCCGAAGGCGATCCGTTATTGCCCTATGCGGAGCAGACACTCGACAACCTACCGGATACACGCTTTACATCGCCCCACCGTCCCAAGGCTCTGATGCACACCTGGCTGGCCTGGCAAAGTGAGCCCGGCAAGCCCTATGGCCAAGCCATCAGCGCCAAGTACCTGAATACCGATCTACCAATAGCAAAGACCTTTGCCAACTGGCTACGTCGCACCTTCTTCGACGATTGAAGTCCATGGTATTCAACACGGTAGCTGCGCTGACAGCCTGACGCCCTCGACGCTTCCAGGGCCCCCTGCATCGCCCCCTTTTGACGCCCTCTAACCCGCCAGGAACCCCTCAAGCCGGGCATCGATCTCGGCCAGCGCACGCTGCACGGCAGCCTCCGGCCCCGCAGGCAGCGCCGTGCCTTCGGCACGGACGGCGTCCACACTGGCAAATCCCAGGAGACCACCAAGCAGGGTCTGCAGGTAGGAAACGCTGAACTCCATCTGCGCCATCGGACCGGTGCTGTACACGCTGCCGCTGGCTTGCAGGAGCAGAACCTTGTGTGCCCCCATCAGCCCCTTCGGGGTACCGCTTTCGTCATATTGAAAGGTCTGACCCGCCATGACGATGTTGTCCAGCCAATCCTTCAGACGGGCGGGAATGCCCAGGTTGTACAGCGGATAGGCAATGACCAGGCGCGGCGCGGATTTCACTTGCGCAATCACCTCACCGGAACGCGCCAGCAACGCACGCTGCCCGGAATCGGGTTGCTGCCGTTGAAACACGGTATGGACGATCGCGTCCAGCATGTCCTTGTCCAGCGGCTGGATATCGGCTTCCGCCAGATTGACGATTTCAGTGCTTCCCGCGGGCAGTCTGGCCACAAGATGCTGCACCATGCGGTTGGTAGCGGCCTCGGCAGCATGGGGGTCAGGATGAGCATTGATGATCAAGGTTTTCATGGTGTTCTCCTGTCAGACATAGAAGGATCAGGCGGGCAAATCCTTCACCCTGCCTGATCTTGCCCCAGCTTGCGCCGGCCAACCAGATACATCATGCCGCCAAAGAAAGCGCCTCCCACCAGCCAGATCACGATGAAGACGGCATTCATCTTGATCGGCATGCCGGCGGCCCAGGGAAGGACCCCATGCATCAGCACGAGCATGGTCACGCCCCAGCGTGCACCACTCAGGATCGACTGCTTCTTCAAGGTACGCAGACGTTCGGAATGCTCGTCCGCCGACAAGGGCGGCTGGCGCAATGCCTTGTTTCCGCGGATGCCCCACCATGCAAACAGGCTCTGCCCCATCAGCAGGACAAGCAGCGCCATCGTTCCAAACGAGACCGTCACGCGCTGATGCGAATAGGCGTCCCAGATCAGGCTGAGCAGCGACAGCAGGGAAGTCATGGAGAAAGTGTACGCAGCGGTGCCCGACAGGACGCGATCCACCTCATGCCACTGCGCCTCGTCCAGCGGCCCTTCCAGACCGATCAGGCGACGCTTCATGCGCTGGACCCTTTCTTCTTTCTTCATGCATCCCTCCAGAGAAAATCCATCGAATACCGCTGCATGGTAGCGGTCTAAGCTGTCCTTCCGGAGAAATTGCCCTTTCATGACCGTGGGTCGTCGCACGTCATGAAATGCCGGATGCCGCTGCTTATCGCCGGATGCCGCTGCATGAGCATCCGGAAAGATGCAACTGACGGACGGGATTCACCCGTGCCGATACACCCACCGCAGCAGCTCGTCCTGCGCGTGCAGCGCACGCTCGGCCGAGTACTTGCCGTTGATCATCAGCGACAGCGCGTAGCGCCTGCCCGAGGCCGCTGTCACATAGCCGGCAATGGCCCGCACGTTCTGCAACGTACCCGTCTTGATCTGCGCCTGACCCGCCACCGGATCCATCCGCAGCCGCGTCTTCATGGTGCCGTCGATGCCCACCACTGGCAGCGAAGCCTCGAACCATCGCGCCGTGGGACTGCCAGCCGCACGCGCCAGCAGCGTCACCATGTCACCGGCCGAGATGCGCGCCTGCCGTGACAGGCCGGAGCCGTTTTCCATCACCAGCGACGGCAGCGCCAGCCCCTGGCTGCGATACCACTGGTGCAGCCACTGGCCGGCACGATCCGGTGCCAGTGCGCCCTGCCCGCTGGCCGCCGCCATTTCCAGCAGCAGCATCCGCGTCATCACGTTGTTGCTGAACTTGTTGATGTGATGCACCACCTCGCCCAGGTCCAGCGTGGACTGCCAGGCATAGAGTGGTCGTCCGCGCGCCGCCGCCCCCGGCTGGATGCGCGTGCGCCCCGTGAACTGACCTCCCATGTCCTTCCAGGCCGCCTTGAAGATGCCGTGCAGGAACTGCTGGTGATCCAGCATGGCGGCATAGAACTGCTGCGACCCACAGGCGCGCACCTGGGTGCCGTTCACCGACACCACTGGACGCCCGGCAGCCGTCGCACCGTCCTGCACGCCCAGCCGTGTGCCCCCGGTCCGACAGCGCCCCTTCAGCACCTTCACGTCATAGCGCAGCTGCACGTCGGCCAGCGGCGGCTCCAGCGCCAGCTGGCGCTTCTTCGGATCAATGACCAGCTTGCTGGCCTTGAAATTGGTCAGGGCCGCCCACGGCCGCACGTTGTAGGCCTGCGAGGCATCGCCATCGAAGGCCTCGCCATCGGTCGGCCCCACCGCAAAGCGTGCGTCATCCACCACCAGGTCGCCGCGAATCGTCGTCAGCCCCTGCGCCCGCAGGTCAGCCATCAGCGCATGCAGATCCTCGATCACCAGATGCGGATCGCCACCGCCCTGCAGGATCAGGTCGCCCTGCAGTACCCCATCCCGAATCTGTCCCGTGGTCAGGAAGCGCGTCGTCCAGCGGTAGTCCGGTCCCAGCATCGCCAGCGCCGCATGGGTCGTCACTAGCTTCATCGTGGAAGCCGGATTGAACGGCCGGCCGGCCTGATGCATCACACGCAGAAGCGGCTCATCCGATGCCCGTTCTGCCAACGTTCCATCGACTTCCTGGCGGTTCGGCCACGAGCGCCCCTCGTTCGACACACGGCCATCCCGAACGCCGACGCCCGCGTGCTGCCGTCCCGCGCCTCCCTCGGTCGTCCGATGCTCGATGGGCGCAGCCGGAGCCAGCGAGGCTCCTGCCGGCAGCGCCGGCGACTGGGCGGTCCCATTCAGCGGCACGATCGCCAGCCCGAAATCTGCCTCGACGATGCCCGCCAGACGCAGCTGCTGCACGGCCAGTGCCGTCATCGCCTCCCCCGAAATGGAAGCGCGCCCACCGGTATCGGTACGGGGCCAGTCCAGCAGCGCGACCTGCATCGCATCGGTCATGCTTCCGGCCGAAGCAGCCCCTGTCGCGGAATGTGTCGCCGCGGCGACCTGAAGGCCTTCACGGGGTGCAGCCACCCCTTTCAGGGCAGTCAGCGGGATGGCACCGCCCGTGAGCCGCTTGGGCCCCTGCCCTGCCACTGACTTCCCGGCAATGACCTGCGGCTGCGCATCTGCACGCCCCATGGGCTTCGATGCCGACAGGGCGATGCTGCCCGAAGCGCGAGAAGCCCCCGAGGTCGAGGAAGCCGTCGTCGTGGCCAGCGCACCCGTGGCCAGCAGCAGACCCGCCGCCAGCATCCCGCCCTTCAGGCGCGGCGTCCTGCCGCCCTGTCCCCGATGGTTCTTGCCGCCACTGCCCAGCCCCCGCCCGTCACCCATCACCGTCCCGTCCCTGCCACTGCAGCCACTGCAAAGTGGGCATGGTGCGCTGTGCAGGCCGCGCGATGCGCCATGGCGGGACGAACGAGCGGCCCGCCCCGACGAAACGGCCGCTGCCAGCCCCGATCACAACATCCGGCGTCCGCTTGCATCGGCCGTGTCGCCTTGTCTATCATTGCGCGTTAGCACTCTTTCGCCACGAGTGCCAGAACCGGCAAAAAAATTTTGCCTTCGGCTCTTGTCTTCTCGCTGGCCGTCCCCAGCTTCGATGACATCCCGTCCCGACCGGTGCCCCTTGGCCAGGGCAAGCGGCCCAATCCACCCGGAAGCCGCCCATGGCCAGGACCGCCCCCTTTCGGGACAGACTATCCATCCCTTTCCATCCTTGTTCAGGAGTGAACTGAATGAAACTGCGCCCCCTGCACGACCGCGTCATCATCAAGCGCCTCGACAACGAGCGCAAGACCGCCTCCGGCATCGTGCTGCCGGAAAACGCCGCCGAGAAGCCCGACCAGGGTGAAGTGCTGGCCGTCGGCGACGGCAAGATCGGTGATGACGGCAAGATCCGTCCGCTGGCCGTCAAGGTCGGCGACAAGGTGCTCTTCGGCAAGTACTCCGGCCAGACCGTTAAGGTCGACGGCGAAGAGCTGCTGGTGATGCGCGAAGAAGACATCATGGCCGTGGTCCAGTAAGACTGACCTCCGCCCGACAGAATCTAAAGAACTCAGGAGTTTCCACACATGGCAGCAAAACAAGTCAATTTCGGCGACGAAGCCCGTGCCAAGCTGGTCGAAGGCGTCAACATCCTGGCCAACGCCGTCAAGGTCACCCTCGGTCCCAAGGGCCGCAACGTGGTGCTGGAGCGTTCCTTCGGCGCCCCCACCGTCACCAAGGACGGTGTCTCGGTGGCCAAGGAAGTCGAGCTGAAGGACAAGCAGGCCAACATGGGCGCCCAGCTGGTCAAGGAAGTGGCCTCGCGCACCAGCGACAACGCCGGTGACGGCACCACCACCGCCACTGTGCTGGCCCAGGCCATCGTCCGTGAGGGCATGAAGTACGTGGCCGCCGGCATGAACCCGATGGACCTGAAGCGTGGCATCGACAAGGCCGTCGCCGCCCTGATCGAGCAGCTGAAGAAGCAGTCCAAGCCCACCACCACCAGCAAGGAAATCGCTCAGGTCGGCACCATCTCGGCCAACAGTGACGAAGAGATCGGCCAGATCATTGCCGACGCCATGGAGAAGGTCGGCAAGGAAGGTGTCATCACCGTCGAGGACGGCAAGTCGCTGAACAACGAGCTGGACGTGGTCGAGGGCATGCAGTTCGACCGTGGCTACCTGTCGCCCTACTTCATCAACAACCCGGATCGCCAGGTTGCCGTGCTGGAGAACCCGTTCATCCTGCTGTGCGACAAGAAGATCAGCAACATCCGTGACCTGCTGCCGGTGCTGGAGCAAGTTGCCAAAGCCAGCCGTCCGCTGCTGATCGTGGCCGAGGACATCGAGGGCGAGGCCCTGGCCACCCTGGTTGTCAACAACATCCGTGGCATCCTGAAGACCGTCGCCGTCAAGGCCCCGGGCTTCGGTGACCGTCGCAAGGCCATGCTGGAAGACATGGCCATCCTGACCGGCGGCGTTGTCATCTCGGAAGAGACCGGCATGTCGCTGGAAAAAGCCACCATCGAAGACCTGGGCAGTGCTGCCCGCGTCGAAGTGGCCAAGGAAAACACCACCATCATCGACGGTGCCGGCGATGCCAAGGCCATCGAGAACCGCGTCAAGGCCATTCGCGCCCAAATCGAGGAAGCCACCAGCGACTACGACCGCGAGAAGCTGCAGGAGCGTGTCGCCAAGCTGGCCGGTGGTGTGGCGGTGATCCGCGTCGGTGCTGCCACCGAAGTGGAAATGAAAGAGAAGAAAGCCCGCGTGGAAGACGCGCTGCACGCCACCCGTGCTGCCGTCGAGGAAGGCGTGGTGCCTGGCGGTGGCGTTGCCCTGCTGCGTGCCAAGGCTGCCGCCAAGATCGAAGGCAGCAACGCCGACCAGGAAGCCGGCATCAAGATCGTGCTGCGCGCCGTCGAAGAGCCGCTGCGCCAGATCGTCACCAACGCCGGTGAGGAAGCCAGTGTCATCGTGGCCAAGGTGGCCGATGGCAAGGGCAACTTCGGCTACAACGCCGCCAACGGCGAGTACGGCGACCTGGTGGAAATGGGCGTGGTCGACCCCACCAAGGTGACTCGCACCGCGCTGCAAAACGCCGCCTCCATCGCCGGCCTGCTGCTCACCACCGACGCCCTGATCTCCGAGGCTCCGGAAGACAAGCCGGCTGCCCCGATGGGTGGCATGGGCGGTATGGGTGGCATGGGCGGCATGGGCATGGACATGTAAGTCCCGCCCTGCCAGGAAACGAGCCCGTCAAGCGCCCGGGCGGAAGAATCCCTTCTGCTGCCTCGGCATCCGCGGGCCCGCTTCCTGCCACTGGCAACACAAAGGCCGTGTACCTGGCCACCTTCGGGCGGTTCGGTACACGGCCTTTTTCATGGCTCGGCCGTTTTCATGAGCGCAGCCTTTGCCCGGGGCCACCCACCTGCCCCATCACGCGCTCCCCACAAAAGCAACGCCACAAACAGAAAGGCCCTGTCAAGACGGGGCCCTCATCGTGAACCCGGGCGTTCAATCCGTGACGGCAGACAGCCTGTCAATCCAAAGGATCAATGCCCGGTTCATCAGGCGTCCGAAGGTCAGTCGCCCACCTTCAGCACGCCACCGCGGCCCAGGCCGCCCTTGACCTGCTGCGCCTTGTAGTTGCGCAGCGAGATGACCATGTTGTTGTAGGCGTCCATGAAGGCGGCCACCGTAGCCTTGCCTTCCGGTGTGCGCGAGAAGCCGCCCAGGCCGCCACCCGCGCCACTGCCCAGCATGCCCAGGGCTGCACCATAGTTGGTGGCCGAGGCATTGCCTTCCGAAGCACTGATCTGCACGCCCGAGCGGATGTCATACAGCGACAGCGTGACCACCGAGACCTTCGATTCCAGCGAGCCGGCCAGGGCACCGAAGCCGGAACCCAGGAAGCCCGCCAGGCCCCCCGCCACCTTGCCCGTGGAATCGTTGTCGATGATGATGGACGGCTCCATCAGATAATCGGCCGCCACGCGCTGCCCCTTGTGCTGCTTGGAGCCGGCACGGAATTCACCCGAGTTGCGCTGCTTGTCGGTGATCGCCGACAGACGAGCCTCGGTGCGGCTGTTGCCGATGGAGGTGATCACGAAGCAGTTAGACTGCTGCACAGCCAGCCGCAGTAGCGGCTCAATAGTCGTGACCTTGGTTGCGGCGCCGAAGGCATCGTACCAGTCCTTGTCACGGCCATCGTCCATGGCAATGGTGCCCAGCGGGACATCGCAACGCTCCAGCGATGCGTTGGCATTGGCGCTGGAACTGCCGGCTGCGCCGCCGCGTGCATCGCTGGGGCTGTTGCCCTTGGTGATGAAGCCGCCGCCCATCTGGGCGCAGCCGGCCAGCACGGCCACCGAAGTCAGCGCCAGCGCGCCTTGCAGAAGTTTCTTCGCAACCATCAGGAAATTCCTTTCGTCAGAGGTCAGTCGGAGCGTCGTTCACGACACGGTCGAGATCAGTAGTAATACCAGTACCCTGCCTGCCAGTACGTGTAGTAGTGGTAAGCATTCCACCAGTACCCCATCCACAGCGCCCGGTGGGTATTCACCCAGCGCCGATATTCCACTTCATCCTTCTTGGCCTTCTGGGCCTCTTCCAGCAGCTTCTTCGCTTCGGGGTCACCCTTGCCGGCAGCGGCCAGCAGCCACGACTCGGCTTCGGCCGGATCGGAGCCCATTTCCTCGAAGCCACCCAGATACAGACGGCCCAGCGCCACCTGCGCCTTGGTGTTGCCCCGTTCGGCGGCGTCGCGCATCCAGGTCAGCGCCTTGTAGGAATCACGTCGCACACCGTCGCCCCGGAAGAAGCGCAGTGCCAGATCGAAGGCCGCACGCGGGTCGGACTTGGCCTGTTTCTCCAGGGCGGCAATGCGTGCCTCTTCCTCCGTCACCGGTTCGACCACCGGCTTGCTCCCCGCCTCGCTGCGCGCCTGATCGGCGCAGCCCCCGTCCTGGGTACAGACACGGACAGGCTTGCCCGCCTGGGAATCGACCGCCTGCTGCTGGGCAGCACAGGCACCCAGCAACACCGACAAAGCTAACAGGGAAACTGAACGTGCATTCATGATTCGACGATCCCCCACGGGGTCAGTTGAAAGAAAGGATCAGCTTACCGCCACCGCCCGTCTGTCGCCATTCGCCAGGCGGCTTGTCGGGGCCGACCGATTGACATTCTGCTGCCGATAAGTGTATCAAATGTCACAATATGCTTCGACTTGCCGCCATAGCCCTCATCTTGCCCCTGTTTCAGCGCCATTCCCGCACCGGCATGGCATAGCCGCTTCGTTCACGATCTCTGTGCACCGTCCAACCGACGGCCAACGGCGACCATTTGTCACAAATAGTGATAAAAAAGTTACAATACCGATAACCTAGCACCGTCTTCATTTCGCCACATCCAAGTCCGATGCGCACTGGCCCCCTGCCATCCGTCGACCAGCGCCTCCCGCCGGTCGGCACACCCACCCCCCACCCAATCCGTACCATGGCCGATATCACGGCGCCTGCCGCACGGGCTGTCCCGTCCTTGCAGCCCGTGCCCTTGTGGCGGCACACCCTGCTGGCAACCGGCCTGACCCTGGCGCTGGCGGCCTGTGGCGGCAGCGGGGGCGAGTCCGGCAATGAAGAGCGCCTCAGCCTGGACAATGCGGACACCGCCGAGCTGCAGACCCATGACCGCACGAAAGCCGGCCCCACACAGGCGGGCCAGCGTCGTCCGAGCGCACAGACCGCCGGGTCGTCCTCGCGGCCAGCGGCCACGGCATCCGCATCGAATCATCCGCGCTGGACGCTCACCTCACCTTCCGAGGCCAGCCGCTTCCTGGCCCAGGCCAGCTACGGTTCCAGCCCGAAGGACATCCGGGCCCTGACCGGCAGGACGGCCAACGAATGGATCGAGGCCCAGTTCTCGCGTCCGGCCACCTCGCTGCTGAACACCATGAGGTACTGGCAGCAAAGAAGCGGCAGGGCCATCACGCTGACCGACGCCCACAACGCCTGGTGGTATTCCACCGTCCAGCAGGACCAGCTGCGCCAGCGCGTGGCCTTTGCGCTGTCGCAGATCTTCGTGGTGTCGACCAACGGCGATGTCAGCCATTTCCCGAAAGGGATCGCCAGCTACTACGACATGCTGGCCCGCAACGCCTTCGGCAACTTCCGTCAGCTGCTGGAGGACGTGACGCTGCACCCGATGATGGGCGTCTACCTGACGCACATCGGCAATCACAAGGAGCGCTTCGACTCGACCGGCAAGCTCACGCAGGCGCCCGACGAGAACTACGCCCGCGAAGTGATGCAGCTCTTCACCATCGGGCTGGAGCAGCTGAACCTGGACGGCACGCCGAAGAAGGATGCCCAGGGCCGGCCCATTCCCACTTACAGCAATAACGACGTGATCGGCCTGGCACGCGTCTTCACCGGCTGGAGCTGGAACGGCGGACGACTGACCCACGAGTGCTTCTTCCGTGCAGGCTACTGCGCAGAGAACACCAACGAGCGCGAGACGCGACCGATGGTGGCCTATGGCCAGTACCACTCCACCCTGGAAAAGCGCTTCCTGGGCACCACCATCCCTGAAGGCCAGTCCCGCACCACGGCTGACCTGAAGGTGGCGTTGGACACCCTCTTCAACCATCCGAACGTCGGCCCCTTCATCGGCCGACAGCTGATCCAGCGTCTGGTCACCAGCAACCCCTCGCCCGCCTACGTGCGGCGTGTGGCCAGCGCCTTCAACAACAACGGCCAGGGCGTGCGCGGCGACATGAAGGCCGTGATCCGCGCCGTGCTGCTGGATGAAGAAGCGCGGGGCGACAACGCCCGCAAGCAGCCCTCCTTCGGCCGCATCCGCGAGCCGGTGCTGCGCTTCACCCACCTGATGCGCGCCCTCGAGGCCAGCTCGCGCACCGGTTACTGGGGAATCGGCCGCACCGACGTGCCGGGCAACCTGAACCAGACCGCCATGCGCGCGCCCTCGGTGTTCAACTTCTACCGTCCGGGTTACTCGCCGGCGGGCACGCCCGTTGCCCGCGCCGGCCTGGTGGCCCCCGAGATGCAGATTATTCAGGAAAGCAGCGTGGCCGGCTATGCCGACTACCTGGACCGCTTCGTGGGTGGCACCTCGATCTACATCGTGGGTCTGGGCGACATGATTCCCCACCCGGATGGTGAACGTCACAGCGGCGGCCGGGCCCGCGAGATCAAGTTCAACCTCGAACCGCTGATCGCCAAGGCAAAGGACGTCGACCAGCTGCTGGACGAGATCAACGTGTTGCTGCTCAACGGACAGATGCAGTCCGACACCCGCGCCATCATCCACCGCGCCGTCTCGGAAGCTGTCCCCAAGCGCAACAACGACGACATGCGCCGCGTGTACCGCGAGCGCGTCTCGCTGGCCCTCTACCTTGCCCTGCTGTCCACTGACTACCTGGTGCTGAAATGAGCCACGACCACTCTCACGATCATGACCATGGCGGTACCGACCAGGGCCGTCGCCAGCTGCTGAAATCCGGCCTGGGTCTGGCGCTGACCGCCTCCGGCGGCTTTGCGCTGAACCTGGCACACATGGGAGCCGCCGCCGCACAGAGTGCGTCCAGCGACGACTACAAGGCCCTCATCTGCCTGTTCATGTACGGCGGCAACGATCAGGCCAACACCGTGGTGGCCACCAACGGCGGCTCCTGGGACCGCTACCGGACGCTGCGCGGTGGCAGCATCGGCCTGCCCGAACCGGGATCGGCGGGAGGCCTGCTGCCCATCAGCCCCGACAACCTGGCTGCCTTCGACAACCGGGGGCTGACGCTGGGCCTGCACCCGGCCCTGATCCAGACGCGCGAGCTGTTCAACCAGAAGAAGCTGGCCATGGTGGCCAACGTGGGGCCGCTGATCGAACCCATCACCCCGGACGAATACCGCCGTCTGTCGCGGCGTTTCCCGGATCGGCTGTATTCGCACAACGACCAGCAGTCCACCTGGCAAACCTTCTCGCCCGAAGGCAGCCGCAGCGGCTGGGGCGGAAACCTGGCCGGCATGCTGGCGGATGCCTACAACCCCGGCGCGCCATTCTTCAGCGCCATCTCCACCGGCAACAGTGCCGCCGCCTGGCTGACGGGAAACCGTGTCTCGCCGTACAGCGTGCCGCTCACCGGCCAGATCGGCTTCGTGCAGACCGAGATGCATCTGGGTGACGTTCACAATGGCGGCCGGCCGCTGCGCGAGATCCTGTCGATCTCCCGCAGCAACGACAACCTGCTGGCCCAGACCTACAGCGAACTGTACCGCCGCACGCTGGACTACCAGCAACGCATGCGCAGCGGTCTGATCGACGAGCGGGACTCGCGCCTGCTGGCCGTGCCCGGCATCCGGGGCGGGGGCGGCGCCAACCCGCTTATCGAGCAGCTGCGGATGGTGTCGCGCATCATCGCCAGCCGGCAAAGCCTGGGCGTGCGCCGCCAGGTGTTCTTCATCAGCCTGGGCGGCTTCGACACCCATGGCGGCCAGAAGACCACCCAGAACCGACTGCTCGTGCAGGTCGACCAGGCCCTGGAACATTTCGTGCGACAGATGCAGATCCTGGGCGTGGAAGATCAGGTGACGCTGTTCACCGCCTCGGACTTCGGCCGCAGCATGCTCACCAATGGTTCGGGCACGGACCATGGCTGGGGAAGCCATCACTTCGTGGTGGGCGGCGCCGTGCAGGGCGGACGGCTATATGGCCAGTTCCCAGCGTTCGGACGGGATGTCGGCCACGACGTGAACGGCCGCCTGGTGCCCCGCTATTCGGTGGAGCAGTATGCCGCTGCCCTGGGCCGCTGGTTCGGGCTCTCGGACAGCAACCTGCTTCAGGTGCTGCCCAACCTGCGCAACTTCGATGCGCGCGCGCTGACCTTCATGAAGGCCTGAACGGGAAGCGCCGGGGCCTGACCATCCGGATGGCAAGCCCCATGAGCCGGACTCAGCGTCCGGCGCTGCCGTCAGCGGGCTTTGCCTTCCCTTCCGGGATCGGGAAGATGTGGTCGTAGGCCAGGTTGTAGACGAAGGCAAACACCACGTAGAACACCACCAGTGCGATATCGGCCACCAGCGCCTCCCACAGGCTGATGTCCAGCCACCAGGCGATCAACGGCACCAGCATCACCACCAGACCGCCCTCGAAGAGCAGTGCGTGCAGCACCCGCACGCGCATGCGCTTGTGCACCGAGCCGGTCAGCCTCTTCAGTATCCGGTCGAACCCCAGGTTGTAGACATAGTTCCAGACCGCCGCAATGGCTGCCGTGGAGGCGCCCAACGCACCGATCTCGAAGGGATCGAAGCCGAAGAAGACGGCACCGATGGGTACCAGGATGAGCAGCGCCGTCACCTCGAACAGCACCAGGTGGCGAATGCGATCCTTCGTCGTACGCATCGTTCTTGAAAGCTCCGTCTGAAATGATCGATGAAGGCCGGGCCCTGCCGTGGACAGACGTGTGACCCATGCCCGGGCTATGGTCGTCATCACGGCAGGTCATATCCGATGCTGCAAAGCAACAGACGGCCTGCATAGCCGCCACGCGCCCCACAGGCCCGGGACCGGAGGCGGATAATACCGCCCCTTGGGACGGACAGAACAAGCGCCGTTCCGCAGCGATCCTCCGAATGGGCCTGTTCCTGGCACCTTTTCCGGCAAGGTCCAGCCCGCCCCTTCGGCACGGCAGCGATCTTCCCTCGATGACGGCATTCCCGTTCGGAGTCCTTCCTTCTCCGAACAACAACAGGCTGTCACCCCCATGCTCGGCGCATTCACGCTGCTGCTGGCCTATCAACTGGTCGGCGAAATCATCACTCAAGTCTATGAGCTGCACATCCCGGGCCCCGTCATCGGCATGCTGCTGCTCTTCATCACCCTGATCTTCCGCGAAGGCCCCTCACCGGAGCTGCGCGAGACCAGTCGCCAGCTGCTGCAATATCTGTCCATGCTGTTCATCCCCGCCGGCGCCGGCATCATGCTGCACTTCGGCACGCTGGAGCGTGAATGGCTGCCCATCCTGCTGGGCGTGCTCGTGGGCACGCCGCTGGTCATCGCCATCACGGCCTGGCTGCTGCAGAAACTCATCGGCAACCGCCAGAACGAGGAGACCGAGTCGTGATCCACGGTCCCCACAACTACTACGACGAGGTCCGCACCTACCTCTCGGCCAGCCCCCTGCTGGGGCTGCTGCTCACGCTGGTGGCCTTCCAGATCGCCGTCTGGATCCACCGCCGCTGCCACGGCAACCCGCTCACCAACCCCATCATGCTGGCCGTCATCGTGGTGGTGGGCCTGCTCAAGCTCACCGGGGTGGAATATCAGAAGTACTTTGCCGGTGCACAGTTCGTGCACTTCCTGCTGGGCCCCGTGACGGTGGCCCTGGCCATTCCGCTGTACGCCCAGATCAAGCCGCTGACCCGCCTGGCCGGGCCGCTGCTCACCAGCCTGCTGGTAGGTAGCCTGATGGCCGTGCTGGGCGCCTGGGGCCTGGGCCGGATCGCTGGTGCCAGCCAGGGCGTGCTGGTCGCCATGGCGCCAAAGTCGGCCACGGGCCCGATCGCCATGGCCATCGCCGAGAACCTGGGTGGCTCGCCCTCGCTCACCATGGCCGTGGTGCTGCTGACCGGCATCTTCGGTGCCATCGTGGCACCGGCCGTGTTCAAGCTGCTGCGCATCGAGGATGATGCCGTGCGCGGCTTCGCCCTGGGTCTGGCAGCCCACGGCATCGGCACCGCCCGCGCCTTCCAGCTCTCGGAAGTCGGCGGCGCCTTCGGAGCCCTGGCCATGGGCCTGAACGGCCTCATCACCGCCATCATCGCCCCGATGATCGTGCACTGGCTGAGCTGACGCTCCGGGCCATCCGGGGCACGTCGGAACGCCCCATGAAAAACGGCCGGCAAGGTACCCGGCTCACTGCGCCGGCGGATAGCCCGCTTCGGTCAGCGCCCGGGCCAGCGTCTCACGATCGGCCTTGCCGTCGATGCTGACCTGATGCGTGCCCAGGTCCACCGTGACCTTGGCGTCTGCGTCCACCTGCGCCACCGTGGCACGCACGGTCTTTTCGCAGTGGCCGCAGGTCATGTCGGGAAGCTGAAACTGGATCATCGTGTTCTCCTTGCAAAGGGATGATGGAGCAGCCCGCCCAAGCACCCGGACACCCGGACGGTGTGCACCGTCAAGGCAGGACCCGGATGGGGCGGGGCGTGTGAGCCCATTCTACTGCCGCGCCCTCACCTACCCCGGCCACACCATCACCCGCTTGCGGTGATGGATGCGGCTACGCACCCAGACGCCGATGCAGGATGCGCATGTGCGTCATCCCGGCCTCGTGACCATCACCCCTTCCGTTTCATCGACGCCGCAGCCTCTTCGCCCTGCTTCAGGAAGGCAGCCAGCTGCGGGGAATCGGAATGGATCGTGCCCAGCGGTCCGGTTGCCACCACCCGGCCGGCTTCCACCATGATCAGCGCATCGAACTTCGGCAGCAGCGACGGGCGGTGGATGGACGCCACGATGGTTGCATCGGCGCGTGCCTCAAAGAAAGACTCGATCAGCGCCGCCTCGGTGGACGGGTCCAGTGCCGAGGTCGGCTCGTCCAGCAGCAGCAGGCTGCTGGCTTCGGCCGCCACCAGGGCGCGTGCAATGGCCACCCGCTGGCGCTGGCCGCCCGACAGGTTGCCCCCACGGGCCGTCACCTTCGCATCCAGCCCGCCCGGCATCTTCGCCACGAAGGCACTGGCCTGGGCCGTCTCCAGGGCGCGGGCATAGTGACTGTCCCCGGTCCGCTGAGCCGCCTCGGCACTGCCGTGGCCGGCAGCGGCGTCGGCCATGGCCAGGTTCTCGCGCAGCGTGCCGCCAAACAGCTCGGCATCCTGCGGCAGCAGCGTGGCCACCGAGCGCAGCGCCGGCGCCACGGCGGCAGCCGGCAGCGGGCCCTGGCCATCCGCCTGCAACTGCCCTGCCGACGGCGCATACAGGCCGGCCAGCAACCGCAGCAGCGTGGTCTTGCCCGAACCGCTGGGGCCCACCAGCGCATAGCGCTTGCCGCGCTGCAGCTGCAGGTCGATGCCGGTGAGCGAACCACCCACTGCCTCGGGGTTGGACGGATTGGCGGGCTGGCGCTCGAACACCACGGCAGACAGCTTCAGCTGCTGCCAGTCTTCAGGAATCGCCGCCGCCTCCGGACTACCAACGGCAGCGGCCTGCTCGGCCGGCAGCGGCAGCGCACGGATCTCGTCACCGCTGGTGTAGTCGACCTTCTGCCGGGTGAGCGACTGGAAGTGCGCCGCCACACCCGTGATCACGCTGCCAGCCTGCAGCGCATATTCGTACACCATGAACAGGTTGCCGATGCGCACGCCCTCGGCTGCCCCCTCTGCCGCCGAGGCCGCACTGCCCGCAGCACCGGCGGCTGCATCAGTGGTAGCCTGCACCTCCGGCCCGGCCGGCACCATGCCCTGCATCGACAGCCAGACGTAGAGCGACAGCAGGACAATCCACAGCACGCAGTTGAGCAGATCGACCGTGGCCCACTTGCCCTCGTTGTAGACGATGGCGCGACGAACCGGCGCAAAGACGGCGTCCAGCCGCGTCTCCACCAACTTCAGCACGCCGCGCTGGAGCCGCAGCGCCAGCACCGACAGCACGTTCACCAGACCATCGGACAGGCTGGCCCAGTACTCGCGGTCGGCAGCGTTCTCTTCACGCGCCAGACGCATCATCACCTTGTCGAAGGCCACGATGATGGCCGCCAGCACCAGATACCCCACCACGGCCACCACGCCCACCCAGGGCGAGATCAGCCACAGCGCCACCACCGGCCCCACCAGCCGCACCACGCTCTGCAGATAGATGAACTGGCTCTGCGCGAAGTCGTAGAGCGCGCGCGTGGTCTGCTGCACCCGGTGCGCCGTCTCCACGCCATGCTGGGTCTCGTGCCAGGCCAACGGTGCGGCATACAGCCGCTCCATCAGATCGGTGGACACGCGCTGGCGCACCACCAGCGCGACGTTGCGCTCCAGAATGCGGCCCGGGCCGTGCATCAGCCAGCTGGCCAGCGTGGCCAGAAACACCAGCGCCACCATCTGCGCCGCCTGCGAAAGTCCGGCCAGCCCCTGCGCCTGCAGCGTGTTGAGCGCACTACCCGCCAGCGCCGGCACGGCGAGCTTGAAACCCTGCGAGCCGATCAGCAGCAGCACTGCCCACATCAGCGTGCTGCGCCGCCCGTGCGCAAAACGCCAGAGTTCGCGGTACAGAAAGCCAATGCCCAACTGGGGATTGGCCCTGTCGGAACCTGTCTTGTCGATGGCTCTCTTTCCCGAAGCGTTGTGGCTGTCGGAGGGGGATCTATCCTTCATGAAAATGAATGACCCGGCCGGCAACCGCGGAAAAGCATCGGGGCCGAACAACATCCGGCGACGCTTTCCCGGCGGCAACCAGACCGGGTTGATGGGGAGGGGTGAATGAAAGGGTCCGCAGCCCGTCACGATGGACAGGCTTCGGACCTTGCGGCCCGGGCCTCATGCAGGCCCTTGAAACTTACTGGATGGTCTGCGTGTAGCCGTCGCTGCCCTGATAGCTGCCGTCCTGACTCCACTGGCCCGAACCGCGCTGCGGCTGATAGCCGCTGCGCTGACCGCCCTGATAGCCCGTGTTGTACTGGCCACCCTGACGGTTGTACTGGCCATTGTTGTACTGACCGTTCTGGCCCTGACCCTGGTTCTGGCCCTGACCCTGGTTCTGGCCCTGACCCTGGTTCTGGCCGTTCTGGCCGGCACGCTGCTGCTGTTCGGGGCTGGCCGCCTGACCCACGTAGATTTCCACGCGGCGGTTCTGGGCACGACCGGCCGGCGTGCTGTTGTCGGCAATCGGGTCACGGCTGCCACGACCATCGATCATGATGCGCGAGACCTGCACGCCGCGCGCCACCAGATAGTCACGCGCGCTGGCCGCACGGTTGACCGACAGCGGGTTGTTGATGGCATCGGTGCCGGTGCTGTCGGTATGGCCGATGATCTGCACCGTGGTGGCCGGGTTGGCCACCAGCGTCTGCGCAAAGCGATCCAAGATCGGCTGGAAGTTGGGCAGGATGGCCGCGCTGTTGACGCGGAACGAGATGTCGCTGGGGATGTCGAGCTGCAGCAGGTTCTCGCGGGTCTGCGTCACCTGCACGCCGGTGCCGGCCGTGGCTTCTTCCATGGCGCGCTTCTGCTCTTCCATCTGGCGCGACCAGATGTAGGTGCCGATGCCGGCGATGGCGCCACCAATCAGCGCGCCGTTGCGCACGCCCTTGCCACCCGCCGCATTGCCGCCCAGTGCGGCGCCGACGGCTGCGCCGATGCCCGCCCCGGTGGCCGTGCGCCGCTGAGTGTCGTCCATGCCGGCGCATCCCGCCACCAGCAGGGCCACGGCCACGGCCGTTACCACGGCCTGACGGGCACCACGCCCCGTGGCGGCCTGGGGCCGCGCCTGCGGAGGCAGGGACTGGACCGAAGCCGTGCGATCAAAAACTGTCGACATGCTGTTCTCCTGGCGGCATCGGGCCGCAGTGTTCGATGAAACGCGCAAATTATCACCCGATCACGGCGCAGGGCGTCAATTCACCACCCGCCGTTCATCGGCATGACGGTGCCGCTCCGGCACGGTCACGCCCCACACAACGCTTCATGAAGGCCGCCTGCCGACAACCGCAACAAAGCGGGAACAAGGCGCTTCATGGCGATGACATGGCGATACATAGCCCCCTCTGCGCTGTCCCACCATCCTGCGCGCCCCCACTTGACCACTGCATTGCGAAAGCAGCTGCGGGCGCCCAGCACGTTGTACAGCAGGCGGGCCTTTCCCTCGTTGCGACGTGCCATTCCTGTCATCCCGTCAGCTAGACCCGTCCCGCCAGCCTGTCCTCGCCACCGCCTTGCAGCGCCCGCCCACCCGGCAGGCTGCCCAAGCACCCGCGTTCGCGGACTGGGTGACGGCAAGCGCTGCGATTAGAATAGAGCGCACCGTTTTCAGGGCTCATCCTATTCGGGGTGTTCCCTTTCGATATCCCCTTTCGTTCCCCGCCCCGCAGGAGTCCTCCCATGCGCAAGCTCTTCAATTTCAGTGCCGGTCCGGCCGTGCTGCCCGAGGCCGTGCTGACCCAGGCTGCCGCCGAAATGTCCGACTGGCACGGCACCGGCATGTCGGTGATGGAGATGAGCCACCGTGGCAAGGACTACATGGGCATCCAGGCCCAGGCCGAAGCCGACCTGCGCGAGCTGCTGGACATCCCGGCCGAGTACAAGGTGCTGTTCCTGGCCGGCGGCGCCACGCTGCAGTTTGCTGCCCTGCCGCTGAACCTGCTACCCGAAGGCGGCAGCGCCGACTACGTCGACACCGGCGTCTGGTCCGGCAAGGCGTATTCGGAAGCCCAGCGCTTCGGCACCGTGCGACTGGCTGCCAGCAGCAAGGCCGACAACTACACCCATCTGCCGGCACGCGAGACCTGGCAGCTGGACCCGAAGGCCGCCTATGTCCACATCTGCGGCAACGAGACCATCGGCGGGGTGGAATTCCAGCAGACGCCCGACGTGGGCAACGTGCCTCTGGTGGCCGATGCCTCGTCGCACATCCTGTCGCGGCCGCTGGACGTGCGCCGCTACGGCATGATCTACGGCGGCGCCCAGAAGAACATCGGGCCGGCCGGGCTGTCGCTGGTCATCATCCGCGAGGATCTGCTGGGCCGTGCCCGCAAGACCATGCCGTCCATCCTGGACTATGGCAAGCAGGCCGAGAACGACTCGATGATCAACACCCCGCCCACCTACTCGATCTACCTGGCCGGGCTGGTGTTCCAGTGGCTGAAGAAGCTGGGCGGCCTGACCGAAATGGCTCGTCGCAACGAGGAAAAAGCCCAGCTGCTGTACGACACGCTGGATGCCAGCAGCTTCTTCCGCAATCCCGTGGCCAAGGCAGACCGCTCGTGGATGAACGTGCCGTTCACACTGGCCGACGAGGAGCTGGACGCCGCCTTCCTGAAGGGCGCGGCCGAACGCGGGCTGGCCAACCTCAAGGGACACCGCTCCGTGGGCGGCATGCGCGCCTCCATCTACAACGCCATGCCGCTGGAAGGCGTGCAGGCGCTGGTGGATTACCTGAAGGACTTCGAGAAGACCCGCGCCTGAGAGGCCAGCCGCAGCCATGAACACGACCCCGAGTTTCACCCACACGCTGCGCCAGCGCTGGCAGGCCGCCGACTCGATGCTGTGCGTGGGGCTGGACCCCGATCCGGCCCGCATCCCCGCCCATCTGGGCACGGGGCCGGACGCCATCGACCGCTTCTGCCGCGCCATCATCGCCGCCACCGCCGACACCGTCTGCGCCTTCAAGCCGCAGATCGCCTACTTCGCCGCCCAGGGGGCCGAAGACGTGCTGGCCGGCCTGATCGCGCACATCCACGCTGAGCACCCCGGCATCCCGGTCATCCTGGATGCCAAGCGCGGCGACATCGGCAGCACCGCCCGTCAGTACGGCGTGGAAGCCTTCGACCGCTTCAAGGCCGACGCGCTCACGCTGTCGCCCTTCATGGGTTTCGACTCCATCGAGCCCTATTTCGAATGGGCCGGCCGCGGGCTGATCCTGCTGTGCCGCACCAGCAATCCGGGCGGTAACGACCTGCAGGCGCTGTCCGTGCTGCCCGCCGGGGATACGGCAGGGGCGCCCCTTGGTGCGCAGCCCCCTCGCAAGCCAGCTTCCGGCACGACACCCGACGCACAGCCCGAGAAGCTCTACGAACACCTAGCCCGGCTGGCGGCCGGCCCCTGGAACGTGAACGGCGAGCTGGGCCTGGTGGTAGGTGCCACCTTCCCCGACGAACTGGCCCGCGTGCGGGCCCTGGCCCCCCGGCTGCCGCTGCTGGTGCCCGGCGTGGGTGCCCAGGGCGGTGACGTGAACGCCACCGTCCACGCCGGCCTGGATGCCGACGGGTACGGGCTCGTCATCAACTCGTCACGCGCCATCCTGTACGCCGGCAAGGGTACCGACTTTGCGGACCAGGCGCGCCAGGCGGCCGTGGCCACCCGCGATGCCATCCGTGCAGCGCGTGATGCGGCCAGGACATGAGCTTTCCCCGGGCCTGACCGGGGCCCGAGTGGTCCGAAAATGCCCTCGGCGCCCATCATTGCACGCAGGGTATTGAAGTCCGGCAAAAACCGTGTAGAATGCGGGACTTGCCTTGTAGCGAATGTGGAGATGTAGCTCAGCTGGTTAGAGCGCACGACTCATAATCGTGAGGTCGGTG
>ERZ772968.70-NODE-70-length-41663-cov-13.850149_pt1 | contig 41663 bp, 33 predicted proteins | sample MGYA00580674_ERZ772968 | MGnify/ENA primary metagenome ERZ772968 (study PRJEB29015, sample SAMEA2737940) | human oral metagenome | biome: human oral; feature: human-associated habitat; material: dental | place: China | collected 2138 ...
AGCTGATGAACTCGGCGCTGACCTCGGTGCCGTATTGCTCCATCAGCAAGCCCTGAATCTCCCGTACCGTCATGCCCCGAGCGTACATGGCCACGATCCGCTCATGGCACGCTCGACCAGCGCCTTCTTGAACGCCATCGAGACCTGCTGGATGGCCTCGGCCGTCATCGGGTCCTGCTGGTCAATCTGGGTCCAGCAACTCCCTGGGAATGCTGGGCAGTCTGGCAGTGTTGGCCCTGGCGGCTCGGGGGGCTTTGTGCTCGGCATACGTCGTCCTCCTGTCAGACATCATGGTATGCCCTCACGCACAGAATTCCGGATAGGCTCGGCGCACCTCGATCTCGCGTACGATAAAACCTCAGAACGTCAGCAGTAGCACGGCGCAGACGCCGGACATGACGGTGGCAAAGCCGTAGCAGACGATCTGGGCGCCCACGCCCGTGTGAAAGCCCAGGTCGTGCAGCGAATGGCACAGACGGTGCATGGCGTGGTAGAGGAAGAGCGCCACGACGGCCAAGATGGCGATCTTGCCGGGCCACCACTGGGCGAAGGCCAGTACGCGATTGTAGCTGAGCGTTCCGGTGGGCAGCAGGATGCCCAGCGGCACCAGGATGGTGGTGACGAGGATGAGCATGGGGCCGAACATGGCCGAAAGCACGCCACCGGCACCGAACAGGGACCAGACGATGGGTTCGTGGGTGCGCTTGAGGGGGGCTTCGTCGACGGTATGGGATGGGGTCATGGTCAACTGCCTGTCTGTTGTCTTGGGCTTGTGAAGGGTCTTTCCGCGCGGCGCGTGATCAGGGCGCCGTCAGCAGGAAGAGCGCGAGCAGGACGATGCTGGCACCGGCAAAGCCGGCCAGCGCGCCATTGACGACCAGCTTGTCGGGCACGGGCCGACGCTTGATGAAGAGCAGCGGGGCCGTCTTGGGCATGACCATGAACCAGGTGATGGCGTGGTAGGTGACCAGGGCCAGGGTGGCCAGATTGATGATCATCCACAGCGGCGATCGCAGGCTGGCGATGAAGCCGTCGAAGGCTTCGGGGCCGGCGTGCAGCTGGAAGAGGCCATACAGCACCAGCAGGGCGTAGTACGCCACGGCCACCGAGGTGAGCTCACGCACCATGTAGCGCTTGTAGGTGTTGCGGCCGTGCATGTACCAGCCCGCCATGGGACGGTGGTAGGTCTTGACCTGTCGTAGGGGGGCGACTCTGCGTCGGGGGTGATTCATGGTCTTCGGACTCCAATGCGGTTTCTGTCGATTGCTTCCCGGGGGCGGACAGGGCCGCCCCCTCCGTTACTGCGGGGCCTTGTTCGTCGCCTTCTTCTTGGCGCCGGGCATCAGGAAGCGGAAGAAATAGTCCTGGGTGGAGTTGACCTTGTTGAGGTTGATGGCGCGGGCAGGGTCGACGTCTTTGGGGCAGACGACCGAGCATTCGCCCACCAGCGTGCAGCCCCAGACGCCGCTTTCGGCGTTGATGACGGGCATGCGCTCGGCCTTGCCCTCATCCCGGGAGTCGGCGTTGTAGCGCTGCAGAAGCGCCAGCGCGGCAGGACCGGTGAACTCGGGATTGAGCCCGTACTGCGGACAGGCGGCATAGCACAGCATGCAGTTGATGCACTGCGAGAACTGGTAGTACTGGTCCATCTGCGCAGGCGTCTGCAGATTGGGACCGTCTGCCGGCGTCCTGGGCTCTTCGGTGATGATGTAGGGCTTGACGCGCTCGAGCTTGGCCAGGAAGTCGCTCTGGTCCACGGCCAGGTCGCGCACGATGGGGAAGTGCGACAGGGGCGCGATGCGCAGGGTGCCGGGGTAGTAGTCGCGCAGGAAGGCCTGGCAGCTGAGCACCGGCATGTCGTTGGCCATCATGCCGCAGCTGCCGCAGACCGCCATGCGGCACGACCACCGGTAGGTGATGGTGCCATCCAGATGGTCCTTGATGTACTGCAGGCCATCGAGCACCGACATGTCGTGCGTGAAGGGGACTTCATACGACTGGTAGCGCGGGGCGCTGTCGGTGTCGGGGTTGTAGCGCATGCACTCGATGGTGATGGTGCGCGTCTCCACGCCCTGACCATGCGTGGCTGCCGCGGCCTGGCCCGTCGAGGCCTGGGGCGTGCTGCCGGCCGACGCAGGGGCTGCGGCGCTGGATGTGGCGGGCCGCTGGTGTCCGGCAGCCTCGGTCTCGTCGTGCCGCACCCGGCGCAGGACAGTTTCCTGCAGGGCTTCCATTGCTGTCACGGTGGCTGTCGTCATGGTCAGGACATCTCCGCTTTCTTGCCGGCGCCGCCATAGACGCGGGCACGGGGTTGGGACTTGGTGATCACCACGGGTTGCAGGGTGATGTCGGGGGCGCCGTCGCCGGTGTAGTGGGCCAGCGAGTGCTTCATGAACTGGGCGTCGTCACGCTCGGTGTAGCCGTCCAGTCGCTGGTGGGCGCCCCGGGATTCCTTGCGCTGCAGGGCCGAATGCGCCATGGCCTGCGCCACTTCCAGCGAGTAGCCCAGCTCCAGGGTGGTGAGCCAGTCGGTGTTGAAGGCCAGGCTGTGGTCATCGATGCGCACGCGGCGATAGCGTTCCCGTAGTTCGGCCAGCTTGTCGCAGGTGGCCTGCATGCCTTTCTCGTCGCGGTAGATGCCCACGCCATCTTCCATGGCCACCCGCATCTCATCGCGGATGGTGGCGGGGCGCTCGGCGCCGGGGCCGGCATTGCGGGCCGGATCCAGCCAGGCCAGGATGCGCCGTTCGGCATCTTCGGCCTGCTTCAGCATGGCGGTGTCGGCCTGGCCACGGCCGCGCTCGGCCGCCACGGTGGCCGCACCTTCACCGGCCAGGCGGCCGAAGACCAGCAGCTCGGCCAGCGAGTTGGAACCTAGACGATTGGCGCCGTGGATGCCGACGCTGGAGCACTCGCCGGCGGCGAAGAGCCCCTGGATGGGGGTCTGGCAACGGCCATCGGTGAGGATGCCGCCCATGGTGTAGTGCACGGCTGGGCAGACGGGGATGGGATCCTTCACCGGGTCGACGCCGGCAAAGGTCTCGGCGGCCTCGGCAATGAGCGGCAGGCGCTCGTGGATCTTCTTCTCGCCCAGATGGCGCAGGTCCAGGTGGACGGCCGGGCCATGGGGGGTGTCGACGGTACGACCTTTCTGGCGCTCATGCCAGAAGGCCTGCGAGAGCCGGTCACGCGGGCCAAGCTCCATCGCCTTCGGACGCGGCCAGGGATCCAGCGGGCCCAGCCCGTAGTCCTGCAGGTAGCGGTAGCCGTCGCGGTTGACTAGGATGCCGCCTTCGCCGCGGCAGCCTTCGGTCATGAGAATGCCGGAGCCCGGCAGGCAGGTGGGGTGGTACTGCACGAACTCCATGTCGCGCAGCGGCACACCGGCCCGGTAGGCCATGCCCATGCCGTCGCCGGTGAGGGTGCCGGCGTTGGTGTTCTGCCGGAACACGCGGCCTGCGCCGCCCGTGGCCATGACCACGGCATTGGCAAAGAGCGCCAGGCGTTCGCCGCTGGCGATCTCGACGGCCAGCACGCCACGCACGCGGCCATCCTCGACCAGCAGGTCGGTACAGAAGAACTCGTCGTAGCGCCGGATCTGCGGGTACTTGAGCGAGGTCTGGAAGAGGGTGTGCAGGATGTGGAAGCCGCTGCGGTCGGCCGCGAACCAGGTGCGAGGCACCTTCATGCCGCCGAAGTAGCGGACGTTGATGTGTCCGTCGTCCTTGCGGCTCCAGGGGCAGCCCCACTGCTCCAGCTGGATCATCTCTTCAGTACAGTGCTCGACGAAATATTCGACCACGTCCTGTTCACAGAGCCAGTCACCGCCGGAGACGGTGTCGTCGAAGTGGTTGTCCAGGCTGTCGTCGGGGCGAATGACACCCGCCGAGCCGCCTTCGGCCACGACGGTGTGTGAACGCATAGGAACAACCTTGGAGACCAGTGCGATCTCCAGTCCGGGATTGAGTTCGGCGGCCGCAATGGCGGCGCGCAATCCGGCACCGCCGCCCCCGAGGACGATGATGTCTGCCGTTGCTGTAAGCATGAGGCTCCCTGTCCTGTGAGTGACATAGTTTTGCACATTATCAGGGAGGATCAGAGGCCTAGGGGGATGGTCGGGTTTGTTGGCTTGATGGGGGTCAAGGAGTGTCTGTTAAGCTAGACCATTCGCTTACTTTTGATCTGGATCCATGCCTGACATCACTCGTTTTCCTGTCATTGTTTCTGATGTTTCCGGTGTTTTCCGATCGTTGCAGGGGCGCGTGTGCCGTGTTGCCGCAGGGCAACGGACAGGGCTTGTGCTCTCACTGATGGTGGCGGGCGCGCTGGGCGTCGGGAGCGTTCAGGCACAGACGCAGGTGGTGCCGTCCGGAAAGGTGATGGAGGTGCAGGCGGCTGATGGGGCCGCGGGTGCCGGGAAGGCCTCGGCTTCCAGGGGGACGGCAGCCCAGGGGCAGGGAATCGCCCAGCTGCGGCGCTTTGCCACCCGAACGCCGGCCGCGACGGGCACGTTCGTGCAGACGCAGCTGGCAGGTGGCGGGCGCGGCGGTTCGGCGCGTTCCAGCGGCAGCTTTGCGTTCGCGCGGCCGGGCAATTTCCGCTGGGAGATCGACAAGCCCGATCCGCAGCTGATCGTGACGGACGGGAAGAAGCTGTATTTCTACGATGAAGGACTTCGGCAGGTGACGGTCCGCGAGGCCAGCGAAGCGATCCAGGCGACACCGGCGGCGGTGCTGTTCGGCGTGGGTGATCTGGACGAGGCATTCAAGCTGTCGGAGGTGGGCCAGTACAACGGGGTCGCCTGGGTGGAAGCCGTGCCCCGCTCGGCTGACAGCGGTTTTGACCGGATTCGGATCGGGATGCGGGAAGGGCTGCCGGTGGTGATGGAGGTGGTGGATGCTTTCGGGCAGATCAATCGCTTCGAATTCGGCAAGCTGTCCACTAATGAGCGGATTCCGGCCGAGCGCTTCCATTTCAAGGTACCGGCCGGCGTGGATGTGCTGGAGTGACTGGCGCATCAGGGAGCAAGCGTGATGGATGGTGATCTGTTCGACGATCTGCCCGAGGCGGTGCCGGAACAGGTACCGCAGCATTCACAGACACAGACGCAGTCACAGACCCAGGTTGAGGCTCAGGTTGAGGCTCAGACCACCACGCAGGCACGGGGGGCTGCGACCGGAAACAGCAGTGGCGTGCCGCTGGCAGAGCTGCTGAGACCCGCAACGCTGGACGAGGTGATCGGGCAGAAGCACCTGCTGGGACCGGACCGGCCGCTGCGGCTGGCATTTGAGTCGGGACAGCCGCATTCGATGATCCTCTGGGGGCCGCCGGGTGTGGGCAAGACCACGCTGGCACGGCTGACGGCGAACGCCTTTGGGCATGAATTCATTGCGCTGTCGGCTGTCTTTTCGGGGGTGAAGGATATCCGCTCCGCGATGGAGCAGGCTGAGCGTAACCTGCAGGCGGGGCGCCACACCATCCTCTTCATCGACGAGATCCACCGTTTCAACAAGGCGCAGCAGGATGCCTTGCTGCCCTATGCAGAATCGGGGCTGATCACGCTGATCGGGGCGACGACCGAGAATCCGTCCTTCGAGGTGAATTCCGCGCTGCTGTCGCGCGCGCAAGTCTATGTGCTGAAATCGCTGGACGACGAGGAGCTGAAGGCGCTGGTCGAGCGTGCGCGGGCACGTGCGCTGCCGGGACTGGAGTTCGAGCCGGCGGCCATCGACACGCTGGTGGGCTATGCCGACGGTGACGCGCGACGGATGCTGAACCTGCTGGAGCAGACGGCCACCGCCGCACGCGCCGCCGAGGTGGCGCAGATCACGCCGGCCTTCCTGGAGCAGGCGCTGTCCCTGAATGCGCGGCGCTTTGACAAGGGCGGCGACAGCTTCTATGACCAGATCTCGGCACTGCACAAGTCGGTGCGGGGGTCCAACCCGGATGCCGCGCTGTACTGGCTGTGCCGGATGCTGGATGGCGGGGCAGATCCGCGCTACCTGGCACGTCGCATCGTGCGGATGGCGTGGGAGGACATCGGGCTGGCAGACCCGCGGGCCATGCAGCTGGCCAACGATGCGGCCGCTACCTATGAACGCCTGGGCAGCCCCGAAGGCGAGCTGGCGCTGGGGCAGGCGGTGATCTATCTGGCCATGGCGGCCAAGAGCAATGCGGGCTACATGGCCTACAACCAGGCGGCAGCCTTCGTGAAGAAGGACAAGTCACGGCCGGTGCCGGTCCACCTGCGCAATGCACCCACCAAGCTGATGAAGGAGCTGGGTTACGGCCATGCCTATCGTTACGCGCATGACGAGCCCAATGCCTATGCCGCCGGTGAAACCTATCTGCCGGAAGGAATGCGCGAACCGGGCTGGTACAAGCCCGTGCCGCGCGGACTGGAGCTGAAGATCGGCGAGAAGCTGACGCAGCTGCGGGCGTGGGATGCGGAGGCTCGGCGGCGTGAAAGAAGCAAGGCAAGAAGCGCTGCGTCGCCTCATGATACGGCATCGAACCAGGAAGAGCAGTAGAGCAAGCAGTAGTGCAGCTTGTTTCAGGCGCCTTTTGGTGCTGCAGGGGCTGCGTTGCCCCTGCATGTTCCAGCCGTGAGAGAAGGGGCCTGAGCCGGATTACCTTCCCTGTGTCTGGCGCCGCTTGCGCACCGCCCGTGCCAGTGTCTGCAGCACCGGAATGGTTTGTTCCATGCTCAGGCAGGCGTCGGTGACGGAGACGCCGTATTGCAGGGGCTGGCCAGGCAGGATGTCCTGGCGGCCTTCGTTTAGGTGGCTCTCGATCATCACGCCGGTGATGCGGGCATCGCCTGAGGCGATCTGGCCGGCCACGTCCTGGGCCACGTCGATCTGGCGGCGGTGCTGCTTGCTGCTGTTGGCGTGCGAGAAGTCGATCATCACCTGTTCGCGCAGGCCGTTCTTCGCCAGCAGCTGGCAGGCAGCATTCACGTCGGCTGCGCTGTAGTTGGGGGCCTTGCCGCCGCGCAGGATGATGTGGCAGTAGGGGTTGCCATGGGTTTCGAAGATGGCGGCCACGCCCATCTTGGTGATGCCCATGAAGGCGTGCGAGGCCTGGGCGGCCAGAATGGCGTCGGCCGCCACTTTCACGCCGCCGTCGGTGCCGTTCTTGAAGCCCACGGGGCAGGACAGGCCGCTGGCCAGCTGGCGGTGGCTCTGGCTTTCGGTGGTGCGTGCGCCGATGGCCCCCCAGCTGATGAGTTCGCTGATGAACTGGGGCGAGAGCAGGTCGAGGAATTCGGTGGCGACGGGCATGCCGAGCTGCAGCACGTCCAGCAGCAGCCTGCGGGCCATTTCCAGACCCTGATTGATGGCGTAGCTGTCGTCCATGTGCGGGTCGTTGATGTAGCCCTTCCAGCCGACGGTGGTGCGGGGCTTCTCGAAGTAGACGCGCATCAGGATGAGAAGGTCGTCGGAGAGGGCGTCGGCCTGAGCCTTGAGCTGGCGGGCGTAGTCCATGGCCTGGGCGTGGTCATGGATGGAGCAGGGCCCGACGACGACCAGCAGGCGATCATCCTGGCCGGAGAGGATGCGGCAGACGGCGGCGCGGCTGTCCTCGACGAGATGGGTGGTCGAGTCGGGGACGGGCAGCCACTCCTGCAGCAGGGCCGGAGTGATGAGGGGACGCACCGTCTTCATGCGGGTGTCGTCCACCCGGCGGGTGCTGCTGGGGTCGAGCGGGGTGGCGGTGTGTGCTGCGGTGGTCATGGTCTGGAAGCGCTGGATACCATTTTGCTTCCAGTATATTGCTCTGCAGCAGTCATCGCCTCCCCCGGAGTTTATGGGGGAAGGTTAACCCTTGTGGGCGATGGTCCGGGCGCACCATGATCGAAGGTGTCGTCTGGGCGCGCCGTGCTCGAAGGCGTGATCTGGGAGGGTGTGGGTTGCCCGCCTTCGACTATCCGGGTTTTTTCTGTCCGGGCGTGAGGCCTCGCCTGGTCGGTGAACTGGAAACGGTTCAGTCGGTCAGTTCGAGAATGACGACGTGCTTGTCGGCCAGCGGCCAGGTGCGGCCGGCGATGCGCTCGTTGTTGAAGCGGGCGACGACGGTCTCGGGCGTGTCGCTGAGCGACTTCATGCGCGAGGTGGAGACACCCGCAGCGCCACGGGGCGGGATGCCCGGGGGCGGGACGGTGCGGCCGAAGGACATGGTGTCGCGGCGCACGTCGAAGTAGCCGCGCGGCCGGCTCATGATGACCATGGCCCGGGCGTCCGGGTCGGCATGCACGATGCGCTGAAGGCGGAAGTTGACGATGTCGCTGCTACGCGGGAAGGGGCTTCGGTAGATGTGGTGCGTGGGGTAGCCCGGCGCACTGATCACGAATTCGTAGGTCTGGCTGCCGCTGGCCTGGAAGCCACCCCAGCGGCCGTTGGTGCCGGTGCGCTGGTTGTGGACAGGGGTCTGGCTGGTGCGGATGCCGGTGTTGGCATCGACGGTGTAGACCTCAACCTGTGCGCCCTTGAGCGGCAGGTTGGTGGGAAAGCCGCCGTTCTGGCCCTCCACGCCGCTGACCATGCCGTCCAGCGTGACTTCCCGTTCGGCCACGATCTCGGGCTGGGCGGGCGCCTTGCCGGTGATGAACTGATGCATGACGCCGAAGGCTGCCGCGGAATGGGCCACTTCACGGTGGTCGGCGCCGGGCAGGACCTGGTTCCGGGCACCCTTGAGCTCCTGGCTTTCGGGGCGGATGTTGGTGCTGAGCAGTGGGTTGCCGATCCACTCGCCGGTGGGCTGGGCGTACTTGTCGTTGTTGTCGGAACGCAGGGTGAGCCACTGGATGCCGGTGGGCACTTCGTTGCCCTGGGCGTCCTTGGGCCGGTTCAGGCCCTTCAGGAAGTTGGACAGGCCCGAGAACTCGCTCTGTTCGCGCAGGCCCTTGACGGCCCAGACGCCGTGGGCGGGCGTGCCGGCCAGGATGGCGTAGCTGACGCTGGCCTGGCCGTCGCCGTTCTGGATGTAGTTGCGGATGGCGTTGCCGCCGCGGCCGCTGCCGATGAGGATGACCTTGTCGGTCTTGTCCCGGGCCTTGATGGCGGCGACTTCGGCTCTCAGGTAGGCCATGTAGTCGGCGCTGCTGCTGCGGCCGGCTTGGGGCTGGGTGTCGTCGTCACGCGCGTAGGGGTAGGGCAGGTTCAGCGTGTGCAGCTTGGCGGTGGGCCAGCCGTTGGACTCGAAGCGCCACAGCATGGTCTGCCAGCTGGCGGCGCTTTCGCCGTTGTCGTGCACGAACAGGATGGACGGGTGTGTATCGAGGGCTGCGGGCTTGATGACGTTGCAGCCTGCCAGCAGCAGGACGCCGAGACCCGCTGCTTGCAGGGTTCGGCGTTTCGGGGCTCGAAACTGGGGTTTCGATGACACGGTTTCCTCCGGATCGGGCATTCGTGTGATGCAGGGGCGCAGACCAGCGCCTGCCGGTCTGGCCGGTGACGCTGCGGGCATTATGCCCGATCCCCCCAGGGAGATCCGGACAAGCCCTCGGAAAGGCGCCGAGCAGTCCTGGCCCCTCCATGTCCCGGCATGGGGGAGGGGCAGGACATCCGTGCCGGGGCGTGACCCCGGCATGCCTGGGCCCGGCAGGCCTTTCCTTGGTGAAGATGATACGTTGGGTGCAGCCGACGGGCAGCGGCAGCGCCTGAATGGGCCGACAAGCGACTAGAATGGCGGGATGATCGATATTCAAACATTGCGCCGAGACGCCGCACAAGTGGAAAGTCGTCTCAAGACCCGCGGGTTCGTCTTTGACCGCGCCGGCTACGAGGCCCTGGAGGCCCGTCGCAAGGCGCTGCAGACGCGTGCCGAGGCGCTGCAGGCGCAGCGCAACGCGCTGTCCAAGCAGATTGGCCAGGCCAAGGGCAAGGGTGAGGATGCCAGCGCGCTGCTGGCCGAGGTCAACGCCGTGACGCAGGAGCAGGCCGGCATTCCGGCCGAGCTGGAGTCGGTGCAGGCATCGCTGGATGCGCTGCTGGCCAGCCTGCCCAACCTGCCGCACGAGTCGGTGCCGGTGGGCCGCAGTGAGGCCGACAATGTGGAGGTGCGCCGCTGGGGCACGCCGGCCACCTTCGACTTCGCGGTGAAGGACCACCTGGACGTGGGCGAGCCGCTGGGGCTGGACGCGGCCGCTGGGGCCAAGCTCTCGGGTGCACGGTTCACCGTGATGCGCGGTGGCGTGGCGCGCCTGCACCGGGCACTGGCCCAGTTCATGCTGGACATGCACACCACGCGGCATGGCTATACCGAGTGCTACACGCCGTATCTGGTGAATGCTTCCGCACTGTTCGGCACCGGGCAGCTGCCCAAGTTCGAGGAAGACCTGTTCCGGGTGCAGAAGCTGGGCGACCAGGGACCGGCGGCCGGGACGGAGGCCGGGCAGGAGGCGTCGGGTCAGGCGGTGCCGGCCACGATGTACCTGATTCCGACCAGCGAGGTGTCGCTGACGAACCTGGTGGCGGGCGAGATTCTGCCGGGCGAGGCGCTGCCGCTGCGGCTGACGGCGCATACGCCGTGCTTCCGCTCCGAGGCGGGCTCGTATGGTCGTGACACGCGCGGGATGATCCGCCAGCACCAGTTCGACAAGGTGGAAATGGTGCAGGTGACGCGCCCCGAGGACTCCTACGCGACGCTGGAATCGATGGTGGGCCATGCCGAAGCCATCCTGCAGGCGCTGGAGCTGCCGTACCGGGTGGTGGCCCTGTGCACGGGCGACATGGGCTTTTCGGCCGCCAAGACCTATGACTTGGAGGTGTGGCTGCCGGGGCAGTCGGCCTATCGGGAGATCTCGTCCATTTCCAATACCGAGGCCTTCCAGGCCCGGCGGATGCAGGCACGCTTTAGGCCGGCCGATGCCGAAGGCAAGGGCGGCAAGGGCAAGGCGAAGCCCGAGCATGTGCACACGCTGAACGGCTCCGGCCTGGCTGTGGGCCGCACGCTGGTGGCCGTGCTGGAAAACCACCAGCAGGCTGATGGCTCGGTTCGCATTCCGAAGGCGCTGCAGCCCTACATGGGCGGGGTGGAAGTGCTGAAGCCCTGATACGCAGCATGTGGAAACAAGAACGGCCCCATCAGGGGCCGTTTTCATGTTCTGGCGGAGAGGGTGGGATTCGAACCCACGGTACCGTTACCGGTACGCCTGATTTCGAGTCAGGTACATTCGACCACTCTGCCACCTCTCCGTGTCCTTGCGGTCAAGACATCGGATTATGCCAGAACCTGCCCGCATGTCAACGAGCAAGCCGGGGAAGGGTGGGCCGCTGTTGCAGCAGGGGCCGGGTAGCTCATGCGGTTGGCGCGGCCCGGGCGGTCTGAGGGCCGCTTGTGTGGCGTTGACCATACTCGGACAATAGCGGCATGCACGGATCTTTCTACATCGTTCTGATTGCGCTGGGCATCTCGCTGGCTCTGCGTCCCTGGCGGATGCTGCGGGGGGGCGCACTGCTGACCCCGGTGCTGGCAACGCTGGTGCTCCTGCCCTGGATGTGGGCGCTGCCGCGCCTGCATATTGCGCCGGTGCAGCTGCAATGGTCTGGGGCCTGTCTGGTGCTGCTGATGCTGGGCTGGCCGCTGGCCATTCCGGTGCTGTGCCTGGTGGGCGTGCTGTCGGGATGGTTCGTGCCGCAGCCGTGGCCAGATGTGTTCGACAGCATCCTGTGGCTGGGCGTGGCGCCGGCCACCTTCGCCATGCTGCTGGGGGCGCTGGTGCGTCGCCTGCTGGGCGAGCATCTGTTCGTCTACATTCTGGGCCGGGGCTTTCTCACGACGGTGATCTGCCTGTTCCTGAGCGGGGCGCTGGCACAGTGGGCCGGCATGCGGCTGGGGCATGGCAGCGACGAGTTCTCGTCCATGGTGGCGCGCTGGCTGCTGGCCTGGGGCGATGGTTTCTTTACTGGGATGTGGACGGCCATCTTCGTGGCGTTCAAGCCCAGCTGGCTGGCCACGTGGTCGGACCGGCTGTACTTGCGCCGCCCTCCGCCGGATGCCGAGGCCGATGACCGTCCGGTACCGCCGGCTCTCGATCTGGTGGAGCTGCACGAGAAGGACGAGGTGAAGGGCGCATCCGACCGGCGGTGAGTCCGCTCGACAATTCCCTTGAGCGGTCTTGTGGCCCTGCTTTCGATGATGCCCAACCGGCCGAGTGCGCGCCGAGGCATCGGGCAATCCGCCATCCGGCCTAGGCCCGTCATCTTCCCTGAACCCCTTCGGGCAGGCGCTTTGCCCTAGCCTTGCGGGGTGATCCATCCTGCATCCTTCATTCCCCGTCTGACGTTGCTGGCCGGCTGCCTGCTGGTGTCCGCCTGCGCGCTGGAGTTCTCCGGCTGGTTGCCGCCCGTGGGCTGGCTGCCGGGCTGGGCATTGCTGGGGGCGCTGCTGGTGCTGCCGGCGCGGTTGCGGCCGCTGGGCATGGGGTTGATGGTCAGTGCTGCGCTGGCGCTGTCCATCCATCAGGCGCTTCAGACGCGGCTGGATCCGTCGCTGGAGGATGTTCCGCTGGTGGTGGAGGGCACGGTCAGCAGCCTGCCGTCGCGTCAGGGCTTTGGCGACCGGGTGCTGTTTGCGGTGCAGGCCTGCGGGCCGCTGGATGAGGCAGCATCCCTGCCTGGCTGTGAGGGTCTGGGGCAGGTGTCACTATCGTGGGGCACGCCGAAGTCCGGGGCGCAGGATGATGCGGATGGGCCGTCCGCGGATGACGTATGGCCCGAACCGGGCCAGCGCTGGCGGCTGCTGGTGAAACTGCGCAGGCCGGTGGCGGCGGTGAATCCGGACGCTTTCGATACCGAGCAGCGCATGCTGCAGCAGGGCATCGGGGCCGTGGGCAGGGTCGTGAAGCGGCAGCGCTTGCAGGAAGATCCCGCCTGGCAGCAGGGCATGGCGGGGCTGATGCACTGGGTCGAATCGGTGCGTGCGGTGTTGAGGCAGCATCTGGAGACGCTGCAGGCACGCATCGATCCGGCACGGGGACAGGATGAAGGACGCTGGGCCCTGATGGGCATCGTCACGGGGCTGTCGCTGGGGGATCAGGCCGCCATGGGGGCCGAGCAGTGGGGGCTCTTCAGCCGGACCGGCGTGAGTCACCTGATGGCGATTTCCGGCATGCATGTGACCTTGCTGGCCATGGTCGTGTCGGCAGCCTGCCTGGGGCTGCATCGCGCGCTGGCGCGTCGTGCCAGCGGACGGTGGCTGGCGCGGCTTTCGCGTGTTCCGCGTCAGTGGCTGGTGCTGGTGCCTGGTGTGCTGACGGCATTCGGTTACGCGCTGCTCTCGGGCTGGGGCGTGCCGTCGCAGCGGACCTGCTTCATGTTGCTGGCGGCCGCGGTGCTGAGTGTGGGAGGGCGCAGTCAGAATGCGGTGACGCCGGTGCTGCTGGCAGCGGCTGCCATTGTGGCGCTGGATCCGTGGTCGGTGGCCCAGGCGGGGTTCTGGCTTTCGTTCTGTGCGGTGCTGGCGCTGGTCTGGTGTGCGCAGCAGCCGCTGGGCGGGGGGATGGAAGAAGGTGATGCGCTCTCCGGGACCCGATGGTGGCAGCAGGGCCGCGTGCGGCAATGGTGGGTGGCACTGCGTGACGGGGCCCGCAACCAGTGGGCGGCGACGGTGCTGCTCACGCCGCTGACGATTGCCTTCTTTTCCACCTGGTCGTTGATCGGTCCGGTGGCCAATGTGCTGGCCATTCCGTGGGTGGGGCTGGTGCTGACGCCGATGGCCATCGGGGTGATGCTGTTGGCACCGGTCTTTCCGTGGCTGGCCGGCTGGCTGCTGAAGGCTCTGCTGCTGCAGCTGGGCTGGCTGATGGCGTTTCTGCGCAGTCTGGATGCCTTGCCGCTGGCCAGTATCCAGCTGCCCCGGCCCGGGGTGTTCGCGCTGGGGTGTGCGCTGCTGGGGGCGGTGCTGATGCTGGCACCCGTGGGGTTGCGCCGCCCGAGGCTGGGTGTGCTGTGCCTGCTGCCGCTGCTGCTGGCCAGTCCACGTCATGCGCCGCCCGATGCGCTGGTGGTGACGGCACTGGACATTGGCCAGGGCAGCATGATTGTGGTGGAGCAGGGCGAGAAACGCCTGCTGTACGACACGGGGGCGTCTCGCCTTGGCGGGCGCAGCGCCATCGACGCGACCCTGGTGCCGTGGCTGAACAGCCGGGGGCTGAACGGGGTGGATGTGCTGGTGGTGTCGCATCTGGATGCGCACCATGCCGGTGGCGCAGCGCGCGCAATGGCGGCGTTGAATCCTTCGGTACTGCTGACGGCCATGGACCCGCGGCTGCTGGGAATGAGTGATTCGGCGGATGGGCGATTCCAGCCCTGCCTGGCAGGTACCGTATTGCCATGGGCTGATGGTGCCATCGAGGTGTTGCAGCCGCAGCAGATGGCCCATACGACGGAGGATGCACGCCAGGACCAGAACAGTTGCGTGATCCGGGTACGCAGTTCGGCAGGCAGCGTGCTGCTGGCTGGTGACCTGCCGGCACGGGCCGAGGCGGCGCTGGTGAAGGGGCAGGGGGATCGTCTGCCGGCGGATGTGCTGGTGGTTCCGCAGGAGGGCGGCCGCCAGGGGACGGGCAAGCACCTGCTGGCGGCCGTGCGGCCCACGCTGGCGGTGGTGCAGACGACGCATCGCCATCAGCATGGAAGGCCGGATGTAGCGCTGGTGGAACGTCTGGAGAACCAGGGCACACGGCTGTTGCGCACGGATCGGGATGGTGCGGTGCGCATCGTGCTGCGTCAGGGACAGGCGCCGCAGGTCACGCGCAGCCGGATCGATGGTGCGCCCTACTGGCGGGTCCGGCTGGATGATGGGGCCGACGGAATGGGGGACTGACCTAGGGAAAATCCGGTCGGGTCGAAGATGCGTTTGGAAGCCTTGTGAGGGGTACGGCGCAGGGCGAGGGATGGTAAGCTTCGGGCGCGCGCCCTTTTGGGGGCGCTTATATTCTTCATCTGTACAGATGCCATCAAGGAGGAGCAATCACATGGAAATCAAGCGTCTGGAACCCGGCAAGCGCATGTCCGAAGCGGTGGTGTACAACCACGTGGCCTATCTGGCTGGCCAGATTCCGGAAGACACCAGCAAGGGTCCGGCTGACCAGACCCGTCAGGTGCTGGCCTCCATCGACAGCGTGCTGGCCAAGCTGGGCAGCGACAAGAGCAAGCTGCTGAGCGCCACGGTCTACCTGTCCAACATCGGCAACTTTGCCGCCATGAACGAAGCCTGGGACGCCTGGGTGTCGCCCGGCAATCCGCCGGCACGCGCCACGGTCGAGGCGCGCCTGGCGTCGCCCGACATCCTGGTCGAGATCGTGGTGACGGCTGCGGTCTGATTCATCGTGACGGCCGCAGTCCGATCGCCCGGGTCGAATCGCCGGGGCGACTGCGGCCCGACCCCGTGGTCCGACCTTTCGGCGGGGGGCCTCGTGGTGGCCGCAGCGTGGGGAGACCCGCGTGCGGAGACGTTTCTCAGATCTTCACGGGACGGCGGCCGCCGTTGAAGCGCTTCATCCAGTAGCGCTTGTCGATGGCCTCGACGCGCACGATGCTGCCTGACGAAGGGGCGTGCACGAAGCGCCCCCGGCCGATGTAGATGCCGACGTGCGAGTTGGGATGTCGGCCCGTCTGAAAGAACACCAGGTCGCCCGGAGCCAGATCGGCGCGGGCCACCTTCGTGCCTCGCATTCCCATCTCGCGGCTGGTGCGCGGCAGCTCGATGCCCAGCGCCTCGCGGTAGACGTGCTGGACCAGACCGCTGCAGTCGAAACCGTGGCGGGGGCTGGAACCGCCCCAGCGATAGGGCTTGCCTACCTGGGCCAGTGCTTCCTTCGTGACGTCGTTGGCAGCCCGCCGGGGCAGCGGTTCCGCCCGATGGCTGGCACACGCAGCCAGCAGCAACGGGCCACCGCCCAGCATCAGGGTGGCCAGGCTGCGCAGCATCGTCCGGCGCGCCAAGGCGCCGGTGTGGTGGGGGGAAGGGGCTGTCCGGGACATCATGCGGCCAGTTTAGCGGGCATTTGCGGTACGATCCATCCGCCATGGCTGTCCTGCCGGTTTTTCCGGGCTGATGGTCGGCATACCTGATAGTCCGGTCGTGCAAGGCCGGCGTAGCCCGGTCCTTCTGCAAGGCCGGTGCGCTCGCCCCATTCGCCGATCCGCTGCGTGTCGGGAGGGGCACGATGAATCTGTTCGATCAGCGCGCGCTGCGCGACGGCGTCACCAAAGGCGAGGTGCTGGCCTGGGCCGGCTATGACTTTGCCAATTCCGGCTACACCACCGTGGTCACCACGGCGGTGTTCAGCGCCTATTTCGTGGGAGTGGTGGCCGGCAATGCCAGCTGGGCCACTTTCCTGTGGACCTTCATCCTGGGGCTTTCCAACCTGGCGGTGATGCTGACCATGCCCGCCATTGGCGCCCGGGTGGATGCCAGGGCCTCGCGCAAGGCGTGGCTGCTGTCGGTCACGCTGGTGTGCGTGGCCTGCGTGGTGGGGCTGTATTGGGTTCATGCAGGCGACATCCTGCCGGCGGTGCTGCTGATCATCGTCTCCAATTACTGCTACGCGCTGGGCGAGACCTTCTGTGCAGCCTATCTGCCGGAGCTGGCGCAGCCTGACGCGATGGGCCGCGTCTCGGGATGGGGCTGGAGCTTTGGCTACGTGGGCGGCATGCTGGCGCTGGGGGTCTCGCTGGCCTGGGTGAGTCATGTTCAGGCAGGCGGGGGCGATGCCGAAGCCTTTGTGCCTGGCACGATGCTGATCACGGCCATCATCTACCTGCTGGCGGCGCTGCCGATGTTCCTTTTCGTGCGTGACCGGGCCGAGCCCTGCGTTCAGGAGACGGACAGCGCCGTGCTGTCCGTATTCGACATCCGGACCTCCTGGCGGCGCGTCCGCGACTTTATCGACTTTCGCCGGCTGCTGCTGGTGGGCTTCTTCTTCAATGCTGGCGTGTTCGTGGTGATCTCGCTCACCGCCGTCTATGCCGAACAGGTGATGCACTTCGAGCCGAAGCAGACCATGATGCTGTTCTTTGTGGTCAACATCGCGGCGGCTCTGGGGGCCTTCCTGTTCGGCTACCTGGAAGATCGCATCGGCCACAGGCGTGCGCTGGGCCTCACGCTGGTGGGCTGGATCGCCGTCGTGGCGCTGGCGGTGATGGCCGACAGCGACACGGTGTTCTGGGCGGCGGCCATGCTGGCCGGTCTCTGCATGGGCTCCAGCCAGTCGGCGGGCAGGGCGCTGGCTGGTGCCCTGGCGCCCAGTCACCGGCTGGGCGAGTTCTATGGGCTGTGGGCCTTTGCCACCCGCAGTGCAGCCATTGTCGGGCCGCTGACCTATGGCATCATCAGCTGGGCCACCGAGGGCAACCATCGGGGGGCACTGCTGTTCACCGGCTGTTTCTTCGTGGCGGCGCTGGCGCTTCTGGCCTACGTCGACATCGCGCGTGGCGTGTGCCGGGCGCGGGCTGATGATGCCTCGGCCATCCATGCGGAGGCCTCGTCCTGACGGGAACAGGCAACCGGGCGCGGAGGTGGCATCATCCTGCTTGCCGTGCAGCCGTGCAGCCGTGCAGCCGTGCAGCCGTGCAGCCGTGCAGCCGTGCAGCCGTGTTGCTGTAGCTGAGCTTTTTTGAATCCACGCCCGGCCAGATCGGGCATCTTCATTCATCAAGGGAGACATCAACCATGAAAACCAAACCCACCCTCGAACTGCGCGACGTGGAGAACGGCCTGAAGGCTGGCCTGGTCAAGGCTGCCGAGAAAGGCTGGGCCGTGACCGTGTCCGTGGTCGACGATGGCGGCCATCTGCTGGGCCTCAAGCGCATGGATGGCTGCGCAGCCGTGGCAGCCTACATTTCGCCCGAGAAGGCACGCACCGCTGCGCTGGGCCAGCGGGGCAGCGGCGGCTATGAAAAGATGATTAACGACGGCCGTACCGCCTTCCTGTGCGTGGACGTGCTGAAGGGCACCCTGGAAGGGGGGCTGCCCATCGTCATCGATGGCCAGGTGGCTGGCGCTGTGGGCGTCTCGGGCGTGAAGCCCAACGAGGACCTGGAAGTGGCGCAGGCTGCTGTGGACGCGATCGTCGCCGGGGTCTGATGGCAGGGGGCAACCTGGGGGTCGGCGTTCCGGCTCCTGGCTGCCGGGGTGCCCCTGCTTTGCTGCGTCCCGGCTGTGGGGCGCGGCTTCACCCAACGGGGCATGGCATTGTTGTTCAATTGAAACGTCGTGACATGCGTTTGGGCCTTTGCTACAATGCCGCGTTCCGGAGAGATGGATGAGTGGTTTAAGTCGCACGCCTGGAAAGCGTGTAAGGGTTAATAGCCCTTCGGGGGTTCGAATCCCCCTCTCTCCGCCACACATTCCGCGCTGAGATCCAGCCACTTCCTGTCAGCCTCCCGCGTTCTGAAGGGAGAGTGGGCACTCAGATGGCTTTCTTCGGTGCCTTGAAACCCGGCTTGTCGTTATGACGGCCGGGTTTTTTCTTGTGCGCGCATGGCGTGCTGGGCCTGGCAAATTTGTGCCGGGCCTGCTGCACGTTGCGTCGGGCCCGCCAAGCGAGAACGCACTCGGGTGGGCGCGTTCTGGTCCTGCTCCGGGTTTGGGTCGATCAGCGGCTGGCCCAGTGGCGTTCCTCGCCGGCCTTTACGTCCTTGATGGTGTAGCCCAGGTGCACCAGCGGCTGGCCTTTCTTCCAGCCGGCGGGCACTTGCCACCGGTTGCAGTAGCGACGATGGGTCTTGGGCAGATCGTAGTTCCAGCAGAGATCGGCGATGTCCTTACCCTCGACCATCACCATCAGTTGTACCGAGTTTCCGCCGTTCTTCCACTGGAAGATGTGCCGAGCCGAAGCCACCTGTTCCTCATAGCCGATGGTCTCGGCATTGGCGGTGTAGCTCGCGCCCTTGTCGTAGCTGAAGGTTGGTTCGTCGGTGACCGTCAGCGTGCCCCCCAGGGTGACGCCGTTAGCGCCGTTGGTGACGGGTAGGGACATGGTGATCTGGTCCATGTCATAGTTTGCATCACCACCTCCGTCGGTATCCTTGCCGCCGTTGTAGGTGAAATAGGTGTAGCCGCCTTCAGCCGGCGTGTAGCCGCCAGGGGTACCGTTGCGTTCGCCGGTATAGCCCGGGGCTCGGCTCTGGGAGGAACTGACCCGCGGGGCGTTGGCCATGCCTTGCGGGTAGCCTATGGCTTTGGGGTCATTCGACTGCCCATCGCTGTGCTGGTCCAGCATGGTGGCCAGCACGGCACCGTTGACGCCACCCGAGCCGATCGGGTCGGTGGGGTGCCGCAGCGGTTGACGGTTGATGGCTTCGGCCTCAACGTTTGCGGTTTTGCCGGCATCGGTGGCTGCATTGTCTGCCGTCTGGCCATCGGCAGCCGGGTTCTCGTCGGCAGCAGGCTTGTCGTTTGCTGCCGGTTTTTCCTCAGCAGCCGGTTTGTCGTTGGCCGCGGGCTTGTCGTTGGTGGTCGGCTTTTCGTCGGAAGCGGGTTTGTCGATGACGGCCGGCTTTTCCTCGGCCGTGGGCTTGTCGGTGACAGCCGGCTTCTCATCGGCAGCTGGCTTGTCGTTCGAAGCGGGTTTGCCACTGGTGCCCTGGGCGGCGGCGGCGTCTGCCTGCGGGCCGGACGGTTGCTGAGCGCTGGCCTGTGCCTGCTGCGCAGCTTGCTGCTGTTGTTGCTGTTGCAGGGCCTGGCGTTTCTGCTCTTCAGCTTTGCGCTCGTCCTCAGCCTTGCGGGCCTCTTCCGCTTTGCGTGCCGCTTCCTGGGCCTTGGCCAACTCTTCAGCCTTGCGTGCCTCTTCGCGCTTGGCCTGTTCGGCTTCGGCACGGGCTGCGGCGGCACGTTCTTCAGTGGCCTTGGCAGCTGCATCCTGTTCGGCTTTGGCCTTGGCGGCGGCCTCGGCTTCAGCCTGCTTGCGCGCTTCTTCGGCCTTGGCGGCTTCGGCCCGGGCTGCCGCTGCATCCGCTTCGGCCTTCTGGCGTTCGGCAGCCAGGCGGGCTTCCTCGGCCTTGCGCGTCTCTTCCGCACGCTTCTGGGCATCGGCGCGCTCGGCGGCCAGGCGGGCCTCTTCAGCCTGGCGGGCAGCCGCGGCGGCGGCGGCGCGTTGACGGACAGCTTCCTGGGCAGCCTGTTCGCGGGTCAGAGCCTCGCGTGCGGCCGCTTCGCGGGCCTGGGCTTCCCGAGCAGCTGCAGCCTGGGCGGCAGCGGTTTGCTCGGCAGCGACGCGGTTGGCTTCTGCCTGGGTGGCTGCCGCCTGGGCCGAGGCTGCCTGAGCGGCGGCCGCCTGGGAAGCAGCCCGGGCTGCCGCGGTCTGTGCGGCGGTCGGAGCCGTAGTCGGGGTCGCTGCGCTGCCGGTCAGCGTGCTGCCATTCGAGGACGTGCTGTTCGTGATGACGTTATTCGAGGCGGTACTTTCCGGATTGCTGGCAGGCGCCAACGGGCTGGACGAGACGGCAGTCGGTGCATCGCTGCCATCACCGCCACCGCCACATCCCGCCAGCAGGAGCAGGACGGCGGCACTGATCTGGATTCTGTGGTTCGTAGTCGACATATTTAACCCGGTCTGTCCGTCCTGTGGACGGCAAATACTGATAAATGGTCCGTTTTCGGTGAAGCAGGAGGCGAGTCTAGTGGTAAACCCCCACCATTCATCCGGGCTTTGCCGGGAAGAAACATTCATTAATGTTCGCTTCCTTAGAGTGTTGCTTGGCCGAAACTGGCTTGTGTCATGGGGGCCGACGGCAGTGGGTAAGGTGTCGTCAATTAGCCCGTGAATGGCCGGGGCAGGGCACCTGGGCAGGTAGGGGGGCACTGTCGGTAGATGTGACGATGGGCCTGAGTGACAACGTCGTCATGCCGTTGGACATCCGGTGTTCGGGACGACGATGATTGGAAAAGCCGTCCCGCGAATGGAAAGCAATCGGAAGGACGGCCAACGAAAGGAAGGCCAGTGAACAGGCTGCTATCGGGAAGACGGCGTTCGGGAAGAGAAGACGTCTTTCGGGAAGAGGGGTTGGGAAGAGTGCCCGGGAAAAAAGAGGCTGAGAATGGAGCCTTGGAAAGAAAAAAGGCGCTCCGAAGAGAGCCTTTTCTTGCCTGAGACGGCGCGCAGATCTGGCCGCGCGCCGTGGGGCTGGGGCCTTACCGGGTGTGCCAGTAGTAGTCCTTGTTGGCACCGTCCACGGTACGAGACTCGTGGATGTAGTAGCCTTGGAAGGAGAGCGGCTTGCCTGCTTCCCAACCAGCCGGAATCTGCCAGATGTTGCAGTACAGACGGTTGGTATTGGTCAGAGTGTAGTTCCAGCACAGGGTGGCACCGCTTTCGCTGCTTTCCCGCAGGATCAGCTGCACACTCTGCTTATTGCTTCCCAGCCAAGTGGCGATCACACCGCCCCTTTCGATGCGGGAAACCAGCCCGTTTTTCTGAACGCTGAGCTCGCCGCCCGAAAAGGTGGGTGCGGCTTCGATGCTGGACGCGCCGATGGTGTCGCTGACCTTCAGCTCATTATCCAGTTCCACCTTGTCAGCGGAAGCTTCGATTTTCAGCTTGATGCCCACGGTCGCCATCGGGAAGGCGGCATCCTTGCCGGCCTTGACCACGCCACCATTGAACAGGTAATAGTTGTACGTGCCGTTGGCTGGCTGATAGTTTCCCGCCTGTCCTTGGCCGCCGCCTACGTAGTTGCTTGGATCGGTGTGCTGTGCAGCATTGACGGTCGGTGCGTCGGCATCATCCAGGAACTCGCCGGTGACGCCTTCGGCCGGCAGGGCTTCAGCGTTGGCCTGCTGGGAGCGGTTGGTGGTCATGGCCTGATCCAGCATGGTGGCCAGCAGCAGGCCACTCACGCCGTCGCTGGAGCTAGCGGGCACGGCATTCTGTGCGGCTGCCTGACGGGCCTCTTCTTCTGCTTTGGCTTTGGCTTCTTCCTCAGCCTTGGCTTTGGCCTCGGCTTCTTCCTTGGCTTTGGCGGCAGCCGCGGCCTCTTCCTGAGCCTTGGCAGCAGCTTCGGCCTCAGCCTGTTTGCGAGCAGCATCTTCACGAGCAGCCTTGGCCAGGGCTTCTTCCTCTGCCTTGCGTTCGGTAGCAGCCTGCTGGGCAGCAGCCTCTGCTTGCGCTGCGCGGCTGTTGGCGGCCTGGGCTTCGGCCAGCTTGGCATTGGCTTCCTGAGCTGCAGCCTGGGCTGCTTGCAGTGCAGCGGTGGCTTGGGTAGCCGCGTTGCGGGCTACGTTGGCTTGAGCAGCAGCCTGGTTGGCAGCCTGTTCGGCTGTCCGCTGAGCGGCAGCGTTGGCTGCCGCGGTTGCAGCGGCGTTGGACGCGGCTGCGGCTGCGGAGCTCGCAGCGGCGGCAGCGGTGGCATTCGCAGCAGCGAGATTGGCTGCACCGTTGCTGTTGGACCTGGAGGTCGACGGCGGAGTGGTCGGGGTCCGGCCCGTGGTGTTGGTCGTCGTACCCGTGGTGCCGGTTGTGCCCGCGGTGCCGGTAGTGCGGCTTGTCCCCGTGGCAGCCGTGCCGGTAGTGGCAGCGCTGTTCGTCGTGCTGGTCGTGCCGGTAGTGGCAGCGTTGTTCGTTGCAGTCGTCGTCGCCGACGGGCTGGCCGAGACGGCCTTGGGTGCTTCGCTTCCGCCGCCTCCACCGCCGCAACCTGCCAGGAGAAGCAGCACGGCTGCACTGATCTGAAGTCTGTTGTTTGTCGTCGACATGATCTACCTCGATGGGCTGCCCTGCGGTCTACAGGAGGCGACCAAGGGCTGTTCATAATGCGAAAGCGGCGAGTGTAATAGCCGAATTCACACTTTGATTCACTCATGTCGATGTGCAACATAATTTGATGTTCTTGTGTTGCACGGCAGATACAAAAAGAAAACCGCCAGTGTGGGCTGGCGGTTTCGGCATCGGTCGCTGCGCTGTTCAGGGAACGGTCGGTGTGGGTTGTAGCCGACCGTTCTGCTGACCCGTCAGTGTTGCTGCAAGGTCTTACTGGCCCTGCTTCCGGGTGTGCCAGTATGTCGTGTTGCCGTCGCGCACTTCCACCAGGTAGTGGCCGGCCTTGACCAGGGGCTGACCTTCCTTCCAGCCGTGGGGCACGGTCCACTTGTTGCAGTACAGGCGGTTGGTGTCGGGCAGGTGGTAGTTCCAGCACAGGGCCGCCTGGTCATCGGCCACGCGATTCACCAGCAGCTGCACATTGTGGGCGCCGTTCTTCCATTCGGCCACGACGCTGCCGAAGTGGATCGAGTCCGATTTGCCGATGCTGGCACCTGCACCGGTGTAGGTCGGGCCTTCCAAGTAGTTGCCACCGTTTTCGTCCAGGGCCACCAGATGGGTGGCCAGTGTGACGGCGCGTTCGGTGTTGGTCACTTCCAGGTCCATGCCGATCGAGTTGACCTCGAAATGCGGGTTGGTGCCGTCGCTGACCTTGGTGCCGTTGAAGGTGGTGTAGGTGTAGCTGCCCGTGGCCGGGGTGTAGCTGCCGCCAGCGCCCGGACGCTGGCCTTCACCGGCGTAGGGGGTGCTGCGGATCTGGACCGACTGCACGACCGGGGCGGCAGCGCCGTCCAGGATCCGGCCTTCCAGCGTGGCCGGGTAGGCGTGGGCGGCGTGTTCGTCATCACCCACGTCGATGCTGCGCTGGTCCAGCATGGTGGCCAGCACGGCGCCGGTGATGCCGGTGGCCGAGATGGCGGAGGCGGGGTGCTGGGCCGCAGGTTGGGTCGGCGTGGCCTGGGCGCTGTTGTGGGACGCATCCGTACGGGGAGCTGTCGGAGCGGCCGGTTGCGCGACGGGTTGCGTGCTCGGCTGCGAGACGGTGGTAGCCGGCTGCGAGGGCGCGGGCTGGGCAGCAGCGGTGCTGTTCACCGTGGTCGTGGTGTTTGCAGCAGCAGGCGTGTTGGTGGCCAGGGGCTCGGAGCTGCCGTTGCTGCCGCCACCGCAGCCGGCCAGAAGCAGCATGACGGCAGCGCTGAGTTGCAGTTTGCGGGTGTTGATCGACATGGTGTGCACCTGTGTTCCGAAGGGCCGGTGCCAAGGGAAACCGGCGTAAGGGGAGGGAGAGGCAGGGGTCGGGAGCTTCCGGATCGGGGGCTCTCGAAGTCCGACGCAGCGACCTTTCGTCGGGCTGTCAGTGCCGTGCATCGTAGGGACTGATCCCGAATCGGGCGCGGCAATTGGTCACATCCGGATGAAGACGAGTGGCCGATGAGGGCGAATGAATGGCCGGGGTGTGACTTATTTGGCACTTCGGGGAACCGCTCGTCGGGAAAAGGCGGACGCGGAGCCGACGCGGTGCATGAAGACGAAGAAGGGCGCAGGTGGGCGCAAGCCGGGGTGTTGCTTTATGACACGGTTGTGGTGGCGACTTCGTGATGCGGGCCGAAAGGGCGAGCGTTCGGGTACCGTTCGTCGCCCCGAAGTTGGCCGCCGGTGTCGGGTTGGTTAAGGTTTCTGCCTTCGTCGGCAGTGTCTGCCCGCCAGGGCTGGGGGCTGCATGACGCGACGACGTGTTTCTGTAGTTCCTTTTCAACCGGGTAGAAGGAAAAAAGATGAGCAAGCGCAATCAATTCACGATGGGGGCAGCGCTGCTGGCGTTGCTGGCGGGCTGCGGCGGCGGTGATGGTGCCGATGCCGGCATGAGCACGTCGTCGACCAAGGCTGTGGAGGGCCGTTCGACCCAGCTGGCTGCCTTCACGGGTGAGGCGGCCGAGGCCGCAACGCTGGCGGCTGTGGTGAAGGCAGCCGGCGGTACGGATGCCGATGCCGCCGAACTGCAGGCGAACGTGGAGCGGGCAGCCGGTCAGGAACTGCAGGCGTCCGTGCCGGGCCAGACCGAGGTGTCGGTTGCGCCGGCCTCGGCCCATGCCGTGAAGGCAATGTCGCCGTACTCGGTGTCGGGTGTGAGCGGCGCGCTGCTGTCGGCCATGCTGGATCAGCGGGTGGGCAATCGTCTGGACGAGATCGGCCCGACCGACCGCACGATGCTGGTTCCGGTGACGGCCCGCAATGCCGGCCAGGTGAACGATGCGGCGCTGCCGTTCGTGACGGCGGGCTACAGCCTGACGCCCGACAACTACGTGGATGGGCAGTACCGTGCAGCCAGCAGCCGCCAGCAGCTGCAGATGTACATGCGGGTGCAGAACCTGAGTCGCGCCAGCGCGCAGGCTACCACGCCGTTCGGCGAGTTCAACATGAATACCGCGGTGTCCACCGACGAGAACAGCGTCTCGGTGGGCGGCATGCTGCATGTGCTGTCGTGGACGCCGGAAAAGCGCGCCAATGGCACGTTCAGCCGTGCCGGGGTGCCGGGCGTGACGGTGCAGCCGGGCGATTCGCACATAGCCTTCCATCAGAGCAACCTGTATGCGCCCATCGGCTTTGCAGCGCGCAAGGATCAGCTGGTGCCCTACGGCAGCATGATCCAGCAGTGGAGCGCCGACAATACCTACGTGCAGCTGTGGCTGCTGAAGAACGGCAGCAGCAGCCAGCCGCAGCTGTGCTGGAACTTCTGGCTGCCCAAGCTCAAGCGCACCTACTGCCAGGCATGGCAGGTGCCGGCCGGCTGGATTGCAGGCAGCGTGCTGCAGAACGGTGGCAACTTCGTCAATGACAACCGCGAGCCGCAGGGCGGTTCGGGCAATCTGTACTGGCAGCAGCTTTCGGCCGCTCAGTGATCAACACACGGATCAGGGATACACACATGTTCAAGATGAGCAAGAAAGGGTGGGTGACGGCTGCTGCACTGGCCGTGCTGGCTGGCAATGTCCAGGCGCAGGCAGTGGCACCGTTCAGCAATACTGGCGTGAGCGGTGCGGTGCTGGCCACGATGCTGGATCAGAGCGCAGGCAGCGCCAGCAGCCACGCGGATGCGGTGAGCGGCGAGAAGGGTTCGGCCACGAACGACGTGGCGGTTCCGCCGGTCAATGCGCGCAGTGGCGTGACGCGCTATTCGCGTCCGTCCAATCCGACGATGCCGCCGCTCTACAACGTGGCCGAGCGCTATGCGTCGCTGTCGGGCACGTTCCGCTACGACCAGCGCCATCAGGTCCAGAACGACAACAAGCTGAGCACGCAGGCCACGAAGCCTTTCCGCGACCTGTGGGTGCTGACCTATCTGGCCGAGGGCCCCAACAACGTGGTGCTGGGCAACTGGCTGGCCACGCGCACGATGCTCTCGACCAACGTGGGCTTCCAGTACGGCACGCAGTTCTGGTCGCCGGCGCCGGCCGCCACCAGCTCGCTGATGCTGACCACGCACAGCGCCTATCGCGTCCGCAAGGATGAGGAAGTGCCGTTCGGCAAGGTGCTGCAGCAGTGGCGCAACGACGAGTCCTTCGTGCAGCTGATGCTGCGCCGGGGCGAGGGCGAGAACGAGGCCCAGCTGTGCTGGAACTATGCGCTGCCCACGCTGGGCCGTCTGTACTGCCAGACCTGGCAGGTGCCGTCGGGCTGGCAGGCCGGTCAGCCGCTGGTGGATCGTGGCGTCTTTATCGATGATGACCGCGAGTACTACCACGGCGAGAGCGGCCACGTGTACTGGCGTCGTGACGTGCGCTGATCGGCGATCGGACACGATGATGTACAGGATTCTCCAGCAGGTGCCGATGCCATGAAGCAGGATCAGGTCATGCCACGTTCCCGGGATGCCGTTCCCGAGGGCAGTGTGCCGGGACGGCGGCAGATCCTGAAGGGCGCCGGTGTCGGTGCCGCCGGCATGGCGGCACTGGCGCTGTCGTCCCCGGCTCTGGCGCGCAGTCGTGCGGCTGCCTGCCAGGGCACGATGCCGACCCAGGAGCCGGTGGTCTGGCGCTGCCAGACGGCCTGGTCGCTGGAGGATGATTTTCACGTCTACATCACGACGCTGGCCGACGTGCTGGGCATGCTGACCGAGGGGCGGCTGCAGCTGGAGATTCTGCCAGCCGGCAAGGCGGTTCCCACCGATGCGCTGGCCGAGGCCGTTTCCGGTGGGCGGCTGGATGCCTGCCACCGCACGCTCACGCTCGACAGTCTTCGCCAGCCGTCGATCGGGCTCTGGGGCAGCGGGCCCACGTTCGGCATGGACGCGCTGACGTTGCTGTCCTGGCATCGGTACGGCGGTGGTGAGGCACTGCTGCAGGAAATCTACGCAGCGTCCGGCCTGAAGGTGCATTCGCTGCTGTACGGGGCGCTGCCCACGCCGGCCTTCGGCTGGTTCAAGCGTCCCATCGCGCGGGTGGAGGATCTGAACGGCATGCGTTTTCATGCCGGGGGGCTGGCCGCGCAGATCTATCAGGAGCTGGGGGCGACCGTCTTTCAGCTGCCCATCGACGAGATCATCCCGGCCTTGCGCCGGGGCGAGATCGAGGCGGCCGAGTTCAGCACGCTCTCCGGTGACCGTGCGCTGGGTCTGCCCGACGTGCTGAAGGTGTGCATGCTGCAGAGCCATCACCAGGTGGCCGAGCAGACCGAGCTGCTGATCAATGCCGAGCGCTGGGCCGCGCTGCCGCCCGCCTGGCAGGCCATGGTGGAGCAGGCCACGCAGGCCGTGACGGCCACGCTGATCGGGCAACAGATCAATCAGGGCGCCACGCATTACATCGAGATGCGCGAGGTGCAGGGCGTGCGCTTCTACAAGACGCCCGAGTCGGTGCTGCGCGCCCAGCTGCAGGCCTGGGACCGGGTGACGGTGCGCAACAGCAATGGCGACCCGGTGTTTGCACGGGTGCTGGATTCGATGCGCCGCTACGCCCAGCGTTGCGTGGGCTGGTATACGGACGCGACCGCTGACCGGCGCATGGCCTACAACCACTATTTCATGCAGCGTTCGCCCAAGGGCACCAAAGAGTGAGGCTGCCTCGGGGCTGGGCGTGGGGATGGGGCGCTGTTCCCCTCCGCGCGGCACGACGCTGCCCGACGTATCCAGCGGTTGCGGCGGTTGCGGCATCCGGCCGGTTTGCCGTCCAGGGGGCGAGGCTGGTCGATTGTCGGCCGGGGCCGGATGGCGGGTGGCGACATCGGTACGATGCCCTTGTCTGCAATCTGAAACAATGGGTTTCCCGGGTGAATCGAATGCAAGGGGCTGTCCGGTCCGGACACGCCACGATAGCCCGGGGTCGATGAATGGCTGCTTGGGCTCGCTTTCTCGTCAAGGCACTGGTTCTGGTGCCCTCGGTGTTCGTGGCTGCGGCTTCACCCCTGTGGGGTTCGCTGCTGCTGGCGGCACCTGTGGCCTTCGGCGTGCTCTCGTGTGCGCATCGCGCGGTGAAGGCGGCCCGCCGCGACGGCTGGCTGGCCGAGATCTGAACAGGATCTGACCGGGGGCTGAGCGCGCCCTGTTGCATCTGGCAGTGCGCGGGCCATGATGTTCCGTGCAGTTGCCGACATCTCGAATAAACTACGGGGATCTACGTTCCTTTTCACGATCGGATCCCCATCTCCATGTTTGATTTCGTCCGAACCCACCAGCGCCTGGCCCAGGGGCTGCTGCTGGTGCTGATCATGCCTGCCTTCGTCTTCTTCGGCATCTCCGGCTACGACCGGATGTTCGGCGATGGCGACTCGGTGGCATCCGTTGATGGCGAGCCGGTGCCGCGTGCCTATTTCGAGCAGACGTACCGGCAGCAGGTGCAGCAGATGCAGCAGATGATGGGCGACAACTACGACGCCGCCATCTTCGACAACCAGGCCACGCGCATGGAGGTGCTGGAGAACCTGATCACCCGCCAGGCCATGCTGGCCGATGCACGCCGTGCCCGCATCACGGTCACGCCGGGCGAGATCCAGAAGGCAATCCTGGATCAGCATGCCGATCTGCGGGATGCCAATGGCAAGTTCGACATCGAGGGCTACAAGCGGCTGCTGGCGGCCAATGGCCTGACGCCGGCGCAGTACGAGGCGCAGATGGGCCAGATGCTGGCCGTGGGCGCCGTCGAGCGTGCGGTGGCGGATTCGGCGATGGTGCCCCAGACCGTGGTGGACGGCGTGTTTGCCTCCCAGGAGAACCGGCGGGTGGTTCGCACGCTGCTGGTGACCCCGCGTGACTACGAGAAGGGGCTGGCCCCCACCGACGAGCAGCTCAAGGCCTATTACGACGCCCATGCGTCCGCCTTCGACCTGCCCGAGTCGGTGGACATCAGCTATGTGGCACTGCGCCGCACCGACATGCTGCCCAAGGATGTCGAGCCGTCCGAGAAGGAACTGGAAGCCTACTACCAGAAGCACCGCAACCAGTTCAACGAGGCTGAGGAGCGTCAGGCCAGCCATATCCTGCTGAAGGTGCCGGAAGGGGCCGATGCAGCGGCCAAGGAGAAGGTGAAGGCCCGCGCCGAGGCGCTGCTGGCCGAGGCCAAGGCCCATCCGGACAAGTTTGCCGAGCTGGCCAAGAAGAACTCCGAGGACCCGGGCTCGGCCGAGCAGGGGGGCGATCTGGGCTTCTTCGAGCGTGACACGATGGTCAAGCCCTTTGCCGATGCGGCTTTCGGGCTGGACAAGCCGGGCTTCACCGACGTAGTGGAGACCGAATATGGCTTCCACGTCATCCAGGTGACGGGCGTGAAGGGCGGTGGTGAGAAGCCGCTGGCCGAGGTCAAGCCCCAGCTGGTGAAGATGTGGCGTGAGGAAGAGGCGGCACGGCGCTACAACCAGGAAGCCGAGGCACTGTCCAACATGGTCTACGAGCAGGCCGAGTCGCTCAAGCCGGTTGCCGAGCGCTTCAAGCTGAACATCGAGCAGGCCAAGGGCGTGGGCCGCAAGCCGGCCGCCAATGCGCCGGAGGGTTCGCCGCTGGCCAATGCCCGCCTGCTGGAGCAGCTCTACGCGCCTGATGCGCTGGAAGAGAAGCGCAACACCACCGCCATCGAGGTGAGCCCGGGCGTGCTGGTGTCGGCCCGGGTGGATGCCCATCATCCGCAGCGTCGCCAGACCCTGGACGAGGTGAAGGACACGGTGCGTCAGCGCTGGATTGCCGACGAGGCCGCACGGCTGGCCCGTGAGGCCGGCGAGAAGCGCCTGGCCGAGCTGCGTAAGGCTGAAGGCACCAAGGACGCGAAGGCTGCGCTGCCGTCAGGCCTGAGCGAGGAAAACACCATCAGCCGTTCCCAGCCGGGCCATCTGCAGCAGCCGGCCCTGAAGGCCGCCTTTGGCGTGCCGGCCGATCAGCTGCCCGCCTGGGTGGGCGCCGATCTGGGCAAGGACGGCTATCAGCTCGTGTACGTGGAGAAGGCACTTCCGCCTGATGAAGCGGCCCGTCAGCGTCTGGACACCTACCGCACCCAGCTGCGGCAGCTGATGGCCACGGCCGAGCGCCAGGCCTGGGTGGATGCTCTCAAGAGCACCCTGAAGATCGACCGCCATCTGGAGAAGGACAGCGGTTCGGGCGATGCGGAGTGAACGGAGGCCCGTCTGAAAGTCTTCGATCTTTGCTGCGAGCAGCAACACCAGTTCGAGGGCTGGTTCTCCTCCGCCGAGGATTTCGAGCGGCAGCAGGAGAATCTGCTCATCGAATGCCCGATGTGCGGGTCCCGACAGGTGAAGAAGCTCCTGTCGGCGCCCCGGCTGAACCTGTCCCATGGCAGCCCGTCAGCTGACGAGGCGGCCGGGGCTCGCAGTGAGCGGCCAGCGCGTTCCGGTCCGGTAACGGCCGAGATCCGCGAGCTGCAGGGGCAGCTGATGCGGGGGCTGCGCAAGCTGATCGATGCGACCGAGGACGTGGGTGACCGTTTTGCCGAGGAAGCTCGGCGCATCCATTTCAACGAGGCGCCGGACCGCCCCATTCGGGGCGTGGCGACGCCCGAAGAGACCAAGGCGCTGCACGAGGAGGGCATTGAGGTGCTGACGCTCCCCCTGCCGCCGGCGCTGAAAGGGCGGCTTCAGTAGGCGAAAAGCCTACCCTTCCGCCGCCTGGCGCTCGATCTCCTCGATTTCTGCCTGGCGCTCCAGCCAGTCGTTTTCCAGGGTTTCCAGCTCGGTGGCGATCTGGGCGCGTTCGCGCTGACGCTCCGTGGCTGCTGCGCGGTCGGCAAACGCATCGGGCGCAGCCAGCGGCTCGTCCAGCGTCGCGGCGCGGGCCTGCAGGCTTTCCATCTGGCGCTCTATCTTCTGGATGGCCTGCTCGACAGGCTTCTTGCGGGCGGCCAGGGCCGCACGTTGCTGGGCACGCTCGCGCCGGTTGTCAGCGCGCGAGCCGCCCGTGGAGGCGCCTTGCTGGCTGGACGCGCCGCTGCCTGCCTGGGCACTTCCCGACGAACGGGAGCCGTCACTGCCGGCAGCATTCGTGCCTTCCGACCCGGCCTGTCCCGAGGCGCTGCCTGACGGGTCGGCATCCGTGCCACGCTGACGCGCGCTGCGTTCCTTCTGCAGCCACTGGGCGTAGTCGTCCAGATCGCCGTCGAAGGGACGCAGGATGCCGTCATCCACCAGCCAGAACTCGTCGACCGTGCTGCGCAGCAGATAGCGGTCGTGCGAGACCAGCAGCAGCGGCCCCTCGAACTCGGCCAGTGCGTCGGCCAGCGCGTCGCGGGTGTTGGCGTCCAGGTGGTTGGTGGGCTCGTCCAGCACCAGAAAACCGGGCTTCTTCCAGGCCAGCAGCGCCAGGCACAGCCGCGTCTTCTCGCCGCCCGACATGGGGCCGGTGGGACGCAGGGCGTCGTCGCCCGGGAAGCCGAAGCGTCCCAGCCAGCCGCGCAGCACCTGCTCGCGCTCCTGCGGTGCCAGCCGCGACAGATGCTGAAGCGGGGATTCATCCGGGCGCAGGTCCTCGATCTGCTCCTGGGCCAGATAGCCGGTGTCCAGCGTGCTGGCACGGGTCAGCTCGCCGGAAAGCGGGGGAAGCTCGCCGATCAGGGTGCGGATGAGGGTGGTCTTGCCGGTGCCGTTGCGCCCCAGGATGCCGATGCGGGCACCGCGTCGCACGATGAGTTCGGGCAGGGTGACGACGGTCTGCCCGGGCGTGTGGCCGCAGGCCAGATGGTGGGCGCGGATCAGCGGATCCGGTCCCTCGGGGGGCTGGGCGAACTCGAAGTCGATGCCGCGTGCGGCGCGCAGCGGCGCGATGGCCTCCATGCGCTCCAGGGCCTTCAGGCGGCTCTGCGCCTGGCGGGCCTTGGTGGCCTTGGCGCGGAAGCGTGCGATGAAGCGGTTGAGGTGCTCGATGCGGGCCTGCTGATCACGCCGGGCACGCTCGCGCTGGGCGGCGCGCTCGGCGCGGATGTTCTCGCTGGCGGTGTAGCCGCCGGGGTAGCGCTCAAGCCGGCCGTCCTCGATGACCAGGCTGGCGTTGGCCACGCGGTCCAGGAAGTCGCGGTCGTGCGAGACGATGAGCTGGATGGCCGGATGGCGCAGCAGCTGGCGCTCCAGCCACAGCACGGCGTCCAGGTCCAGGTGGTTGGTGGGTTCGTCCAGCAGCAGCAGGTCGCTGGGGGCCATCAGCACGCAGGCCAGGTTCAGGCGCATCTTCCAGCCGCCCGAGAGTTCGTTGACCGTGCGTGCCAGCTGCGCTTGCCCGAAGCCCAGGCCGTCCAGCAGTTCGGCAGCGCGGGCCTCGGCAGAAGGCCCGCCAGCATCGACCCAGCGGGCATAGGCTTCGCCCAGCGCCTCACCGTCGTGGCGGGCCTCGGCCTGCTGGATGGCCTGTTCGGCCGCCACCAGGGCGGCATCGGCGTTCATCACGAAGCGTACCGGGCCGATGCTGGCGCGTGGCGCATGCTGGGCCAGCCAGGCAATGCGCAGCCTGGGCAGGTCGACGTTGCCCTGTTCAGGGGCGAGATCGCCGCGCAGCAGCGCCAGCAGCGAGCTTTTGCCGCTGCCGTTGGCGCCGATGAGGGCTACGCGCTCACCCGGGTTGATGATGAGCGAGGCGTGAGAAAAGAGGGGGCGCCCGGCGCGGGCCAGGCTGAGGTCGTCGAAGCGGATCAAGGGCGGGCCCGAAGTGTGTCAGGACGGCGGAAGGCAGGCCCGAGGCGGCCTGCAAGCCCTTGATTATCCCAAATTTTCGAGGCCTTTCGGGGCTTCAGCCCTGCTGCTCGCGCCACTGGCGAAGATCGTTGGCCGTGATGAGCACGATGCGGTCGTCACCCTGGGCCACCGGGATGCTGGTCCAGGTCAGCGTGGGGAAGCGCGCCTGGAAGTTGGGCATCTCGTGGCCGATCTCCAGGGCCAGCACGCCGCAGGGCCACAGGTGCTCGGGCGCCTCGTGCAGCAGCCGGGTGATCAGGTCCATGCCGTCGGGGCCGGACCCCAGTGCCTTCTCGGGTTCGGCACGGTATTCGCTGGGCAGTGCCGCCATCGAATCGGCATTCACGTAGGGCGGGTTGCACAGGATGAGCTTGAAGCTCTCGCCCTGCAGGTTCTGGAAAAGGTCGCCCTGTACCAGGCGGATGCGATGCTCCAGCCCGTAGTCGGCGATGTTCTCGGCGGCTAGCTGCAGGGCGTCGGCCGAGATGTCGCTGGCCACCACGTCCGAATCCGGCAGGTAGTGGGCGGCGATGATGGCCAGGCTGCCACCCCCCGTGCACAGGTCCAGGACGCGGTAGGGGGCCGAGGCGGGTGGCTGTGTGCCCAGACCCTGGTCCAGCTCCTCGGCCAGATCGTGGAAGGGCTGCAGCATTTCCCGGTTCAGCCACGGATCGAAGGCATGGTTGACCAGCGCTTCAGCCAGCAGCGAACGCGGCACCAGGGCGCGGGCGTCGGCGCGGAATCGGAAACCCATCAGCCAGGCTTCGCCGATCAGGTAGGCCAGCGGCTGGTCGCACTGGGCGCGGGCGTCGATGAGATTGCGCAGCTTGCGGCGCTCGTCGGGCAGCAGCGTGGCGTTGGCTAGCTCGTCGTACTGCTCCACGGGCAGGTGCAGGCACCAGCAGACCAGCCAGACGGCTTCATCGAAGGGGTTGTCGGTGCCGTGTCCGAACGAGGCGCCGGCCGCCTGCATGCGACTGATGGCGTAACGCACCCAGTCGCGCAGCGTGCGCAGGCTTTCCTGCGCGTCGATCAGACTGGCCGACTGCGGGCTGTAGTTGGCACGGTACGGGGAGAACGGGGCCACCAGGGCAAACGGGGACTTGTCGGAACTCATGGGTGTGGGGCTCAGGGCAGTCGCAGGAAGGCGCGCAGCGCATCTTCCTGAAAGCCGATCTGCAGTTCGTCGGGGCGAGCGTCGGTGGTGACGATGGGGCGCCTGATCAGCGTGGGATGGGCCAGCAGCAGTTCATAGGCGGCGTCGGTGCTGACGTCGGCCACGGCCTTGCGCTGTGCTTCGTCCAGCGTGCGCCAAGTCTGGCTGCGGGTATTGATCACCTCGGAAAGGCCTACCCGCGCCTGCCAGTCCTCCAGCGTGGCCCGGTCCAGACCATCGCTGCGGTAGTCGTGGAATCGATGGTCGACGCCGTGCTGGTCGAGCCAGCGCCGGGTCTTGCGGATCTGGTCGCAGTTGGGAATGCCGTAGACGGTGACTGTCATTCGAGCTTGATGAGGAACTCTGCAAAGGAGGCGCCCTGTGTGGGGGCGGGCGCTTCATTGGCAGCCGGCTCACCCTGGCCGGGCGTGGGCGCACTGGCTGCCTGGGCTGGCAGTGTGCCATGTTTTGCCGCGTTGCGGGTCGGGTCCGTCATGAAGATGCCAGTGGGTAGGTTGCTTGCAACCGGCGGGCTGGACTGGATGCCGGTGGGCACAAAGGCCGGGCTGGAGGAGGGGAAGGCCGTGCTGGTGGCCGCCGGGGTGGCGTTGCCTGCCGGGCTGGCGGTGCTGGTGGGGGCCGTTTGCGTGGCCGGACCCTGTACGCTGTCGGTGGCCGCAAACGTGGCAGTGCTGGGCCACCCACCCGCCTGTGCAGGCTGGGGAGCCGGGGCAGCATTCATGCCGGACGGCACGGCCATGGCAGCCTGGCTGACCGCGCTGGCGAAGGGGTGAGCCGACGGTGCGGCTGCGGCAGCGGGCGCCTCGCCGGCAGCATCCATGTCGGCCAGCGTCTGACGTGCCACCGAGCCGGCACGCGCCGACTGGCCGGTGCGCCGACTCTCGAAGCTGGAAGCCTGCTTTTGCAGCAGGTCGGGCAGCATCAGGCCCGATGCCGTTTCCTCCGTCGTGGGGGCGTCCTGTGCCAGGTCCTCGGCATTGTTGTCCAGCAGCCACAGCAGGTTGGTGGGCGAATCGCTGTGTTGTAGCGCGTCCTCGCGGGTGATGCGGCCGGCGCGCAGCAGCCGGGTCAGTGAACGGTCAAAGGACAACGAGCCGGCTGCCAGGCTGTTGGCGATGGCGTCCGGAATCTCGGAAAGCCGTCCGGTGGCGATCAGCTCGGCCACATGGTGGGTGTTGATCAGCACCTCGGCGGCCGGTACCCGGCTGCCGTCGGTGCTGGCCAGCAGCCGCTGCGAGACGATGGCCTTGAGTGTGGTGGAGAGGTCGGCCAGCAGCGCGCCCCGGTTCTCGGGGGCATAGAAGCTGAGGATACGGTTCAGCGCATGGGCGGCATTGTTGGCGTGCAGCGTGGCCAGCACCAGGTGGCCCGACTGGGCGTAGGCAATGGCGGCGCCCATCGCTTCCATGTCCCGGATCTCGCCGATCAGGATGCAGTCGGGGGCCTGGCGCAGCGCGCTCTTGAGCGCCGTGTGCAGATCCTTCGTGTCCGAGCCGATCTGGCGCTGGTTGACGATGGACTGCTGGTTGCGGAAGACGAATTCGATGGGGTCTTCCAGCGTGAGGATGTGGCCGGTGCGGTTGGCGTTGCGGTAGTCGATGAGCGAGGCGAGCGTGGTGGTCTTGCCCACGCCGGTGGCGCCCACCATCAGGAAGAGGCCGCGCGGCTGCAGGATCAGCTCCTTCAGCACCGGCGGCATGCCCAGCGTGTCGAACTCGGGGATGTCACCCGGGATGTAGCGCACCACGGCGGCGGCCGTGCCGCGCTGGCGAAAAAGCGAGATACGGAAGCTGCCCACGTCCTTCACGCCGTAGCCGATGTTCAGCTCGTTCTCTTCCTGGAAGCGCCGCCATTGCTGGTCGTTGATGGCCGAACGCAGGAGCGCCTCGGCCTGCTGCGGCATCAGGCGCTTGTCGGCTGCCGTCACGGCCACCATGTTGCCGTTGATCTTCATCTGCACCGGTGAACCCACCGAGATGAACAGATCCGAGGCCTTGTGCCGGGCCATCACTTCCAGCAGCTGGTTGAAGGGGCTGCTGGTGCTGCCGGGGTTGGTGCCGCTCATGGTCTTTGCGTATCCGGAAGGGAGGCGGCCCGAGGGCCGCCGTGCGTGGCCAGTCCGGATCAGGCCGGACCGGAATCAGGCATCCGCCCCGCGCAGCAGGTCATTGATGGCGGTCTTGGCCCGCGTCTGGGCATCGACCCGCTTCACGATGACGGCACACGCCAGGCTGACGCTTCCATCCTTCGACGGCAGGCTGCCCGGCACCACGACCGATCCGGAAGGAACCCGGCCGTAGTACACCTTGCCGGTCTCACGTTCGTAGATCTTCGTGGACTGGCTGAGATACACCCCCATGGCCAGCACCGAGTTCTCCTCGACGACGACACCCTCGACCACTTCGGAGCGGGCGCCGATGAAGCAGTTGTCCTCGATGATGGTGGGATTGGCCTGCAGCGGCTCCAGCACGCCGCCAATGCCGACCCCGCCGGAAAGATGGACATTCCTGCCGATCTGCGCGCAAGAGCCCACGGTGGCCCAGGTGTCGACCATCGTGCCTTCGTCGACATAGGCGCCGATGTTGACGTAGGAGGGCATCAGCACCACGTTCCGGCCGATGAACGAGCCGCGACGGGCGACGGCGGGCGGCACCACCCGGTAACCTGCCCTTGCAAAGTCCTCGGCACTCATGCCGTCGAACTTGGTGGGCACCTTGTCGAAGAACTGCAGCATGCCGGCCTGCATCGGCACGTTGTCGGCCAGTCGGAACGACAGCAGCACGGCCTTCTTGATCCATTGATGCACGTTCCAGCGTGCTGCGCCCTCGGCAGCGGCGTCGGCCGAGCGGGTGGCCACGCGCAGCGTGCCGGCGTCCAGGTCGGCCAGCACCGATTCGACGGCCTGGCGCACGTCCTGCGGTGCGGCAGAGGGGCTGAGCGCCTGGCGGTTGTCCCAGGCGGATTCGATCAGGGCTTGTCTCGGGTCGGTCATGGGAAATCTCCTGAAGGGGCAAGGGTGGGCCGCCGGGATGGCCGATACGTGAACGGGGGGATACGGGCTGCCGTGGCGGCCATCCCAGCGGGAGAGTACGGGCGGGATTCTATCGGGGATGGTGGGGCGGCGTTCTTTCGTATCATGTCCGTATGGACGTGCATGCCGACAACCCGCCCTGTTTCCGCTACGGCCAGACCGAGCTAGACCACCTGCGCGCCAGGGATCCTCGTCTGGCCACGGCCATCGACCGCATCGGGCTGATCCGACGCGAGGTGCAGCCGGATCTCTTTCATGCGCTGGTGCACAGCATCATCGGTCAGCAAATCTCCACCAAGGCACAGATCACCCTCTGGGGCAAGATGCAGGCCCGGTTTCCCGGAGTGACACCCGATGTCATTGCCTCATGCACGCTGGACGAGCTGCAGGGCATCGGCATCACCTTTCGCAAGGCAGGCTACATGCAGGACATTGCGCGCGGGATCGTCGAGGGCCGCATCGATCTGCATGCGCTGGCCCAGCTGGATGACGAGGCGCTCTGCCACGCGCTGTCGCAGTTCAGGGGCATTGGCGTATGGACGGCCGAGATGCTGATGCTGTTCTCGCTGCAGCGCCCGGACATCGTCAGTTACGGGGATCTGGCCATTCTGCGCGGCATGCGCATGCTCTATCGTCACCGGGCCATCACGCCACAGCTCTTTGCCCGCTACCGTCGCCGCTACAGCCCCTATGGCAGCACGGCCAGCCTGTATCTGTGGGCGATTGCGGGCGGGGCGCTGCCGGAGCTGACGGATCCGGGCAGGTCGGGGAAGTCGAAAAAATGAGAGGAGTCAACGATTTGATGAATCAGACTGTTCCAATACTGAATCCGTGGATGCTGGCGGCCGCAGTGGCGAGTGCGCTCGCGGGTCTTCTCCATGTGGGATGCGTTGTCTTCGGGGCCTCCTGGTACCGGTTTGTCGGTGCAGGTCAGCCTATGGTGCAGATAGTGGAAGCGGGACGCCTCTTCCCTCATCTGGTCACACTGGCAATTGCGCTGGTGCTGTTCGGGTGGGGGATGTATGCGCTGGTTGGTGCCGGTTGGCCGTTGAGCCTTCCCTGGGCCCGCTGGGTCATTCTCGCGATTGCATCCGTGTATCTGCTGCGGGGCATCGTCGGTTTCTTTATCGAACCGAGTCCAGGCCGCAGCCAGATTTTCTGGTGGTGGAGCTCTGTCATCTGCGTTGCGATTGGCGGTATCCATGTGATTGGCCTCAGGCAAGTCTGGCACCGTCTGTAGATTCTGACATTGCTCATGTGATCTGACTCAGGTATCGCCAGGGGCGTTCGCGTCAGCGTCAGCCAGTGCCTTTTCCCGTCGCAGCAGCTCGCGCTTGCGCTCGACGCCCCAGCGATAGCCGGATAGGGCGCCATCCTGGCGCACCACGCGGTGGCAAGGCACCGCCACGGCCAGCCGGTTGGCGGCGCATGCACGGGCCACGGCGCGCACGGCCCGAGGGGCGCCGATGTGGGCGGCAATGTCGGCGTAGCTCAGCGTGGAGCCCACGGGGATCTTGCGCAGGGCCTGCCAGACCCGTTCCTGGAAGGCGGTACCCCGCAGGTCCAGTGGAAGGTCCAGCCCGATGGCAGGGGCTTCCACGAAGCCGATGACGCGGGCCACCAGCTGCTCGAAATCGGCGTCGCCGCCGATGAGGTGTGCCTTGGGGAAGCGGTCCTGCAGGTCCTTCACCAGCACGGCCGGGTCGTCGTCCATGAGGATGGCGCAGATGCCGCGCTCGCTCTGGGCCACCAGGATGGCACCCAGGGAGCATTGCGCGACGGCGAAGCGGATCGTCACGCCGTCACCACCGGCCCGATAGTCGCGGGCACGCATGCCCAGCAATCGGTCTGCCTTTTCGTAGAAGCGACTGTTGGTGTTGAAGCCGGCATCGTAGATGGCGTCGGTCACGCTCCGGGCTTCGCCCAGGGCATGGCGCAGCCGGTTGGCCCGGTGGGCCGAGGCGTAGGCCTTGGGGGTGAGCCCGGTCTGTGCCTTGAAGATCCGGTGGAAATGTGAGGGGCTGAGCCCTGCGTGCTGTGCCAGGGTACTCAGGTCCGGCAGCGTGTCCGCAGCCTCGATCAGGCGGCAGGCATCGGCCACGAGCGCGGCGTGTTGAGCCTCTGCGGCTGAGGTTGGGCGACGCCCGACGTTTCCGCCGGGAGGCTGCCTGGCCGGCAGGTCGATTTCCTTGCTGCCCGGCTCCCCGCCCCGTTGAAGGCTGTCGTCTGCCTGTTGCTGGTGCTGTGTGCTCATGGCTTCTCGGGCGTGTGCCGTTCTGTCAGGTGCGGGTGATGCCGACACCGCCGTCCACGTACAGCGTCGTTCCGGTGACGAAGCTGGACATGTCGGAGGCCAGGTACAGTGCAGACTGCGCAATTTCCTCGGGCTGCGCCCGACGTTTGAGGGCATGCAGGTTCTCCACGAAGGTGCGCTGCTCCGGCGTGGGGGTGGCGGCACGCCCCATGTCGGTTTCGGTTCCTCCGGGCATCAGGGCGTTCACCCTCAGTCCCTGGGGGCCGTATTCTGCGGCCAGCACGTGCATCAGTCCCACCAGTCCGGCCTTGGCAGCGGCGTAGGCGGCCATGCCCGGCAGACCCAGCCTTGGACCGACGAAGGTCGAGGTGAAGATCAGCGAGGCACCCCGGCGCTTCAACAGTTCCGGAATCTGATGACGGGCCGACAGAAAGGCACCCGTCAGGTTCACGTCGAGGGTTTCCTGCCAGCCATCGACCGTGATGTCGGGAATGCTGCCCAGTGCGCCCATGGTGCCTGCGTTGTTGAAGCCGATGTCCAGTCCGCCGAAGCGTTCGACTGCCAAGGCGACAGCGTTTCTGGCGCAGTGCTCATCACGTACGTCGCCGGCCAAGCAGGCTGCCTGTCCACCCGCCTTTTCGATGTCGTTCACCAGCGCCGCTAGTCGGTCCTGCCGACGTGCCACGGCCACCACGGCTGCTCCCTCGCGGGCAAACAGCTTTGCACTGCTGTAGCCGATTCCGTCACTTGCGCCGGTGATGAGGGCCACTTTTCCTTCCAATATTCCCATGCGTTGCTCCTGTTGCGTTGTCGGCCACCCCGTGTGTGGTTGCTTGTGGGGGTGGATGCCAGGCGCATTCTGGGGATCGCGGGAAGGGTGGGCACTCCGTTTCTTGCTCAGAGCATCACCCGATCAGCGCCGCGATCCGCTGCGCTCCCTCGATGCAGGCTTCGGGCGGGGCCACCAGCGCGATGCGCACGAATCCGTGGCCAGGGTTGCTGGCGGGGTCGTCGGGGTGCAGGCTGGAGGGGCGGCCCAGGTAGCTGCCGGGCAGCACCTTCACGTGTGCTTCATGGAAGAGCCGGGCGGTGAAGGCCTCGTCATCGCCGCCGGGCACGGGCAGCCACAGGTAGAAGCTGGCGGCCGGCATCTGCAGGGCGGGGACTACCGGTTGCAGGATGGGCAGCACGGCATCGAATTTCTGCCGGTACAGGCGACGGTTGTCCACCACGTGGGCCTCGTCGTTCCAGGCGGCGATGGAGGCCTGCTGGAACATCGGGCTCATGGCGCAGCCGTGGTAGGTGCGGTAGCGCAGGAAGCGCGCCAGCAGGGCGGCGTCGCCGGCCACGAAGCCGCTGCGCATGCCGGGCACGTTGGAGCGCTTGGACAGGCTGGAGAAGACCACCACGCCCCGATAGTCGGTGCGGCCCAGTTGCCGGCATACCGCCAGGGCGCCCAGGGGCGGGGCGGATTCGTCGTGGTAGATCTCGGAATAGCACTCGTCGGAGGCGATGATGAAGCCGTGCCGGTCGGCCAGCGCAAACAGGGTGCGCCATTCGTTCATGTCCATGACGGCGCCGGTGGGGTTACCGGGCGAGCAGACGTAGACGAGCTTCACCTGCGGCCACAGGCTGTCGGGCACCTGGGGCCAGTCCATCCGGAAGCCGTTGTCGGGGCGCTGGTCCAGCAGGTGCAGGCGGGCGCCGGCCAGCAGCGCGGCGCCTTCATAGATCTGATAGAAGGGGTTGGGGGCGATGACGACCTGGGGGGCGGCAGGTGCCGGGTCGAGCATGGCCTGCGCGAAGGAGAACAGGGCCTCCCGCGAGCCGTTGACGGGCAGCACCTGGGTGGCGGCATCGACGGGGGTGTCGTAGCGGCGTCGGATCCAGGCGGCGATGGCCTCGCGTAGTGCCGGGGTGCCGGCGGTGGCCGGGTAGCTAGCCAGACCGTCCGTGGCGCCAGCCAGGGCGTTCAGCACCACGGGCGGCGTGGGGTGGCGCGGCTCACCGATGGAGAGATCCACCAGCGGCAGGCCGAATGGGGGCTGGCCCGAGGGCGTGGCGGCCAGCAGCGCACGCAGGCGCTCGAACGGGTAGGGTTGCAGGAGGTCGAGGCGGGGGTTTGCGGGCAGGCTCACGCGGGTGGGGTGTCGTTTCAGGCAAGGGATGCTGATTATAAGGAGCGAGAATTCGTCGCAGAATGAAACGAACGGTACAATGCTCAGGACAGGAGCGGGACCGGTGAACGGCGGCGCTTCTGCAGCAGGCCTGATCCGGGGGA
>ERZ772968.71-NODE-71-length-41560-cov-8.108180_pt1 | contig 41560 bp, 31 predicted proteins | sample MGYA00580674_ERZ772968 | MGnify/ENA primary metagenome ERZ772968 (study PRJEB29015, sample SAMEA2737940) | human oral metagenome | biome: human oral; feature: human-associated habitat; material: dental | place: China | collected 2138 ...
GCGGACATCACCTACGGCACGAACAACGAGTTCGGTTTCGACTACCTGCGCGACAACATGGCGTGGCAGACCTCCGACCTGGTTCAGCGCGGGCACAATTTCGTCATCGTCGACGAGGTCGACTCGATCCTCATCGACGAGGCGCGCACCCCGCTCATCATTTCGGGCCCGGCGGAGGGCGACGCCGACAAGTGGTACTCGGAGTTCGCCCGTCTTGCTCTGCGGATGCGCAAGGACACCGATTACGAGGTCGATGAGAAGAAGCGGACCGTGGGAATCCTCGAGCCCGGCATCGACAAAGTCGAAGACCTCTTGGGCATCGACAACCTCTACGAATCTCTCAACACGCCGCTCATCGGCTACCTCAACAACGCCATCAAGGCCAAGGAGCTTTTCGTCAGGGACAAGGATTACATTGTCCGCGACGGCGAAGTCCTCATCGTCGATGAGCACACCGGGCGAGTCCTGCCCGGGCGCAGGTACAACGAGGGCATGCATCAGGCGATTGAGGCGAAGGAAGGCGTGGAGATCAAGGCCGAGAATCAGACTCTCGCCACGATCACGCTCCAGAACTATTTCCGTCTGTACGACAAGCTTTCGGGGATGACCGGAACAGCCGAGACAGAGGCCGAGGAGTTCGCTTCGACCTACAAGCTCGGCGTCGTTCCGATCCCCACGAACAAGCCGATGATTCGCGAGGACAAGGTCGATTATGTGTTCCCGTCCCGCAAGAGCAAGCTCAAGGCGATCGTCGAGGACATCAAGGAACGCTACGAAGTCGGCCAGCCCGTCCTCGTCGGCACGACGAGCGTGGAAAAGTCCGAGGAGCTGTCGAAGCTTCTGCGTGAGGCGCGCGTTCCCCACCAGGTGCTCAACGCCAAGCAGCACGAGCGGGAAGCCGCCGTCGTCGCCGAAGCGGGACGCAAAGGCTCGGTCACGGTCGCGACCAACATGGCCGGGCGTGGAACCGACATCATGCTCGGCGGAAATCCCGAACACCGGGCCGTCGCGGCCCTCAAATCCCGGGGCCTCGACCCCGAAGAGACCCCCGACGAGTATGAGGCCGCTTGGCCGCAGGCCCTGAAGGAAGCTGAAGAGGCCGTGGCGGAGGAGCACGACGAGGTCGTCGAGCTCGGCGGGCTCTATGTGTTGGGAAGCGAACGGCACGAGTCTCGGCGAATCGACAACCAGCTGCGCGGACGATCCGGACGCCAGGGAGACCCCGGCGAGTCCCGCTTCTACCTTTCCCTCGAGGACGACCTCATGCGTCTTTTCGCAACGGGGATCGCGCAGCGGGCCCTCAACCCTTCGATATATCCGGAGGACGAGCCGCTGGAGTTCAAGATCATCTCCAAGTCGATCGAACGCGCACAGACGTCCATCGAGTCGCGCAACGCCGAGATCCGCAAGAACGTTCTGAAGTATGACGACGTCATGAATGAGCAGCGCAATGTCGTCTACGGAGAACGTCGCCGCATTCTCGAAGGGGAGGACCTCGAAGCTATGGTTGAAGGGTTCCTCGATTACGTCATTGACGACATAGTGGGCGTCCACACCCAGTCTGACGCCCCCGACGAATGGGACCTCGACAAGGCGTGGATTGAGCTCAAAGGCTTCTACCAGCCCGGTTTCACGGTCGAGGAGCTGCTCGAAGAGGTCGGCGACGTGTCGAAGCTGGAACGCGAACACGTGCTCGACGAGCTCAAAACCGACATTCACACGAACTATCGCGACCGCGAGGAGGAGGTGGGCGAGGACGCCATGCGCGAGCTGGAACGCCAGGTGATCCTCAACGTCCTCGACCGAAAGTGGCGCGAGCACCTGTACGAGATGGACTATCTCAAAGAGGGCATCGGCCTGCGCGCTATGGCGCAACGCGACCCGCTCGTCGAGTACAAGTCCGAGGGCTACGACATGTTCCAAGCCATGAACGACGGGATCAAGGAAGAGTCGGTGCGCTACCTGTTCAACTTCGAGCTTCCGAGCGAGAGGGAGGAACGCGAGGCCGCCATCGTCAGCGCCGAGTCTGCGGCGCAGGCCGCCGCCGAGGCGGAGGCCGCTCAGCGCGAGCTGGCCGCCGAGATGGCCGCGCAGACTGCGGCCCAAAGCGCCCGCACACGGGTCGACGCCGAGAAGGTGCTGGGCATCAAAACGCCGAAGCGCTCGCGGGCGGTTTCCTACTCGTCGGCTTCGGAAGACGGCACGGTCAAGACGACCGACGAATCGGGCAAGTCCGTGCGCCGTGCGGCCCCGAGAGGCTCGGAAGGGTCAAGCGACGGCATGAACCGCGCCCAGCGCCGGGCCGCCGCCCGCCGACGCAAGCACTGAGGCCGTCGCCCTTGAGCCGTCCGGCATTGAGGGCCGACCTTTCAGCGCGTTTGTGGATCACGGGGAGCCTCCCTGAGCGGATCAACCGGTTGGCGCCCTCGGATGCCCTCGGCTCCCGAGATTAGGCTATTTCGAGGGCGACGACCTTCCATCTGCCCCGCAGGAACTCCATGCGCAGACACGCCGCCCGCACCCTCTGCCCGTCGTAGACGGCCGCCGCCGCTTCGATGACGCGGGCGAGGGGTTTGTTCGCCAGCACTTTCAGGATGCGGGGACGGCATGTCCACGGCGCCCGCCCCTTGATTCGGATCGCGAGGCCCGCCCTGCGCGCCACGGGCCCGTAAACCTCCGGTGTGAGCCAGTGCCTGAGAGCGGTGGCCGGGCGATGCCCTAGGAGCACTTCCACCACAAGAATGACAATCGACCCGATCAGCGAGGTCCCTTTCGGCGCGTCGGGCGGAAGCTCGGCGTCGAGCTGAGGCCCTTCTTCGTCCCACGTGGTCTTGGACGGCTTCCGTGCCGCGACGCACAGACGATCCCACGGACGCTCCGGAGTCGTGTGGGGAAAGGAGCCTGGAATGCGTTCTTCGGGAGTCGGCGAAGGCGCAAGCAGCTGGGCGGGCGGACGCCCGACGACGATTGGCCCGGCAAGCTCTTCCGAGCCGGCGGCCTTTGCCCGTCCGGGAGACTTTGCGGAGACGGGGGCCCTCGTTGAGCCGAAAAGCTCAGCCGACTTAGGAGACTCCGTCGAGATGACAGGCTTTCCCCGGTCCGGAACGTTTGCCGGTCCGGGGGACTTTGTGGCGAGGGTGCTCATTGCGGATCCTTGGGTGCTTTCAGGACTTGGCCGGGCGAAGGAGGTGGGGTGAGGAGGAGAGCGGTCTGCAATTCGCCCCAGGCGGACGCCGGGTGTGGGACGCGATGCCTGTGTGAGCCGCGACCGGGAAAAGCTCCGCGCCCACCCCGAGCAGGCCGATGGTGCGTTTGACCGAGGGAGAGCCGAATCTTCTAGCAAAGGCGACGAAGGCGGTTCTTCTTGCTCGGCGGGCATGGGCAAGTTCCACATAGGGGATCGCGAGCCGGGCGCAGGCCAACGTGGCCGCGCTCGCGCCGAAGGCGATGGAGGCCAAGCGGAAATTCGGGCTGCTCAACGGCGTGCCCGTGCCGATTTGCGGGATCGGCGTCGCCCGTGAAACGGCTGCCGTCCACGCGCTGGCAAATCCGCATAAGGTGTAAGCGGTCGGTGAGTGACGCATTTTGAACCTTTTCTAGCCTTAAACAGTTTGTTTTGTATTCTTATATGTGAATAGTTTGCATTGACTTTTGTTTGAAGTCTGCAAAGTATGCACGGTATGAAACTTGCAGTTCCGCAAGCTAGTTTAGCCCTGTGAACGACTCTCGGAGAGCGGTCGCCGCTGACGTTGAAAGCCGCATTGGGGCGGATATTCGCCGGTATTCCGTGGGGAAAAGGTCGATTTGCGACACGGTGGGGAGGCGACGACTACCCTTGCAGATAGATTATACGCACACGTAGGACAGGATGTCACGTTGATTGTAAGGGACTCTGAGGGTGGGGTTGGAGAGGTGCGCGGAAGGGCAACGGCGGGAGCGACGGCGACGGGGCCGGCCATCGCGCGGCTTTGCGCGATGAGGACGGTTGAAAATCTGCCCGTCGCCGTCGAGGCGAGACCCGGGGTCGCTCATAAGCTCGGCTTGACCTCGGGTCTGCGCCGTTATGCCGACGGACGGTTTATTGCATGTAGAACGCGTGAAGGGCTCCGCCTGGGAGTTCTGGCTCGGTTGGGCGTGACTTCATAGACGTCGATACCCTGAGTGGACGTACATGCATCAATCTGCAGGCGGTACTAAGGGTTGACCTACGAGATTAGTTGTTGGTTGGTGGGGGATCAGTGACGCGACGACTCGATCTTTTCACGCGTGTTTGCGTATCCACGCGAGATGTATTCGTTTAGCCTGTCGTCTTCGATGCGCCATTGGCCGCGGCCGCCCACTTGGATTGCGGGAAGTTCGCCCGTCTTGATCAACGTGCGGACTTGGCCGACGGAAACGTTTAGATATTCAGCAACATCTGCAATAGTTAGAAACTTAGCCATAGATACATTGTGACATAGTTTTGCTCCGAATGGGAGTTATCCACAATGGTGTGGATAACTATTTCAGGGCAATCGCCGTTTTTGCGATGATAGACGCATTCACATGAGAAAGGAAATCGAAAATGACGACACGATGGCGCGATCCACGATTGGAGGTCGGATTTCTTCCTTGTTGCGTTTTCGGGGATGGGCGGCGCATTCGGGTTGTCTGGCCCGGAGAAAGTCCCGGTTTGCCGGGCTCGTTTGACAATCACCTCCGGGACTGCGATTTCTAAGGCTGATCTTGACGTTGTGAAGATTGATGAAGCGTTGGCCGCGTCGTGTGTGGGGCCTTCCACAAAATAGGGTGTCGGAAAATCGGTCGAGGAGGGAGGGCTTCTGGCGAAGGGTCGCATCGATCGGAGCTAGGAGGCGAAGCGAAGAGGGCAGAATGAGGGTCCTTGTTCCCCCTGATGTCTCTGATTCCGGCCTCCGCGGCGCCTGCACTGCGCGTCAAACTCTGATGCGTTGCGCACCGGCGTGGAGGCGGGCCCGCATTTGATGGGGGCGGTCGTCGTCGATCGTGCTGCGCCGAACGATTCGATATGTGGAAGCCGAACGATCCGATACGTGGAAGCCGAACGATTCGATACGTGGACGGCGGCAGGGGAGACGACGATGGAAATGCCGTGACGAGTTGCGTTCTGGTGGAGTGCGCAGACGTTCCTTTGTGCGTTGGCCAAGCCAACCCCGTTGGCGTCTGACGTTTGATGGAGGCCGGCGAGGTTGCGGAAGAAAGGCGTTTGCGGCGAATGAAGCGGCTCGTTCCGCTTCGAAAACGGAGGCAGGGGAATGCTTCTGATGCGAGTGGCCGCACCTGGGCGTTTCAGGGCGAGTGTGTTCCGAGATAGCAGATAGGCATCCATCGAGTCTCAGAAACAATCGTTGAAAAAGAAACGCCGTACGAGGGCGCTTCGAGATATTATTCGCCATGTGTCGTTAGTATGGCGCCGTGAGAATCTATATTCCTGCGACGGGCGTGGACATCGGGCGAGACGCTCTCCTTCCCCGAACCGTGCATGCCGTCACCGACGAGTTGCGGGACCTTCTTCCGGGCGACGTCGAGGAAGTGCTTGAAGCCGTCGCCATGAATGCCGCAACCGACGAGTCGTTGCGCGTGTTGGCGGCGTTGGCGGCCAGCGGGGAAACCGTCTATCCCCTTCGAGTGGTGATAGCCGCCGAAATCGAAGAGAAAAAGACGGCTCACATCGAGGGGGACGACATCCTCCCGACCGCCTTGCAGCTTGTTGAACCGGTCGGATGGGAGGACGTCGTTTCTTTTCACGTCGACGATGCAGAGGCCGCCAACGACGTCGTCCTCGCCATCGGCGGCGACGCAGCCGCGCTTGAGCGTGTGACGGACGACGAAGACCTCATGTGGTTTGACGTCGAGGAACGAGGCCGGCTTATCGAGTATTTCGGCTGAATCGGATCGGCTGGGTCTAAGCCCGGCAACTGAGCTGCCGAAGATGCGCTGCCCCGGAAGAGCCGTTTGGCAGCCTGAGCCTGACGGGCGTTGTGCTGGGCCGATTGGGCCCGGATGCGGGAACCGTCTGCGTCCGAGGCGCCGAGTCGGCTGCGCCCAAGTTTGAGGTCCTGCCCCTAGCGGTAAGATCCCAAATGCCAGACGCTGAGACTGCGGGCTTTGGCCTCGCCTCCCGCGGCGAAAAGCGACACCTTGTCCGCGCCAGCAGCGGGGTAGACCGTTTCAGTGAGGACAAGCTTGCCATCGTCGGCGAATACCTCGACAGACGAGGAGTCGACGATTACCCGCAAATGGACGAGGCCGTCTTTTCCGGGTTTGAAATCCGCGACGCTCCGCCCCGGGAAGGCCGGAGAGAATCCGACTTCGCCGGAGTTCGATCGATCGACGAAAATCTGCTCCTTCGCCGCGTCGTAGCCGATTCTCGTTCCCGGCGTTTTCCCGCGGGCGTCTTGCGTGGCGTCTCCCAAAACGGAAATTCCGCTCTCCTTCGCCTTGAGGGGATCCAGGGTCAGAGAGATGTCAAGGGATTTCCCTGAGGCTGCCGCGTCGAGCGGCGCCGTGCCCTGCTCGATCGTCACGTCGGACTTCTTGAATTCGCTTCCGGCCCGCAGCGAATTGAGGGACGAAACGGGGGCAAACACGAGGCGTTCCTTGCCGTTTGCCTTGCGGAGCTTGAGCTCGCGCACGGTGCTCATGGCCGAGCGCCACGTTTTCGTGGGAACTTCCTTCGCATACGTCCAATTCGACATCCAGCCGATGGCGTAGCGTTTGCCGTCGGGGGCCCCTTCCCACGTGACAGAAGCATAGTAATCGTGTCCGTAGTCGACTTTCGGCACGGACTCGTTGAATGCGGGCGTGTCGGAGAGCACGATCTGGTCGACCGTGAGGTGGCCCCAGTGACTCGAGGTGTTCTTGTCCTCTATGACGACGCGGGCTTTCTTTCCCCGCCACTTCTTCAGATCGAGGCTCTGCCAGAACATCTTCGCGCTGTCGTTGCCCGTCGCGGTGGCGACCACCTTGCCCTCGACGACGACGTTGACCGACGTGTGCTGGGATCCTTCCACCGAACTGTAGGGGTGGCTTCCGCCGCCGATGAGCATGTTGAGGCGATTGGCGTTGATCGTGAACTCCGGCGACGTCAGAGTTCCCGTGTCGGAATCGCCCGATCCGTAGCTGTTGACGTAGCCCGAGCCGACGTACCCGGAAATGTCGCCGCCTGTCGCATGCGAAGGCCCGTTTCCGAAGGCCGAGCCCGACGTCGTCCACGAGCCGTACCCTTCGCCTTCGAAATCCGCAAGAGTCTTGCCCTCCTTGCCGGTGTAGACGCCGGAGGAGGCGGCCTTGAACGTTTTGCCGTCCCAGTCGCCGACGAAGTACTGGGCGGAAGGGGACGTGTTGACCGTGAGGACCCATCGGGTCTTGCCGTTTTCTCCCTCGACCTTCATGGGGAAGAGATCGGGGCACTCCCATACGGAAGAGACGTCTCCGACCGGCCCGAAATCGGACTCAAACTTCCAGTCCTTCAGGTTGGGCGAGGAATAGAAAGAGACCTTGTGCTCGTCGGCCTTGACCAGGACCATCGTCCAGCGTTTCGCCTTCTCGTCCCAGAAAACCTTGGGGTCTCGGAAGCTCTTCGACTTGACGTCCAAGACGGGGGCTCCTCCGTTGTGAAGGTTCCACGTTCGGCCGTTGTCCGTGGAATAGGCCAGCGATTGCGATTGGATGCCGCTCGCATTGTCGTTGCGCGTCCAAATCGCGACCATGGGGGGATTGTCCGAAGTCCCGAATCCCGACGTGTTGCGGGCGTCGACGACGGCGGATCCGGAGAAGACGCCGTACTGGTCGGTTCCGGGTATGGCGACTCCCTGTTCTTTCCAATGCACGAGGTCGCTGGAGACGGCGTGCCCCCACGACATGTTTCCCCAGTCCGCCCCCTTCGGGTTGTACTGGTAGAAAAGGTGGTACTCGCCCTTGTGGTAGACGAGCCCGTTGGGATCGTTCATCCAGTTGCCCTTGGGCGTGTAGTGAGTGAGGGGGCGCCACGGATCGTTTGCGTCCACGGGAGGGGAGACAACGGTGGAGTTCGCGGGGGTCTGGGCGCTTGCGGCCTCCGGGTTGGGCGAGGCGGAAGCCTCCGTCGACGGCGTCGAGCCCGACCGGTTCGAAGACCCCTCGGCTTGTCCGGTCTGTACCCGGGAAGACGATGTCGCGGAAGCGGGACGGGAGGAGCCCTCGCTTGAAAAACATCCTGCGCTCGTGAACGGAAGCAAGAAGGCGGCCGCGAGCGACAGGGCGGCGCGCGGCTCTTTTTTAAAAGATCTCACAACTTGTTCTTCCCAGGTAGTTGTTATGGACGTTTCTACATTAGTACTCGCGGGCGAATTGGAAAAGGGGCCGGATTGAGCGAAAAGCCAAACTCTCCGGGAAGCGTCCGTGAGGACAGGGCGCGAAGGCGCCGCCGCCGGACGACGAACCCGAGGCGACGCCGGGGCGCCGGGGCGGACGACGTGCTGTTTCCCCGGGAGAGCGCGAGTTTGCGCATCCCGCGAGGCGAAAGAAGCGGGGCTCTCCCGCGTGAGCCGCCGATTGCCCGCCGCGCGCAGGCCCGTGGACCAGCGCGCCCCGCGCCTGCAGTGACAATGGACACTTCAGCAGCGGACCTCCACGCGTGACGAGCCGTTGCCCACGGGCCTGACCGTCACGCGTTCGGCGATCATCTTTTTCATCTCGGCGACGTGGCTGACTAGGCCGACTGCCCGTCCGTCCCTTGCAAGGCCCGTGAGCGTTGACATCACGAGCCCGAGGGTGTCCTCGTCAAGGGAGCCGAATCCCTCGTCGATGAGCAGGGTTTCGATTGTTATTCCGCCATTTTCGGCGCGGACGACGTCGGCGAGGGCGAGCGCGAGGGCAAGCGAGACGTAGAAAGTCTCGCCTCCTGAAAGGCTGCGGGGAGACCGTCTGGCGGCGCCGTCGGTCTCCCCGTCGCGGTCGATGACCGTCACGGAGAGACCGGTTTTGATCTCGCGCGAGCCGCGTTCCTTTTCGTCGCTGCGGGCGAGTTGGTACCTGCCGAGGGAAATGTCGGCGAGCCGCTCGTTGGCGCGGTCGAGGATCTGCTCGAACCTGTGGCGCACGAGGAAGGTCGCGAGCGGAATCTTCGTGATCGAATCGCTTCCGGCGTTGGCGAGATTGGCCAAGCGCACGACGGGACCCGCCGAGCTCTGCAGCCGGGCCCACGCCTTTTCCCTTTCGGAGACGACGTCGAGCTGGGCCTGCGCCCCGAGACTGCGCGCGTTCGCCACCGCGGCCCTCCTTTGGGCGGCTCTGGAGATTTCGGCGGCCTCCTCGGCGAGGCGGGCGGTTCCTTCGACGTCGGGCGCCTCTTCTCCCGTCAGCTCGGCGATTTCAGGCGCGGCAAGGTCACGGGCGACGTCGTGGGAGGCCTGCCGATGCTCGGCCACTCGGGCTTTCGCGGCGTCGACGGCCTCACGCGGCATGAACGCCTTGCGCGCAGCTGTGGCATCCGCGAATCCCGCCTCCGACAAGGCTGCGGACAATTCCGCCTCCCGTGCGTCGAGCTGCCCTCGTGCGCCGAGCAGTTCCCGCGCGGCCTCGACCAGGCGACGCTGGGAGTTCCCCCGCTCGACATGTGCTTTCAGCCTTTCGGATATCGTTTCGTAGCCCGCCAGTTCGGGACCGATTCTGGCCTGCGCCCGTTCGACGGCAGCATCGAGGCCGGCGATTCTGGCTTCGGCGGCCGCCTGTTCGCGTTGGGCGGCGGAAAGGGACGATCCTGCGGCCTCGAAGCGCTCTCGCAGGCCTTTCAGCTCGCCCCTGCTTGCCCCGGCTTTGCGCTGCGCGCGACGGGCCGACGCGAGCTCGGAGCCGGTCCGTTTGAGCGCCGAGGCGACGGACTCTCGCGTGAGGCCCTTGAGATCCGCTTCGGCGGCCGCGATCTCGGCCTGGGCCCGCACGGCGCATTTTTCCGCCTCGGCGAGCATCCCCCGGGCTGCTGCTGCCGCCTTTTCCGCGTCCTCGACGTCTTCCCGAGTCGCTTTGACGCTCGAAGGCGGCGCGGGAGCGGGATGCTCGGTCGAACCGCAGACTGGGCAGGCCTCGCCCTTGGAAAGCCCGCCCGCGATGATCGCCGACATTGAAGCCGTCCACGCGAGCGTCTGTTCGTCGCGCAGCAGGCGGGCCTCCTCGAACGCCGCGGCGGTCTGCGCGACGGCCGCATTCGCCTTCTCCGACGCGGAGCGCGCACGGTCCAGATCGGCGAAGCGCGCCGCAGCCTTTGTGAGCGACTCGGCTTCCAGTTCCAGGCTCTCGATGCGTGAAGCCTCCGCCTCTTCGGCGGCCAGCCTTTCCTCGGCCTCAAGGATCGTCTGCGGCAGCGCGGCGGCCTGCGCCCGTGCGGCCCCGACTTTCTCCTGTGCGCGCCGGAGGGCCTCGTGCGCAGCGGTCCGTTCCCGTCGCGAGGATGCGAGGTCCTTTTCCACGGCGGCCAGCTCTGTGAGACGGCCGGTGAGGGAGGTCATGGCCTCAAGGAGCTCGGTCTGCGACTCCAGGGTCGCCGCGTCGACGTCGCGCGGCGAACGATCCGAGGCGTCGAGGAGCGCAAAGCGCCGTTCAGCCTGGCCGAGCTCGGCCTTCGCCCTGTCGAGGGCCGCCAGGAAAGGGGCGACGCCGGCGGCGAGGGCGTGGGCTGCGAGAGATTCGTCGAGCCCGTCGATCTCGGATTCTTCCGCGCGCAAGCGGTCACGGCAGGCCAGAAGCCGCGAGCGTTTCTGAAGGCGGGAGGCGAGCTCGGCCGCCTCCTGCGCCGCAACGGCTCGCTCGCGGGCTCGCTTCGACGCGAGCGCGGACTCTTCTTCCGCTGACTCGCTTTCTTCTTTGGCTCGGAGCACGGCGGCTGCGGCGAGCGCCGTCGTCCGGACCGCGTCTGCCGGATCCCCGGCGGCGTTCACGGCTTCCGTCAGCTCGGCCTTTGCCTCGCCTTCGAGACTGAGAGCCGTTGCCAAGCTTTCGACGGACGACGCCCATTCCCCGCGGGCCGAATCGACTTTTGACTGCGCCGCCGAGGCCCTTTCCTTGAGCAGTTCGGCGACCCGCCTATAGGCGGACGTGTCGAAGACCTGCTCCAGCAAAGCGGTGCGCTTGGTCGAATCCAATGTGAGGAAGTCGGCGAACTTCCCTTGGGGGAGCACGATCGTTTGAAGGAACTGTTCGCGGCTGAGTCCCACGAGGCGCGCAATTTCAGCGCCGGTTCCCGCGGGCTTGGCCTCCAGAATCTCGCCCGCGTCGAACTGCTGAGCCTCCACCGCGCTTTCGGAGAGCCGCCACAGCTTGGCCGACGCGTTCGTCGGATTTTTGTTTCCGGCCTTGGTCCACTGGGGTGTGCGGCGGACGCGGAAGGTTCCCGCCTCGACGGAAAAGACGAGATCGACAAAAGACTCGCGAGAAGGGCTGGCGTGCGTCGAGCGCATCCTGGCGTCCGTCGAATCCTTCCCTCCGGCGACGCCGCCGTAGAGCGCCCAGACGACGGCGTCGATGATCGTCGACTTTCCCGAGCCCGTGGGCCCCTCCAGCAAGAACAGCCCTCCCGCTGTGAGGGCGTCGAAGTCGATGGAAAATGCGCCCGCAAAGGGGCCGATGCCCGAGACGGCCAGTCGCCTAAGCCTCATCGCCGCTCTCCTTTCATGGGAGCTTGCCTTTCACGCCGTTCATGGTTCGCATTTCATCGCCGTTTCCCTTCCAGACGCGCGGCTTCCCACGTCTGCGCGAGGATAGCGCGTTCCTCGTCGGTCAGGTCTCGGTTGCCCGAGGCGGCCATAAAGGAAGAAAGGATGTCGAGGGGCGCCATCGCGGCGATGGAATCGGCCCGCTCCTGCGAGCGAAGGCCGCCCTCGGGCGTGTGGCGGAGCTCGAGGACGTTGTCAAAGGCTCCGTAGATCCGGGCGGCCATATTCGCCGGCCTGCTCGGATCCGTGACGACGATTCGGAAGAAGGCGTCGGCCGGCTCGCGCGGGGCTTGGGCCAAAAGATCCTCGAAGCCGCCGGCCAATGTGCGGATCTCGCGCCACACAGGGGCGGGAACGGTCTCGGTTTCGACCCGCTTGCCGTCGATGTGGAGAAGGACCGAGCTCTTCGGCGCGGTTTCGGAAAAAGAGAACGCCACGGGCGATCCGGAGTAGCGCATAGGAGGGTCACCCGGCTTTCCCACCCACTGCGGCGAGTGCAGATGGCCGAGCGCCACGTAGGAAAGCGGGCCCGGACCGTCCTCGCCGAGCCTGAAAAGCCCCGACGGGGCGCTGTCGACTCCGCCGACGGAAATGTCCCGCTCGGAGTCGGCCGGTTTTCCGCCCGAGATGAACGCGTGGGCCATGACGATGAACGCCCCGGCGTCCTGCGGGCGCGAGCGGATGTCGGCTGAGACGAGCCTGAGAGCCGCGGCGAGGACGGCTTCGTGAGACCGCCCGAGAGGCTCGGCGCCGCCGTCGCCCGACGTCGGACCGGAAGGCGCCAGTCGCCGTCGTTCGACATCGGGGTCGAGATAGGGAATGGGGTAGACGAAAACCCGGTTGCCGTCCCTTCCGGCGATTTCGACGGGGCTCCCGCATCGGCGGGCGTCTGTGCGAATATGGACGTTCGGGCGCATGAGCGAGGATCCGAACCCCAAACGCTGAGGCGAATCGTGGTTTCCGGACGTGAGGACGACCGTCGTCAGCTCGGCGAGCTCGGCCAGCGTGCGGTCGAAGAGCTCGACTGCAGACGTCGGCGGCACGGCGCGATCGTAAACGTCGCCCGAAATGAGGACGGCGTCGATCCGGCGCTCTTTGACCAGGTCGACGACGTGGCGGCTCCACATCTCGAAGGCGGGCGAGAGGTCCGCCCGGTGGAAGCTGCGGCCTAAATGCCAATCAGACGTGTGCAGAACGAGCATGGAGTCAACCTATCGGGGGCCTCCGACGCTTTTCGGGCGGGCTCTTCGAGCTGCCCGGACCGCCGGAGCGCGGACGTCCCGCTTCGGCGCGTCAAGGGGCGGCAGGAGGGCGTTTCAAGGGGCTGAACGGACTTTCAAGCCTCGGAGTTGCCCTGGGCGTTGACCGGCGGGAGCGCGCTCCAAGGGAAGGCTATCCAGCGGTCCGTCCGCTTCCAGACGTATTCGCATTTGAGGACGGTTCGGGGCTTCTCATAGAGGACGGCTGTCCTGATCTCAGAGGCATACTGCTCGCAGATCTCGTGGACGAACTTGAGCGTTCGCCCCGAATCGGCGACGTCGTCGACGATGAGCACCCTTTTCCCCGTCATTCCGTGGTTGTCGGGAACGGGATCGACCAGTCGGGGATCGAGGAGCGTCGTTCCTATTCCCGTGTAGAACTCGACGTTGAGCACGAGCAGGCTCTTGATGTCCAGGGCGTATCCGATGGAGCCCGCAGGAAGGAGGCCGCCCCTGGCGACGCACACGATGATGTCCGGGCGAAAACCCGAATCCCACACGGAGCCGGCCAGGTCGCGGCAGGCTGCCCCGAATTCATCCCAGGTGAGTATTTCGCGCTCGTCGGTCATGCGTCAATTATGCCCGCTTTGGCTCTGTCCGGCTGGCGCGTTGAGGCTCGGCGCGCCTTCGCCCACGGCGTCCTCGTCGCGAATGGACCCCAGTATCTCAAGAACTTCGGGGTGGAGCGCGCCGTTGGTGGCGAGGGCGCAGCCTCCCCACGGGCCGGGTTCGCCGTGCAGCGACGTGAAGGAGCCGCCGGCCTCGGTCACGATGGGAACGAGGGCCGCCATGTCGAACAGCTCCAGCTCCGGCTCGCACGCCAGATCGACGGCGCCCTCGGCGACAAGCATGAAGCTCCAGAAGTCCCCGTAGGCTCGCGAGCGCCACACGCGCTGGGCGAGGCGGAGAAACGCGCGAAGCTGGCCGCGATCCGCCCAGCCTTTGAGCGAGGAGTAAGACATCGAGGCTTCCGCCAAATCGGAGACTTCCGAGACCCGGAGCCGACGTGCGCCCACCCAGCTCTTGCCCGTGAATGCGCCGACGCCCCTGGCCGCCCACCACCTTCTGCCGAGCGAGGGCGCCGAAACGATGCCCACGACGATCTCGCCTTCTTCTTCCAGCGCCAAAAGCGTTCCCCACACGGGGACCCCGCGGGCGAAGTTCTTCGTTCCGTCGATGGGGTCGATGATCCAACGCCTGGCCGAACGCAGGAGAATTCCGCCGTGCTCCTCGCCGTAGATGGCGTCTCGCGAGCGCGAGCGGCCGAGCATGGCCCGGATGATTCGCTCCGCCTCCCTGTCGACGTCGATCGCGGGGGAAAGGCCCTCCTCCGTCTGGGCGGAGAAGTCTTCGGCCTGAAAGCGGCGAAGCGTCACGGAGTCTACGCGGTCGATGATCGAGCTCGCGAAGGCGAGGTCGTCGTTGACGCGGGTGAGGGACATTCTCAGCTCCAATCCTCGGTGCAGGCGGCCAAGAGCCGGCGGAAAGAGGCCGTTCGGGCAATGAGCCTCAGGTCCGTCTGCTCGGACAGCGCGCATTCCGGGGAATCCCATCCGTGCTCGCAACCGCGTGGGCAGTTCTCGGCGATCGCGGCGAGGTCGGTGAATCCCCTGAGAACATCCTGCGGCGAGACGTGGGCCAAACCGAAGCTGCGCACCCCCGGCGTGTCGATGATCCTCCCTCCGCCGGGCAGGGCGAGCGAGACGGCCGACGTCGACGTGTGCCGCCCTTTTCCGGTGACCGCGTTCACCTCTCCCGTCGCCCGATCGGCGTCCGGCACCAAAGCGTTGATGAGGGTCGATTTTCCGACTCCCGAATGGCCGACCAGCACCGTTTCGACGCCTGCGAGCGCCTTTCGAAGGGCCTCCAGCCCGCTGGCCTCGGCGTCGCCCTCCTCCAGTCCGCTGGCCTCGGCGTCGCCCTCCTCGAGCCTGCGAGCCTCCAAGTCCTTGCGGGACCCCAGGTCGACGACGACGGCGCGCAGGCCCAGCGCCCCGTAAGAATCGAGGAGCCGGTCCGGGGAGGCGAGGTCCGCCTTCGTCAGCACCAGCAGCGGCTCCATCCCGGCGTCGTAGGCGGCGACGAGGCAGCGGTCGATCATTCCGGTTTTCGGCGGCGGGTCGGCCAGGGCCGTGACGATCGCGAGCTGCTGGGCGTTGGCGACGATGCAGCGCTCGCGGCCGTTTCCCTCCTCGGTGCTGCGCAGAAGCCGGGAGGTGCGGTCCTCGACCGAGACGATGCGGGCCAGGGTGTCCTTTTTCCCCGAAACGTCGCCCGTCACCCGCACTCGATCGCCGACGACGACGGAGCCGCGGCCCAGCTCGCGCGCCTTGACCGCGGTGACGGCGAGGCCCTCGGCGAGCACGAGGCGATAGCGGCCGCGATCGACGCCCACAACCTCCGCTGTGCTGGCTGACGAATAGTCGGGGCGGATCTTGGTGCGGGGCCGCGACCCCTTGCCGGGGCGGACCCTCACGCGAGGGTCGTCGGTGCCGATGTCCCGCCTCATGCCTTGAGCCCGGCGTGTCCGAAGATGTCGCCGAGCGGGGCGGGTGCGACGTCCTCGGCGCCCGCCGCGAGGTCTTCCCACATGTCGACGAATTGGGGGAATGTTTTGGCGGTCGTCTCGACGTTCGCAACTCTCAGGCCGGGAATGCGCAGCCCGAGGATCGCCCCGAAGGTGGCCATGCGATGGTCGGCGTAGGTCTCGATCGTCGCGGGCCTCGGCGAGCCCGGCTCGATGAGAAGGTCGTCGCCTTCAATTTGCGCCGTCGCGCCGACCTTCGTCAATTCTGCGACGAGGGCCGCCAGACGGTCGGTTTCGTGGCCCCTGAGCTGGCCGATGTTGCGCAGAGCAGACGGGCCGTCGGCGAAGGCTGCGACCGCGGCGACCGTGGGCACAAGCTCGCCGACGTCGTGCATGTCCGCGTCAATGGGGCCGATCGTGGCCGGTCCGCGCAAGGCGAGCCTGCCGTCGGCTGCGCGGGTGTGCGCTCCCATGGCTTCAAAAAGCTCGCGATAGGCCGACCCAGGCTGCCTCGAATCGGGCCAGTCGAGGATTGTCTCGCCTCCCGTCGCCATCGCGGCGGCGAGGAACGGCCCCGCATTCGACAGGTCCGGTTCCACCGTGACGTCACCGATCCTCGGGATTCCGGGCTCGACCGTCCATCGCGTGGGCGAACCGGGGGGCTCGGCGCCGAGTCCGCCGCGGGCGGCCGATCCGTTGCCCGGAGGCGGTTCGACGGAAGGCGAAAGTCCGCCGGACCGGCCGGAACCGTCGATGGCGCGCACTGCGATGCCCGCCTCGCGCAGTACGTCGACGGTCATGGCGATGTGCGGCGCCGAGGGAATTCGCCGGCCTGTGTGGCGTATGTCCAGACCCTTTTCCATTCGCGGCGCCGCAAGCAAAAGCGCCGAGACGAATTGCGAAGATCCCGACGCGTCGATCTCGACCGTTCCTCCGGCGACCGCGCCCTTTCCCTTGACGGTCATCGGCAGGGCGGCCTGGCCTGAGGCGGACGTTGAATGCGCGATCTGGCCGCCCAGCTGCTCCAGCGCCCGGACGAGCGGGGCGATCGGGCGCGCGCGCGCGGCCTCGTCGCCGTCGAATACCACTTCCCCCCGTGCAAAGAGGGCGATGGGGGGGACGAAGCGCATGACGGTTCCGGCCAAGCCGACGTCTATGCGCGCGCCCCGCAGCGGTCCGGGCGTGACGACGATCGCGGCGCCGTCGCCTTCGACTCTTGCCCCCATCGCAGCCAGAGCCTGCGCCATCAACGCGGTGTCGCGGGAAATGAGGGGGCGACGTATGACTGCCGGCTCCTCGCCGAGCGCCGCCGCAAGCAGGTACCTGTTCGTCAGCGACTTCGAACCGGGAAGGCTCACGTTTGCTCGGACAGGTCCGGAAGGCTGCGGCGCGGTCCACACGGCCCGCGGCCCGGGCGACGACGAGCGCCGCGCGGACGGTTGCCGCGGCTCTGACTGCTGCGCCGACGCGGATGCTTGCTGCGCCGGGATCGGGTGCGGCGCCCGTGGCTGCGCCGACGCGAAACGTTCACGCGTCATGGCGCGCGGCTTTCTCTGCCTCGAAGGGGACGGCGCCGTCGCCGCCTTCGTCGCTCAATGAGACGGAGCCCATTGCAGTCGAGCTCATTGCGCCCGATTCGCCCGCGCGGCCTTGAGCGCCTCCTTGTGGCGGCGATTGGCCTGGCGGCGCCAAGAGAAGGAGGGCTTGCCGTCCCTGTCGGCCGCGGCGAGAAGGGCGCCGCCGACGAGCCCGGCGGCCCCGAGAAGCCCCGTCAGCTCGGCGAGGCGCTTCTGGCGGTCTTTGCCCTTGCCCGCCCATACTGGATTGTTCGCCAGCGCCACCGGGACTTGCGCGGCCGCGAGGACGGCGCCCGCCGCGCGCGGGAACTTGCCGGCGGCCAGAGCGACTCCCGCGACGGCGAAGACCGCGCCGAGGCTGCGGGTCGCCGAATCCGACGTCGTCTCATCCAGTTCCACGCCGAACTTCGAAGCGACGGGGGCGAGCCGCTGTGCGCGCTCGCGGTGAGCCTTGGGGCGGGCGAGCGCATCGGCGCCTGCCGCGATGAAAGGCGCTGCGAGAAGGGGCCGGGCAACTGCACGTAGAATACTCATGTGTCTATTCCTACAGCATAAAGGCCCTCGTTCGCAGTAATCACGCCGGTTCGAAAGCGCAGATTGCGGGTCGGACGCCGGGCGAGACGAGGGCAGGACGTTAGACGGGGCGCCGGATGGCCGTTGGGCATGATGCGGGTTGGCGGCCGCGGACAAGCGCGATTCCCGGGGATGTCGCCATGCGAGGCGAATCGCGACGGCTGCCGCGAAAGGACGGCAAACGAACGGAACGGCCGCCGAGGCCGGCAGGCGGGCGCCAGGCAAGCAGATGCGCCAGGGGCGAACCGGGCGCAGCGACCGGGAATGAAAACCGCCGCGAAGCGTTGCCTTCGATAGCGGGGCCAATCCCGCTACCCTAGGAGACGATGACTACCGAGACGACCACTCCAGAAGCCGAGGGCTCCGACGCCGACCGGGCGGCGGAGTTCGACGTCGCAGGCGAAACGCAGGCCGAAAGGTCGCGTCGCTTCGAACGCGAGGCGCTTCCGTTCCTTGACCAGCTTTACGGCGCAGCCATGAGGCTCACCCGCAATCCGCAGGACGCCGAGGACCTGGTCCAGGAAACGTACGCGAAGGCCTTCGCCGCGTTTCATCAGTACAGGCCCGGCACGAACCTCAAGGCGTGGCTCTACCGCATCCTCAACAACACGTTCATCTCGAACTATCGGAAGGCCCAGCGCCAGCCGAAGCAGGCGGATGTGGCGGAAGTCGAGGACTGGCAGGAGTACGACGCTTCGACCCACGCGTCGAGCGGACTTCAGTCCGCGGAGGCTGAGGCAATCGAGAATCTGCCGGATTCCGAGATACGGGACGCCCTGGCTCAGCTTCCGGAGGATCGCCGCCTTGCGGTTTATCTGGCCGACGTCGAAGGTTTTTCCTATCAGGAGATCTCCGAGGTCATGGACACCCCGATAGGGACGGTCATGTCGCGGCTTCACCGAGGCAGGAGGCAGCTGCGCGATCTGTTGACCGACTATGCGCGGGATCTGGGGTATGGCAAGAAGGAGAAGAAATGAGAAGCGACGAGGAGATAGCGAAGGCCGTCGAGGAGATCTTGAGGGCAAAGTCGGCTCGGAGCTTGCAGGGCGCTGGGGACGGCGGCGTCGAGGATCGGGCTGGCGTCGGCGACGAGTCGGACGGCTTTCGCGACAGGGCCGATAGCCCCGACGACGGGGGCGTCGGCGACAGGGGCGACGGCGTCGGCGATCGGCGTGACGGCCTTGACCGCGGGTCAGGCGGCGACGGCAGTCGAGGCGTGCGAGGCGCGGGCGTCGGCGGCCCGTGCGGCGCGCCGGGGAGCTTACTCGAAGGGTCGTGCGAAGAGGTGGCCGATCACCTTTTTGAGTTGCTCGACGCTCAAATGCCTCTCGAAGCGGCCGCGCGTCTGCGGCGCCACTGCGAGACGTGCCCCCACTGTTCGGAGCTGACCGAGGCGGAAATCCACGTCCGCGAAATCGTCAAGAGGTCGTGCTGCGCCGAATCGGCGCCCGTCAGCCTTCGCATGCGGGTGACGAACCAGATAGCCGTATACAGATCGACGACGGCGTAAAGCTGCGCTGCAGATTGGCGACGGCGTAAAACGGCCACGGGCCGGCGAAGGCGTAGAGCGTTTGCGGGTGGCGACGGTCTGAAAGCCGTGGTGGTTTTCAGACCGGGGGCAGGAGCGGAGCGTCTGCGGGTTGGCGAAGGCGTAGCGCTGCGCTGCATAGGGAGGGGCGGCGTAGAACCTCGGGCCGGGGCGCAGACATAGGACAGAAGTCGCCGCCAGACCTGCGCCCGCGTCGTGGTGCTGTCCCGACACCGTTGACGAGGGCCCGGGGCGAAGCCGAGTCCTGTGGGGGAGGTCCGAGGATGCGGACACTGTGGCTTTGAACGTCCGGCTTTGCTGGGCCCGAGTGGAGAATGCGGTTTGCCGCGTTCCTTGGCTGCCGTCGTTATCTGGCGTCGTCGCCCTCGATAACTTCTCTAACTGTTTTCTTTAACTGTTCCGTTTCCTCTTCAGCTGCTCTTCTCGAAGAAATGCTCGGAAAGATCGGAAAAGAGAAGCGTAGGGGCGGCGAAGACCGCTTGAAGGTCAAGCAGCGTGGCGTTGCCTTTGGCGTTGTCGAGGAGGGAGTCTCCGGTGCCGATGTGTTTCGTGTTCTTGGATTCCCAGAGGATGACTCCAAGCGGCAAATCGCCGTCGGAGCCTTCGCCCTCCAAATTCTCGTTCGTGAGCGGCCCGCATTCTTGTTCGTGAGCGGCCCGCCGATCCTCTTCTTTCTGCGAAAGGCATTGATGCGTCGCGCTTTTTGGCGCTCTCCGGCGCACCACGATTCTTCCCGGCGTGGAGGCAGGCAATCTTCCCGGTGTGGGGGACAGGCAAGCGCGGGCCTCTTGGTGCGACGGAGAACAAACGGAGAACAAGAGGCGCAGGACGACTAAAGCAGGACGAACAAAGCTGAATGGGATGCGGTTTGACAGGCCTCCCGTGCGACGGGGCGGAAATACGCAGGCCGCATTGGGCGGCTGGCCGTTGTGGCGGCGCATAGCGGCCGACGTCGTCGGCTGATACACTTTCGACCTGTCGTGTGCCTTTCGGGTGCGCAATCGATTTGAGGAGCAACAATGAGCCGTCGCGGTCGCAAGCGTCGCTCGCGCGCGGGAAAGCCTGCCAATCACGGCAAGCGTCCCAACGCATGAGCGCCGGGCCCGGGTCTAGGATCCGGGCCCTTTCGACGCCCGAATTTTCCCCGTTTCGCGGGCTGTGACGGGCCCGACCGCGCTGTGGCGGTGTTTGCGTGCGGCCCGCGGGCGTGGCTGTGCTGTGGCAGTGTATTTTGCGGGGACGATCGCAGGGTGCGGTGCACGGTATCTCGTCGCGCGGAACCGGTCGGGTGCATGCCGCGCCCGATCGTGGGTGCGGTGTTTTCGGCCGGTGTTCGCGGAATCAGCCGCGTTTTATTCGTCGCCAAGGGAGTCTGCACGGTGACTTCCTGTCGTTTGCCGAGTCTGCGCGGTGCTTTTCTGTCGTTCGAGGAGTCTGCCCGGTGCTTTTCTGCTGTTCAAGGAGTCCGCTGTGTGCGTCGGTGATAAATTCGGTCCATGGCCGTTGGACGATTGACGCAACTTGTCTTTGAGTGCGACGACGCCGTCGCGCTGGCGAGGTTCTGGCAGCAGGTTCTCGATCTTCCGGCATCGCCGGAAGCGCAGGGGTCTGTCGAGGACGGTGAGGCTGAAAGCAGGGCTTTTGCCGGCGGGGGCGATCGCGATCGGGAGGGCGGCGACCGGACTATCGTCGTCGGCGATGCGCGCGAACGAGACGTTGCCGGCGAAGAGCAACCGGAATGGGACGTTGCCAGCGAAGAGCCGGAGCTGGCTGTTACCGGCGAAGAGCGGCCGGAGTGGGTGACCTTGGAGTGGGAACCCGTCGGGAGATTTTCATTCCATCGCTGCGAGGGATATGTGCCTCCGCGGTGGCCCAGAGGACACGGCGAGCATCAAGCGCATTTCGATCTGCTGGTTGAGGATCTGGCAGAGGCCTGCGGCGTCGTCGAAAAGGCCGGCGGGCGCCCTCTCACGCCGATTCTCGACCCCGGACCTAAAGAATGGCGGATCTACGCCGATCCCGCAGGGCACCCCTTTTGCCTGGTGACCGTTCCTGAATAGGCTGGTTGCGTGGTGACTTTTGAATAGGCTGGTTGCGTGATGATCTTTGAATAGGTCGGTTGCCTGCTGACCGTTCCTGAATAGGGCTGATGGGCGTCGGTTGAGGGCCGAACGCTCCATCGCGGTTTTGCAAACTTAGGTTTCGATGTCGTTTGTTTAGTCGGTAATTAAAAAGCATTTAAAAGAATGATTTGAAAGATTTTATCGAACAAAAAATTGACATTGGACTGCTGCTTCTGTAGGATAGTAAGCGAAGGGGTAGAAAGCGAAAGGAGGCGAGTTCGATGAGTGTCGACGCCGATATGCAGCCGGATGCCGCGGTGTCCGGATGCGGTCCGTCCGATGTGGATCCGTCTGTTCAGCGGCGGAGTCTAGGGGGCGACAACAGATTTGCCGATTGCCTTTCGCGTTTGAATGAAGTTGTGACGGAGTTGGGGGAGGTCGACCTTTCCGCCTTGTCCGAGGGAAGGCTGACGGCTGGAGCCGCTGATCTCGCGAAGGCCGTTTCTCGGCTGGGAGCGGTGCGCGGGCGGATGCTCGTCGCCATTGAGAAGAATGAAAGTTGGCGCGCTTCGGGGGCTCGCACCTTTGTGCTGTGGAGCGAGAAGACTTCAGGGCAATCCCCGAGCGCGGCTGTCAAGGAAATCAAACGGGCCGAGGCCCTTGATTCGGGGCTGCGCAGGATGTCGGAGGCCTTGAAGAACGGCGAGGTTTTCGCGGGGCACGTCGATGTCGTTCGTCGGTTCTTGTCGGCGCCCGAGTTGGAAGACGCGTTCACCGACGCCGTTGAGGAGGAGTTTGTCGCTTGGGCGCGGGAGTGCGCCCCGCGGGAGTTCGAGCGGCGCGTCAAGGCGCGCGCTTATCGGCACAGCCCGTCGTTCGGAGTCGAGACCGAGAAAGCCGAGGCGAAGAAAGAGAACGTAGCCTTCGCGAAAGAAGGGTCGGGGATGCGCATTTCCGGGTGGCTGTCGGACGAGAGTTCGGCAATCGTGGACACCGCCTTGTCGGCGTTCATGGGCCGCAAACGCGTTGAGGACGCCAGAAGTTTGCCGCAACGGCGAGCCGGTGCGCTCGTCGAACTGGCCGGCGCGAAGCTTGACGAAGGCGGCCTCGGCAAAGGAGCAAGAATCCGACCGCATATTTTAGTGCACGTCCCCTTCGAGACTCTTCGCGGCTTGGAAAACGGGACGCCTCGTCCGGGAACTGAAGACGTGCAAGGCCGGAGTGTTGCGGGCGACGACGGCGTCGGTGAGGAACGCGACGGTTCGCCTTCAAAGGAGGGGACGCGGCTGTCGAAGGCGAGGACGGATCGGAGCCGTGGCAGCTCCGACCAACCGGAACGCCGCGACGGTGTGGGCTGCCTAGGGGAAGCATGCCGTGAAGCTGGTCGAGGGCAAGGGCGTTTCGGCGCGTGCCTGGAATCGTCTGTGAGCCAACAAAAAGAATTTGGAACGATTTTAGGGGCGATTCCTGCTCTGACCGACGTTGATGCCTTACGAGGGAACGATCCTGCTGTTTTAGACGACGGCTCGCCCCTGTCTGCCACCCAGCTGGCGAGGCTGGTTTGCGATTCGTCCGTTTCACGCCTCATTTTCTCGGCAAACGGCGAAGTGCTCGACGTGGGCAGGGAGAAACGCCTGTTCACTCCCGCGCAAACCCGTGCGGTCATCGCGAGAGATCGGACATGTCGATATCCGGGATGTGCAGACACGATTTCCCGTGGACAGGTTCATCACGCCTTGCCCTGGGAAGCGGGCGGGAAAACCGACCTTGCGAACGCCGTCCTGTTGTGCTGGCACCACCATGCCCTAGTTCACCGCGAAAAAATCGCGATCGCGCACCACAGCGGAGGCTTTGTCTTCACATCGCCTGACGGCAAAACAATGGGCACCAGGAAGCACGGAACATGACTGAGCAAGAGACGTAAGGCGGTTGGGCAAAGAGTCGGCGCGGTCGCCAAGGCCGCGGGGAGAACGCCTTGAAGGGTGGTTTAGGCCCTGAGTGGGACTAAAGAGTCTAAATTGATCTAAAGACTCTAAGCGGGCCTAAGACGCGCCGACGGCCGGGACTCCCAGCCAATCGTTCCACCCATTGTGGAGAACCAGCCATGCGATGAGGCCGTAGCCGGCCTGGCGTGGTTCGTAGCCGCTGGACATCGACAAGTCGGTGTTCCACTGTTCATGCTTGACGAGAGGAGTGAAAGTGTCGACGTAAGGGAGATCGCGGCGAGCGCAGACGTCGCCGAAGGCTTTCGACAGATCCAGCTGGATTTTGAAAGGCACTTCTCGACGCGGGGGAGGGCCCACGATGAAGGACCGGAGCTTCATTCGAGCAGCCGCATCGAGGATGTTCGCGAGATGGAGCCGAGCGCGGGCAAGCGTCTGGCCCGAGTCGAGGTCATGGGATCCTAGACCGATAATGAGACGGTTGTCTTCATCGTGGCGAAGGCGTCGGGCCACTTCGTCGCCCCAGCGTTTGGCCAGCGCTGCTGTGTCTTCGCCCGGAACGGCAAGGGTTATTGGCATGAGAGGCGGTTCGCTGCGGGTTCGTGCCATGACTCGCCCAGTCCAGCCGAGAGCCCGCGCGTCGCCGAAGCCCGCGACGAGCTCGTCGCCGATGAAGAAGATCGCCACGTTTGCTCCTCAGTTGTGCTACATCTTAGAAGTTACCTCAACTCTAGACTGTAGCGCCTCCGCTGTTGTGGAAGCGGCGCCAATCCGGGTTGGACAAGCGCGCCCATTCGGATCGGGGAGCCGCCCGTCTGCGTCAGAGGAGCCGGGCATCAGCGCTCGAACGCAGCGCGCATGAGGATCTCGTTCTGAGTCGTGTGGGCTCGGGCGATGCCGACCGACGGCGACGCCGAGGCCGGACGGGAGACGAGCCTCGGCGTGAGCCCGAGCTCGCGAAACACGGTGACGAGGAGGAAGCGCCACGCGCCCATGTTCTCGGGCTCGTCCTGGACCCATACGACCTCGGCGCCGGGGTACTTCGCCAGCTCCGCCCGCAGAGCCTCGGTGGCCAGCGGATAGTACTGTTCGAGCCGGACGATCGCCGTGCGCCAGTCCCCGATCTTCCTGCGAAAATCAGCCAAGTCGTAATAGATGCGGCCAGAGCAGAGAAGGACTCGGTCGATGTGCGCTCGCGATGCGCCTCCGGCGGGCGCCTCTCGCGTCGGCGCAGTTCCCGCGGGCGAATCTCCGGCGGGCGCGCCTCCCGAGGCATCGCTTCCGCGGGCATCACCCTCGGCGTCGTCGCCGATGACCGGGAGGAAGGAGCCCCGAATGAAGTCTTCGACCGGCGAGACCACGCCCCGGCGTCGCAGAAGCTGCTTCGGCGAGAAAGCGATGAGCGGCCGACGCGGGCGCTCGTAAGCCTGGGTGCGCAGCATGTGGAAATGGTTGGCCGGGGTGGACGGTTGGCAGACCCACATGTTGTTTTGCGCACACAGCTGGAGATACCGCTCGATTCGCGCGGAGGAATGGTCGGGCCCCTGGCCTTCGTACCCGTGGGGAAGGAGGAGGACGAGAGACGAATGCTGGTTCCATTTCTGCTCGGCCGATGAGACGAATTCGTCGACAACCGTTTGGGCGCCGTTCGCGAAGTCGCCGAACTGCGCCTCCCACACCACGAGCGCGTCCGGGCGCTCGAGGGAATAGCCGTACTCAAAGGCCATGACCGAATACTCGGAAAGGGGGGAGTCGTAGATCCACAGCTTTGCCTGGTCTTCCGTCAAATGATCGAGGGGCGTCCACTCGGCGCCGGTGTCGTGGTCGTGGGAAACCGCGTGCCTTTGGACGAAGGTTCCGCGGCGCACGTCCTGACCGGACATGCGCACGGGAACCCCTTCGATGAGGAGCGAGCCAAACGCGGCGATCTCTCCCATGCCCCAATCGACGTCTCCGGTGCGCACCATCTTCGCCCTGCGCTCGTAGAGCTGGGTGATCTTCGGGTGAGGCGTGAATCCGTCGGGAATCTGAAGGTGGGCGTCGCCGATCCTGGCCAGAATCTCACGGGTGGTCCAGCTGGTCCAGCCGATCATCGTTCCCGCGTCTTCCTGTTGGGCTGCCGGAATCTCCAGGCCTTCATAGACGCCGGACTTGCCGGCGGCCGCTTCGGCCTCGGCGGCCTTGACCTGCCGGAAGGCGTTGTCGAGGGTCGCCCGGTAGTTCTCCTCGAAGGCTTCGGCCTGCTCGGCGGTCATCTCGCCTCGGCCGATGAGCGCCTCCTTGTACAGCTGGCGGGTCGTCCTCTTCGAATCGACCAAGGCGTACATGACCGGCTGGGTCATCGACGGATCGTCGCCCTCGTTGTGTCCGCGGCGTCGATAGCAGACGACGTCGACGATTGCGTCTTTCGAGAAGGCCTGACGGTACTCGTACGCCAGCGCCGCCGCGCGCACGACGGCCTCCGGGTCGTCGCCGTTGACGTGGAAGATCGGTATCTGCAGGCCCTTCGCCACGTCGGTCGCGTAGTTCGAGGAACGCCCGGAATGGGGGGCGGTTGTGAATCCGATCTGATTGTTGACGATGATGTGGACGGTCCCGCCGGTGCGGTAGCCGCGAAGCTGCGAAAGGTTGAGCACTTCCGGGACGACCCCTTGGCCGGCGAATGCGGCGTCGCCGTGGATGAGAATCGGCAAAACTGCGAAGCCTCGGTCTCCCCGGTCCTGAAGGTCCTGGCGCGCGCGGACGATGCCCTCCAAAACGCCGTTCGCCGCTTCGAGGTGCGAAGGGTTTGCCGCGAGATAGACGCCGGTCGTCTCGCCGCTCGGAGAGGTGTACGTCCCCTCGGTTCCCAGGTGGTACTTGACGTCGCCCGAGCCTTGGACGGTGCGCTCGTCGACGAATCCGTCGAACTCGGTGAAGATCTGCTTGTACTGCTTTCCCGCGATGTTCGTCAGGACGTTGAGCCTTCCCCGGTGGGCCATCGAGATCGCAACCGAATCGAGGCCGTCGTGGGCGGCGCGGGAAAGTATGGCGTCAAGCGCGGGAATGAGCGATTCCCCGCCTTCGAGCGAGAAGCGCTTCTGCCCGAGGTACTTAGTGTGCAGGAACGTCTCGAACGCCTCCGCCTGATTGAGCTTCTCGAGAATCTGAAAGCGTTCGTCGTCGGTGAGCTTGGCGCGCGGGCGTTCGATTCGCTCCTGGAACCAGCGGCGCTGCTCCGGATCCGTGATGTGCATGTACTCGAAGCCGATCGACGCGCAGTACGTCTCTCGCAGCAGCGAAAGCGCATCGCGCAGGGTCATCGAGCCGTTGTCCGTGAAATCCCCGGTGGGGAAGGAGCGGTCGAGGTCCCACGACGTCAGGCCGTAGGATCCTAGGGAAAGGTCCGGGTGGCGGAGGGTGCGGAAGGAGATCGGGTCCGTGTCCGCAATGAGATGCCCCCGCGAGCGATACGCGTGGATGAGGCTCGTCACGCGAGAGGCCTTGTCCGGGTCTTTGAGCGGGTTGTATTCGACGTCGCGCTCGAAGACGAAAGGCTCCGTTGGAACGTGGAGCGAATGGAAGACTCTGTCGTAAAAGCCGTCGAGGCCGGTGAGTTTGCGTTCGATGAGGCGTAGGAACTCGCCCGACGTGGCTCCCTGGATCACGCGGTGGTCGTAGGTGGAGGAGACGGTGACCACTTTGGAGACGCCGAGGCGGGCCAGCACGGCGTCCGACGTGCCGGAGAACTGGGCGGGGTAGACCATGGAGCCGACGCCGATGATCGCTCCCTGCCCGGCCATGAGCCGCGGAACCGACTGGGTTGTGCCGATGCCCCCGGGGTTCGTGAGCGAGACGGTGGTTCCCGTGAAGTCGTCGATTCCCAAGGAGCCTTCGCGCCCGCGGCGCACGAGGTCCTCGTAAGCGGAGAGGAAATCGCGGAAAGTCATGAGTTCGGCGGCTTTGACGGAAGGCACGACGAGGGTGCGGGAGCCGTCGGGGCGGCGGGCGTCGATCGCGATGCCGAAATTGACGTGCTCGGGATGGCGGACCGCGGGCTTGCCGTCGGCCAACGTGTACGAGTCGTTCATCTCGGGCATCTGGACGAGCGCCTCAATCGCGGCGAAGGCCACCAGGTGGGTGAAGCTGACCTTGCCGCCCCGGGTGGCCCGCAGCCGCTCGTTGACGATGGCGCGGTTGTCGAACATCGTTTTGGCGGGGATTTCGCGGAACGACGTCGCCGTCGGAATGGCGAGCGAGGCGTCCATGTTGGCTGCGACGGACTTCGCCGTGCCCTTCATGCGGACGGTTTCGCCGGAAGAGATCGGGGTGTCGCTCGCCACCAGCTTGTGCCGTTTGGCATAGGGCGTGAGGGCCGGCTGCGCCGCGGCCGGCGGGGCGGGAGGGAGGTCCGAACGGGTGGAGACCGAGTTCGGGGCAGCCTGCCGGGAGTCGCTCCGGGAGTGAATCTCGATCTGTGCCTTGGCGGTGTCGGGATCGGCCCGTTTGTGCACGGGGCGCCCCTCGGCGCGCCATCTTCTGAAAAGGTCGCCCCACTGCGGAGGGACGGCAGACGGATTCTTGAGGAAGTCCGCGTAGAGATCCTCGATGAAGCCGCGGTTGGGCCCGAAGTCGTCGTGTGGCTGCGTTGACACTGTTTTCCCCACTCCTTTGGAATTCGACACATTAAGGCTACGGGACTTGGCGGCGAGTTTCATGCGTCAAAAGTGATGTGTATTTCTAAAACCGACGTCTGCTCCGGATACATGCGATATTTGTAGGAGGAATTCAAAGGGATTGAGGGGGCGTTGGGAAGGGCGTTCCGGCATGGAGAAGGTCGTCTCGGCCGTCGTCGCGTGAAGCGGGTGGTGGCCTTTCGGCGGGTCCGTTATCATTTTGTAATGGAGTCACCGGAAAATCACGTAGAACCGGAGGATGATGGGCAGGCACGCACTTAACACCGAGCCGCAGGCTCAGGTTCAGGCTGCCCGGACGCGCCGTTCGGGTGTTAGGCAGGAGACCCCGAGCCTCAACCGCCGCCAGACGCGGTTGGCTCGCGAGATGGAGGAAGCTGCCGAAGCACGCAAGGCGAGGCGGGCAGAGAGCCGTGAGGCTGAGAATCGCGCACGCCAGGAGGCAGAGCGTGCGAGAATCGCCGAGGAGGAGGCTCGGTTAGAAGAGATTTCGCGGAGGGTCGAGGCCGCGCGCAAGGCCGAAGAGGCCCGCAAGGTTGAGGAGGCCCGTCGCGCGGAGGAAGCGCGTCAGGCTGAAGAGGCCAGGCGAGCCGAAGAGGCTCGCAAGGCCGAAGAGGCCCGCAAGCTGGAAGAGCTTCGCAAGGAGCGCGCGGCGCGGAGGGCCGCACGCGAGGAGGCTCGTCGCGCCGAAGAGGCTCGCAAGGCCGAGGAGGCGCGCAAGGCTGAAGAGGCCAGGCGGGCGGAGGAAGCGCGCAGAGCCGAGGAGGCTCGTCGCGCGGAGGAAGAGCAAGAAGCCGAGGCGATTCGCCAGGCCGAAGAGGTGCGGCGGAAAACCGAGGAGGCCCGCAAGGCTCAGGAAGCTCAGAAGGCAAAGGCCGCGGCCGCCGGCCCCCCGGGAAGCAGCCCGTTCGCCGTAATCACGAGGCGTCTGGAGATCGTTCGCCAGGCGGAGGCGGACCGCAAAGCCGAGGAGGCGCGCAAAGAGCGCGAAGCCAAGAAGGCCGCTCGCCTGGAGAAATCCCGCAGGGCACAGCAGCTGCGGGAGCAGGAGGCCGAGGCGTCGCGAAAAGCGGCGGAGGCCCGCGCCGCCGCTGAGCAACGCGCAGAAGACGAGCGCCGGGCCGCCGAGGAGCTTCGCGCAGAGCAGGAAACCGCGAGCCGTGAAGAGGCTCGTCGGGAGCGCAGGCGGCAGCAGGCCGAGTTGGCGCGGAAGATCCTCGAGGCCGAGCGTGCGGCGGAGGCTGCTGCGGCGGCCTTTGACAACGAGGACGGGGCAAACGAGTCCGACGAAGAGACCGCCGTTCTCACCCGCAACGAGATCAGCGACGCCATTTCCGAAGGCGCGCAGATATCCCGTTTGGAACGTCGGCGCAGAAGCGGCAAAGCGGCGAAAGCCGCAGCAGACGCGAAGGCGGCAGCAGACGCGAAAGCCGCAAAGGACAGCAAGGGCTCCAGGGGGAAAGTCGCCAAGTCCGAGTCCGCCGCGAGCGAGCAGCCGGCTTCCTTCGGCTCGAAGAAGTGGGCCATCCAGGGCGTGGCGGCCGGCGTCGCGACGCTGGTGGCCGTAGGCGTGCCGATTCTCGCCACAAACAACACGCCGGCGACCGCTGCGCAGAACAACCTCTCTCGTTCCTACATCGGGGGCGAAACGAAAGAGAAGGCCGACGTTCCGGCCGCCCTCACCGGCGACGCCAACGCGCAGGCCCGCTCGATGGCCAACGAATTCTCTCACCAGGCCAAAGAGAACGAAAACAACGAGACGATCACCTGTTCCGCCTCCGGGGCGGCCGGAGCGCGGGCGGCGTTTGCCAGCTCGCACCAAGGCGGCCAAATCGTCATGCCCCTCCAGCAGGGCGTCTATCGTTTGACGTCGGCCTTCGGATATCGCGTCGACCCGATCTACGGCGACGTCTCGATGCACGCCGGCCAGGATTTCGCGGCGCCGATGGGCACTCCGATCCACGCAGTCGCGGACGGCGTTGTCACCCACGCCGGCGCCGGGATTCAGGGGCGTTCGAGCAACCTCATCATCGTCAAGCACGAGATTGGCGGAAAGACGTACTACACGTGGTACATCCACATGTACGACAACGGGGTTCTCGTCAAGAAGGGCGACACGGTCAAGGCCGGCCAGGTCATTGGAAAAGTGGGCTCCAACGGCAATTCCACCGGCCCGCACCTGCACCTGGAGGTGCACGACCAAAACGACAAGCTCATGAACCCCGTCCAGTTCCTGAAGGATCAGAAGGCGGTCGACGCCTCGCAGGTTTGCGGCTGATGCGATGCTCTATCCCATCGGCGCCCCCATCGTCGTCGCCCACCGCGGCGGCGCGGGGGAGTGCCCGGAGAACACCGCAGAGGCCTTCCTGACCATGGTCGAGCGAGGTTTCCGCTACCTGGAGACCGACGCTCGCGCCACACTCGACGGCGTCGCCGTCCTCAGCCACGATGCGACCTTGGACCGCACCGTCGGCGTCGGCGGGAAAGTCCGCGGCTACACGTGGAGGGAGCTCGCGAGGGTTCGCGGCCGCGAGGGCAGGCCGGCGGCCATGCGCGTGGACGAGGCGTTCGAAAAATACCCCGACGCCGTTTTCAACATCGACGCGAAGTCCGACGACGTCGCAGCCCCGCTCGCCCGAGCGATACGCGAGGCGGGCGCCCAAAGCAGGGTGTGCGTCGCGAGTTTTTCGGAGCGTCGGCTCCGGCACTTGCGAGGCGAGCTGCCGGGGGCCGCGAGCTCGCTGGGCATAGGCGCCATCGCCAGGATCGTCGCGGCCTCGCGAACAAGGACGGGGGCGGCGCGTCGGCGTCTGCTCAAAGGCCTTCCCGAGGCCCAAGTCGCCCAAGTCCCGCTTTCCTTCCGCGGGGTTCCGGTGCTGACGGAGAGATTCGTCGCGTCGGCGCACGAGGCGGGGATTGCGGTCCACGCGTGGACGATCGACGACGTCGACGTCGCCGCCCGGCTTCTCGACATGGGCGTGGACGGCATCATCACGGACGTTCCGACTGCGATGTACGAGGGGCTGCGGGAACGAGGGCTCCCGGTCAGCCGCTCGTAGGCGGCGCCCCGGTTCATAGCGGCACCCCGGTTGATAGGCTGTACCCCAAACAGGATTCGAACCTGCGACCTTTTGCTCCGGAGGCAAACGCTCTATCCACTGAGCTATTGGGGCCTGACACGTAACTTTAGCAGCTATGACCGAGTTCGCGCTTCTCGGGACGGCCCGTTCGCGAGAATGTGTCGGAGCCGCCGCGTAGAATTGCGCGCATGACACCCGAAGAACTCAGTCGGCTCGTCGCCGACGAACTTGCCTCCGCCGTCGCCGACGGCACTCTGACGATCGAGGGCGAGCTGCCCGCCGTGAAGGTGGAGCGCCCTCGGTCTCGCGAGCACGGCGACTGGGCCACGAACGTCGCGATGCAGCTGGCCAAGCGCGCCGGGAGGAATCCGCGCGAACTGGGCGAGCTCCTCGCGGCGCGGATCGCGGCGCACGACGGGGTGGAAGAAGCCGAAGTCGCGGGGCCCGGGTTCGTCAACATACGGCTCTCCGCCGCATCGGTCGGCGAGCTCGCCCGGGCCGTCGTCGAGGCGGGCGGCTCCTACGGACGCACGGAAGGCGGCGCCGGCAAAACGGTCAACCTCGAATACGTCTCGGCCAATCCCACCGGCCCCCTCCACATCGGCGGGGCGCGCTGGGCCGCCGTCGGCGATTCGCTCGCTCGGATCCTCGAATTTTCGGGAGCGAAGGTCGTCAAGGAATACTATTTCAACGACCACGGCAATCAGATCGACCGTTTCGCCGCGTCCCTTCTGGCGCGGGCGCGCGGCGAGGAGGCCCCCGAGGACGGATACGGCGGGCAGTACGTCACGGAGATCGCCGAGAAGGTGGTCGCCGATTCAATCGCCGACGGCGAGCCGGATCCGCGCGAACTCCCCGACGAGCAAGCCCTCGAGGCTTTCCGTTCGCGCGGCGTCGAGCTGATGTTCGCCGAAATCAAGTCTTCGCTCCACGATTTCCGCTCCGATTTCGACGTCTTCTTCCACGAGGATTCGCTCCACGAATCGGGCGCGGTCTCCAAGGCGATCGAGCGTCTGCGCGAGCGCGGCGTCGTCTATGAAAAAGAAGGCGCCCTGTGGCTTCGCACGACCGACTTCGGCGACGACAAGGACAGGGTGATCGTCAAATCCGACGGCGAAGCAGCCTATTTTGCGGGCGACCTCGCCTACTATCTCGACAAGCGCGCCCGCGGCGCGGACAACTGCGTCCACATGCTCGGCGCCGACCATCACGGGTACATCGGCCGCATGTACGCCATGGCCAGGGCCTACGGCGACACGGCCGGGCCGGGCGAGAACATGGAGATCCTCATCGGCCAGTTGGTCAACCTCGTCCGCAGCGGCGTTCCCGTGCGCATGTCCAAGAGGGCGGGAACCGTCGTGACGCTTGAGGACCTCGTCGACGCCGTCGGCGTGGACGCGGCCCGCTATTCGCTTGTCCGGGCCTCCGTGGACACGACGCTCGACCTCGACCTCGACCTCGTCGCCTCCCGCACGAACGACAATCCCGTCTACTACGTCCAATACGCCCACGCGCGCACGTGCTCGGTGGCGTCGAACGCCGCCTCCCACGGCGTCAGGCGCGAGGACGGATTCGCACCCGGTCTGCTGGACGCCGTCGATTCCGAGCTTCTCGGCACGCTTGCGCGCTTCCCCGACGTCGCGGCCCAGTCGGCGACTCTTCGCGAGCCCCACCGCGTTGCGCGCTACCTCGAGGAGGTTGCGGCCGCATACCATGCATGGTATGGTAAAGCTCGGGTCACGCCTCGCGCGGAAGAGGAGGTCACCGATCTTCATAGAACGCGCTTGTGGGTGAACGACGCCGCAGGCGTGGTTCTTGCCAACGGGCTGGGCCTGCTCGGCGTCAGCGCTCCGGAGAGGATGTAGTGCTCATATGAATCTTGAAAACCTTCCCGCGCCCGAGCCCGACGGCTCGTCGGACGGACCGTGGCCGTCGTCGGCCCGCCGCGTCGGCGGCGAGATCGCAATCGGCGGCATCCGCGTGAGCGAGTTGGCGGCGGAGTACGGCACGCCGCTTTACATTCTTGACGAGGACGTGCTGCGCACCCGGGCGCGCGCCTGGAAAGAGGCCATGGACGAGGCCTTCTCCCGCCTCCGGGGAGCTGACGTCTACTACGCGGGCAAGGCTTTTTTGTGCGTTGCCGTAGCCAAGGCCGTGGCACACGAGGGGCTTGCCGTGGACGCCTGTTCCGAGGGGGAGCTTCGCACGGCGCTGGCCGCGGGCGTTCCGGGCAGCCGCATCGGGATGCACGGCAACAACAAGTCGCGCGAAGAGGTCGAGCTCGCTCTGCGGGCGGAAGTCGGGCATTTCGTCGTCGATTCTCTGGCCGAGTTGGAGTTCGTCGATTCGATCGCGCGGGACGAGGGCGCCGTCGCCTCCGTCATGCTCAGGGTGACGACCGGGGTGCACGCCGGCGGACACGAATACATGTCCACCGCTGTGGAGGATCAAAAATTTGGTCTGTCGATCGCGGGCGGCGCCGCTTGGCAGGCTGTCGAGAAAACGGTGAACGCGCCGAATTTGCGGCTCGTCGGCCTGCATTCGCACATCGGCTCGCAGATCCTGGTTGTCGAGGCCTTCGAGGAAGCCGCACGCGCGGTGCTCGACTTGCGGGCCCGGGTCCATCGCGAGATCGGATTGGAGCTTCACGAGGTCGACTTCGGCGGAGGTTATGGCATCCGCTACACGGGCGGCGACTCCGTTCCCCCGAGCCCCGCGCAATTGGCAAAGGCCCTCGCGTCCGTCGTCGCTTCGCACTCCGCGGAGTCGGGGATTGAGCCGCCGAGGGTTTCGATCGAGCCGGGGCGCAACATCGTGGGCCCCGCGGGCGTGACTCTCTACACTGTGGGGACAGTCAAAACGGTCGAATTGGAGGACGGGCCGCGCCGCTATGTTTCAGTCGACGGCGGGATGAGCGACAATATTCGGCCTGCCTTGTACGACGCCGCGTACACGGCTGCCCTCGCGTCTCGCAATGGGGAAGGCGGCGTGAGAAGCAGGGTCGTCGGCAAGCATTGCGAGAGCGGGGACATCGTGGTGCGCGACGTGTCGCTTCCCGAGGACCTCGCGGCGGGCGACATTCTCGCCGTCCCCGCCACCGGTGCGTACGGGCGGTCGATGGCTTCGAATTACAATCACCTGCCGCGTCCGGGCGTGGTGGCCGTTCGAGGCGGTGCGTCGCGCTGGATTGTGCGCCACGAGACCGTGGAAGACCTCCTCGCCCTCGATGCCGACTACCTCCGCCACGACGCGGACTGAGGCTGAGGGGAGGTCTGAGGCCGAGGCGAAGACTGAGGCTGCGATGCAGCAGGCTAAAAAGTCGCCGACTGCGCGGAATCCAGCAGGTCAAGCGCCGGGCGAAGATCCGAGACCGGGATCTGGCCCGGGGCCGAACCTCTGCCGACGGCGGCGAACGTGGCGCATGAGCCGAAAACGCCGCCCGCGATGCGCGAGAGCACGCCGATTGGCCCCATCGCGACGGTGATGAGCGGACGGTCAAAAGTGCGCGAGGCCCGATGCGTCGCGTTCAGCAGAACGAGCAGATCGTCTACGGAGGTTGGCATGCAGGCGAGCTTGAGAACGTCCGCTCCGGCGGCGTCCATGGCCTCGAACCGGGAGATGATCTCCTCGGCCGCCGGCGTGGCGTGAAAATCGTGGTAGGAGGCCAGGACGGCCACGCCTGCCTCGTGCGCGCGGTCGATGACCTCCCTCACTGTCGATTCGTGGCGGAATGCTTCGACGTCGATCGCGCTGACCTTTCCCGATCGGGCGACGGCCAGGAGCAGGTCCCGATAAGCGGAGGCCTCGATCGCCTTTCCTCCTTCGTCCGCGGTGCGGAAAGTCGCCAAGACGGGCAGATCGGTGAAGCCCGCAAGCGTTTCGAGGGCTGAGAGGACGTCAATCGAAGGGGCGAGGAAATCCATCCGCCATTCGACGACGTCCACGCCGTTCCCCGCACCGCTCGCGGTTTGCCCGCCGAGCTTCGCGATGCTCGCAGTTTGCTCCTTGATTTCGTCGAAGGTCTCCGCCGTGACGGGGACGATGACCTTCGTCCGGCCTTCGCCGAGGACGACGCCGCCGAGGGCTGCCGTCCTTTTCACGCTGCTCGTGCCGTCGTTGCTCATGCCGTTGCCTTTCTCGACTGTTTCTCGAGCCTGGATTCTCCTATTTTTCGGGCGTGGATTCTCCGAACTCGAATTCGCCGGGATTCGAATCGGCCCGGGCTTCGATTCTCCCAGATTTTCGTCAAAGGGCTTATGGGGCGGCAGGTTCTCGTCAAAAGGGTTTATGGGGGCGGCAGGGCGCGCGAGGGAGCGCGAGGGCGCGAGCATTGTGCGCAGACGAGGGCCGCGGACTGCGGCGCCCTTGTGGACTGCGGCATTCTTGTGGGTCGCAGCGCTTCTGTGGCACGTGGAAAAAGGCTGCGGACAGGCGAGAGACTGTGGACAGGTGAGCCTCATCGGCCCGATGGCGGTAAGCTACTTCCAGCGAAAGGAGAACAGTGACCGTCGTTAAAATCGCCCTTCTCGGAGCGGGAACCGTGGGAACCCAGGTCGCCCGCCTGCTTTCGGAGCAAAAGGAGGACCTCGCCGCCAGATCGGGCGCCCAGCTCGAGCTCGTGGGAATTGCTGTGAGGGATGTCTCAGCCCCTCGCGATCCCGCCGTCGACAGGTCCCTTCTGACGGACGACCCCGAGTCGATCATCGACGATGCGGACGTCGTCATTGAGCTCATGGGCGGAATCGAACCCGCGCGCTCCTACATTCTTCGAGCGTTCGCCGCGGGCGCATCGGTCGTCACGGGCAACAAGGCGCTTCTCGCGGCCCACGGCCCCGAACTTTACGAGGCCGCGGCGCGGGCCGACGTCGACCTTTACTACGAGGCCGCGGTGGCAGGCGCGGTTCCCGTCGTCTACGGACTGCGCGAATCGCTTGCGGGCGACAGAATCACGGCCGTTTTGGGCATCGTCAACGGCACGACGAACTACATTCTCGACGAGATGACCGTGAAGGGCCTCGATTTTGACGAGGCGCTCGCCAAAGCGCAGGAGCTGGGCTACGCGGAGGCCGACCCCACCGCCGACGTCGACGGCCTCGACGCCGCGGCCAAGTGCGCGATTCTCGCCTCGCTCGCCTTCCACACCCGCGTGGGCATCGACGACGTGCACGTCCACGGCATTCGCTCGATAACGAAGGCGGACATCGAATCCGCCGGACGTTCGGGGTGTGTGGTGAAGCTTGTGGCGTCGGCCAAGCGCCGCCCCGAAGGCATTGAACTGCACGTCGGCCCGACACTCGTTCCGCTCGATCATCCGCTGGCCTCCGTTCGCGGGGCGTTCAATGCGGTCGTCATCGAGGCGGAGGCGGCCGATCGGCTCATGTTCTACGGCCCCGGGGCCGGGGGAGCTCCGACGGCCTCGGCCGTTCTTTCCGACGTCGTCGCCGCCGCCTCGCACAAGGTCGACGGCGGGCGCGCCCCTCGTGAACTCATATACGGGGACATTCCGGTGCTCGAAGCCTCGCGCGGACGTTCGAGCTTCCAGGCGGAGTTCGCCGTGCGCGACGAAATCGGCGTGTTGACGAAGGTCACAGGCGTGTTCGCCGCACACGGCGTCTCGATCAGGGCCGTCGTCCAGACGGCCGGAGAAGACGGGCTGGCTCGTCTGACCGTCAGCACGCACGAGGCCCTCCAAGCGGATCTCGAGGCGACTCTGGCCGAGCTGGCCGACGCCGAGTTCATTTCCGAGGTTTACAACGTCAACCGAGTGGAGGAATCCTGATGGCGCATCAGTGGCAAGGGCTCATTCGCGAGTATGCCGATTGGCTTCCCTTCGACGACGGCGATCCGATCGTCACCCTGAAGGAAGGCGGAACCCCGCTCGTCCGCGCCCGCGCCCTTGACGCGCGAACGGGGGCTTGCGTCTACGTCAAGGTCGAAGGCGCCAACCCCACGGGCTCGTTCAAAGACCGCGGAATGACGACCGCCATTTCCCAGGTGTTGACAACCGACGCAAAAGTCGTCGCGTGCGCCTCGACGGGCAACACGTCGGCTTCGGCCGCCGCCTATGCGGCAGCCGCCGGTTTGAGCGCCGCCGTCATCTTGCCCGCGGGAAAGATCGCCGCCGGGAAGCTTGCTCAGGCGATCGTCCACGGCGCCACGCTCGTCGCCGTCGACGGGAACTTCGACGATTGTTTGAGGATCGTCCGCGAACTGACCGAAAGCCATCCCGTCGTCCTCGTCAATTCCGTCAATCCATACCGGCTTCAAGGGCAGAAGACGGCCGCATTCGAGATCGTCGACGAGTTGGGCGACGCCCCCGACATCCACGTGCTCCCGGTGGGCAACGCCGGAAACATCAGCGCCTACTGGATGGGCTATTGCGAATACGCAGGCCGCACCGCCCTCACCTCGATGGCCCGCACCGCCGGAGCGGCTCCCGTTTCGACGAAGGTTCCTCAGATGTGGGGCGTCCAAGCGTGGGGCGCCGCTCCGCTCGTGCTCGGCCGCGTCGTCGAGAACCCGGAGACCGTGGCCACGGCCATCAGGATCGGAAATCCGGCGTCGTGGAAGTACGCCGAGGCGGCCCGCGACGATTCGCGAGGCTGGATCGACAGGGTGACCGACGGGCAGATCCTTCAAGCTCAATCGATTCTCGCCGCAGAGACGGGCGTTTTCGTCGAACCGGGGTCGGCCGCTTCCATCGCCGGGCTTTTGCAGGCCGCGGAACAAGGGAAGGTTCCCGAAGGCGCGACTATTGTGTGCACCGTCACGGGCAACGGCCTCAAGGACACGGCCACCGCGCTCGAAGGGCGCGAACTGTCCTTCGACCCGGTTGCGCCCACTCTTGAGGCGGTCGCATCCGCTTTGGATTTGTGATGCGCATCGTACGGGCGACGGCGGGAGTGAGGGTTCCCGCCACATCGGGAAATCTAGGGCCGGGATTCGACTGCCTGGGGCTCGCCCACAACGTGTGGGACGAAGTCCACGTGCGGTTGACCACCGGGGCCACGCGCGTCCATATTCTGGGCGAGGGCCGGGGGACGCTCCCCACCGACGATTCCCACCTCATCGTCAGGGCGATGAGGCGCGGCTTCGACGCCGCGGGGCTCCCGCAAGCCGGAATCGAGCTCAACTGCCGCAACGGAATCGCCCAGGGAAGAGGACTCGGATCGAGCGCGGCCGCAGTTGTCGCGGGGCTTATGCTCGTGCGAGGCCTTGTCGACCAACCCGAGCTTTTCGACGACGACGCAGTCCTGCGCCTCGCCACGGAATTCGAGGGGCACCCCGACAACGCGGCGCCCGCGCTTCACGGCGGGGCGGTTCTTTCGTGGATGGCGGACGAGGGCCCCAAGGCTGCGAAGATCGACGTCGCAAAAGAGATAAAGACCACCCTTTTGGTTCCCGAGGCGGAATTGGCCACCGAAGCCGCGCGCTCTGTTTTGCCCTCCGATGTGCCCCATGGGGATGCGGCTTTCAACGCGTCCAGGGCGGCCATGCTGGTTCTTGCGCTTCAAGGGAGGCCGGACTTGCTCCTCGAGGCGACCGGCGACCGCCTGCATCAGGGCTATCGGGCCGATTCCATGCCGGAATCGGCTGAAGTCCTTCGGGCTTTGCGGGAGGCGGAATGGCCCGCTGTCATTTCCGGGGCGGGCCCTTCGGTGCTCGTTTTCGACAAATTGGATCGGCGCACGCGGGATCTTCTCGCCGCCCGGGGGTTCAGATCGATCACCGCGGGAATCGGCAGCGGCGCGCGCCTCATCGAAGAATCGCGAGGGAGTGACACAACGGTCCGTTAAAATTCGGTGGACTCAGAGGATCGTGGAAAGGAGAAGACGCGCCGGTCGGGGAGAAGAACTCGCCGGGAACTTCCTTAAAATGTAGGTGCCGATAGAAAATGCTGCTATTCTAGAACCAGCTCGGAGAGACCAGAGGCGTCCCCGGCTATTCCCTTCACCGAAATTACGCACATTCGGTGTTATTCCCCCACAAGTCGATTGTCGACACAGGCCGACAATCCGAGGAAGGAACCTCGTGAGCCAAATCAACCTGGGCGCGGTATCGACCATGCGCCTGCCCGAACTGCGGGAAGCGGCTAAAGCTCTGGGTCTTGAGGTTGACCCGAAAGCCAAGAAGGCAGATCTTGTCGCCGCGATTCGATCCGTAACGGGACCGGCGCGGCGCGGACGCCCGCCCAAAAACAGGACCGAGATCAAGGTGCGCTACGAAGCCCCCAAGATTAAGGCCGACCCCGCCAAATCGGCTTCTGGCGAGGCCAATCCGCTCGCCGGACGGGTCAATGCGACCCCTGCCCCCGCCGATGCGAATGCGGACAAAGGCGGCGACGCCGGCGCCTCTGCCGAAGCGAAGCCTGCGAAGGAAAAGGTCGAAACCAACACCCCGTTCGAGTGGCCCGCCGCCCGGGACGCGCACAATCCGAGCGGCAACGGCGGCAATTCGACCGACGGCGGCAATTCAAGCGACAACGCCCAGGGCCGGAGCGGCGCCAAGACAGCCGGGCAGGATGGTTCCAAGCCCGGGAATCGTTCCGACGAGCGCGACGCCCAGACGGCCGATCGCGCAAGCCAGGGAGCGGATCGCGGCGCGCAGGGGGCGCGGGTTCGCCGTCGCGGCCCTCGCGACGGCGAGATCGACATCGTTCTGCCCGAATCCAAGGGTTCCGAAGACAAATCCGAACATCTTTCGCGGCGTCAAAGGCGCGAACGCAACGAGCGTGTTGCGCGTGAGCGCGCCGAACGCAACAACGAGCGCAACGGCAGGGGAAAGAATCGCGACGACCGCGGGCGCGACGGCGGTATGACCGAATCTGACAAGCGCGCGGCGCTCGACGCGATCGGAGATGCGGCTGAGCGCCGCGCTGGCGGGGACGACACGGCGTCCGACCGTCGGTCGCGCAACCGCAACAGGAACCGCAATCGCGACCGCAGCGAGTTTCAGGAAGCCACGCAGCGCGACGACGAGGACCTTCTGCAAGTCGCCGGCATCCTCGACTTCGAGGGAAACAACGCTTTCCTCCGCACCGGAGGGTATCTTCCGGGTGGGAACGACGCAGCGGTCTCCCAGCAGATCGTCAAGCAGCACGGGCTGCGCCGCGGCGATGCCATCGTCGGCGCGGTTCGGCCGCGCACCGAAGGCGATCAGCACTACAACAACCGCAATCGCAACCGCAACCGCAACCATTACAACCAGCTCAACCAGCTCGTTCAGATCGACACGATCAACTCCCTCGACGTCGAACGCTCGCTCACCCGGCCCGAGTTCAACAAACTCACCCCGCTCTACCCGCAGGACATGCTCCGTCTGGAGACGACGCCGAAGGCCCTGACGCCGCGTGCGATCGACCTCGTCGCCCCGATCGGAAAGGGCCAGCGCGGCCTCATCGTCGCCCCGCCGAAGGCGGGAAAGACGATGGTCATGCAGCAAATTGCCATGGCAATTGCGTCGAACAACCCGCGCGTCCACCTCATGGTGGTTCTGGTTGACGAGCGCCCCGAGGAAGTCACGGACATGAAGCGCCTGGTCAAGGGGGAGGTCATCGCCTCGACCTTCGACCGCCCGGCCTCCGACCACACGATCGTCGCGGAGCTCGCCATCGAACGGGCCAAGCGCCTCGTGGAGCTCGGCCAAGACGTCGTCGTGCTTCTCGACTCGCTCACCAGGCTCTCTCGCGCCTACAACCTCGCCGCTCCCGCTTCGGGGCGCATCCTTTCGGGAGGCGTCGACGCCGCTGCCCTCTACCCGCCGAAGAAGTTCTTCGGAGCGGCCCGCAACATCGAAAACGGGGGGTCTCTGACGATCATCGCCTCGGCGCTGGTCGAAACGGGCTCAAAGATGGACGAGGTGATTTTCGAGGAGTTCAAGGGCACCGGCAACATGGAGCTGCGCCTCTCGCGCCAGTTGGCGGATCGGCGCATCTTCCCGGCGATCGACGTCAACGCCTCCGGCACGCGCCGCGAGGAGCTGCTCTTCAGCCAGGAGGAGCTCAAGGTCATCTGGCAGCTGCGCCGGGCCCTTGGAACGCTCGATGTGGCGGAGGCCTCCGATTTCATGCTTGGGCGTTTGCGCAAGACCGAGTCGAATGCGGAATTCCTCGTGCAGATCATGAAGTCGATGCAGGCGAATTGATCTGCGCTGCAGTCGACGCCGCGATTCGTCCGTCCTCCCACGGCGTAAGCGGATGTACAAAAGCGACGAGTTGTGTAAAAATAGCTCGTCGGCTTCCGGTTCACCGGTGTCGCGGCCGCAGGCGCTTTTCGCCCCGCGGCAAGGGCGGTCTCCCCTGAGAGGCCGTCCGCGCATCGGACCCGGGGCGTTCAACGATCCAAGGAGCTCAAATGAAGCGGGGAATCCATCCCGAATACCATGCCATCAAGGTTTCGTGCACGTGCGGCAACGAGTTCGAAACTCGTTCGACGATTGAGGGCGACCACCTTCGCGTCGATGTGTGCAGCGCCTGCCACCCCTTCTACACCGGCAAGCAGAAGATTCTCGACACCGGCGGCCGCGTGGCCAAGTTCGAGGCCCGTTACGGCAAGCGGAAGGCCAAGTAGTTCGTGCTCTCGGCGCCGGCGCAGGATATGCGTCGGCGCC
>ERZ772968.73-NODE-73-length-40497-cov-8.583453_pt1 | contig 40497 bp, 33 predicted proteins | sample MGYA00580674_ERZ772968 | MGnify/ENA primary metagenome ERZ772968 (study PRJEB29015, sample SAMEA2737940) | human oral metagenome | biome: human oral; feature: human-associated habitat; material: dental | place: China | collected 2138 ...
GTGGTCCGGGCCCGCGGGTCCGAACATCCTTGAGTCTCTTGCGCTCAACTTTAGGCGAGGGGTTTTCGGTGCGCAACCCGACCGCTCCAAACTTGAGTCTGATGTACTCAACTTCATCGGGCGCCGATTATTCCCCATCCGGCCCGATGGAGGAGTGCCGTGCGCCACGCGCCCGGATGCGCCGGACCCCCGGGCCTCGAAGGGTCCGGGGGTCCGGCGCGTCCCGTGGGACGTGCGTTCAACCGGTCAGCAGTCAGCCGCGCGCCCGGCGCGCCGCGATGAGCCCGCCGCCCGCCACGAGCAGGCCGAGTGCCGCCAGGAAGGCGACGAGGCCATCGGCACCCGTCCTGGCAAGGGCGGGGTCCTCCGCGGCGCCGGGGCCACCGGGGGAATCGGGGCCGTCAGAGGGGGCACCGCCGGGGCTGGGCGACTCGGAAGGAGTCGCACTGGGGCTGGGCGACTCGGAAGGGGCAGGGCTGGGGCTGGGCGACTCGGAAGGGGCAGGGCCCGGTGCGGGCGTGTAGGTGTTGGTCACCTCGACCACCGCGACCCCACCGGCCTCGACCACCACGGGGCCGATCGCGGAAGTCTGCAGGGCGAAGCCGTCGACGGAGGCGTCCCTCTCGGCCACCGTGCAGGTCGCGCCGGCCGGGATGTCACGGGACACCTTGGTGTCGCCCGCGGCGACGTCCAGGATCGAGCCCGAGGTCCCGGCCGGGTCGTCGCACACGTAGTCGAAGGAGAACGTCTTATCCGCCGGGATGTCGCCGACGACCTTCTTGGTCACGGCGATGTTGCCCGGGGCCGGGGTGTAGGTGTTGGTCATGAGGACCGCGGCGACCTGGCCGGCCTCGACTGGAACGGGGTCGATCACGGCCGGCTCGAGGATGAAGCCGTCCACCGTGGCGTCCCTCTCGGTCACCAGGCACTCAGCACCAGCGGGGATGTCGCCGGACTCCTTGGCCTCGCCGTCGGCGACATCCAGGATCGAGCCCGAGGTCCCGGCCGGGTCGTTGCACACGTAGTCGAAGGAGAACGTCTTGCCCGCCGGGATGCCGCCGACGACCTGCTTCGTCACCGAGATCCTGCCGGGGGCCGGGGCGACCGTGTTCGTCAGGGAAACGGCCGAGGCCGTGTTCTCGACGATGCTGAGGGCAAGCTCTGAGACCGCGGTCTGGGAGCCGGCGCTGAAGACGGGATCCCCCTGCCAGCGCAGCGCGGCGGGCAGCTGGGCCGAGTCGAGGGACTCGGTGAGCGTCACCTTGGTGCCCTTGGGGAAGGCGGCACCGGCCACGCCCTGCTCGACGGGGACCTCCATCGTGTAGGGGTTCGCCCCGCCCGCCGGCGCCGTCCACTCCGGGTGGATGTTCGGGTCCCATCCGGCCGGCAGCTCGTAGGCGACGTTGACGGTGACGGCGGTGCCCGCGGGGATCTGCCCCGCGTCGGCGCCGACCTGGGCGCCGAGGACGAACTTCTTCACGCCGAAGGCGCCGTAACCGGGTTTCATCTCAACGGTGTAGGTGATCGGATCGTGGTAGCTGATGGCCGAGGTGATCGGCCCTTCCGCGTCGCCGACCAGAGTCGCGCTGTTCGTGTACTGCTTCTCGGGCACGACGGGCCCGTCGATCTTCGAGGAGTAGACGATCTCGTAGTTGATCGCCGGGTCGAAGTCCCCGTCGGTGCGGGTCAGCGTCACGGTCGCGGACTTGCCGTCCTCGGAGATGGTGCGCTCCAGGGTGTAGTTGCCGTAGGCCGTGTTGATGCCGGGCTGGCCGACCCGGGCGACCGTGGGGTACTGGTTCGGGGCGCTCTTGGGGTCCACCCGGACGTACCAGGTGGAGTCGTCGGCCAGCAGCGCCTGCCCGTCGGCGCCGAGGACGTCGTTGAAGACGGCCTTGTTGGCGTAGGTGCCCGCGGGCATACCCGAGCGCTCGGAGAGGCGGCGGCCCGAGCCGGTGATGTGCCAGTTGATCTGGGTGGAGTCGCGCTTGAGGGAGTTGGCGTACTTGCCGACGTTCTTCTCCGTCCACAGGCGCTGGACGATGGGCCCGTCGTTGGGGTTGGGCACCTGGACCTCGACGCCGTTGGCGCTGAAGGGGAGCTTGGTGAGCGGGGTCTCCTTCTGGGCCATGAGCATCTGGCTCATCGTGCCCTTCACGTCGGTTTGGGCGGCGATCGCGTCGTTGAAGGTGCAGGTCATCACATCGGCGGCGGTCACGCAATCGCCCACCTGGACATCGCCCACCATCAGCGGGTCGGAGCGCCCGACCTCGCGGAAACGGTAGTAGTGGGTGACGTCGGGCTGCGCGGCGCCCGTGGCGGGCAGGCCGACCGTGAAGGAGTCGCCGGGCTGGGGGTCGGCGTTCGTGGCGTCCCACTCGACGCGCATCCTCACCGGGTCCTCGACCTGGGCGCCCGCCCCCGGGATCTCCACGCCGTCCTTGTCCGAGAGGACCAGAGGCTTGATCGAGACCTCGATGTCCGGGTTTGCGGCGGCCTCGGCGGGCGCGGCCGAGTAGACGCCGAGCGCCCCCATCCCGGTCGCGGCGAGGGCCAGCGCCGAGGCGCCGACCACCGCCCTCGCCCACCTCGTGCGGAACATAGTCATCAGTTCTTCCTCCGTGCGGTTCGATTCGGAACGTGCGGCCGCGAGTGCCCGCGCCCATCACAGTTACCGGACACACTAAGTGAGGAAGTGTATTGAGGGCCAACCGGGCCGCTGACGAACACTGACCGGCGAACAGGGGTTGGGCGCGCGACCGGGGGCGGCCGCGCCCGCTTGTGGAAGTTCCAACGATCCACTCCCGCTTTTTCGCTTTCCATGCAACTGGTATCCAGCCGTATGCTCTTGGTCACAGTGGGGACCCTTTATCACGGCCTCTGGGAATGGCGCCCGTCACTCCGCTTCCGCTACACTGTGACCGCCTCCAAACCGGAGTACCCCGTCAACTCAACGGAGACTTGATGTTCCCCACACGAAGAGCGGTCGGCGCAGCCCTGGCCGGCCTCGCCACACTAGGAATGGCAGGAACCGCCATGGCCGATCCCACCCCCGTGCCCGCCGCAGATCCGGCGTACTCGATCCCCGCCGCCATCCCCGCCTCGGGAGTCGACAAGGTCGCCTCCTGGCAGGACATGAAGTTCGCCATGTTCATCCACTGGGGCGTCTACTCCCACTACGCCGGGTGGTACAAGGGCGAGAAGCAGGAAGTCGGCTACCCCGAGCAGATCAAGGCCTGGGGCCACCAGCAGACCTGGGACCGGCGGATCCCCCTGCAGGGGATCCCGCGCGACGAGTACCTGGCCACCGCCCAGGCCTTCGACGCCCCGGACTTCGACGCCACCGCGTGGTGCCAGCAGGCCAAGGACACCGGCATGAGGATGCTGCTCATCACCTCCAAGCACCACGACGGCTTCGCCATGTGGGACACGGCCACGACCGACTACAACTTCACGAAGCAGTCCCCCTCCCACCGCGACCCGCTCCTCGAGCTCTCTCAGGCCTGCAAGCAGGTCGGCATCAAGTTCGGCCTCTACTTCTCCAACATCGACTGGGAGAAGCAGCCCGAGAACCCGTGGATGAACGACAACACCCTCGACGAAGAGGGCTACATGGACTACATCCACGCCCAGCTCAAGGAGCTCCTGGGCGGCAAGTACGGGGACATCGCCGAGCTCTGGTACGACATGGGCAAGCCCAACCCCGCCCAATCGGACCAGCTGCGCGCCTGGGCCCACGAGCTGCAGCCGGACATCATGATCAACTCGCGCGTCGGCAACGACCGGGCGGACTTCGAGGTCGGCTGGGACAACGAGCTGCAGACCGAGCAGACCCAGGGCCCCTGGGAATCCGCCGTCTCCATCTTCCCCAAGTGCTGGGGCTACTGCGAGTGGGACGACGCCGCGCCGAAGTTCAAGGACACCGGGTACCCGGACTACTCCGAAGAGGACTGGGACCACATGGTGGACGTCGATAACGAGACGCGACTGCGCAAGGACCCGGACGGCGTGGCCAAGAAGACCACCGAAACCCTCACCAACCTCTTCAACACCGCCGCCCTGGGGGGCCAGTTCCTGTTCAACGTCGGCCCCAAGTTCGACGGCTCCTACAACCAGTGGGACGCCTCCGTGCTGCGCGCCATCGGCGAGTGGAACGCCGCGCACCCCGGCGTCCTCACGAACTCGCGCCCCGCGTACTTCCCCATCGAGGACTGGGGCAAGACCATGGTCGACGACTCCCACATCTACATGGGCGTCCAGAAGTGGGAGGAGGGCGCGGCCATCACCCTCAGGGGCGCCGGCGCCAACACCATCGAGTCCGTCACCCTGGACGGCACCGGCCAGGCGCTCCCCCACGAGGTCAGGGGCAACGACCTGGTCGTCACCCTGCCCGCCCGTCCCGACGACCACCTGCCCGTCATCGCGGTGAAGACCGCCACGGCGCCCGTCTACGTGCCCGTGGGCCTGACCACCGTGGAGCAGGGGACGACCACCATCGCCGACGCGCGGCTTGAGAAGTTCAAGGCGCCCACCCCCAAGACGGGCGAGACCCAGGTCATCGCCTCGCTCACCTCCGGGGACAAGCGCGCCGAGGGCGTCTCCCTGGCCTTCGAGGCGACTGGCCTCACCGACGACTACGCGGCCTACAAGGTCACCGTCGGCGACCAGGAGGTCCGCGGCCTGACCACCGCGGACCTGGCCAAGGGGGTCGGCTCCTTCACACTCGAGGCCGGCCGCACCTACCGGGCGACCCTGTCCTACGACGACCCGTACTACCCGATGAAGGGATTCGGGAAGGACGCGAAGGTCTCCTCGGTCACCGTCACCGCGGCCACTGTGAAGGCCCCCGCCTCGATCGCCGTTTCCCCCGCCTCCGTCACCGCGGGCGGGACGGTGACGATCACGGGCAAGGACTTCACGCCGGGCGGTTCCGTGGCCCTCACCCTGCACTCGGACCCCGTCGGCATCGGGACCGCCACCGCGGGCTCTGACGGCGCGTTCACCGCCGAGGCCACCGTCCCCGCAGGCACCGCCGGGGGCGACCACCAGGTCGTCGCCGTCGACTCCGGGACCGGGGAGTCGGCCAGCGCCCCCTTGGCCGTGGTGGTGCCGGTCCCCGACCCCTCCGGGCAGTCGTCCGACCAGTCGGGCGCAGTGCCCTCCGCTGACGGAGCCTCGCCCGGAGGCGGCCTCGCCCGCACGGGTTCCAGCGCGCTCCCGGTCGTCCTGGGCGCCGCCCTGGCCGCAGGGGCCGGAACCCTCCTGACGCGCCGCAGCCGCAGGGCGCGCTCCTGACCCTGGCCCGCCAGCGCCCGGGGGCCGCTTCCTCCAACGAGGAAGCGGCCCCCGGGCCGCGTTGTTCCACGGCTGTTCCACGGCTGTTCCACGCGGGGCCGGCGCCCTGGGCCGCGCCGACGGGGCCAGCGCCCGGACCGGCACGCGCGCCCCGGCGGCCCCTCCCCGGCTGCCCCGACGGGCGCCATCATGTCGCGCGTCGACCGGCCCGCCCCGCCCCGGACAGCGGCCCGTCCTAGGATGGGTCCGTGCGCTGCGAACACTGGGAGTCGGGGGCGTGCCACTCGTGCGCGCTCATCGAGGCGCCCTACCCGGACCAGCTGGCCGACAAGGCCCGCTCGGTGCGCGCCGCCCTGGCGTCCGTCCCCGGCGCCCCGGGCATCCGGTGGCTGCCCCCCGTCGCATCGGAGCCCAGGGGTTTCCGCACCTCGGCCAAACTCGTCGTCGGCGGCACCGCCCGGCGCCCCTCGCTGGGCGCCCTGGGACCCGACCGCAGGGGCGTCGACCTGCCGGGGTGCCCCATCCAGCACCCCGCGGTCAACCGCGCCTCCGTCGGCCTCAAACGCTTCATCCGCGCCCTCTCGCTGACCCCCTACGACGTGCCCACCAGGCGCGGGGAGTTGAAGAACATCCTCATCACCGTCGGCGCCGACGAGCGCCTCATGGTGCGATTCGTCCTGCGCTCGCGCGACCGCGTGGCCGACATCCGGCGCGCCCTGCCCCACCTGCGGCAGTTGGTCCCCTCCGTCCACGTCGTCACTGCGAACATCCACCCCGCCCACGAGGCGCGCGTCGAAGGGCCCGAGGAGATCGTCCTCACGCGCAGACGCACCCTGCCCCTGGACGCGGGCGGGCTCCGCCTGGAGCTGGGGCCGCGCTCGTTCACGCAGACCAACGCCGCAGTCGCCGGGCGCCTCTACCGCCAAGCCGCGCAGTGGGCCGCACTGCCCCTGCCCGGCGGCGCCGCCCCCTCCTCCCTGTGGGACCTGTACTGCGGCGTCGGGGGCTTCGCCCTGCACGCCTCCCACGCGGGCGTGCCAGCCGTGACGGGCGTCGAAGTGTCCGAGGCCGCCATCGCCTCGGCGATCAGCCGCGCCAGGGCGCTCGGACTCACGCGCGACCAGGCGCGTTTCATCGCCGACGACGCCACCGCGTGGGCGCGCGCCCAGTCGGCCTCCGGGGCGCCCGACGTGGTCGTCGTCAACCCCCCGAGGCGGGGCATCGGCCCGGAACTGGCCTCGTGGCTGGACGGTTGCACGGCCCCGCGCGTCATCTACTCCTCGTGCAACCCCACCACCCTCGCCAAAGACCTGGCGGCCATGCCCTCTTTGCGCACGACCCACGGCCGCGTCTTCGACATGTTCCCCCACACGGCGCACGCCGAAGTCGCCGTGCTGCTCGAGCGGACTGGCGGCGGCCGGTGAGGGCGATCGGCACAACTAGGCCGTGTGGTCTGATTCCGGTTCCCTGTGCGCGTGGTTGTGGGGAAGGGCTGCGCGTGCGGCTCGTTATCGGCGCCTTATGCGGCTTCCTGCACCGCGCTGCGGATCCCGCCCGCTGCTGCGCCACTTAGCGCTCCGTTGCACCACTTAGCGCGCCACTGCACCACTTGGGCCCGAGCGGGTCCTGGTTCTCCCGGCGTGTCGGGGCCTAAGTGGTGCAGGCAGTGTCTAAGTGGTGCAGGTGCGGGCAATCCACCCGACAGCCGCAGGCCGACAAGCGCCCGGCAACCGGGACGGACAAGCACCCTAGACTATTGCACGTCAACCAGAACCCCGACCGGAAGGCCCATCACCATGAGGATCGAACATGTCGCGATGTATGTGAACGACCTCGAGGCCGCACGAGACTTCTTCGTGCGCTACCTCGGCGGCCGCTCCAACGACGGTTACCACAACACGACCACAGGTTTCCGCTCGTACTTCATCAGTTTCGACGACGGACCGCGCCTCGAGGTCATGACGAGGCCGCGGATGGCCGACGACCGCAAGGACCCCAATCGCACGGGCTACGCCCACATCGCGTTCTCCGTCGGGAGCGGGGAGGCGGTCGACGAACTGACCGCAGCGCTGAAAGCCGCGGGATACACGGTCGTCAGCGGCCCCAGGACGACCGGTGACGGCTACTACGAGAGCTGCGTCGTGGCAGTCGAGGGGAACCAGGTCGAGATCACGGTCTGACGCCGTCCCCGCCCTGCCCCAGCACCACGGCGTTCTTGCCGGGCGCAGCGCCCCGGACCGCCGAGGAAGGGCCGGCCGGGACGCCAGGGGCGGCCGCCCGGAACAAGGGGTGGACTCCATGGGCCCGCCCGATAAAATGGACGCGACCGTTAGGAGAACTATGTCCGTCGAGCTACTCACCACCCCCACACCCGAACTCGTCGAGGCCATGGGGCGCCTGCTCCCCCAGCTCTCGCGCAGCGCCTCCCCCCTGGGCGCCGACGACGTGGAGCGCCTGCTCTCCCAGGGGGGCGTCCACCTCTTCGTGTTCCGCCCCGACTCGGCCGACGCCTCGGGCGAGCGCCCGGTCCTGGGCATGCTCTCACTGGCGGTCTTCGAGATCCCCACGGGCGTGCGCGCCTGGATCGAGGACGTCGTCGTGGACTCCGGCGCGCGCGGCCACGGCGCGGGCCTGGCGCTGGTCGAGGCCGCCCTCGAGCACGCCAAGGGCATCGGGGCGCGCACCGTCGACCTCACGTCGCGCCCCTCCCGCGAGGCCGCCAACCGCCTCTACCGGCGCGCCGGATTCGTCCAGCGCGAGACCAACGTGTACAGGGTGGCGCTGGACGGGCAGTGACTCAGAACTCCTCGTAGCGGGCCGGGTCCTGGTCCGCCTGGCGCCCGTCCGGGCGCCCGAGGGCCGAGATCCTCCCCATCTGCTCCTCGGTGAGGGAGAAGCCGAAGACGTCGAGGTTCGCGGCCTGGCGCGACGGAGTCGCCGACTTGGGCAGGGGGATGGTGCCCAGCTGGTAGTGCCACCGCAGGATGAGCCGCGCGGGGCTGACCCCCGCCTCGTCCGCCAGGGCGATGATCGCCGGATCCTCGACGGCCTTGAGTTTGCGGGCCAAGGGGCTCCAGCTCTGCGTGCGCACGCCGACCGAGGCGTGGTAGGCCAGGGCGTCGGCCTGCGGGAAGTAGGGGTGCAGCTCGATCTGGTTGACGCTGGGCAGCACGCCGACCTCGTCGCGCAGGCGGTCGATGTGCTCGGGCAGGAAGTTGCACACGCCGACCGAGCGGATCAACCCCCTCCCGCGCAAGTCGACGAGGGCGCCGAACGCCTCCACGTACAGGCCCCGCCCCGGGTTCGGCCAGTGGATGAGGTACATGTCCCAGTAGTCCAGGCCGGCCCGCAGCAGCGACTCCTCCACCGTCGCGACCGCCCGGTCGTAGTGCTGGCAGCGGCCCGGCAGCTTCGACACGAGGCGCAGCTCCTCGCGGGGCACGCCGCAGCGGCGCGCCGCCTCGCCGAGGATCCCCTCGTTCTCGTAGTTGAAGGCGCTGTCGAGCAAGCGGTAGCCGGTGCGCACCGCGCTCACCATGGCGTCCACTCCCCCGCTCCCGCGCAGGCCGTAGGTCCCGAACCCCACTGCGGGAAGATCGGAACCGTCATTTAGGACGTAAGAGGGCACTGTCAACTCGTTCATCCGCCAAGCATATGCCACCGCGCCGGGCCGCTTCCGCGACGGTGGGCCCGGGCCGCGCCACGCGCATGCCGTCGCGCCCCGCCGGCCCTACCATTGGGGCATGGCCACACTCGAACTCGATGACGTCCACGCGAACGCGGTCGACTACCAGCACTTCCTCCTCGACTCCCCCAGCCCCTACCACGCGGCCGACCTGGTCGCCCAGCGCCTCGTCGACGCGGGTTTCGCCCTCCAGGACGAGCGCGAGGCGTGGGACGCCTCCCCCGGCGGACACGTCATGGTGCGCGGGGGCGCCGTCGCCGCCTGGATGGTCCCGCCGCACGTCGGCGACTCCGCCGGGTTCCGCGTCGTCGGCGCCCACACGGACTCCCCGGCCCTGTCGGTCAAGCCCTCCGTCCAATCGACCACCCCCGACGGGTGGGGGATGGTCGACGTCGAGATCTACGGCGGAATGATGTGGAACTCGTGGCTGGACCGCGAGCTCACCATCGCGGGGCGCCTCATCACCACCTCCGGGCGGGCCGTGCTGGCGCGCACCGGCCCCATCGCGCGCATCCCCCAGCTGGCGATCCACCTGGACCGCTCCGTCAACGACTCCCTGTCCCTGGACCCCCAGCGCCACCTCCACCCCGTGTGGACCGTGGACTCGTCGGCGGGCCTGCTCGACCACATCGCCCGCGCCTCGGGCCTGTCGGGGGCGGAGGAGGTCGCCTCCTTCGACCTGATCCTCACCCCCTCCCAGGGGCCCGGTTTCTTCGGCGAGGACGGGCAGTTCATCGCCGCTTCCCGCCAGGACAACCTCTCGTCGGTCCACCCCGCCCTGGTCGCCATGGAGCGCCTGGCCGGGGCGGCGCCCGAGGCGGGGGACGTCGTCGTCCTCGCGTGCTTCGACCACGAGGAGGTCGGCTCCCAGACGCGCACGGGCGCGGGCGGGCCTGTCCTGGAGACGGTCCTGCGCCGCACCGCCCAGGCGCTGGGGCGCACCCCCGACGGGCACGAGCGGATGCTCGCTTCCTCCTCGTGCGTGAGCGCCGACGCGGCGCACTCCGTGCACCCCAACTACGCCGACCGCCACGACCCCCGGACCCGCCCGGTCATGGGGCGCGGGCCCGTGCTCAAGATCAACTCGAAGCAGCGCTACGCGACCGACGCCGAGGGCGCGGCGCTGTGGGCGCGCGCGTGCGCGGCCGCGGGCGTGGCCTCCCAGGACTTCGTGTCGAACAACGCGATGCCCTGCGGGACCACGATCGGCCCCATCACGGCCGCGCGCCTGGGCATCCCCACCGTCGATGTGGGCGTGCCCCTGCTGTCCATGCACTCCGCACGGGAGATGAGCCACATCGGCGACCTCCACGCCCTGTCGCGCGCGCTGGAGGCCTACTGGCGCGGCGCCTAGCCAGGCGCGCGGGAGCGGCGGCACGAGTGCCGCTGCGCCCGCAGTGCCCTCGTCCTGCACGCGGCCCCGGAACGCCTCCGCCCCGCAAGCAGCCCCCTCGTCCCACGCGCGGCCCCCGCTTCCCGTTCCCACGGGCAGCGGGGGCCTGGCTGCGGGCCCGCCGGATGGGAGCGGGCCGCAGGGGCGTCAGAGGGCGGAGACCGCCTTGACCTCGACGGGGACGTTCCCGCGCGTCGCCTTGGAGTAGGGGCACAGCTCGTGCGCTTTGTCGGCGAGGGCCTGGACCCGCGCGGTGTCCGCGCCGGGGACGAGGACCTCGATGAGGGCGGTCAGCGCGAAGGAGCTGCCCTCGGGGCCGATGCCGATGGTCGTGCGCACCACGGACTCGGAGATGTCGAGGCCGAAGTCCTTGGCGACCAGGCCCATAGCCCCCTGGAAGCAGGCGCCGTAGCCCATGGCGAAGAGCTGCTCGGGGTTGGCGCCGCCGCCCGGGCCGCCGAGCTCCACGGGGGCGCGCAGGTCGAGGGCGAGCTCGGGGTCGGCGGTGGTGGCGCGCCCGGCGCGGCCGCCGGTCGATTGCGCGGTGACGGAGTAGGCGATTCTCGTTGGTGTGTTCATGCGTCCATCTCACCACTAGGACTCAAGTCCCACAAGGGGGCGTCCGCGTTTCACACGGGTTCCGTGAGGAACACCGCACTGGGCTCGCCGGACAGGGCCCGGGCGATCGCCCGCGTGAAACGCGCGTTCATCGGCGGCAGGCGGTCCGCGCGGACGAAGCGCGCCTCCGTGTTCTCCCCGTCGGCGGGCTCCGGGCGCCCCTCCACCCACTCGCACGCGAAGGCGACGTCGAGGTAGGTCGTGACATCGCCGTTGACGTAGGTCACCGGGCCGACGACCTCCACGGAGAGCAGGCGGGTGGGGCGGGCGACCACGGCGGTCTCCTCCAGGACCTCGCGGGCGGCCGCCACGGCCGGCTCCTCGCCGGGGTCGACGATGCCGGTGACGGGCGTCCACGCGCCGTTGTCCGCGCGGCGCACGCACAGCACCTCCACCTCGCGGGGATCCAGCCGGGCCGAGGACCACCCCGGTGCCGGGGAGCCCTCCGCGCGGCGCAGGACGACCGCCGTCGTGCCCGGCATCCACAGCGGGGCGTGGCCGACGTGGCGGCGCAGTTCGAGGACGAAGTCGGGTGTTGCCATTGGGAGCCTCACATGAAGGTCGTGATGAGGGGGACGAGCAGGATTTTCACGATGATGGAGAAGGCGAAGAGGGTCGCGTAAGCCGCTTCGACGCGCTCGTCCACGACGCGCGCGTCAGCCGCCTGGAGCACGGCGGGCTGGCCGAGGAACCCGGCCACTCCACCGGCGGCGCGCGCGGAGGACAGTCCCAGGAAGCGCCCGGCCAGGGCCTGGGCGGCGCAGCACGCCGCGACGATGACGAGCGCGAGGAGCGCCGCCCTGCCGCCTTCGCCCCCTTGGAGCAGCGCCGCCATCTGCGGGCCCGCGTTGAGCCCCAGGGCGGCCAGGAAGAGCATGAGCCCGATCTGGCGGATCGTGAGGTTCGCGGCCGCGGGGAGCGTCCACACCAGGGGCCCCGTCCGCCGCAGGGCGCCCAGGACCATGCCGACGATCAGGGGCCCGGCGGCGGAGCCCAGCTGGAAGGAGGATCCCCCGGGCATGGGGAAGGACACGACGCCGAGCAGCATCCCCAGGACCATGCCGATCCCGAACGCCATGGCGTCGACTTCGGCGACCCGGCGCTCGGAGTCGCCCAGCCAGTCGGAGATGGCGTCGAGCTCCTCAATGGGCACGACGACGGCCAGGTGGTCCCCGAGCTGCAGGTCGAGGTCGTCGCGGGCCAGCAGGTCGAGGTCGCCCCTGCGCACCCGCGTGATGGCCGCGCCGAAGCGCTTGGCGACGTTGAGCTGGGACACCGGCCTTCCGGCCACGTCGGGGTTGGACACGAGGATCCGCTCGAAGGCGACGTCGCTGCGGTCGTCCTCGAGGCGGTGCCCCAGGATCTCGCCCACGTCGCGCGCGGCCTCCTCAACGCTGGCGGCGTCGCCGACCATGAGGACGTGGTCCCCCGCCAGCAGGTCCTCACCGGGGGCGACGACGCGGGTGCGCTCCCCCCGCCGCAGGTAGGACATGCGGATGCGCTGCTCGCGCCAGGCGGCGATCTGGCGCATGTTGATCGTGTCGGCCACCAGGACCGTCACGGTCTCCAGGTTCCCGCCCGCCAACGAGGGCGTGTCCCGCTCCCCCGCCCACCGCCGGGTCACGGTCATCGTGACGACGAGGATCCCCACGACGACCCCGATCGGGTAGCCGAACGCGTACCCGACCGCCGCCTGCGGATCGCCGGTGACCCTGGTCGCGGCGTCGAGGGCAGGGGCGGCGGTCAGCGCACCCGTGTAGAGCCCCGTGGTGAGGCCCTCGCCGAGGCCGAGCACCCGCCCGCCAGCGAGCGCCAGGACCGCCCCCGCGAGGCACACGGCGGCGCAGGACGCCAAGAGGCCCGTTTGCTTGCGCAGATCCTGGAAGAAGGTCGCGCCCGCCGAGATTCCGACCGTGTAGACGAAGAAGGCGAGGCCGATCTGCTGGACGATGCGCATGTCCTCCCCCGCCGTCTCAGGGACCGAGGCGGAGAGGACGAGCCCGACGAAGAGGGCGCCGGCCGCTCCGAAGCGCAGGGGCCCGAAGCGGATCGCGCCGAGCGCCGCCCCCAGTCCCACCACGAGGAATAGAGCGAGGAGGGGGTGCGTCTGGAGGAGGGCGGTCATGGCCCAAGACTACCAATCCCGCGCATCGGCGCCGTCTCACAGCGGTGCGGGCGATTCTGCGCATCCGGTAGGATCCTCCTGGTATTCCACGACATAGTGAAGGAGAAACTGTGAGCACACCCGTTCCAGGCTGGTACTCGGACCCCGCGGGTTCTGGCCGACTGCGCTGGTGGAGCGGCACCGAATGGACTGAACAGTTCCAAGACGCCCCCGCCACCGCGGCCCCCTCCGCCGAGCCGCTCGCCACTGGCGCGGTCCCGCAGCAAGCGCACGGCGCCGCGGGCCCCTCGGCCCAGCCGCCCGTCGCTGGGGCGGTCCCGCAGCAAGCGCACGGCGCCGCGGGCCCCTCGGCCCAGCCGGAGCCCGTCGGCGCGGCCACGGCCGCCGACGGCACCGGATCCCCGCGCCCTGCGCCCAGCAAGGGCATGCTGATCGCCTGCATCGCGGCATGGGCCGTCGCAGTCGTCCTCTGCGTGGCCATGACCATCTCCCTGGGCGCCTTCAACAAGGCGGGCAGAGCCGTCGAGGAGTCCCAGCAGGGCGTCGCCGACGCCCAACAGGCCGTCGACGACGCGAACAGCCTCGACCTCAGCGGGAATGGAGAGAACGAATGAGCACGAACAGCACCGGATCCCCGTACACGCCCGGCGCCCAGGACCCGCAGGCCTCCCCCTACGGGGCGGACCCGCGTCCGGGCGGCGCCCAGCCCCCCGCAGCGCCCGGCCCGAAGAAGAGCAGGGGACTCGCCATTGCGACGATCGTCGGCGCGGCCCTCAGCGTCGTACTGCTGGTCGTCACCATCGTCCTCGTCGTCGGCGCCCGTAGCCGCAACGACGAGGCGCGCAACCTGGACGCGCAGGCCTCCCAGTTGGAGCACCAGGCGGTCGAGATCAAGGCGCAGAAGGTGTGCGACGAGATCACCCGCGACAACCGCAATACGGCCGCGTCACTGTTCCGCGCCTACCCCGATGCCCATCAGGACATCGCCAGCGCCATGCAGAGGCTCTGCGGCGACAAGTACAAGACGGCGAAGGCGGTCGCTGGGCTCCCAGCCGCCGACAAGTCCGTTTTCGAGAGAAGCGACTTCCAGTGCGTCGTCGACGCGGGCGGCTCCACAGTCACCATCACGGCAACGCTCGCGGTGAAGCAGAACGACAAGTTCGACGGCATCGGGTCCGTTGACCTGTGGGTGAAAGCGGGCTTCGCGGAGGACGACGTCGCCTTCACCCCCTTCACCCATTCCGAGGTCGTCGAGACACCGACCACGGTTTCCGTCGGTTCTTCCGCAACAGTCACGGCAACGGTCTCTTACGATCCTTCGTACGGGCAGTACTGCGGAGTCCGGATCGACTCGTGGTGGCCGACCGACCAGTGAGGCGGCTGACCGCCCCCGGCGGGGACGTCCCGCCGGTGAGCCGTCCGGATGGCCGCGGACCGGTCGGGCCACGGCGGCAGGAGCGGGCGTGAGAGGGCGTCCCATCCTCGGATGGGACGCCCTCGGTGCCGACCGCGGTCACCGGCACTGACGACGGTCAGGCGCCGGCGCGCGTTGTCGGCACCGGCGCGCGTATAGCCTCTTCGCGGTGCCGCCAACCCCCTCACAGCGCCAATGACTCGCGCCCGCACCCGGGCACGCCCTAGTCGATGCGGCGCAGCCGTTTCTGCCCGCGCGGAGTGAGGACGATGGCGACGACTCCGCACAGGGCGGGCATGCCGACGAGCATGCCGATCAGCGCCGACCAGGGGATCACAGGGGTCAGTGTCGACAACTCCGGGAAGACCTGCGACCTGGCGACGGCCAGCACGGCGAGCACACCCACGATGAGCCCTGACAGGACGGCGGCGGGGATGCAGTTGAGGGCGAGCACGAGGCCCTGCCAAGTGGTGACGTGGCGGCGCATCGAGGGGCCCGCCCCGATGGCGTCGAGGGTGTCGAGGTCGGGGCGCATGTCCGAGGCGGAGAGCGCGACGACGAGCGCCACCGTCGCGCCCGCGGCGACGACCGCGATGAAAGCCGCGATGTAGGGCAGCAGCACGGATCGCACGGAGGGCACGAGGACGGTGACAGAGGCCCCCGGCGCCTCGCGGGCGATCTGGGTCGTGAAGGCGCTCGCGCTGAAGGGGCCGATGGGGTTCTGGACGGTGAGGAGCTGCCCCAGGGGCCGGGCGGCCAGGCCGAGCTGCGAGGCGGCCTGCGGCGAGAGGACGACGACGTTGAAGTCGGTGAACGGCGTGGCTTTGAAAGCGACCGTCTGGATGACGGAGGCGAAGGGCAGGTTCGAGGTCTGGCCGGCGGCCCTCGCCTTGGCGATCTCGGAGAGATCCAGGGAGCTCAGGCGCACTTGGCCCGTTCCGTCGATCAGGGAGGGCTCGGGCACCAGGACGCCCCCGGCCGTGAGGGTGGTGACTGCCCGTACCATCTCGTCTCCGGAGACGATGCCGGACTCGCGCAGGTAGGTGCCGTCGTCGACGATGTAGACGGGGTCGACCTCGTGTATGGGACGGCCCTCGCCGGTGATCTGCGGGATCAGTTGCCCGTCGATGGGGGAGATCGCGCCGACGGAGCGCGTGGGGCCGCCGGGGGCGGAGTTCCACGCCATGCCGGTGAGGGTGACCTCGGAGACGACGGGGTTGACCGAGGCGATGGCGTCGCGGGCGGTGGCGTGGACCTGGCGGGTGCGCAGCACGGACTCGGTCATGTCCGCGTCCTTGACGAACACCCGCCCGCGCGCGCCGACGTGCGCCGTGGCGTTCCAGCCCGCCTCGTTCGACGAGTTGAGCGTGATGAGCAGCGCGCAGGCGACGAACACCGTCGTGAGGATGGAGGCCATCGCCGGGAAGGTGCGGTGCCCGTTGCGCACGGCGTCGCGCAGCGCCAGGCGCATGCTCATGGACGAGCGCCGGTTCGGGGAGCGCCACCGCATGAACAGGTAGGGGATGGACCCGATCAGGCCCGTTTCCAGCAGGGCGATGCCCAGGATGAGCAGCCCGATCTGCCCCTGCCACGCGGCGATCCCCAGGATCGGGAGGGCCGCGAGCAGGACCACAGGGTAGGCCAGGCGCCGCCGGACCAGGCGGGAGGGCTCCCAAGTGCGCCCGCCGATGACTGCGGAGGTGTTGATGTGCGCCGAGGTGTGGGCCGGCGAGACGGACGCCATGATGGACAGCATGAGCGGCAGCAGCAGGGACAGGACGAGGGTCCACCAGGGGATGATCCCGATCCCCAGGCGCGACCAGTGGCCGATCCCCAGGAGCACGCCCACGGAGCCCAGGACGGAGAACATCGCGGCGTAGAGGCCGACGGTGAGGCCGTGGGCGATGGTGAGCCGGCGCCCGTCCGTGTTGTCGCCGCCGTTCGCCACGATCATGGCGGCGGTCCGCATGACGGAGCGCTGCGTGACGGTGAACAGCGGGGACACCAGCAGGATCATCTCGGTGAGGACCAGCAGGATCCCGGCGACGATGAGGAGGTACTGCCAGGGACTGACGGAACGGGAGGGCTGGGCGTAGGCGGCGATGTCGGGGCTGAGCTGCGAGGCGGGCGGCGGTGAGGCCAGGACCGCGCGGGAGGTGACGCGGAACCCGGAGGCGTTGAGCTCCTCCACCTTGTCCCAGCCGATGGGGACGGGACCGGTCACGTACCAGGAGGTGAAGGTCTTGCCCGCCACGGCGTAGGGGTCGACGCCCAGGGTCCCCGCGCCCGCGACGGCGCGGCGCTCCCCCGGGACCAGCGCGTCGACGACCGCGGTGCCCGTGAGTTTCTTCGTGAGGCGGGACTGCTCGACGGTGACGCCGAGTTCCACGGAGTCGCCCACACCGACCCCGAGTTGGGTGGCCAGGTCCTGGCTGATGACGATCTTGCCCGCGTCCAGGGGCCCGCTGCGCCCCAGTTCGGCCAGGACGGGCACGTCGAGGCGGGGGGTCTGGGTCGCGGTGGCGACGGTGGTCGAGGCCCCGGAGGAGGTGAGGGTGAGCTGGTAGAGGCTGTCCACAGGGGTCAGGGAGTCCTGGTCGGGCACCCACGAGGACAGGGTCGAGGCGTCGACGGAGGCCTCGGTGGAGTCCGCGGCGACGGCGCGCGAGTTCGTGGCGTCCTGGTGGATGGGGCCCGAGGAGTAGTGCGTGGCGACGGCCTGCACGCCCGTGTCGCGGCCGAGCCATTCGGAGGCGACGTAGCGCTGGGAGGTCGTGACGTCCCAGACGGCGACGGCGCCGATCGCCACGATGATGGGCAGGGCGATGAGGATGATGGCAGCGCTGGTGCGCCCGCCGTTCTGGCGGGCGTCACGCGTGGCGATGCGGAGGGCCACCCCCCACCGGCTCAAGCGCTGCCTCAGTCGTGCCATCAGTCCCTTGCCGTCGGATCGCGGAGGAGGTCGCGGATCGAGTCCGTGCGCGAGCGGTCGACGATGTGCCCGTCCCTGAGGAACACCGTGCGGTCCGCCCACGCGGCTATGCGCGCCTCGTGTGTAACGAGGATACCCGCTGCTCCGGCGTCGATATGGTCGCGCAACACCATCATGATCTGTTCGCCCGTGTTCGAGTCGAGGGCGCCGGTGGGCTCGTCGGCGAGGATGACCGACCGGTTGCCCACGAGGCCGCGGGCGATCGCGATGCGCTGGCGCTGGCCGCCCGAGAGGCGCTCGGGGAAGCGGTCCGCGAGGTCGCCCACTCCGACCTCGTCGAGGGCCTCCATCGCGAGGGCGCGCGCTTTGGCGTTCGGCACGCCGTCGAGTTGGAGGGGCATTTCCACATTCTCGAGGGCCGACAGTGAGGGGATGAGGTTGTAGTCCTGGAAGACGTACCCTATCTGGCGCCTGCGCACCTGGGCGCGACGGACCCCGTCCAGGGTGGCCAGGTCGATGCCGTTGATGAAAACGGAACCGCGATTGGGACGTTCGAGGCCGCCGGCGATGGACAAGAGGGTGGACTTGCCCGAGCCGGACGGCCCCATGACAGCGAGAAGCTCGCCGGGTTCAACCTCCAGGTTGATCCCGTCGAGCGCTCGCACGTGGACGTCGTTCGCGCCGAAATCATGTCCGACGCCGCTCATCCTTACTGGATTCGGCCCACCGCTCATCGCGCCGTCGCGGGCTCCGGAACGTTGGCCCAAGTACGGGCACGGCCCTTGGCGGCGGCGAAGGCGGCACGGCGCGCGGCCTCGGAGACCGCGCCGGACTCGATGTGGTCGAGCCAGTTGAGCTCGGCCTCCAGATCGAAGATGTGGCGCTCGAGGATGAGCTTCCACGCGAGCTCGCCCTCGTCGGCACTCGCCTTGAGGCGGGTGACGTCGCGCAGTGCGGACAGGGTCGAGCGGCGCTGCGTCTGGATCATGGCCTCGACGTCGACCGTCGGGTCGGCGGCGGAGACGGCGAGTTTCATGACGAGCTCGTCGCGCTCCGGGTTCTCGCGGGGGACGGGCGTGGCCCACCACGCGTCGAGGACCTCGCGGCCCAGTTCGGTGAGCTCGAAGACCTCGGAGTCGCGGCCGGCGTTCGTCTCCGCGTGGGAGACGACCTGGCCGTCGCGCTCGAGGCGCTGCATGGTCTGGTACACCTGGCCGATGTTCAACGGCCACGCGCCGCAGGTCTGCTCCTCAAACATCTGCTTGAGGCGGTAGACCCCGGCGGGCTGCTGGGCAACGAGGGCCAGAAGGGCATTACGGACTGACATCTGCTCTCCGTTCGTCTTATCCGGTCCCGCTTGGTTGATCTGTAACTACCTTACGCTAGCTCAAGACCTGGGGCTCATATCCGAGCGGGTTACTTGACAATACTCAACAATACTCCGACCGGATGATTAAACGCTAGTTTTCGCCAGAAATCGCTGAAAATCGCTGATTCTGCGCCACCTGCTGAGACCCGCGCCGCAAAGTCGGACATATCGGTCAGACATTTCTATGGCGCAGACCACTTTTTCGAGCGCCCTTCTGCTACCACCCCGATCCCGACCGGTCGGCAGACCCGGGCCCCAGCGCGCAACGCCCACCACATGGGCAACAACAGACCCAGCGCCCCCATCCGCACGCAGCACCACCCGCCGGGCCCCCTGTGCGGGTAGGATCCCTATCAGGAGGATCACCGATGAACTCACCCACGGCGCCGACCCCGGCCCCGCCACAGCCCCCCACCCCCAGCCTCACCCTTCCCACCGGAAGGGCAATCCCCCAACTGGGCTTCGGCACCTACAAGATCGCGCCCGAGGACGCCTACGACGCCGTCCGCGCAGCCCTCGACACCGGTTACCGGCACATCGACACCGCGCAGATGTACGGGAACGAGGCGGAGGTGGGCCGGGCCATCGAAGCGTCCGGCATCCCCCGCGAAGAGCTATTCGTCACATCCAAGCTCGACAACGGGAACCACCAGCCCGAGGCCGCGGCCGCCTCCATCGCCCGCTCCCTCGAGGACCTCCGCCTGGCCAGCCTCGACCTCTTCCTGGTCCACTGGCCCCTGCCCACCCTCTACGACGGCGACGTCGCCCTTCCCTGGCCGGCCCTGGAGGACGCCTACCGCGCGGGCGAGTGCCTGGCCATCGGCCTGTCCAACTATGAGACCGCGCACATGCGCGCCGTCATGGACCGCGCTGCCGTCAAGCCCCACGCCATCCAAGTCGAGTCCCACCCCTACATGCCCAACTCCACGATCCTCCGCTTCGCCCAGCGCCACCGGATGGTCTTCGAGGCGTGGTCCCCCCTGGCGCGCGGGCGCGCCGCCCGCGACCCCCTGCTGGCCTCGATCGGCGCGCGCTACGGCGCGGAGGCCGCCCAAGTCGCCCTCCGGTGGGCCATCCAGCGCGGCCACGTCGTCTTCCCCAAATCGGTGCGCCCCGACCGCATGGCCGCCAACTTCGACGTCTTCGGATTCGAACTGGCGCCCGCGGACATGGACGCGATCAACGCCCTCAACGAGGGCGAGAAGGGCCGCACCGGCTCCCACCCCGCCACAATGGACAGGATGTGACATGGCCCGTCATCTTTCCAGGGCAGACCGGGCGATCGTCCGCTTGGCGGACGGCACGGTCAAACAGCAGAACCTGCTGACCGGGACGGAGGTGTGGACGGTCCCCGGGCGGGGGCACAGGCCCCTGTCCCTGCCGCCGGCGGTCCGCACCCCCATCGACCACGGGGCGGACGGGCACCACTGCGCCTTCTGCTCCGGGCGCTACCTGGACACACCGCCCGAGAAGTCCCGCCTGGTGCGCGACGCGGACGGCTCGTGGCGCGAGCTGACGGGCCTGAGCGCGGACGCCCTGTCCGAGACGACGGCCGAGTTCCGGCGCATCCCGAACCTCTTCGAGATCGTCTCCTACAACTACTGGCACCTCAACCACGGGCACATGCCCTCCGAGGCGGCGCGCAGGCGCATGGCGGAGTACCTGGCCTCCGGCGCCGGCTACGACCACATCATGTCCGTCGTCCGCGCCCGGATGCTGGCCTCGGGCACCACGCCGGAGGAGTTCGACGCCATCAGCGAGACCAAGAAGCTCCAGGCGGCGAACGGGTTCTTCTCCGGCGGGCACGACCTCATCGTGGCACGGCGCCACTTCGTCGACGGCGCGACCGACACCTCCCAGGTCGCCGGATCGGGCTCCCTCACCCCCGAGGAGCACTACCAGTACACCGCGTACACAGCCCGCACCATGGAGGACCTGTACCACCTGGACCCGGCGGTGCGCTACGTCGCCGCCTTCCAGAACTGGCTCAAACCGGCCGGCGCCTCCTTCGATCACCTCCACAAGCAGCTGGTCGCCATCGACGACCTGGCCGTCCAGACCGAGGCGGAGCTGGACCGCCTGCGCTCCCAGCCCGACATCTACGACATCATCTTCAAGGTCGGCGCCACCCGCAAACTCGTGATCGCCCAGAACGAGCACGCCGTCGCCTTCGCCGGGTTCGGGCACCGCTTCCCGGGGATCGCCGTGTGGCCCCTGCACGCCCCCCGCAACCCCTGGGAGGTCGGGCAGGAGCAGATGCGCGCCATCTCCGACCTCCTCCACGCCGCCCACGCCGCCACCGGCGCCTCCGTGCCCTGCAACGAGGAGTGGTACCACCGGCCCCCCGCCGTGGCGACCCCCATGCGCTGGCGCATCCTGCTCAAGTGGCGGATCTCGACCCTGGCCGGGTTCGAGGGCGGCACGCGCATCTACCTCAACACCATCGACCCCTGGCGCGTCGTCGAGAAGACCGTGCCGCGCCTGCTCGAACTGCGCGAGGCGGGCGCCATCGCCCCCATGGCCATCGGCGAGGAGTGCAAGGTCAGTCCGGGAATGCTCGACGACTAGGCCGTGCCGCGAAACGGGCGCGGGCGCGCAGCGGCTCCGGGTCCGTCCCCCGTTCAACGTCCGCAGTCCGTCGTCCGCCCGTTCCCTCGATGTCGCGCACAAGGACGTGATTCCGCCCCTGTGCGCGGCGCGTGTTCCGTGAACCGGGGTCCTTGTGCGCGTACCCGGGCGGCCTCAGCGGGCTCCCCACGCCGATACGGCGGCGGCCACCGACTGCGGGTCCGCAGTGGTCTCGTCCGCCTCGCGGCCCGAGCCCTGCGACGCCCACGAGGCGCGGGTCCCCTCGCCGGCCCCCGAGTCGAGCGGCGCGGCGGCCCCCGCCTCGGCGAGCGCGCGCTGGGCGGCCCCGCCCTGCAGCCACGCGATCAGGGAGGCGGCGCCGTCGGAGAGGGCTCCCCCCGAGGGCACCCCCGCCGCGTAGAGGGTCCGGGCGATGCACGTCGGGGCGACCGGGGCCCCGTAGCTCTCCGCGCCGGTGTTCGTCAGGGCGGCCGACGCCAGGGAAGCGGGCGCGACGACCAACGGGTACAGGCCCGCCGAGGGGGTCGAGGCGGGGGCCCCGGCCAGGGACGACCAGTAGGAGGCGGTGACGCGGTCGGCGGCGCTCCACTGCGCCAGGGTCTCCCCCGTGCTGGCCCCCACCCGCGGCGACAGGGACGTGGCGAACGCCCCGAGCCCCTGGCCGACCTGCGAGGAGGCGGCCTGCACGAAGGCGCGGCCAACGCTGGTCGAAGCGGGGTCGGGGACGGCCAGGAGCCCCGCGTAGGAGGCGCTGGCGAGCTCCTGGATCGACGACGGCACAGCCAGCATGTTCGCGCTCATCCACGCCCGGTCCGCCACGACGCACACGTCGTCGCGCCCGTAGGCCACAGCGCCCTCGGCGCCCGCCACCTCGGTCCCGGCCGCGGTCCGCACCTGCGGGACCGCCACGTGCCCGGCCAACGAGGCGCCCGCGGCCGCGAGCGCGTCCGCGCCGTCCAGCCCCAGCACGACATCGGTGCCCTGGGCGGGCACGTCGCCGACCGCGTCGTAGGCCGCGGTGCCCACGGTGAAGCCCGTGTCCTTGGTGAAGGCCGAGACCACCTGCTCGGGCAGCTGCGCGCCGCCCACCAGCGCCACGCCGACGGCGCCGGACCCCTTGCGGGGCGCGGAGGCCGACCCGGTCCCCTGATCCGCCGACTGGGCGGATCCCCCCTGCGGCACAATGGGGTCCACGAAGGGGTCGGCGGGTGCGTTCGCGGAGACGGCCGGGGTGCAAGCCGCCAGTGCGAGGGCTGACACCGCCAGCAGGACGACCCGGGTGGCGCGCGCGTTGGTCATGTTCCCCCTCGGATGAGTGCCGTGCATGTGACCTCAGCATAGGCCGCGCAGGGGCCCCCGCGTCGAATCCACGTCGTTCGGGCGCGCGGGGGCGCCCCTGTGGGGCATCATTGGAGCACAGTCCCCTACCGATGAGGAGCAGTCATGGAAGGCTTGGGTTGGAAGCTCACGAACGCGGCGGTGCTGGCAGGAGCCGCGTTCGTGGCGAGCACCGCTTTCGAGTACGGGTGGAAAGCCGCCACCGGCCGTCCCGTCCCCGCCGAGGACGACGAGGGGACCGCACTGGCGACCCTGGTGGCCTTCGCCGCGGCATCCGCCGCGGTCGCCGCCGTCGCCCAGCGCTACGCCTACAAGGGCGCGCGCAAGTGGATCGCCCCGCGGCTGAAAGGGGCGCCCGTCACCGCCTGATCGCCGCGCACGGGCCGAGGCGATGGCCCTCGCGCCGCGACCGCAGTCCGAGCGCTGATCCCCGCGCACTGGCCGGGGGCGGGAGGGCCTACCTGGTCTCCGCGCGGACCGCGGGGAGGTCGATGACGGGCAGGTACGCGGACAGATCCGCGCGCTCCCCCGACGCCTGGACGCGGCCGCTCCCCACGGCCTCGTCCCACCGCAGGCGCCCGGTCGCCAGGGCCAGCCACGTGTGCGCGTCCGTCTCGATCACGGCGGGCGGGGTGCCCCGGCGGTGGGTGGTCCCCGCCAGGATCTGAACGGCCCCTGCGGGCGGGACCCGCACCTCGACCGCGCGCCCCGGGTGCAGCGCGCCCACCTCCTCCAACGTGAAACGCACCGCAGTGGCCACTTGGCGCCGGGGCGCCGCCTCCCCCTGGGCCGCCCACTCCCCGAGCGCCGCCATGCCGTCCCGCTGGTCGATGCGTCTTCTCGCCATGGCGCCAGTGTAGGCCCGGGGACCGGTCAGGGAGGGCGCTGATGCCGCGGCGCCCCGGCCTGGGGCACAATGGACTCGCTCCATCCGCCGACGAGAGGCACCACGTGCGCGTCAATTCGAACCTCATCACGCTCCGCTCGATCCTGGACCTCGACATCGCCCGGCGCTTCGAGTGGGACGCGGCGCTGGTCGTCGAGCTGTCCGGCGTGGACAGGCCCGGCGACCTCTCCCCGCGCGTCGCCGAGGACCCCGGTGTCCTCTACGACATCGCCTCCCAGGGGATCGCCCCCGGATCGGCGATCGAGCGCGCCCTCTCCCACGAGCTCCACGACGCCATCCAGCGCCGGTGCCGCCTGTGGATGGCGGGGATCCCCACCGGGCACCTCGACCGGCTGCGCTCCGAATTGGGCGAGGGCATCGTCCACGTCGCGGGGGCCCCCGACGAGGGCCTCACCCCGGTCGCCCTGGCGCCCCTGGAGCTCCTCAAAGCGTGGTCCCAGGGCTCCGACCGGCAACGGGCCTTCATCCGCAAGTCCATGGCCGGCCTGGACACCCTCACAACCTCCTCCACGGCGACGTGGGCGGCGCGGCAGGTGGGAGCCCCCATCATCGAGCGCTCCTTCTTCCTCAGACTGTGCCGCAACCCGAAGTTCATCGCCTACGTGGTCGTCCTCGCCTACTCGCTCATCCGCGCCGTGCCCGTCATGTACGTCCCGCATTTCAAGGGGAACTGGCGGGTCCTGTGGGCCATCGACATCATCACCGCGATCCCCTACACGTGGGGCATCATCGAGATGGTCTCAGGCCAGAGGCTGTGGCACCGCGTGATCGGCGCGATCACCACGGCGGTCACGTTCTTCGCGCCCTACGTGTACTTCCTCATGTACGGGCGCCACGCCCCCCTGAGCGTGTGGCTGGTGGTCGCCGCGATCTTCTTCTCCGCGATCTTCCTGGAGGTCTACCGGACAATGCGCGACAGCGCGGTGAGGCGGGGCCTCGCCCGCCGGTGCCCCGACCCCGACGACGAGCCGGCGCCCACCAGCCCGTGAGGCGGGCCGCGCCGCAGGACTCCTCCGCGCGCGGCCGCCTCAGCGGCGCGCCTGCCCGCCCCCTCGCAAGTGCCAGCGCGACGCCTCCTGGCTCGCGTCGATGAACTCCCGGAACAGTCCGCTGCCCCGCGCCAGCTCGTCGGGGGTGCCCGTCTGCTCGACGCGCGCCCCGCCGCCCGCCCCGTCCGGGGACAGGACGATGACACGGTCGGCGCGCATGACGGTGGAGACGCGGTGTGCGACGACCAGGACGGTCCGCCCGCGCGACAGCTCCGAGACCACGTGGGTGATCGCCGACTCGTTCTCACCGTCCAGGGCGGAGGTGATCTCGTCGAGCAGCAGGATCGGCGCGTCCTTGATGAAGGCGCGGGCGATGGCGACCCTCTGGCGCTCTCCCCCGGACAGCGCCAGCCCGCCCGGCCCCACTCGGGTGTCCCACCCGTCGGGCAGGGCCTCGATCACCGTGTCGAGGCGCGCGCGCCGGGCGGCCCGGGCCAGCTCGCCGTCGGTGGCGTCCGGGCGCGCGATCCGCAGGTTCTCGCGGATCGTCGTGTCGAAGAGGTAGACGTCCTGGAAGACCATCGACGTCATTGCCATGAGCTCCGCGCTCGTCATGTCGCGCACGTCCACGCCGCCCACCCGCACGGCTCCGGCCCCCGCGTCCCAGAACCGCGCCGCCAGGCGCAGCACCGTCGACTTGCCCGCGCCCGAGGGGCCGACGATGGCGGTCACGGCCCCCGGCTCCGCCTCGAAGGACACGTCCCGCAGCACGGGGCTGCCCTGCTCGTAGGAGAAGGAGACGTGCTCGAATGCGACGGAGGCCCCCGAGGGGGTGCGCGCCTGGGACGGGTCGGGCTCGGGCAGCGGGCTCGACTCGAGGATGTCGAGCACACGGTCGAAGGCGACGCCCGCGTTGTTGGCCTCGGTGGCGATGAGCGCCGCCTCGCCGATGGGCCCGCTGATGCGGGCGCACACGGCCATGAGGGCCAGGTAGACGACCGGGTCGAGCTCCCCGCCCATGACGAGGGCCATGCCCGCAGCCACCAGGGCCGCGTAGGTGAGCGTGATGATCAGGGAGAACCCCTGGGCGGGGCGCGACCTGACCACCAGGGAGGACAGCACGGCACTGGACTCGGCTTCCAGGGCGTCGTCGAGGACCGTCCACCCGCGCTTGGTCGCGCCGGTCGCGCGGAGCACCGTCTGCAGGCGGGAGAACTCGATGAGCCGCCCGGCAGCGGCCGTGGCGGCCACCGACTCGGTGGTGTTGGCGCGCTCGGTCGCGGAGCCGGTGAGGCGGAGCACCCACCACAGGGGCGGGACCGCTGCGGCCATGATGGCCGCGAGCCGCCAGTCGTAGAACGCCGTGGCCACCATCATGACGGCGGGGACCACGAAGGCGTTCGTCAGGCGCGGGAGCACGATGGAGACGACGTGCGAGATGGTGTTCACCTCGCGGGAGGTCGCCGAGGCGACCTGCGCCTCGCGTTTCGCGTCGAACCACCCCAGCGGCAGGGCGAGCACGCGGGAGGCGATGCGGTCGATCATGGAGTCGCACACGTCGTAGACGCTCACCCGGAACGAGACGAACATGGCGACGGTGTCGACCGCCAGGGCGCACAGGCCGGCCCCCACCACCAGGGCCGTCCACATCCCCAGGTCCGGCGCGGCGCCGAGGAAGGCCCGCAGGAAGGGGATCAGGAGCGACAGGGTGATGCCCTGGAGGACGGCGGACGCGATGAACCAGTTGCGGATCATGCGCATCTGGCGCGCGTTGACGACGCGGATGATTTTGCCCCACACGGTCATTTCTCCTTTCGGCTCGTGCCCGGGCGCCCGCCACTGCCGGGGCCGCCTGGCCCGTCCGGACCATCCGGGCTGTTCGAGGCGTCCGGGTCTCCCGGGCCCCCCTGCCCGCCCGGGCCACCCGGGCCGCCCTGGCCGGGGTTCTGCGTCCGCCACAGCCGCGCGTAGGCGCCGTCCAGGGCGATGAGGCGGTCGTGGGTGCCGCGCTCGACGATCCGGCCCCGGTCCACGACCAGGATCTGGTCGGCGTCGCGGATGGTGGAGAGGCGGTGGGCGATGACGAGGACGCTGCGCCCCTCGGACAGAGAGCTGAGCGCCCGGTGGATGTCGCGCTCGGAGCGGGGGTCGGCTGATGCGGTCGCCTCGTCGAGCACCAGGATCGGCGCGTCCATCAAGTAGGCGCGCGCCAGGGTGATGCGCTGGCGCTCCCCTCCCGACAGGAATCCCCCCTCCTCCCCGATGACCGTGTCGTAGCCCTCGGGCAGCGCCATGATGCGGTCGTGGACGCAGGCTGCCCTCGCGGCGGCCTCGATCTGCTCCCGGGTCGCGCCGGGGCGGCCCAGCGCGATGTTCGCGCCGACCGTGTCGTGGCACAGCGCGACGTCCTGGAAAACGATCGCCAACTGGGACAGCAGCCACGCGTGGGTGGCCTCGCGCACGTCGATGCCGCCGACGCGCACCGTCCCCGAGTCCGCGTCCCAGAAGCGCCCGACCAGGCGGGCGATGGTGGTCTTCCCGCCGCCGGAGGGCCCCACGATCGCGGTGACCGTGCCTGGCTCCACCGAGAAGGACACGTCCCTCAGGACCGGCGCGTCCTGCGAGTACCCGAAGGAGACGCCGTCGAAGGAGACCGCGCCCGGTTGGGGCGCCGCGCCCTCGTAGGCGCCCTCGGGCATGAGGGGGCTCGACAGCAGCTGTGCCGTGGCGCGCGCCCCTTGGCGGGCCTCGTAGGCGTGCTGGGTCATCTGCGTCAGCGTGAGCAGGCCGGAGGGCAGGGCGAGCGCCACGAAGAAGAAGGGCAGCGCCCGGGCCGGGGTCGTCCAGCCCTGCCAGACGAAGAGCGCCGCCAGAGGGGCGACGGTGGCGAACACGGAGGACGGCCGGATGATCGCGCTGACGAGCGCCACCGCCGCCCCCGAGCGCTTCGTCCACGTGTAGGACAGGGCGGAGAACGCCTCCCTGGCGGCGGTGAAGCGCGTCCGTGTGGCGTCGGCGGCCTGGAAGTTCTTGATCTCCGCGATGCCCTCGACCATCTCCACGGTGGCGGCCGCCAAAGCGGTCTGCTGCTCGGAGAACTCCGAGACGATCGACCCGTAGCCGCGCATCGAGACGAGGCCGATCGCGCCGATCAGCACCACCCACACCCCCACCAGGGCGAGCGCCAGGCGCCAGTCGACGCAGAGCAGGTACGCGAATCCCGCCGCCGCGCCGACGAGGGAGTGCGTGGTGTCGCCCGGCAGGTGGGCGATCATCGTGTGGATGGCGGCGGTGTCGTCGGCGACCATCTTGCGGATCGCGCCCGCGGAGAGCGCCGACACCTCCCCCAGGGGCATGTTCCCGATGGTCGTCACGACGCGCTCGCGCAACCGGTGGCGCAGCCGCGCCTCGGCGATGTGCGTGACCCCCAGGCCCAGCGAGTAGCACGTCTGCCCGGCGAAGAGCGCGGCCACGGCCACGCCCGCCAGGAGCCACAGCTCCCCGGGCGTGGCGCCCTCCTCGCCGAGCCACAGCTCCGCCAGGCGCGCCATCGCCGCGTAGGGGACGATCCCCAGGACGGCCGCGAGCGCGGTCAGCGCCGCCGCCCCGAACATCGCGGGGACCGCGGGGCGGATCAGCTCCTTCAGGCCCGCGTTCTTGTTCTCCGATGCGCTCATCGGTACCTCCAGTAGAGAACCACGGCGGCGGCCAGGCACGCCAGGGCGACGACCGCCCAGTCGCGCGCCCGCCAGCGCTCGTCGACCATTTCCGTGCGCCGGGCGTGCGCCCCGAAGGCGCGGGCGTCCATCGACAGGGCGACCCGTTCGGCGTGCGACACCGATATGACCATCAGCGGCACCACGGACGCCGTCCACCTGACGGCGGGCGCCAGCGGCCCCCACCCCGAGCCGACTCCCCGCAGCGCCCGCGCCGTGCGCAGCAGCGCGAAGTCCCGGCTGAAGCGCCTGAGGAAGGACACGGCCGCCGTGCCCGCCGCGGCGAGCCGGTAGGGCAGGCGCAGGGTCGTCGTCAGCGCGCGTATCTGCGCCTCCGCCGGGGCCGCCGCCCCTCCCAGGAGCACCAGCGCCAGTACCGCGCCGACCGTGGTGGCGCCCGAGGCCGGGGACGCGACGTAGTACAGTTCGACGCTCCTGTAGGGCGCGGTGGCGAAGTAGCGCAGCGTGAACAGGAGCAGCGCCGCGGTGAGCCACGGCGCCAGGGCCGTGGCCACGAGGCGCCGGGCGGGCGGGCGCGAGGCGACGACGCCCAGTGTGGCCGCCGCCATGACGACGAGGTTCACCCGGGTGGTGCCGCCGAGTGCCACGGCCACCATGAGGGGCAGCGCGGCCAGTCCCATGGTCAGGGGGTTCAACGGGGCGAAGGCGCCGCCCTGGCGCCTGCCGCGCTGGTGGGGCGCTGCGGCGCCCGGGGCGGGGGCGGGGACAGGGGCGGGGCCCGTCAAGCCGCCGGAGGGCGCGGCACCCAGGGCGGGGGCCTTCGGGACAGCCTGGCCGGAGGGGCCCGCGCCGACTCCCCGATCCGGGCCGGAGGGGACCTCGTCGGCTCCCCGATCCGGGACGGAGGGGTCCGCGCCGGCTCCCTGCTCCGGGTCCGGCAGGGCGATGATGGCTGTGCAGTGGCGGCGCGCCAGTTCGAGGTCGTGGGTGGCCATGAGCACGCAGCGGCCCCGCCCGCGCAGGGCGTCGATGAAGGACATGAGCTCCTGGGTGTTCGCCCAGTCCTGCCCGTACGTCGGCTCGTCCAGGACGACCAGGGCGTGGGGCGCCCCGGCCATGGTCGCCACCGAGAGGCGCCTCGCCTGCCCGCCCGAGAGGGTGAGGGGGTGGGCGCCACGGTGCCCGGCGAGGTGGAACTGCTCGAGCAGCTCCTCGACGCGCGCGGGCGGGGCGCCCCCGACGGCCAGTTCCTTGGAGACCGTGGACGAGACGAACTGGTGCTCGGGGTTCTGGAAGACGTACCCGGCGATGTGGCGGCCCCGCCGCAGCGGGCGGCCCCCGATGAGGGCCTCGTCCGCCTCGAAGCCCCCAAGGCCGGCCAGGGCGGACAGCAACGACGACTTGCCCGCCCCGTTGACGCCGATGACCCCGACGAGCTCGCCGGCCCCCACGCGCGCGCTGACCCGGGGGCAGCGCCCGGGCACCCGCATCCCGCTCAGCGCCAGAACCGGGTCCTGGGCGTCGAGGGCGCCGGTGCGCTCCCATTGGCCGTCGGTCTTGCGCCAGTAGGCCACGCCGCCCGGCGAGGTCATGTCCTCCATCGTGGGGACGCGGATGCCCGCTTCGGCGGTGGTGAGGGCGGCCCCGGCGGCACTGGCCGGGGGCTCCCCACGAGTGCCGCGGCGCGGGCTCCCCCCGCCGCACGGGGCCGCCGCCCGGTCCCCGGCGCGGGCGCCCTCCGCAGCCGGAACGGCGTCCGCGCGCAGTGCGCGGGGCATCCACACGCCCACCGCCTCGAGCGCCGCCCGGTGGCGGACGAACACCTCGCGGGGAGTGCCCAGGGCGATGCCCCTCCCCCGCGCGTCCAGTGCGAGGACCTGGTCCACCCAGGGCAGGATCGGGTCCAGGTCGTGGTCGATGACGATGACCGCGGTCCCCTGGCGCGCCAGGTCGGCCACGAGGTCGTAGAACCGTTGCGACCCCTCGGCGTCGATGGTGGACGTCGGCTCGTCCAGGACCAGCAGGGGGGTCCGCATCGCCAGGGCGACCGCGATGGCGAGGCGCTGGCGCTGGCCCCCGGACAGGGTCCACGGGTCCTTGCCGCCCAGTCCCGCCATGCCCACTGCGGCGAGGGCGGCGTCGGCGCGCTCGGTGATCTCGTCGCGCCCGAGGCACAGGTTCTGCAGGGGGAACTCGACTTCGGAGCGCACGCTCCTGGTCACCACTGCCGCGTCCGGGTTCTGCCCCACGTAGGCGACCGTCCCAGCGAGCACGTCGGCGGGCGCGTCGGCCACCTCCTGCCCGCGCAGCGCGACGCTGCCCGAGTACTCGGAGGGGATGGAGTGGGGCACCAGCCCGCAGCAGGCGCGCACCAGCGTCGACTTCCCGCATCCCGACGGGCCGATGACCGCCGTCACCCGGCCCGCCAGCTGTTCGAAGGACACGTCGTCGAGGACCCACGCATCCCCACCGATGTAGTGGACGGACAGGGACTCGCAGGCGACGAGGGGGTCAGCGGGCATCGCGGTCGATCCCGACGCCCGCCATGTTGAGCAGTCGCGTGGCCCCCAGCACGAGCAGGCCGCCGACCACGCCCGAGGCGACGCCGATGGCGACCAGCAGCGCGTTCATGTCGGAGCCGATGAGGGCTCCCATCGAGGCCACGTAGAGAAGGCTGTTGAGCAGGCCGAAGCAGGTGGCGCACGCCATGAACATCCGCCAGTCCCAGAAGCGGTAGAAGGTGAGCAGCAGCGGCAGCTCCACGAAGGCGCCTCCCAGGAGGCACCCGACGATCGCGGCGGGGCCCACCGGTGTCGCGACCATCCCGATGAGGCCGTAGAGCAGTCCGGCGACGATGGCGGCCCCGGGCCTGCGCACGATGGTCACGGGCAGCAGGAAGTCGACCGCCCACAGCCCGATGAGGCCGACCCCCAGGTAGACGCCCCGCTGTGTTCCCGCCGTCATGACGGACACGTAGTTGATGGGGATGAAGATGATGCAGTTGCACACGACCAGCGCCGCGATGGTCATGAGGTTGCGGGTGCCGAGCACCGAGTCCACGAGGCCCTTGCGGGCGGAGGTGCGCACGACCCTGCTGGTCGGCCCGGGCTCGGCGCCGGGGAGCGCTTCATTCGGAGTTTCAGACATTATCGTCCCCACTGTTTCAGGGCCCCATAACTTCACATAGGCCCACCTCAATCAACTATAGGAGACCCAGCTCTCATTTTCTACCCATTTTCAGCTGTGACGGCGCGGCGGATCCCATCTGAGCCAAAAGCCCCCCATGCCCGCGCAAAACTTTGGCATACTTTGATGACGGCCCAGCCGCCCCGTCCACCCGAGCCGCATGGCACTAGGAGCACCCGTGTCCGAGCAAACACAACAACCCCCATCAACGACCGCCCCCGGCCTCGGACGCACCGTCGCCGCGTGGGCAGTCCACGCACTGACCATCTCCGGGCTCGTCTGGGCGGCCCTGGCCCTCCAGGCACTGCTCAACGACGACATCGCCCTCATGTGGCTCTGGTTCGTCATCGCCCTCATCGTCGATGGCGTCGACGGGACCCTGGCGCGCAAGGTCGGCGTCCGCGAGGTGATCCCGTGGTTCGACGGAGCGGTCGTGGACAACCTGGTCGACTACCTCACGTGGACGTTCCTGCCCGCGCTGTTCATGAGCATGGCGCTCCCCTTCGGGCCCGCCCCCGTGCCGCTGCTGATGATGATCCTCATCATCGTCTCCTCCGTGTTCTGCTACGCCAACGACGGCGAGAAGTCGAACGACAACTACTTCGTCGGCTTCCCCGCCGCGTGGAACTGCGTCGCCATCATCATGTACGTCCTGCAGACGCCCGCGTGGGTCAACATCATCGCCACCATCGTCCTCGCCGCCCTCACCCTGGTGCCCATCCACTACACCCACCCGGCCCGGGTCAAGCGCTTCCGCGCAATCAACATCGTCTCAGTGGTCCTGTGGCTCTTCGCCTGCGGCGCCCTGGTGGTCCTCTACCCCGTCCAGCCCCTGTGGCTCCTGATCGTCTTCTGGGTGGGCGGCGGCTGGTTCATGATCTCCGGATTCATCCGCACCGCCACCGGCGAGGACAAGTAGGCCCCGTCGGCCCGCCGCCCGGGACCGCGCCGACCCGGCGCCCAGGACCGCGGGCAGCGCGGTCCGCAAGCGACCAGGGGCAACACGGCCCCGCGCTCACAGTGACAACGCGCGTTCACACGACGGACCCGCGCTCACAGGGCCGGCCCATACCTTCCCCCATGGGGCCATAACCAACGTTTATACCCCCTTGGGGGAACTACCCCCTGGGGAACCACTGCCCCCGCCGGGACCACGAGGCTGACGGGCCGCGGCCAGAGCTCTGCCACCGCGCGGAGAGTGGAGGACCAGCACGGCTCGCCAACGCCCCCCTATCCCGACTGGCCGGGACCACGTTCCACGAGGACCGCGGCGATGCCGACGACCTGCGGATCAGGCTCGGCCAGGATCCCGCGGCCGAACGCGCGCCGACCCGATCAGCCGAGGCTCGGAGCGAGTACTCGGCCCGCCGCCCCACATGCCAGAAGATAGCATCTACCACATTAGTGGTCTAAATCACATAGATAACGCGCGACACGCGCGTTAAAATTAACACACAATGACCGGTTCCGCCCGAAAGGGTCCAGGGCCGGTCCTCTTTATTTCAGAGGAAAGCAATGGAGCCCAAACCGTTCAAGTCAATTGACGAGCAAATCCGCATCTTACAGGACAGGGGAATGATCATCGATGACGCGAGTCGTGCGAGAAACGCCCTGGAGACAATCGGATACTACAAGCTGTCCGGCTATTCCTACCCATTCCGAAGAAAACGAGAGGGGACCAATGAGATCGCTGACGAGTTTACGGAAGGGACAACCTTCGAACAAGTGCTCGCCGTTTACATCTATGACGAGACCTTGCGCGAAGCAACGGCTCACGAGCTGTCGCGAACTGAAATCGCCTTCCGGGCATTGATCGGCCACGAACTCGGGAAAACCGCTCCACACCTCCACCTTATGCCCCACGAACTCGGCCCCAAAGCCTGGGACAAGGACCGCGCAAGGCCCACGGAAGAATATCGTCGGTGGATTGAGCACTACCAGACCCAGCTAAGCACCTCGGACGAGGACTCGGTTCTTCACTATAAGTCGAAGTACCGCGGAGTCCTGCCGCTGTGGGTGGCTGTACAGGTACTTGACTGGGGAGCATTACGCACACTATTCAGCTTCGCAACCCGGAACCAGCAGGAGGCAATTTCCGAGAAGATCAGGATAACAGCCGCGGAACTGAATTCATGGCTTCGCTGCCTAAATATACTCCGCAACATTTGCGCGCATCACGCACGATTATTCAACCGCAATTTCAGAAAAACACCAAAGCTGCCCGACACCCCTCACCCCCTCGCTTACCTAAAGGAGTATGTAAACAACAAAGCGCATCCCAGATGGGGGAACCGCTGCTTTCTTCAACTTACTCTCGTGCAGTACCTCCTACACGAGATGGATCTGGGAGATGCGCGCACATTGCCTAGGACGCTTGCAGCATTCCCTCCAGTGGGCCGGCTTTCTCCCTCCTCCATGGGCGCGCCTCAGGACTGGCATTCCCTGCCTTTTTGGGAGAATTGAAGGGACCTCACCTAACTGATTGCACTGCCTCCCCAATCGCATACAGACCAAGAGTACTCATAACTGTCCCGTAAGCACCCCCGTAACTGCCTGACGCACTGCCGAGGCGTGCGGGACTCCGGATCGGATCGGGACGCCAATGCCGGTTACCGTTCCTACTCCCCGGCGGGGCCATAAACAAAAGTTATGGCCCCGCCGGGGGAATACACCACCCGCTGCGCCTCGACCCGATCAGCCGGGGCTCGGAGCGAATGCGCCACGCGCCGCCCTGACTGTGCAGGGGCGCTCGTCGGCGTATCGTCTCCCTGTTGTCCCCGAAGCCGGGGTACCCGAACGCGCAGGGGTGCTCGGGCACGTCAGAACCACCGCCCACTGCGCCCCGGGACCAGCCGCTCAGAACCGGTCCCGCAGCACCGCCTCGGACCGCTCCCGCAGCCCGGCGAGGTCGGCGACCCAGCCTCCGCCGCTCCCCTCTACCGCCAGCAGGTCCACGCCTGCCACGGCCAGCAGGTCGCCGCCGGTCGTGCCGATGCGGACCGCTTCGACGCCCTCGGCCTCGGCGGCCGCGAACACGGCGGGCAGCGCCGCCTCGGGGACCGCCACGAAGGCGCGCGCCTGGGATTCGGAGAGCAGCATCTCCAGGTCCCCCACCCCGTCGCGCCGGGCGGCGGAGGCCAAGTCGAAGGACCCGCCGACGCCGAAGCGGAGGGCGGAGTCGACCAGTGCCTGCGCGAGGCCGCCGTTGGACAGGTCGTGGGCGGCGCGGACCAGTGGCCGCCCGTCGGGGCCGTCGGCGGCGCTCAGCGCGCGCAGCACGTTCCCCAGCGCCACCTCGGCGGGCAGGGACACCTCGGGGGGCACTCCGCCCAGGTGCGAGCGGGCGACGCGCGCCCACGCGGAGCCGTCGAACTCCTCGCGGGTGGTCCCCAGCAGGACCACCGCCAGCCCTTCCTCGGTGAAACCGGAGGGGTTCACGCGCGCGACGTCCTGCACGATCCCGAGCATTCCGACGACGGGGGTCGGGTTGATCGAGGAGCCGATCCGGCCCTTGACCGTCCCCGACGAGTTGTACAGCGACACGTTGCCGCCGGTCACGGGGATCCCCAGTTCGACGCAGCCGTCGGCCAGCGCGGTCATGGCCGTCACCAGCTGCCACATGGCGTCCGTGTCCTCGGGGCTGCCGAAGTTCAGGCAGTCGGTGATGGCGACGGGTTCGGCGCCCACCACGCAGACATTGCGGTAGGACTCGGCGAGCGCCTGCCTGGCCCCCGCCGCGGGGTCCAGTTTCGTGTACCAGCCGTTCGCGTCCGTGGACAGGGCGACCCCCAGGCCCGTGGCCTCGTCGACGCGGATGACGCCCGCGTCGTCGGGCTGGGCGAGGGCCGTGTTGCCCTGCACGTAGCGGTCGTACTGGTCGGTGACCCACGCCTTGGAGGCCTGGTTGGCGTCGAAGAGCACCGCTTCGAGGTCCTCGACCAGCTCCGCGCGGGTGGCGGGCCTGCGCAGGGGCTCCGAGGTGGCGGCCCGCAGGTCGTCCTGCCACGCGGGGCGCGCGTAGGGGCGGTCGTACACGGGCCCCTCGTGGGCGACGGTCTTGGGGTCGACGTCGACGATGCGGTGCCCGTGGTGGTCGATGGTGAGGCGCCCGTCGCCGGTGAGGCGGCCGATGACGGAGGCCTCCACGTCCCACTTGTCGATGATCGTGAAGAAGCGCTCCCGGTCGGCGGGGGCCACGATCGCCATCATGCGCTCCTGGGACTCGCTCATGAGGATCTCGCCCGCGGTCAGGGTGGGGTCGCGCAGCAGCACGTTCTCCAGGTCGACGTGCATGCCGGAGTCCCCGTTGGAGGCCAGCTCCGAGGTGGCGCACGAGATCCCGGCGGCGCCGAGGTCCTGGATGCCCTGGACGACCCCGGCCCCGAAGAGCTCCAGGCAGCACTCGATGAGGACCTTCTCCATGAAGGGGTCGCCCACCTGGACGCTGGGCCGCTTGGCCGGCATGCCGTCCTCGAAGGTCTCCGAGGCCAGGATGGACGCGCCGCCGATGCCGTCGCCGCCCGTGCGGGCGCCGAAGAGGACGACGAGGTTCCCCTCGCCGGTCGCGTTGGCCAGGTGGATGTCCTCGTGGCGCAGCGTCCCCACGCACAGGGCGTTGACCAGGGGGTTCCCCTGGTAGGAGGGGTCGAACTCGGTCTCCCCGCCGATATTGGGCAGGCCCAGGCAGTTGCCGTAGCCGCCGACTCCGGCGACCACGCCGTGGACGACGCGCGCGGTGTCGGGGTGGTCGACCGCGCCGAAGCGCAGCTGGTCCATGACGGCGACGGGACGCGCCCCCATGGAGATGATGTCGCGGACGATGCCGCCCACGCCGGTGGCCGCGCCCTGGTAGGGCTCCACGAAGGACGGGTGGTTGTGGGACTCGACTTTGAAGGTCACGGCCCAGCCGCCCCCAATGTCGACGACCCCGGCGTTCTGGCCCATTCCGACCAGGAGGCGGCGCCGCATGGCGTCGGTGGTCCGTGCGCCGAACTGCTCGGACAGGTGCTTCTTGGAGGACTTGTAGCTGCAGTGCTCGGACCACATGACCGAGTACATGGCGAGCTCGGCGTTCGTGGGGCGCCGGCCGAGGATGGCGCGGATTCGCTGGTACTCGTCCTCCTTGAGCCCCAGTTCCCTCCAGGGCATCTCCTTGTCGGGGGTGGCGGCGGCGTCCTCGACCGTGTCGTGCAGCTCGCGGGGGTTGGTGGGGGTGGCCTGGGCGGTCATGCTTCGCTCCGTTCGTACATTGTTTCACGAGGCGGGGGCCGGTCCGCTCCTCGCGCGGACCCGGGGCCCTCAGCCTGCCAGCTGGGCGAGGACGGACTGGAAGATCCGGAGGCCGTCGGTGCCGCCGTGGTGGGCGGCGGCGGCGCCGTCGTGGGCGAGGGGGCCGAAGCCCGCCTCGGCGGCGTGCTCGGGGTGGGGCATGAGGCCGACCACGTTCCCGGCGTCGTTGGCGACTCCCGCGATGCCGTTCGCGCTGCCGTTCGGGTTGGGGCCCGCGTAGCGGAAGACGACGCGGCCCTCGCCCTCGAGGCGGGCGAGCTCGTCGGGGGACGCCTGGAAGTTGCCCTCCCCGTTCTTCAGGGGGATGGTGATGAGGTCGCCCGCGCTGAACCCCCGGGTCCACGCGGTGCCGGGGTTCTCGACGCGCAGCTCCTGGTCGCGGCACACGAACTTCTGGTGGTCGTTGCGGATGAGGGCGCCGGGCAGCAGGTGCGACTCGCACAGGATCTGGAAGCCGTTGCAGATGCCCAGGACGGGCAGGCCGCGCCCGGCCCCGCGCACGATCTCGGCCATGACGGGAGCGGTGGCGGCGATGGCCCCGCAGCGCAGGTAGTCCCCGTAGGAGAAGCCTCCGGGGACGACGACGGCGTCGACGCCGCGCAGGTCGGCGTCCTTGTGCCACAGCGCCACGGGCTCGGCCCCCGCCAGGCGCACCGCCCTCGCGGCGTCGCGGTCGTCGAGGGTGCCGGGGAAGGACACTACTCCGATGCGCGTCACCGGGCGCCTCCCGCGTACCGGGCGTCGGCCTCGTCGATGGCCTCGACGCGCACGACGTCCTCGATGATGGGGTTGGACAGGACCTCTTCGGCGGCCTTGCGGGCTTCGGCGAGGAGTTCGCCGGTGACGGGCCCCTCCACACTCAGGTGGAAGCACTTGCCCTGGCGCACGGCCTGGAAGCCCGTGATCCCGAGCCTGGGCAGCGCCGAGCCGACGGCCTTGCCCTGCGGGTCCAGGATCTCAGGCTTCGGCATCACTTCCACGATGATTCGCCCCACGGCGTCCCTCCTTGTGTTGTCGGTGAGGATCCCGCCGCGCACCTCGCCCGGCGGGCAGGTCTGCTAGAGGACGGGGTCGGCGCCCGTCAGACGGCGGTAGGCCCCGGCGTACCGGGCGGCGGTCGCGGCCACCACGGAGTCGGGCAGTGCGGGCGGGTTCTCCCCCGAGGCGCGGTCCCACCCGGATCCGGCCGAGGCGAGCCAGTCGCGCACGTACTGCTTGTCGTAACTGGGGGTGGGGCGCCCGGGGCGCCACTGGTCCGCGGGCCAGAAGCGCGACGAGTCGGGGGTGAGGATCTCGTCGGCCAGGACGATCCGCCCCGTGTCCGGATCCAGGCCGAACTCGAACTTCGTGTCGGCGATGATCACTCCGCGCCCGGCGGCGATCCCCCTGGCCCTCTCGTACAGGGCCAGGGAGGCGTCCCTGAGGCGGTCGGCCAGTTCGCGCCCCACCATGGCGGCCGCGCGCTCGAAGGTGATGTTCTCGTCGTGCTCTCCCGCCCCGGCCTTGGCGGCGGGGGTGAAGACCGGGGTGTCGAGGCGGGACCCCTCGGTGAGCCCGCCCGGCAGCCCGATGCCGCAGACGGCGCCGGTGCGGCGGTACTCCGCCAGGCCGGAGCCGGTGAGGTACCCGCGCACCACGCATTCGATGGGGACCATGTCGAGGCGGCGGCACACGACGGCGCGCGCGTCCACGGCGTCGGGCACGGCGCGCAGCGGGGGGCGGGGCGCCCCGGCGAGGGCGTCGGCCGCGTTCGCGGGGGCTGCGCGCCCCACGGCGAGGAGGTGGTTGTCGACGATGCCGCGCAGTTCCCCCATCCACCAGATCGCCATCTGGTTGAGGATCTTGCCCTTGCCGGGGATGGTGGTGGGCAGCACGTGGTCGTAGGCGCTGATGCGGTCGCTGGTGACCATGAGCAGGGCGTCGGCTCCTGCGGGGTCCTCCCCGTCGGGGGCGTAGATGTCCCGGACCTTGCCGGAGGCCAGGTGCGTCCACCCGGTGAGTTCGACGTGCTCGCCCATTGTTCCTCCTGGTCCCCGCGCCTCAGCCGTCCAGTCCGGCGGGCCAGGTCGCGATGTCGGTGCGGTGGTGCTCGCCCTGGAAGCGGATGAGGCCGACCGCCTCGTAGGCGCGCTGGCGGGCGCGCTCCACCGTGGCGGCGCGGGCGACGACGTCGAGGACGCGGCCCCCGGAGTTGACGAGTGCGAGGGTGGGCTCGAATCCGCAGCAGCCGGCCGCCACATCGGCGGGGTCGTCCGTGATCTCCTCGGAGGTGCCCGCGTGGATGACGTGGACGCCGTCGAGCCGTTCGGCGGCGTCGATGCCCGTGATGGCGTGCCCGGTGTCCGCGGGTCCGGGGTAGCCGCCGGAGGCCATGACGACGGTGACGGCCGCGTCGGGGGACCACACGGGCGGTGCGGCGCCGGCCAGGGAGCCGGTCGCCGCGGCGTGGAGCAGCGGCGCCAGCGGGGAGTCGAGGCGCTCGAGGACGACCTGGGTCTCGGGGTCCCCGAAGCGGACGTTGAACTCGACGACGCGGATGCCCTTCGAGGTCATCGCGAGCCCGCAGTAGAGCAGGCCGACGAAGGGGGTGCCCCGGCGGGCCATCTCGTCGATGACGGGCTGGGCGATGTCGTGGACGATCTGGTCCACGGCGCCGGAGGGCAGCCATGGCAGGGGGCTGTAGGCGCCCATGCCGCCGGTGTTGGGACCGGTGCCCCCGTCTCCGGCGCGTTTGAAGTCCTGCGCGGGCACCAGGGGGAGGGCGGTGGCCCCGTCACTGAGGCAGAAGAGGGAGACCTCGGGCCCGTCGAGGTACTCCTCGATGACGACGGCGCCCCCTTGGCGGGCCAGGCAGGCCGCGGCGTGCGCGAGCGCCTCGTCCCGCGACCCGGTGACGACGACGCCCTTGCCCGCGGCCAGGGCGTCGTCCTTGACCACGTAGGGGCTCCCCATGGCGTCCAGGGCGGCCCCGGCCTCGTCGATGGTGCGGCAGGTGCGGGATGCGGCGGTGGCGACGCCGGCGGCCGCCATGACCTGTTTGGCGAAGGATTTGGAGGCCTCGAGCCGTGCGGCTGCGCGGGTCGGGCCGAAGACGGGGACGCCCCGTTCCAGGACGGCGTCGGCGATCCCGGCGACCAGCGGGGCCTCGGGTCCGACGACGACCAGATCCACCTGCTCGCCCAGGGCGCGGCGCAGCACGTCGTCGGGGTCCAGGGGGTCGAGGGTGCGCGAGTCGCCCAGTCGCTCGAGGCCGGGATTGCCCGCTTGGACGACGAGCTCGACGGGGTGGTCGGTGGTGGACGTGCGCGCGAGCGCGCGGGCGATCGCGTGCTCGCGCCCGCCGTTGCCGACGAGGAGGATCTTCACAGTCCCACTCTAGCGGCCATGGCGGGCGGGGCGGCGACGCCATCCCGTTCCTGGTCGCACGTCACAGTCCCCGCCGCCGCGCGCTCACCACGCCCCGTTCGGGTTGCCGGAGCGCTTGGAGTCGGAGCGGTCCTGCCGGTCCTTCTCGTTGCCGCGGTTCTTTTTCTGCAGGTCCTGGCGCTTCTGGCGGTCCGAGGAGTTCTCGTTGTCGTACCCCTCGTCCTCGTTCTTGCTCTTGCCCTGGCCGCCCTTGTTCTGCTTGTCCTTCTGGTCCTGGCCCTGGTCGCCCTGGTCCTTCTGGTCCTGGCCCTGGTCGCCCTGGTCC